>Ga0209705_10001538_pt1 | contig 12200 bp, 15 predicted proteins | sample PPLLaktember2015_5_FD_187262 | JGI IMG/M metagenome (GOLD analysis project Ga0209705, IMG submission 187262) | Freshwater sediment microbial communities from Prairie Pothole Lake near Jamestown, North Dakota, USA - PPLs Lake P8 Core (1) Depth... | ecosystem: Environmental > Aquatic > Freshwater... | reverse complement strand
TGCCACATTCCTGCACAGTAAGAATATTCGGCTGGAATTAATCAAACTTGATGCCGGGCAAGCAGTTCCGGCCGCCCCCGACGCATTCAGCGGCTTGGTGTTCATGGGCGGGCCGATGAGTGTGAATGACGACTTACCCTGGATTGCGCCGGTGCTGGGGCTGATTCGTGCGGCCGTGGCATTGGACATCCCGGTATTGGGGCATTGCCTGGGTGGGCAACTGATCGCCAAGGCGCTGGGCGGCGTCGTGACCCGCAACCCGGTCAAGGAGATCGGTTGGGGCGAGGCAACCATGGTCGATAGCGCCGTGGCGCGCGCCTGGTTCGATGCTGCGCCGCACCGCTTCACGGCGTTTCATTGGCATGGCGAGACCTTTTCCATTCCCGAGGGCGCGACGCGCATTTTGCAATCAGCCTATTGCCCGAACCAGGCTTTTGCGCTGGGCAAGCACTTGGGCATGCAATGCCATGTCGAAATGACGCGCGACATGATTGAGTCCTGGTGCGCGGTGGGCCAGGATGAACTCGCCGCCGCGCGCAGCCCGGCGGTGCAAACGCCGCAGCAGATGGCCGTGGACATGGAGCAAAAATTGACCGCATTGAATGCCGTGGCGGCGCAACTGTATACCCACTGGATACAAGGCCTGAAACCGTGAACCAGCGGCGCCATTTCCAGCAAGCATTCATCGGCGTGTTGTTGCTGTTGTGTTGGGCAACGGCCCAGGCCGCTTCCTTCAGCCAAGGCTTGCTATGGAAAATCGAACGTGTGGGACAAGCGCCGAGCTATGTGTTCGGCACCATCCACACCGAGGATCCGCGCGTGCTGAATTTGCCCCCACCGGTGCAAGGCGTATTCAATGCGTCCAAGACCTATGTGATGGAGGCCCTGCTGGATCAGGAAGCGATCCTGACCATGACTTCCAGCATGCTGTTCAACGATGGCCGCTCACTGAAACAAGTCCTCGGCCCGGCGACCTATGAGAAAGCCATCGCCGCCATGACGGCGCACGGCTTGCCGGAGCTGGCGGTGCAGTCGATGCAGCCCTGGGCCTTGGCGGTCGCGCTGAGCGTGCCAAAACCCCAGACCGGCGTGGTGCTGGACCTATTCTTGATGCAACAAGCGCAACAGCAAGGCAAGCAGACGGCGGGCCTGGAAACCATTGATGAACAAGTCGGCATTTTTTACAAATTATCGATGCGCGAGCAGGTCATTTTGTTGGAAGACGTGCTGCAGCAAGCCGATCAGCTGCCGCAATTATTTGCCGGCATGCACGACGCCTATCTGGCGCGCGACTTGGCGGCCATGGAACGCTTGAGCGATGCGCAGCAATCACTGGGCAACCAGGTGTTGGCGAAAAAGCTTGCGCAACAGTTGCTGCATCAGCGCAATCCGCGCATGGTGGCGCGCATGGCGCTCTACCTGAAATCGGGCCAAGCCTTCATCGCCATCGGCGCCCTGCATTTGCCTGGGAAGACCGGCGTGTTGAGTTTGCTGGCGAAGCAGGGCTATCGCGTCAGCGTGGTGTACTAGCCGCGCAACAATTGCTCGCAGCGCGCAACCAGTTGTTCGAGCTGCTGCGCCTGATGGAATCCCCGGTATTTTTCCTGGAACGCAGCCGCCGCTGCGGCATAGCTTGGCTGCGCGATCAGGCTCATGATCCATTTCCGCAAGTCCGGTTCCTGGCCCGCATCCATCACCAGGATGCCCGCGCCCAGGCGCACCACGGCGCTCGCCAGCAAAAACTGCTCTTGATGCGTCGGGAACAGCAGCATGGGCGTGCCGGCCAAGAGCATGGCGCTGACGGTGCCAAGGCCGGCGTTGCAAAGCGCGATATCGGCCTCGCGACTGGCTTGTTCCATGTGCAGCGGCGCGGTGGAAAACAGCAAATGTGCTTGGGCGTATTTTTGCACCAGCGCCGGGTCGAGCACTGGGCTGTGTACTACGGCGCGCACTTGCAATGCTGCCAAGGTGGCGATCACTTTTTCCGTATGGGCAAATCCGGCCTGGAGATAGACAAAAATTTTCGGATCTGGCGCATCGGGCGCGCCGGGCCAGTCGAAGCGCGCGCCTTCCTGCAAGCTCAGCGCAGGCCCGACATACTCGGCCGCGCCGCGCTGCGGATACAGATCCAATTCCGGGAAGGTGCTGATCAGATTGGCATCCACATCGAACAACTCGTACAGAGCCTTGAGCGGTGGGAGCTGTAAATCTTGCGCCACATTGTTGATGACGGAGAGCGCCAGATTTTCCGTTTCGATCAACTTGGCGGGCGCAACTTGCGCATCCGGACGAATACTGGGCATGGGCGCGCTGCGCGGCGGCGCATAAAAACCGCTGCCGAGCAGCATGCGCTTGAAAGACGCACCACGCGACGCCAGCAAGGGCGTCGGGCCATGATCGACGATCAATAAATCCGGTTGCAACAAATCCAATTGCTTGCGCCAGGCCTTGACCAATCCAGTCACGCCAGGCTGGGACAGATAGCCAACCTTGAACAAAATTTCCGCATAGTTGATGGGGTGGGTGAGGCGATCCAATTGCAGCTGCCATAGCGGCGCCTGCAAGTAAGTAAAACCCGCCGGCCCGAGCAGGGTTTCGGCATGGGTGAGTTCCTTGATGACGAAGGTGACTTCATGACCGGCCGCGCGCAGTGCCTTGGCCAAAGGCAGGAATGCCGCGAGATGGCCGTAGCCGGCGCCGAGTTCCCAGGCGTAGACGATATGGCTCATTTACGCAGGATCGCGCACGCAGGCTAGTCGCGGAAATTCTGGAATTGCAACGGAAAGTCGGCAATAGATTTCTTTGTCAGCGCGATGGCTTCTTGCAAGATATCGCGCTTGGCGCCGGAGACGCGCACGGTGTCGCCCTGGATGCTGGCTTGTACTTTGAGTTTGCTGTCTTTGAGTAATTTGACGATTTTTTTTGCGAGTTCGGTTTCGACGCCGGTCTTTACCGTCGCGCTGCGCTTGACCTTGTTGCCGCTGACCTTTTCGACCTTGCCGATTTCCATGCACTTGATGTCGATGCCGCGCTTGATGAGCTTGGCGTTGAGGACTTCCTGGATTTGGTCGAGCTTGAATTCGTCGTCGGCAAACAGCGTCAACACGTAATCCGCTTGTTCCACGCGGGCATCCGAGCCCTTGAAGTCGAAGCGGGTGGAGACTTCCTTATTCACTTGCTCGACGGCGTTCTTGACTTCCTGCTTGTCGACTTCGGACACGATATCAAATGAAGGCATGTTGGCTCCTATTTGGTTTTGGCGGCACGTACCATTTTGCTGCTGATCGGACCGGCGGTACTGTCATCGAACTCCGCCGCTGCTGCAACGGCCAGGCGCGCCAGGGCTTCGGCATTGAGCTTGGGTTGGTCGTACGCGGCGTACAGCGCGCCCAAGGCATAGTCGGCGCCGGCGCCATAGGCGTAGAACTTGGAAAATTCCTGCACCGCGCGATGCGGCGCAACGCCGAATATACCGTGCGGATTGGCGATCAATACGTACATGCGCGAGGTTTCGAGGTCGTCTTCCTTGTCTTCCGTGGCATTCAGGAAATAGCGTTCCTTCATCGCCGCATGCAGTTCCTGCCAAGTGCGGAAAATGCTCGGCACAGAGTCGAAGCGCGGCGCTGTTTCCAATTGCGCAAAGTATTCGCAGAGGATGAGCTTGAAGGTGGTGGAACCGGTGACCGCCAGGTAACTGTCGCCCACCTGAAATATTTTTTCGTGATTCGCGACGTAGGCCGCGGATTCCTTGGTGCCGCCCCATTTCGTCAGGGTATCCGCGGCAATGGCGAACTGGCCGTTTTTGCGCACGACAGCGAGGGTGGTCATGATTTATTTGAAGTGGCAGACGTAATCGAGGGTCTCGACGGTTTCGATGTCGAAACTGCTGTTGCCGGGCACGCTGAAAGACTCGCCACCCTGGTAGGTTTTCCAGTCGCTCTCGCCGGCCAGCTTGATCTTGCACACGCCGCTGTTGAGTTCCATCACTTCCGGCGCGCCGGTGTTGAACTTGAGCGTGCTGGGGAAGATCACGCCGCAGGTTTTTTTTGTGCCATCGGCGAACAGCACGGTGTGCGAGACGCACTTGCCGTCGAAATAGATGTTGGCTTGTTTGACGATGCTAACGTTGTCGAATTGGGACATTTTTAACCCTTTTATTTTTTGCCACAGAGATCACAGAGATCACAGAATACACAGAGAAAAGCAAACCCATGAACTCTGTGATCTCTGTGTCCTCTGTGGCAAATGGTTTAACGATGTTTGCGTTTCGCCGCGATGCGCATGCGCAGTGCGTTCAAGCGAATAAAGCCGGTGGCATCGGCCTGGTTGTAGGCGCCCTGATCATCTTCGAAAGTCGCGATGGTCGGATCGAACAGCGAATCGGTCTTGGAATCGCGTCCGACTACGGTGACGTTGCCCTTGTAGAGCTTCACCCGCACCCAGCCGTTGACGCTGTCCTGGGTGCCGTCGATCAGGCCTTGCAGTGCTGTACGCTCCGGCGCCCACCAGTAGCCGTTGTAGATCAGGCTGGCGTAGCGCGGCATCAGGTCGTCTTTCAGGTGCGCGACTTCGCGGTCCAGGGTGATGGACTCGATGGCGCGGTGGGCTCTGAGCATGATGGTGCCGCCCGGCGTTTCGTAGCAGCCGCGCGATTTCATGCCGACGTAGCGGTTTTCCACCAAGTCCAGGCGGCCGATGCCGTGCCGGCCAGCCAGGCGGTTCAACTCGGTGAGCATGGTGGCGGGCGACAGGCGCTTGCCGTTGAGCGCCACCGGGTCGCCGTGTTCGTATTCCAGCTCGATGTATTCCGCGGCGTCCGGCGCTTTCTCCGGCGCGACGGTCCAGCGCCACATGTCTTCTTCCGGCTCGGCGGCGGGATTTTCCAGGTGCCGGCCTTCGTAGCTGATGTGCAGCAGGTTGGCGTCCATGGAGTAGGGTGAGCCGCCGGCCTTGTGTTTCATCTCGACCGGGATGCCGTGCTTTTCCGCATAGGCCAGCAGCTTCTCGCGCGACAACAAATCCCATTCGCGCCACGGCGCGATGATCTTGATGTCGGGGTTCAAGGCATAGGCGCCGAGTTCGAAGCGCACCTGGTCGTTGCCCTTGCCGGTGGCGCCGTGCGAGATGGCGTCGGCGCCGGTGCTCTTGGCGATCTCAATCAGGCGCTTGGCAATCAAGGGGCGGGCGATGGAGGTGCCGAGCAGGTATTCGCCTTCGTAAACGGTGTTGGCGCGGAACATCGGAAAGACGAAATCGCGCACGAATTCCTCGCGCAGATCGTCGATGAAAATTTCCTTCACGCCGAATTGCGTGGCCTTGGCGCGCGCCGGTTCCAGCTCTTCGCCCTGGCCGATGTCGGCGGTGAAGGTCACGACTTCGCATTGATACTGGTCTTGCAGCCATTTCAAGATGACCGAGGTATCCAGGCCGCCAGAGTAGGCTAGTACAACTTTTTTGACGTCACTCACGGGTATTCCTTGTTGCTAGTGGGACGCGCCGGCGACGGCATGTACTTCGCCGGGGAAATTGCCGACGCGCAATAAATCCAGGTTGGTCTTGTTGCTGGCGTGTTCGATCTCGATGCCGACCACGCGGCCGTCTTGGGACAGGTTGATGACCACGCCCTCTTGCGCTTCCCAGGCCTGGGTGGCGGTCTCGGGCGAGAGCTCGATGTAGAGCGAGTCCATGTCCTTGAAATAAGCGATGTTCATGCGATGCGCCCCAGTAGTAGATATTCCAATAATGCCTTTTGGGCGTGCAAGCGGTTCTCGGCCTCGTCCCAGACCACGCTGTGCGGGCCGTCGATGACTTCCGCCGCGACTTCTTCGCCGCGATGCGCCGGCAGGCAATGCATGAACAAGGCGTCGGGCTTGGCGATTTTCATCATGTCCGCATCCACCTGCCAGTCGGCGAAGGCTTTCCGGCGCTCGGCGTTTTCCGCTTCGAAGCCCATGCTGGTCCAGACATCGGTGGTCACCAGATCGGCATCCTGCGCCGCTTGCATCGGGTCGGCGAATTCTTCGTAGTGGTCGGTGCCGTACAGGCCGGCGCGTTCCGGTTCCACTTCGTAGCCGGGCGGGGTAGAGACATGCACGTTGAAGTCGAACACCTCGGCCGCTTGCAGCCAGGTATTGCAGACATTGTTCGAATCGCCGATCCAGGCCACGGTCTTGCCCTGGATGCTGCCGCGGTGCTCGATGTAGGTATAAATATCGGCCAGGATCTGGCACGGATGATATTCGTTGGTCAGGCCGTTGATCACCGGCACGCGCGAATTGGCGGCGAAGCGCTCGATGATGTCCTGCTCGTAGGTGCGGATCATCACCACGTCCGACATGCGCGAGATCACTTGTGCCGCGTCTTCCACCGGCTCGCCGCGCCCCAACTGCGAGTCGCGCGTGTTGAGGTAGATGGCTGAGCCGCCGAGCTGGTGCATGCCGGCCTCGAACGACAGGCGGGTGCGCGTCGAGGCCTTCTCGAAAATCATCACCAGGGTGCGGTCGGCCAGCGGCCAATAGCGCCGATAGGCCTTGAACTCGCCCTTGATCCAACGCGTGCGCGCAAAGATATATTCCAGCTCGTCGCGGCTCAGTTCGTTGAATTGACGGAAGTGTTTAATCGACATGATCAGGCCGCTTGTGCAAGAAAGGTTTTCACCAGCGGCGTCACGCCGTCGATCAACTGCTGCGCCTCGGCCGCATTGATCACCAGCGGCGGCACCAGGCGGATGACTTTGTCCGAGGTGACGTTGATCAGCAGGCCTTGCGCCAGTGCTTGCTTCACCAGGTCGCCGCAGGGGCGATCCAGCTCGATGCCGATCATCAGGCCATGGCCGCGAATCTGCACCACGCCGGCCACGCCGTGCAGTGCTTGCCGAAAGCCGTCGACCAGCAGCGCGCCGATTTGCACGGCGTTGTCGCGCAGGCCTTCTTGTTCCACGGTTTCCAGGGTGGTGAGCGCGGCGCGGCAGGCCAGCGGATTGCCGCCGAAGGTCGAGCCGTGATTGCCTGGTTTGAAAATCTCCGCAGCCTTGCCGCGCGCCAGACAGGCGCCGATCGGCATGCCGCTGCCCAGGCCCTTGGCCAGGGTCATGACATCCGGTTTGATCGCGGTGTGCTGGTGCGCGAACCATGTGCCGGTGCGGCCGATGCCGCTTTGCACTTCGTCCAGCATCAGCAGCCAATTTTGCGCATCGCAAATCTCGCGCAAGCCGGCGAGATAGGCCGCGTCGGGGATGTTGATGCCGCCTTCGCCCTGCACCGGTTCCACCAGCACGGCGACGATGTTTTGATTGTGGGCGGCGACTTAGCGCACTGCTTCCAGGTCGTTGAACGGCACGCGCACGAAACCGGCCAGCAGCGGCTCGAAGCCGGCCTGCACCTTGCGGCTGCCGGTGGCGGTGAGCGTGGCCATGGTGCGGCCATGGAAGCTTTTTTCCATGACGATGATGGTCGGGACTTCGATCTCCAACTGATGGCCGTAGAGCCGCGCCATTTTGATCGCGGCCTCGTTGGCTTCGCAGCCGGAATTGCAGAAGAACACCTTATCCATGCCGGACAAATCGCACAGCTTGGCGCCGAGCTGCTCTTGCAGCGCGATGCCATACAGGTTGGAGGTATGGATCAAGGTCTTGGCCTGCTCGCACAGCGCAGCCGCCAGCTTGGGGTGGGCATGGCCCAGGGTGTTGACGGCGACGCCGGCCACGCCGTCCAGATAGCGCTTGCCGGCTTCGTCCCAGAGCCAGACGCCTTCGCCATGGGTGAAGGTGACCGGAAGCCGAGAATACGTGTTCATTAAATGTGACATGGTCGCGACAATTTCAATCCATAAAAATGCACACGGCGGCCAAGGCCGCCGTGCACTTACGCGGAAAGGCTGATTTTAGCCCAAAACAGCGAGAACGTGCTGATGCGTCAAGCCGTAGGACATGAAGAACAGCATCGGAATCGACAGCATGGTGTTGGTGCGCGATGCCAGGAAGGCCACGCGGCGCGCCTTGGCTTTCTCTTCGTCGCTGGCCGGTTTCATGCCGAGGATCTTCTGCTGGTTGGGCCAAATCAGGACCCAGACGTTGAACAGCATGATGGTGCCGAGCCAAGCGCCGATGCCGATGCCGGCCAGGCCGGGTTGCAGCGTGAAGGCGCCGATGAAGTTCGCGCCCAACAGGGCGGCGCCGGACAGCCAGGTGACCAGGGCGGCCCAGCGGAAGAACAGCAGGGCGCGCGGCGCGACGTGCTTGGTGATGCCGGCGCCGGTGCCGTCTTCAGCGGCGGCCTTGAGCGCGGCGACTTGCACGAAGTTGAAGTAATACAGGAGGCCGATCCACATTACCCCTGCCATGATGTGCAGCCAACGGCCGAATAGGATTTCCATGTTCTTATGCTCCCAAGAAGTTCTTAACGATGACAAACAAAACGGCGGTCAGGATCAGTCCGGAAATGACCGTGCCCCAAAGTGAATCCAGGGGATTCTTCATGTGATTCCTCCTTAAAAAGCGTGGTGTTTTTGGAAAGGTGTAGCGATAAAGTCGGATATTTTTAGCGAAAGCGCTGTTTGGCGCAAGCTGTAAATGTCATCAAACCAAACAGGGTTGCAATGTCGAAGGCATTTTCTGAGCGTTATTCGGATGTTAGCGTTATTGGCGGATCGGAAATGCAGCGCCGTTGTCCAAGCAAACAATTGGGATTTCCCTCAAGCTCATGGCGTTTTTGCCGAAATACCTGAGCGTAGGCTAAATTACAGACCCGGAGTTCATCTCAATAGAGTAGCGACACCATGCATATTTCTTCCCAAGACTTCGTTATCAAGGGCCTTACCCTGGCCGGCAAACCGTTCCGGCCCGGGGATTGGGCCGAGCGCTTGTCGGGCGTGCTGTCTTCCTTCGGCGCCGACAACCGCATGAGCTATTCGCCGTATGTACGGCCGATTACGCTCAATGGGGTGAAATGCGTGGCAGTGGATAAGGCCCTGAAGGAAATCGAGCCGCAGGGCTTCCGTTTCTTGATGGGGTTTGCCCAGGACAACGAGTTGCAGGTGGCTGAGGGCGCGGAATACGCAAGCGAAGATCAAGTCGCGGTGGCCATCGCGAGTTGACGGCCACCGCATTCGAGCAATAAATAACAGCTTAAGCGAGCGCCTTGACTTGTGCGGCCAAGCGGCTCTTGTGCCGTGAAGCCTTGTTTTTGTGGATGATTTTCTTGTCCGCAATGCGGTCGATCACACCCATGGATTCCTGATAAATCTTCTGTGCCGCAGCCTTATCGCCGGCGACAATTGCCTTTTGTACTTTCTTTACCGCGGTGCGCAGTTCCGAACGCAGGCTGGCGTTATGCATGTTCTGCTTGATGGACTGCCGTGCGCGCTTCCTGGCTTGTGCTGAATTGGCCATAACAAACTCCTTAAACCCTTTAGAAATAGCGAAAACCCGCCATTGTAGGCGGCAATCCAGCGTTTGGCAATGCGCGCCGGGTTAAATCGGCTTTCAAGTCAAGAATTCCCTGAAATGCACGATAGTAATCTTGTGCGCCAGCACCCTACCCGCTACGTGGCGGCGGGACGATGCCAGATTGCGATATGGACCAACACAACAAACCCGAAACCGAACCCTTTGCCTTTGCGGATTTTCTTGCGCTGTCGGTGCACGACATGAAGAATTCGCTGGGCATGCTGATCGGCGCCCTGGAGCAGACCATCAAGGAAGCGCAGGTGAGCGCATCGCCGCTGTCGCCGCAACTCGGGCAAATGGAATACGAGGCCAAGCGCCTCAACAACAATCTGCTGCAATTGCTATGCATCTACAAGATCAGCAATCGTCTGTATCCGGTCGATATCCAGGAACATGCGGTGCGTGCCGTGCTGGAAGAAATCGTGATGCAAAACCGGCCGCTGCTCGACTTCCGCGGCATTCGCCTGGAACTCGATTGCCAAGACGACAGCCTGTGGTACTTCGATAAGGAACTTTTGAGCGGCGCGCTGAACAATGCGCTGAACAATTCCATCCAGCACACCGCCGACCAGTTGCGCGTGGTGGCGCGGGTGGTGGATGGTCAATTGGAACTGCGCGTGGAAGACAATGGCGGCGGTTATCCGGAAGCGCTGCTGAAGGGCGCGGTAGCGGCCAACAAGGGCATCAACTATTACCGCGGCAGCACCGGCTTGGGCATGTATTTTTCGGCGCTGGTGGCGAACCTGCATCAAAACAATGGACAGGGCGGCAGTTTGACGGTCGAGAACGGCGGCGCGTTTGGCGGCGGCTGTTTCGTGCTGCGCCTGCCGTGAGGAACGAACAATGGCAATGAACCTGGCAACCAATCTCAAAGACGCGCAAGTCCTGATCATCGACGACTTCGAGGGCATGTGCAAAATGCTGCGCGAATTCATTCGCGCCGCCGGCGCGCAGCGTATCGACACCGCCAACAACGGCAAGGATGCCGTGACCGCGATGACCAAGCGCAAGTACGACATCGTGCTGTGCGACTACAACCTGGGCGAGGGCAAAAACGGCCAGCAAGTGCTGGAAGAGGCCAAGGTGCGCGAGCTGATCGGCTACGCCACGGTGTGGATCATGATCACCGCGGAAAAAACCATGGACATGGTGATGGGCGCGGCCGAATACGAGCCGGACGATTACCTGCTGAAGCCGATCAACGAAGAGTTGCTGAAGGGCCGGCTGGAACGCTTGATCGCCAAGAAGTGGGCGCTGCAAGACGTTGAAAAAGCCGTGAAGCGCAAGGACTTCGGCAAGGCGGTGGCCAAGTGCGATGAGTTGATGAAGCTGGATCCGACCATGGCGCAGGATCTGCTGCGGCTGAAGGCGCGCTTCCTGCTGGCCAAGGGCGATTACCCCGCGGTCAAATCCTTGTATGAGAGCCTGCTGTCGGTGCGCTCCATCAGTTGGGCCAAGACTGGCCTGGGCAAGGTGTATTTCCTGTCCGGCGAATATCTCAAGGCCAAGGACATTTTGTCCGAGGTGCTGGAGGAAAACAGCTCCAGCCTGGAAACCTACGATTGGCTGGTGAAGACCTATCAAGCGCTGGGCGACAACGAGCAGGCGCAGGCCTTGATCAGCCAGGCCTTGGCGCTTTCGCCGAATTCGGGGCCGCGCCACAGGGTGCTGGGAGAACTCGCCAACACCAATGGCGACAAGGATCTGGCCGAGAACGCCTACCGCAAATCGATCAAGCTGGCCGAGCATTCCATACTCAAGACGCCCGAAGCCTATACCGGCCTGGCGCAACTCTGTACCGAAAAAGGCCAGCCGCAGGAGGCGCTGAAGTTGATGGCCGATGTGCGCAAGACCTTCAACGATCCGGTGAGCAACTTGCAGGCAGCCGTCACCGAAGTGGCCGCGCATCAAAAAATGGGCAATAGCGAACAGGCCAAGGCCACCTTGCAGGAAGCGGAACGCCAGCTCAAGGGCATGGGCGCGAAGGCGGGCGTACAGGAAAACCTGGCCTTGGCCAACGCCATGCTGTCGCTGGGCGACAAGGACAAGGCGCTGGCGCTGCTGACCCAGGTGGCGAAAAACAATCACGACAGCGCCGTGGTGCTGGAGCGCATGGACAAGTTCTTCAAGCAGGCCGACTTGCAGGAAGAAGGCAAGGCGCTGCTGCAAGCTTCGAAGGATGAAGTGATTGCAATCAATAATCAGGGCGTGCGCCTGGCGCAGGAAGGCAAGCTCGAAGAGGCGATCGAGTTGTTGCGCCAAGCGGTCGGGCAATTGCCGAGCAATTTCCGCATTCGCCTGAATCTGGCCGGCATGCTGCTGAAGCGCCTGCAGGAAAACGGCAAGGAAGATGCCTTGCTGTACGAGGCGCGCAAGGAGCTGGAGCGCGCCAACAGCTTGCGTCCGGGCGATGCCAAGTGCCTGGAATACCAACAACTGTTGGATCGACTGGTCGCAGCGTAAAAATCATGAACGCGCCATGAATGCTCCTGGTAACTTTCCCTTGTTGTGCGATGCCATCAATCGCATCCTCAGCGCCAATGATCGCGCACCCTTGGATGCGGCGGATTTTAGTTCCGATGCGGTCGTGGAGTTGATCGCGCAACTGCTCAAGGAGCGCGACAGCGCGCAGATGGAAGCGCTGGCGATCCAAGAAGAACAACTCAAGAGCGAGCAAAAATACCGGCATGTGGTCGAGAGCCTGCGCGAGGTAATTTTTCAGACCGATTGGGAGGGCAGCTGGCTGTATCTCAAC
>Ga0209705_10001537_pt1 | contig 12200 bp, 12 predicted proteins | sample PPLLaktember2015_5_FD_187262 | JGI IMG/M metagenome (GOLD analysis project Ga0209705, IMG submission 187262) | Freshwater sediment microbial communities from Prairie Pothole Lake near Jamestown, North Dakota, USA - PPLs Lake P8 Core (1) Depth... | ecosystem: Environmental > Aquatic > Freshwater... | reverse complement strand
GAGACGGGCCTTGAGCACCTCCGTCGGGAAGGGGACCTCGAGACCGTACTTTTCGGCCTCGTCGATGCCGAGGATCGCGGCGCCGCCCGAGCTCGAGATCATCAGCAGGCGCCTGCCTTTCGGCTTGTCCATGTAGGCAAGTCCCTTGGCAAAGTCGTAGAGCTCCTCCAGGTTGTCGGCCCGGCAGACCCCGTATTTCTTGAATATCGCCTGATAGATCTCGTCGCTTCCGGCAAGGGATTTCGTGTGGCTCTCGGCCGCCACCCGTCCCCTCGCCGTACGCCCTGCTTTGAGTATGACGACGGGCTTGGTCGCCTGCGCCAGCGATTCGAGGAATTCGGAAGGCCGCTTCACGCCCTCGATGTAGCAGGCGATGACCTTCGTGTTGGCGTCGTCGTTGAAGTAGCGGATGCAGTCCGACTCGTCCACGTCGGCCCGATTGCCGAGGCTCACGAAACCGCTGAACCCGAGGTGTTCAACACTGGACCAGTCGATGAGGGCCGCGCCCACGGTGCCGCTCTGGGAGACGAAGGCGATCCGGCCCCGCGTGGTGATGAGAGGCCAGGACCCGCAGAGGCTGCTGTAGGGGATGTTCACCCCCTGGCAGTTGGGCCCGATGATCCGGACGTTGAACTCCCTGCCGACCCGGGCCAGCTGCGCCTGGAGCTTTTCGCCGTCCTCTCCCGCCTCGGCAAATCCCCCCGTGATGACGACGGCGGACTTGACGCCGGCCTTCCCGCACTCCTCGATGGCCCCCGCGACCATCCTGGCGGGGATGACGACGACGGCCATGTCCGCGGGCGTCGGGGTGGCGCCGATTGCCGGGTAGGCCTTGAGCCCCAGGATCTCGTCGGCCTTGGGATTGACGGGATAGATGGGCCCCTGGAAGCCGGCGTGGATCAGGTTGTAGAGGATGTCGTAACTGAGTTTTCCCGGTGTGCTCGAGGCGCCGATGAGGGCCACGCTTGCCGGCTTGAAGATAGCATCCAGCTGACGGATCGGTTCCATAGGTCCTCCTTTGTTCGTGCGGTTGCGGTGGATAGAAAACGGTGGGTCCCCCTGACAGAACGGTCGAATCCTACCACAGAGCCCCTGCATTTTCTATGGGGAAGTGGCACCCCTAAAATACGAAATTCGCCCGGATCGGGATGTCCCCGATCCGGCTCACTTTTTTCATTAAAGCGCCGGGGCCGTTGAGCCGATATGTAGGAAAGACCGATACGATCCGGCTGCTTTCAGCAAACTTTCGTCCCGATACCAAGCGGAGGCGGCAACGTGCACTCGCAGCGTGACCTGTCCCAATACGTCCTGGACCCCGACGAGCTTCGCGAGAAGAAGAAGGAACTCCTGCGCCTGGGCGGTACCCGGGACCAGATCGCCAAGGCCCTCAAATCGGCCATCTTGAAGCCGGATCAGCGAGAGCAGTTCAAGAAAGCCCTCTCCCTTTACGACGCGAAGATCCGGAAGCTGCGCGACCAGCTCATCGCCAGCGAGCTTCTGGGCAACCTCAACCCCGACAAAATCACCATCCCCGCCCATTACCAGGACCGGAAACGCTAGCCGGCCCTCCTCCCATTTCCCCCTTGCGAATCCCCCGTCTGTTGGATATAGGATTTTCGGGGGTGGTTTTACATCAGGAGGTCAAGAGCCCGAGGTCATCAAAATCATCTCGTTCACTCGGGGCGATGCGTGCGATGGCACGTTCCGATCTTCTTACCTTCTGAACTTCCTAACTTCCATCTTTTCAAGGAGGGTCGCTCGATGAGGCATCGCACGGCGGGAAAGATCACGGACAATCTGTGGTACCTGGGCCGCGAGGAGTCGGGGGTTTATCTCCTCGAGGGCAAGGACGGCTCGATCATGATCAACGGGGGGCTTGCGCACATCCTGCCCGATGTCCGGAAGCAGATGAAGGAATTCGCCATCAATCCGGCGAAGATCACGAAGATCCTGATCCTGCACTCTCACTTCGACCACATCGGTGTCATCCCATGGTTCAAGCGGAACTGGCCGGCCATCGAGGTCTACGGCTCGGCGGAGACCTGGAGGATCCTCCAGATGCAGAAGGCAATCGACATCGCCAACCAGTTCAGCAAGATCGTGGCGGACAAGATGGGGCTCGGGGCGGCACTGCAAGGCGTCGATTTCGCCTGGCGCGACGACATCCAGGGAAAGACCGTGGGCGAAGGCGACCGGATCGACCTGGGCGGGACCACTCTGAACATCCTGTACACGCCCGGGCACACGAACTGCTCGATCACGGCCTATGAACCGGACCGAAAAGCCCTCTTTGCCTCAGACGGGGGCGGCATCCCCTACCGGGAGGGCTCCTTCGCCTCGGCGAACACCAATTTCACCCAGTACATGGAGAGCCTCGAGAAAATGAAACCCCTTGTTGTGGACTGCCTTTGCGCCGACCACTACGGCTATGTCACGGGCGCGGACGCCCGGGGGTTCATCGACCTGACGCTGCGCGAAGGGAAGAAACTCCGCGCCCTGATGGAGGGAATCCTCAAGGAAAAGGGAAACGTCGATGACGCCGCGAAGGCCATGAACGTCCTGTTCTATGAGGAGTGCCCCGACTACTTCATCTCGGCGGACATCCTCGAGGGGGTCTTCCGGCAGATGATGAAATACCTGGAGAAGAGCATGCAATCCTGACGCCCCGTCGCGGCTGTTCCGCATGAGGGTCGGGGCAAGGAAAAAGGGGGGTTATGATCCGTACTCTGGTGATGGCGGGTATGCTGCTCGCCTGCCTCTTCGGCTCACAGGGATTCCCGGCGGCCGCCGAAGCGGCAGGGATTCTCGACGAGTGTTCCGGGATTGATGACGACGCCGCTCGGCTTCGCTGCTACGACGAGATGGCCGGCCGAAAGCCGAAAGCCCCGGCCGTGACGGCGGCACCTTCGCCTCCCGCAGAATCCCGGCGCGTGGAGCCGAGCTTTATGTCCAAGCGATGGCAGCTAGACGAGGAGAGTCGCAAGAAACGCTTCGCCATCATGTCCCACCGGCAGAATTACCTCCTGCCTTTCACGTACAACTTCCACCAGGAAAAAGAGACCTACGAGTCGATCAGCCCCAACTCGGATGTCGATGACGCCGAGGCCAAGTACCAGATCAGCCTCAAGGTGAAACTCTGGCAGGACATCCTCGGGACGCCCATGGACCTCTGGTTCGGCTACACGCAGATGTCCCTCTGGCAGGTCTACAACACGGGATCCTCCTCGTATTTCCGGGAGACGAATTACGAACCGGAGATCCTTCTCAACTACCGGACCAACACGGACCTCTTCGGCCTCATGAGAAACCGGTACGTCCAGGTGGGCTTCAATCACCAGTCCAACGGCCGCAGCGAGCCCCTCTCGCGGAGCTGGAACCGGATCGTAGCCAATTTCGGATTCGAGCGCGACGTCTTCAACGCCCAGCTCAAGACTTGGCTTCGCATCCCCGAGAGCGACGACAAGGACGACAACCCGGACATCACCTCCTACCTGGGCTATGGGGAGCTGTGGCTGGGCACCGTCTGGAAGGATTACCACCTGGGTCTCATGCTCCGCAACAATCTGCGATTCGACGATAACCGCGGCGCCCTTCAGTTCGAACTGAGCTTCCCCCTGATCGAACACATCAACGGCTACGTGCAGTATTTCGTCGGATACGGCGAGAGCCTCATCGACTACAACCACTACACGAACCGCATCGGCGTCGGCATGATGTTGAAGGACTGGTAGGAGGGCGGTATGCACCAAAAGAGTCCCCTGTGCGGCGCTCTGTTCCTGCTTGCCTCCCTCTGTGTCAGTGCCTTCATGGTGTTTCTGTGGATCGGGTCCGCGCAGGCCACCCGGGATGCGGATTTTACGGCTCTCGAAAACGGCATCGTCGAAGAGGTCAACCTGGCCAGGACGAACCCCAGAGCCTATGCCGTCTGGCTGCGGGGCCAGCGGCAATACTACCGGGGGACACATCTCAGGCGGCCCGGCGAAGTGCCCATTGGGACGAAAGAGGGGCTTGCGGCCGTGGATGAGGCGATCCGCTGGCTCGAGAAGCAGCGGCCCGTGGTCGCCCTCGGTTATTCGCGGGGCCTGTCGCTTGCCGCCCGGGACCTCGTGGCGGCCCAGGGGGCATCAGGCGGGTTCGGCCACAGGGGCCACGACGGGAGCATGCCATCGGACCGGATCGAGCGGCACGGCCAATGGGAGTCCGCCATCGGCGAGAACGTCGCCTATGGGCAGCGCACGGCGCGGGACGTGGTGGCCGCCTTCATCGTCGATGACGGCGTCGCCGGCCGCGGGCACCGGAAGAACCTCTTCAATGCGGCATTCCGCGTGATGGGCGTCGACTGCGGACCCCACTCCGGTTATGGCACCACCTGCGCCATCACCTTCGCCGGGGGCTTCCGGGAGAAGTAATACAACAACGAAAGAATAGAAATTCAATACATCACATCCCCCCTTTTGTAAAGGGGGGTATGGGGGGATTTAAAAAGGGGCCACGATGCCCGTGACCCCTTTTGTCTATTCTCTCAAAGAATGCCGCGCTATTTCTTCCTTCTCGCCGCACCGAGACCCAGGAGGCCAAGACCGAGGAGCAGGAGGGACATGGGTTCGGGCACGGATGCCCTGACATAGCAGAATCTGGCTTCGATGTCGGCGTAGCCCGGCGTGCCGAATGAATCGTTTTCCAGGGTAATCCGGAACTCGCCGCCGTTGCCGAACGCAAATACCGCAGGGCCATCCCACACCACTTTCCCCAAATCACCCAAATATTGACCACGCGTATAACCGTCGACATTATCCAGCACTACGCCGGGGGGTGCGGAAAAGCTAAAATTTACCGCGATCTGCTTGGGAAAGATATCATCCAATCCGACGGAGTTTTCCCGCGTGCCGATTCTGAAGAGTGCAAAGGTTTCAGAATCTCCCGGGTTGTAATAACCAGATACCGGCGTGGTCTGAATCGGTTCCCAGTACAGTACAAGTCCCGGGTCTGCTGTGTTCAGAGACACGTTGTAGCTATCCATCGTGAATTGTTCCGCGCTCGCCATCCCTACCATTCCCAAAATCAAAGCCAAAACACTCAAGCAAACAATGAACTTTTTCAACCTTCCTTCCTCCTTTACATTTTCTAGGGCTACTTGCCCCCCTGTTTCTGGCCATTCACGCTTGCACTTTTATATAGCAAGAGAGAGACCAGTTCATTGACGAGCAAATCTGAGCACGGGAAACATATTGAAATGCTTCTTCTTATATAACATTTTCCCCCGGTATCGCCTTATCAACAGACGCAACAACTGCAACTAAAATCGTAAAGGTTGTTTACAAAGGCAAGGGGAAAGACGGGGAAGTTGTGGCAGGTTTCTGCTTCTAATCGAGATGTTACACTGAAATGGTTGCATTGTAAAAGAAACCGACGAATCAAGTTGTCTTTCGCAACCAATGCAACCATTTCAACAAATGAAAGTTGATACTACAAATGTCTGATGAAAAAAATATTTCGGCTTTTTTATCAGCCCTGCGTTGTCTCGCGGTAGTAACGGAGAGGCAGGACAAGGCCAAAGAAAGGCAGCAGGTACATGGCCGCCGTCATGGTTTCCCGGGGCCCGAAAAACTGGGCCGAGAAGACGACCATCAGGATGTTGTTCATGTGAGCCAGCATGACGGCGCCCGCCAGGCGGTCTGCCACCGGCTTGCCGCGGAAAAAGAGGATCCCCGAAGCGCTGTAAACCGCAGAGAGGGCGATGCCGACGAGAGCCGCCTCGACGATCAGGGCGGGGTCGCTGTAGAAGATCTCGGCGTACTTCGAGAAGACGCCCAGAATGATAAGGGCGAACATGACAAGGTTCACCGGATAGGAGCGCCGATTCGCTGCATCGAGCAGTTGCGGGGCCAACCGCCTGAGGATCTGCACAGCGGCGATGGGGACGAAGATCGCGAGGGCCAGAACCCGGAGCATGTCCCAAAAGGAAAGGTTCACGCTCTTCGCCAGGACCAGTTCCACGACTGCCGGGAGGCTGAAAGGCACCAGGATCGAGGTAATGACCGTCACGACAAGAACCCGCGCGCTGTTGCCGCCCACGAGGTTCGACATGAAGGGCGCCACGACCCCCGTGGACACTGCCGTCAGCAGAAGCGCCGAAAGGGCATAATCGGGCAGGACGTACAGGAACAACCCGTAGAGGATCACGGGAAGGACCACCATCTTCAGAACGACGATTGAAAGGATCGGCAGGCTTGCCTGGTGAAGGGCCGCCCAGACCTCCTCGAGCCGGATGGAGAGGAAGCTCATAAAAAAAAGGATCATGAGGCACGCGAGCGGGTACGGCTGCAGGAAGGCGAAAACCTGCGGACAGCAGATCCCGGCCGCCATCGACGAGAACACGACGACAAGCAGGAGGATGTCCCTCGGGCGGAACGGCAAAGCCATGGCGGGGTGTCTACTCCTTACCTGGCGGCCGGCGGCGGACGATCTGGTTGCCAATGACCGTAAAGACCGTGTCGCCCTTCTGGTTGTACGTGGAGTAGCGGAGCCGCACGATGCCCCGGTCGCCGGACTTCGAGGGCCTGAGCTCCAGAACCTCGCCTGCGGCTCGCAGCGTGTCGCCGGGCCGGACGGGTTTGAGCCATTTCAGCTCGTCGAACCCCGGGGAGCCCAGGCTGTTTTCTGCGTTGAGGGCGCCCGTCATCAGAAAGAGGCGGAACGTGAGCGCGATGGTGTGAATGCCGCTTGCGATGAGCCCCCCGTAGGGGGTCGCCTTCGCCGCCTCGGCATCGACGTGGAAGACCTGCGGGTCGAAGTGCATGGCGAAGTCGATGATCTGCCCCTCCGTCACCGTCATGCCCGGCGACTCGAAACGGTCGCCGACCTTGAAGTCATCAAAATACAGCGTCGTCATCCGCTCATCCCTCCTTCTGCCTCGTTCCTCGATCGAGCCTTCCTGCGCGTGCTGAAAAGCCGGGGCACTCCCGGCTTTTTTTTATACCATCCCGCCCGTCATCAAATCCACGCTTTCTTTACGCAAAAAAATCCCCCTTTCATCCCCCTTTACGAAAGGGGGAAAGAGGGGGATTTGTTGCCTTTAACCTTTAGCCTTTAGCCTGTTTTTAAAACAGGTACTCCATCGACAGCCTGATCCCAACCTGGTGCGTCCGGCTTGAGGGCTCCCGCACAACAAAGCCCGTGAAGGTCCCATCCGCGTAATAGAATGGCTCCCAGGGACTCTCGCCGATCTCGCTGTACTCGTACCAGGGCGTGACCGTGAAGGCCCAGTTCACCCGGGGCCTCCAGCTCACGGGCAACTCCACGAGATAGCCCGGCCGGTTCCCCAGGCTCACCGTGGTGTTGGCGAAGGTGTCATCCTTGTAGGAAATGGTCATGCGGCCGTCGAACATGAAGTTCACCGACGCGTTCAACCCGACGGACCACTTGGGGTCCACGGGATAGAGCACCTTGACCCCCAGGGGCAGATACCACCAGCTGTAGAATTCGTTGTAGCCAATGTCGCGCTTCCAGTACCGGTAACCCACTCCCGCATAAGGTGTAATGGAAAAGGGGAGATTGCCCTTGAAGGTGTACCCCGCGTTCATTTCGAAGCGCGCAAAATCGTTGCGGGTGGTATCTTTCAGCGGCACGCCGCCCATCGTGGAGCCGTCGTAGTCCGTGTCGTCATCGGCCACCGACGCTTCGCCGAAGGCCCGGAAGTAGAACCGTTCATCGGCCATGTAGCTGTAACCCAGACGCACCTGGGGGACCTAGCCCGTTTCCGTGCTCTTGAGAGGGGGAGTGAAATCTTCCTTGTAGTCGTAATGGAAATAGGAAAGGGCAATCTCGAACCGGTGCGGTTGCGCGTACGAGATCCCTTTTGACTTGAGGTACTCCTCGGCCTCCGGTACGCCGAGCCGTCCCGCCTTCTTGAGATCCTCTTCAGCCTCGGCTGTGCGGCCGAGCTTGAGGTAGACAAGACCCCGGTTGTTGCAGGCCTGTCCGTTGAGATCGTCGAGTTCGAGGGCCTTGTTGAAATCGGAGAGTGCCTCCTGCATCCTGCCGAGCCTGTTGTAAACGAGACCCCGATTGTTCCACGCATCGGGGTCCTTCGGGTTGAGCTCAATGGATTGGTTGAAATCGGCCAGGGCTTCATCGAGCCGGTTGAGCCGCAGAGTTGCCACACCCCGGTTGTAGTAGGCTTCGGCTACCCGGGGATTCTTGGCCAGGATCGAGCCGCATGCAGCGATCACCTCCTCCGCCCTCGCAGATCCCGAGGAAAAACAGGTTTTGTATGCCGATGCGTCGGGCATCGACGGATCCGCCTGAGCAAGTGCAGTGGTCGGCAAAACGAACAGGACGAACAGGCAGGCAAACAGGACCCTTTTCAGGTTCATCGTCTTCTCCCCCTCGAGATCGCATCATGCGGCATGGTTCGAGCGAATGCGGATGTGAATTGCAAAGTTCATACCCCCGTGACCTCATGCAGCCTGCAGCGTGCAGGGTAAGAGAATCAAGTATGGCGGCTTGCAACCGATAGAAAAAGCATGAAGGGAACTCTGCGGCTCCTCTTGCCCGTCCTGATCCTTCTGCTTTTCTCGGCCCTCCCGGCCCAGGGGTGGTCCGGGCGCGTCTGCGGAGTTGCCGACGGAGACACGATCTCCGTTCGTCATGAAGGCAGGGCCGTCAAGATCCGTCTCTATGGCATCGACTGTCCCGAACAGCACCAGGCCTTCGGACGGAAAGCGAAAACCTTCACCTCGCAACTGGTTTTCGGCAAGGTCGTCGAGGTCGATCCCTTGACCCGCGACCGCTATGGCCGCACCGTCGCCTGGGTGCATGTCGGAGGCCGATGCCTCAACGAGGAAATCCTCCAGGCCGGCTTCGCCTGGCACTTCAAGCGATTCTCCCGCGACAGGCACCTGGCCGTACTCGAACTGCAGGCCCGTGCCGCCCGGACCGGTCTTTGGGGGGACCCAGCACCGGTTGCGCCCTGGGAATTCCGAAAGGCCCACAGCGGCAAACGGCCCAACCTGCAGACAGCCTCCGCGTCGCGCTGACGGAGGGCGATCATGTCGGTTGCGAATTGACAATACCCCGCAGATCCATCTATACTTCCGTTAACACAAAAAGGAAAGGAACGGTCATGCAGACCATGAAGACGGTATCGGCTGTTGTTGCCCTCCTTGCCCTGCTGGCCTCACTCGGCCTGTCCGGCTGCGCGAATCAAGCAGGAAGCGAAGCAGGGGCTCTCCTCTCCCAAGACATCCGGAAGATGGACAACGACGAGCTGCTCCTCTACTATTACCGCCTCACAGAGGAGATCGACCGCCGGGAGCGTTCGGGCCCGGCATCGGCGGTCGGTATCGGCATCGGCGGGGGCAGCTGGGGCTACGGCAGCGGGGGCGGCGTGGGCGTCGGTGTCTCCACGTCGGCGCCCGTCGGAGGCAGCGGCACCGAGGAGCTTCGCAACCGCCGGGCCGAGGTCCGGGCGGAGATGCAGCGCCGGGGAATGAAACTTCCCTGAGGCCAGGTTCAAGGCTAAAGGTCAAAGGATAAGGTTTAAGCAAACCAGTCCTCTGGCCTTTTGCCTTTTTTCTCTTCATTACCTTTATCCTTTCTCCTTTAACCTTTTTCCTTGGTGCTCCGGCTTCGCCGGAGCAGGCACCCTTCTTGCATAACTTTGTTGAAAACCGGTCATTGCATATAGGCATGGGCGATAATGCACTCCTGAGAGATTGCATCGCCTTGCCCGCAATGACGATCCCGATATCCATGCCGACCACGCCGAAAACAAAAAAGAGATCAAAATCAAAGTCTTCCGGTGCAAAAAAGCGACGGAGTCTCAACGCTATCCTCGGGGATAACCGGACGCTCAAGGCCTGGTTGCGCCCCGGTAAAGGTGCCCCGACAGAGACCTTTGTCATCCTGGCCGACGGGCTCTCATCGAAGGACCGGGAATTTCTTGCCTCCACGGCCGATCTTGTCGTCGACCCGGGCGGGGACCTGATCGGCCTGATCGCCAGGTTGAAGCGCGAGAACAGGCAATTGAAGTCGCTCAGCTTGAGCGACGATCTCACGGGGCTCTACAACAAGCGGTTCTTCTCGATCCAGCTCGAGATCGAGATGGCACGGGCACGGCGAACGGGACTGCCCTGCAGCCTCACGATCATCGACTTCGACAATTTCAAGGAGATCAACGACCGGCTCGGCCACGACGAGGGCGACCGGTTTCTCATCCAGATGGGCGGGCTCATCCGCGAAAAGCTGCGACCCACGGACTTCGTCTGCCGTTACGGAGGCGACGAGTTTGCCGTCATCATGCCCGCAACGTCGCTTTTGGACGCAATCGGCATCGCGAAGCGCCTCCGGGAGTTCACGGCCCACTTCACCTGGAAGATGGCCGTCCAGGTCTCGGCGAGTTTCGGCCTTGCCGCCTTCGAGCCGTCAAACCCGATGAATGCTGAAGAATTCTTCAAACGAGCCGATAGTGAATTGTATCGGGCCAAGAAGGCCGGGAAGAATCGCATCTCCTACCCCGCGCAGGCCTCGACCCAGGCCCGCCAGCGGGAAGCGATGGCGCGAAATGAGCGGGAGGCGCTGTTCAGCCTCGAGACGGCTTCGCCGAATAGAGGTTGAGAAGGTGAGAGGGTGAGAAAGTTGGATGAACCTGTGGCCAGAAAGCATATTCTCCGCTTCTCCAACCTTCTTACCCTCTTACCCTCTTACCCTCTTACCTTCTGCATCGATTCCTCGCTGTGAAAACAGCCAGTTATGTGAGAGTGCAATGACTCCTCACCCGTGCAAAACGCCTATCATCGCCACCGTCACAAGCGGCAAGGGGGGCGTCGGCAAGACCTTCGTCACGGTCAACCTCGCCGCGACCCTGGCCGCGCAGGGCCGGAAGGTCCTCGTGGTGGACTGCGACCTCGGGCTCGCCAACGTGGACATCATGCTGGGCGTCCACCCCCGGCTGAGCCTCAAGGACATCCTCTTCGGCAATGCCCTCCCGGAAGATGTCATTATCCCCGTCAAAGGCGGTTTCCACCTCCTGCCTGCCTGCTCCGGCGTTCGTGAAATGGCCCAGTTGCTCTACGAGAAGATTCAAATCGTGAAAACCGTGGTTCTCTCCCTGGAGGGCTACGACGTCATCCTGCTCGACACGGGCGCGGGGATCGCCGAGACGGTCCTCCAGTTCAACCTGCTGGCCCCCCGCAATATCGTCGTCCTCAACCGGGAGCTCACGTCGATTACCGACGCGTACGCCATGATGAAGGTCCTGCATCAGGTTTTCGGAAGGGACACCTTCAGTCTCATCGCCAATGCCGTGGCCGACGAACGCGAGGGAGAAAAAATCTTTCACCACGTGGACGGGATCTGCCAGAGGTTCCTGGGGTTTGCCCTGGACTACCTGGGCCCCGTCTGCCGGGACGAGGCGGTGCCGCGATCCATTCTCCGCCAGGAGCCTCTCGTCCTTACCGATGCCGGATCGAAAACGACGGCCTGCTTCGGCCGGATCGCCGGTGCCGTGAGCCGTTGGGGACAGCCCCGACCACGGGGGCTGGTGATTCCCGGTACGGAGGTCAGCGCCCGGGGCATATTGCATTGAGAGGAGCCGCGAGCAACAAGGCTTCAAATACCCCGTTCTTCCCCCTTTGCTAGGGGGAAAGAGGGGGGTTCTGTTGGTTGTCGGCTATCGACTGCACGCCCTTGACCCTGTACCCTGGCCCCTTTTGTTCTGGAAAATATTCATGGACATTTCATGAAAACGTGCTAGTTCTAACCATTAAGCATTATGTTCGCGGTTTCATGGAGGTTTTTATCGATGAAAAATGCCAAGGGTAAACTTTTCGCAACCCTCTGCCTTCTTCTCATGCTGTTCATCGTCTTCGGCCCCTATGGCGACAGCCGGGTGTCGGCTGTCGACTCATCCACGTACAAAAGCCTCAAGCTCTTCAACGAGGTCCTCGACATCGTCGAGAAGAACTACGTCGAAGAGGTGAAGCAGAAAAAACTGATCGACGAAGCCGTCGCCGGAATGATCAAGTCCCTGGACCCCCACAGCGCCTTCCTGACGCCGGAGCAGTTCAAGGAGCTCCAGGTAGACACGAGCGGGACCTTCGGGGGGCTGGGGATCGTGATCGCCATGCAGAACGACCAGCTCATCGTCGTCTCACCCATCGAGGACACCCCCGCATTCAAGGCCGGGATCAAAGCCGGCG
>Ga0209705_10001536_pt1 | contig 12208 bp, 7 predicted proteins | sample PPLLaktember2015_5_FD_187262 | JGI IMG/M metagenome (GOLD analysis project Ga0209705, IMG submission 187262) | Freshwater sediment microbial communities from Prairie Pothole Lake near Jamestown, North Dakota, USA - PPLs Lake P8 Core (1) Depth... | ecosystem: Environmental > Aquatic > Freshwater... | reverse complement strand
AACCCCCCTCCCGCCAGCAGCCTGCGGATGACAAACACCGCCACCCAGGCCAGCAGCACGACATTGGCCAGCGCCAGCAGCATAACCACCACGATCATCAGCTGGGTCAGGGCCGTCTGATCCGCCCACTGGGCGAACACGGCCATGGCGTGCTGATAGCTGCGCAGGACCAGATAGGCGGCTCCGACGACATAGGCCAGCACCGCCAGCCAGGTCAGCCAGACCGGAACCTTGTAGCGGGCGATCGGAGAGCCGTCGAAGATGCTCTTCTGTCGCCAGGGCAGCACAATTCCGGCGATGGCCGTGCCGAAGAAGGTGACCGCGATCACCAGTGTGGCGTTCAGCACGATCGATTGCATGCCGACGATGTTGAAGGCATACATGATCGAGATGATCACCGATGGGACCACCATCAGCAGCAGGGCGTTGACCGGCGTGCGCGTGCGCGGCTCGATCTTCGACACCCACTCGGGCAGCATGCGGTCCAGCGCGGCGGCGAAGATCACCCGCGTCGAGGACAGGAACACCGTGCCCGACCAGCCGAACCACCAGAAGCTGACTGCCAGCACAACCAGGAACTGCAGCGCCCGGCTGCCGGTCAGGAAGGTGGCGAACTGGACGGGATAGGGCCAGACCGGGATCGGCACGTCGGTGCCGTAGAAGATGTGGCTCCAGAAGGCGCCGTTGGCGTTCATATAGAAGTCCCAGCCCATGGTCTTGTTGATCAGGGCGAAGAACACCAGCGCCAATCCGGCGGTGACGATGATGGCCGCCGCCATGCCCATGAAGTTGCGCTTGTAATCCGAAGCGCCGCGCACTTCGCCGTACAGCGTCGAGCCCCAGTTCGGCCACAGGTTGAAGAACACGATCATCGGGATCAGCGCAAAGCTGGCCCCGAAGGCGATCGAGCCGAACTGGCCAAAGGTTACGCCCGCCGCCGCCCCGGCTTCCAGCGTGGCGGCGTAGTAGTCGCCCTCCGGCACGCCGTACAGCGCCGGCAGGTTCTGGTTCAGCCCGGCGATGAACGATTCCCGGGTGCCGAAGAGCAGCAGAGCGAACACCACTGCCAGGCCGATGGTGCCGACAATGAAGGAGAACTTCTGCACCCGCGCGTACCACTTCATGCCGACGGCGATGTAGATGAAGACGATCAAGCACACCAGCAACATGCTGGTCAGCGGCCCCCAGGGGTAGGTGGTGAACCAGAGTGCCGCCTGCGGGAAACCGAGGATGGCTGTGATCGGGGTGAGAAACTCGTAGGCCAGCATCTGGCCATACAGTGGGACCCACAGCCACAGGATGAACCACCAGCCGGTGACCGTCAGTAGGAAACCGACGCCGCGCCCAAGGACGCGGCTCTGCCAGACGTAGTCCCCGCCGGCACGCGGCATGGCGGAGATCAGGCTGGCGTACAGCAGGACCTCAAAGATCGTGAAGGCGCCACCCACAACGACCGCGGTCCCTAGGTTCCCACCGAAATACCAGCAGTACGAGAAGATGAACAGACCAAGCGTAATCAGGTTGATGGAGAAGGTTGCGTAGATGAACGCGTCAAATACCGACCACGACCGCACCAGACCACTTGCTTTTCGTACGAACAGAGTTGCCTCGCTCATCGAGAAGCTCCTTAGCTGGTTCTGCCGTCGCTGTGACGCCTCGCACCTTGGGCGTCACCTGCGCGCGATGCCGTGCGCGCGACTTCTCGTCCAACCGCTTCCTGACCGCTCCTGACCGATACCCTCCTCCTTCCCCTGGCGGCACATCGGCCCTCCGCCTCCGGGACCTGCGGGGCGCTTCAGCCCGTCGTCAGGACATAGTTCCCGACGGACTTCTCCTTGAGATCGACCCATACCCCGTGCAGCACGCCCTGCTCGTACATGCTGCCGGGATTCACGCACAGCGTGCGTCCATACTTGCGCGTGCCCTTGCCTTCGTGGATGTGGCCGTGGAGCGTGAGCAGGGGCTTGTGCCTCTCGATCGCCTTAAGGACGGCCTTGCTCCCGACCGGCACCAGCGAACGCCCGGCATACGCCGGCCGCAGGTCCTTGGTCAACTCCGGCGCCTCGTCCAGTCCCGAGCCGTAGGGCGGGGGATGAAAATTGAAAACGGCGTTGGGCATGCTCTGGATCTTGCTCAACACCGCTTCAATTCGCTTCTCCAGGTCCTCGTCCGGCTCTTCCCGGTGCGTATCCCAGGGGGTCGGGTTCGACCAGCCGGAGCTGGCCATCTCATGCAGGTCATCCAGTTGAATGACTTCGCCCTCCACGGAACGCACAGTCTTGGAGGCCGAAATCACCGCATCGATTTCGAACATGTCATCGTTGCCAGGACAGACATGACACTGAATACCTGTCCCCGCCAGCTTGGAGTCGGCATACTCCATCCAGCGCTGAACCGTGGTCATGGCTTCTTGCACGAACAGTTCGTCCGACCGCCCGGGGGTGGCGGAGATGGCGGCGACTTCGTCAGGATCGGTGACGTAGGGGTAGTAGCCGCGGTTGCGGATCGTCCCGGCCATGTGCTCGGCTTCGTCCCGGCTGTCGAGCATCGTTTCTTGCTCGAGAAGCGTGACTTTGTACTTGCCGTTGGCCTGGGCGATGATCGGGATGATGGCCTTTCCCGTCATATCTCCGCCGAGGATCAGCGTGTTCGCCTCGTAGAACTTGGCGGCGTTGATGAACTTCTTCCAGCAGACCTCGGAGCCATGCACATCGGTCGCAAAGAACAGACGGACCAAGCTAACCTCCCGGTGCCCGCCGAACGCGATTGCCGGCGGCGCGGTATCGATCCCGTTCGTACGGCCGATGTGGGCGAGCAGACCACCGGACGGGCAGCGCCCACGAGGTTGCCTGGAAGCTGTGGCGGCGGGCGCAGCGCCCACCGGCACCCCCTTGGGGGGTCATGCGGTCCCCGCCGACGCGCTGTGGCTGGGCCCAGCTTCCTTCCGATGAGTATAGCAGTCTTCGCAAGTCGGTCAAACGGCAATACAGACGCCTTTCAATATGGCATTTGCCACCTCCCCGGTGGCTATAATCAGGGTGTGTCTGCCGATCGCCGGCGCGCCCGGCTCGTCCACGAGCGCCTGCTGCAAGCCTACGGCTCCCCCCGCTGGCGGCCATCGCTTCCCCCGCTGGAGGAGCTGATCTCGACGGTTCTCTCCCAGAACACGAATGATACGAACCGCGATCGTGCCTTCGAAGCACTGCGGGAGCAGTTCCCCACCTGGGAGGCGGTGCGCGATGCTCCGGAGCAGGCCGTGATCGAGGCGATCCGCCCGGCCGGGCTGGCGCCCCAGAAGGGCCCGCGCATCCAGCGCCTGCTGCGCCAGATCACCCAGGAGTGCGGCGCACTCGACCTGGCCTTCCTCCGCCAGGCGCCGGCACAGGATGTCTACGACTGGTTGACCCATTTCGAGGGTGTCGGACCCAAGACGGCTTCGATCGTGATGCTGTTCTCACTTGGCCTGCCCGCCTTTCCGGTCGACACCCACGTCTACCGCCTCACCGGCCGGTTGGGCCTGCGGCCGCAGGGAATCACCGCCGACCAAGCGCACCGCGTGCTGGCCGAAGCCTTTCCGCCTGAGACCTATCTGGATGCGCACCTCAACCTGATCCGCCACGGCCGGGAGGTCTGCCACGCCCGGAACCCGGCCTGCGCCGCGTGCCGGCTGCTCGATCTGTGCGGCTTTGGCCAGGAGCGGGGTTCGGCATGACGGCCGAACGCCTGGAGGCCATCCGTCGCGCCCTCAAGCGCCTGCAGGGGGCTCCCGACCTGCAATGGGCTGGCCTGGCCCAGCAGGCGCTGGTCGACCTGGAGGACCTCGCCGCGCAGCTGGAGAAGGGCAGCGAGCATGCCCGGCTGCTCGCCCTGTATGAGGTTTCGCGCGCCATCGGTTCTTCGTTGCGCCTGGAGGAGGTGCTGCAGCAGGTGATGGACTCGGTCATCCAGCTCACCGGCGCCGAGCGCGGCTTCCTGCTGTTGTTTGACGAGCAGTCCAGCGAACGCGCCGTTCAAGTGGGGCGCAACTACGAGGGCAAGAACCTCAGCCCGCAGGACGTCCAGGTCAGCCGCACGGTGATCAAGGAGGTGCTGCAGACCGGCGAGGGCGTGGTCACCACCAACGCCCTGGCGGATGATCGCTTCCGGGCGCAGGAGTCGGTTGTCGCATACGCGCTGCGCTCGGTGCTGTGCGTCCCGTTGCGCTCGCACGGCCGGGTGATCGGGGTGGTGTATGTCGACAATCGCATCCGGACCGCCCTGTTCGACCAGCGCGACCGCGAGATGCTCGAGGCCTTCGCCGGCCAGGCAGCAATCTCCATCGAGAACGCCCGCCTGTACACGCAAACCGACAGCGCGCTGGCCTTGCGCGTCCAGGAACTCGAGACGCTGCAACAGATCGACCGGCAACTCAATACCCGGTTGGACACGCAACGCGTCGCCGAATTGACCCTGGAGTGGGCCCAGCGCGGGGCGCAGGCCGACGCCGGCTGGATCGCCGTGCAGGTGGATCGCGAGTCCCCGATGGTGGTGGCTGCCGGTCAGGGCGTCGGCGCGGCGCTCGATCCGACGGCGCCCGGGCTGGCGTCGGCGCTGAGCAATGGCCCCACCATCCACCGCCAACCCACAGCCAACGCCGCAGGCGAGCAGTTGGCCCTTCCGCTGTTGCATGCCGGACAGCCCATCGCCGTGCTGGGGCTCTCCCGCAACGCAGGCGCCTTCGAGGCCGAGAGCCTCGCCTTCCTGCGCCGCCTGGCAGAACATGCTGCCGTGGCGATCGAGAACAGCCGGCTGTATCAGGCCGTGCAGTCTGCCAATCTGGCCAAGTCCCAGTTCATCACCATCGTCTCGCATGAGATGAAGACCCCCATGACCTCGATTCGCGGCTATGCCGACCTGGTGCGCCGCGGCATGGTCGGCCCGGTGAACGACCAGCAGGCAGAGTTCCTCGACATCGTGCTGGACAACGTTGACCGGATGGCGGCCCTGGTCTCCGACCTGACCGACATCTCCCGCATCGAGACCGGTCGCCTGAAGGTCAACCTGGCGGAGGTCGCCCTGCCGCCCTACATCCAGGAAGTGGTGACCTCGCTGCGCCCGCAGATCGATGCCCGGCAGCAGACCATCGATCTTGCCCTGCCCGCCAACCTCCCGACATTGCACACCGATCCCGCCCGCCTGGTGCAGATCCTCACCAATCTGGCGAGCAACGCCGTCAAGTACACGCCGCCCGGGGGCCGGATCGAGGTCGCGGCCGGCGTGCATGACGGTTATCTGCGCGTACAGGTCAGCGACAGCGGGATCGGCTTGAGCGCTGAGGACCAGGCGAAGCTCTTCACCCAGTTCTTCCGCTCCGACAACCCGGTCGTGCGCGAGCAGGCCGGCTGGGGCCTGGGCCTGAGTGTGACGCGCAGCCTGGTCGAGCTGCTCGGCGGCAAGATCGGCGTGGAGAGCCGGCTGGGCCAGGGCAGCATGTTCTGGTTCACGCTGCCCGCCTCTTCCAGCTAGTCCCCGGCGCTCAGGACGACAATCGAGGTTCACCTCTCCGCGTCTCCGCCGCACCTCGGTCGGCATCGGGAAGGTCGGGGCCATGGTTCTCTTTCCCGCCTGAAGGAGGATGGCTGGCGGGGATCGATCACCCAGGCGCCTGAGGCAAGCCGGCGCACACCGGGCGCAGTGCTATCATCCCCGCTCAACCGATGCCGCCGACACCGCTTCCCGAGTCGGGATCCCTGACACGGCTGCCCTGGCGCCAGGTTGCAGGCCTGACGGCATTTGCGATTGCCATCGGGATCACGATCAACGTCCTCGACCCGCCGCTGCTCGGCAATCGCTTGCTCGAGCTAGCACCCGACAACAAGAGCTCCGCCCTCGGCCTGATCACGCTGGCCGGGCTGCTGACCGCACTGCTGTGGCAGCCGATCGCCGGCGCGATCTCCGATCGCACCCGCTCACCCTGGGGTCGCCGGCTGCCCTACCTGGTCATTGGAACGCCGGTTGCTTCGCTGGCGCTGCTGGCCGTTGCCGTCGCCCCGACGCCCGCATGGTTGCTGGCGGCGGTCGTCCTCACCCAACTCGGCACCAACACCATCCAGGGGCCATGGCAGGCGCTGATCCCCGACCGTCTGCCGGCGGTGCAGCATGGGCGCGCGGCGGGGATGAAGAGCGCCTTCGAGATCCTCGGTTTCGTGCTCGGCCGCCAACTCGGCGGCCAGCTGGTGGCCGCCGGATACCCACTGCTGGCCGCAGCCGCCGGCGGCGCTTCGTTGTGCCTGGCGCTGGCGCTGACGGCTCGCCTGTCGGTCGAACGCGCGCCCGCCCACCGGCCAGCTGCTGACGCCGTCGGCCTGCGCGGGACGCTGGTTGAGCTCCGCCGTCATCCAGCGTTTGTGCTGTGGTTCTCCAACCGGCTGCTGATCTGGGGCGGGTTCATCACGCTGAACACCTTCCTGTTGTTCTATGTGATCGATGTGCTGGAGATGCCCCAGGCCCAGGCGCAACGATTCATTGCCAACGTGGCGACGATTCTTGGATTGATGCTGCTGCTGATCCCGCTTCCCGCCGGCTGGCTTGCCGACCGCCTCGGCCGCCGTCCGCTACTTGTGCTCGCCGGCCTGCTGGCCTCGGCCGGCACGCTCTGGATCCTGCTCTCGCCCGACGCTCTGGGGTTGCTGCCGGCCGCCGTCCTGCTCGGCGTGGGGGTGGGCATCTTCCTCAGCGCCAGCTGGGCGCTGGTGACCGACATCGTCCCGCGCGCCGATGCCGGGCGCTATCTCGGCCTGGCCAACGCCGCCACTGCCGGCGGCAGCGCCGCCGCGCGCCTGATCGGCGCCTTGCTGATCGACCCCCTCAATCGACTGCTGGGCTCCTCGGATGGCGGCTATGTTGCCGTCTACGGCCTGGCCCTGGCGGCGTTTGTTCTCGGCAGCCTGATTGCCCTTGCCATCCCCTCGCCGCGCCCGTCGCCCGACAGACCCGAGAAGCCATCCTCAGCCTGAGCCCAGGTCTGTCATCCCCCAGACCCGTGACATCGCTGTCTCAGCGCCCTCATTTCAGAGATGCCGGACGTGCCTCGCTGCTTGGCGCAATCCAGCAGTTGGCAGATCCAGAGCGCAGGGCATCTTGCCGATTGACGGGACCCGACGAGGCGCGGGAGGCTCAGCTCAGGTCTCCGCCGCAGCGCTGCCTCGACGACCGCAGGGATCGCCCCACAACCCGGACCAGTTACCCCGCGGCTCCGGCAGCCAGGTCAGCCATCGCAGGCCGAGGCTTGTCGAGCTGAGCAAGGGCCGGCCCCCTCCGGCCTATGCCCGGTAGGGCTGCCCGCCCTTCAACATACTCGCCAAGCACACTCCCGCCCAGCACCTCGTTCGTGCACCGGTCTAGACCGCGAACCCCGGCACCGCCGGGTCTGTCGGCAGAGCCACACCCGTTGGTGCCCCCACACGGCCGCTGCACCGCAGGCTCTGCCCGACGAGCGGCAGCCGCGGGTCAGGCCGTGCGCCCGGGCACCAACCCCGTCGCCCTTCTCCCCCAAGCGGGGCAGGCCTGCAGTCAAGCGGCCTACTGGTGCTCGGGCGCACTCCCTTCCCGTCCAGCTGCGTGCCGAGCCCCGGGGGCTCCGATCCTCCAAGACGCCGCCGGGCTTTGTCGGCCGCCGGGCTTCGTTGTATACTTCCTCGACCCCCTGGTTTCGCCCTTCGGAGGGAGCACCCCGCATGAAGGTAACCTGCCTGCAAGAGAACCTGGCCCGCGGATTGAGCATCGCCGCCCGCGCTGTTGCCCCGCGCAGCACGTTGCCCGTGCTCGGCAACATCCTGGTGGCGACGGATCACGGCCGTCTGCGACTGTCGGCAACCAACCTGGAGATGGGCATTTCCTGCTGGGTGGGCGCCAAGGTCGAGGACGATGGCGCCACCACCGTGCCGGCGCGCACCTTCGTCGACCTGGTGAACACGCTCCCCAACGATCATGTGGAGATGGATCTCACGCTTCGCACCCAGACGCTGCATGTCGTCTGCGGCGCCTACAACAACGACATCAAGTGCCTGGACGCTCAGGAATTCCCGCCGCTGCCCCCCTCCGACCTGGACGACGGGATCACGCTCAATGTCACCGACCTCAAAGAGATGATCAGCCAGGTGGTGTTTGCCGCCTCGAGCGACGATGCCCGGCCGGTGCTCACCGGGGTGCACACCGAGCTGCGCTCGGGCGAGCTGACCATGGCCGCCGCCGACGGGTTCCGCCTGTCCGTACGCACCGCACATCTCTCAAGCCCTGGCGCGGCGGCGGTCAAGGTGGTGATCCCGTCGCGCGCCCTGGCCGAGTTGGCCCGCATCCTGGGCGACGGCGACGAAGTGGTCAGCATGTCGCTGCCGGCGGCTCGCAACCAGGTGATCTTCCGCACCAAGAACGTCGAGCTGGTATCGCAGCTGATCGACGGGACCTTCCCGGATTACCGCAGCATCATTCCCGACAACTCCAGGACGCGCACCGTACTCTCGACAACGGCTTTCCTCAAGGCGTGCAAGGCGGCAGACATCTTCGCCCGCGAGGCGGCGCACAGCGCACGCCTGCGCATCACGCCCGGCAGCGGCAGCGAGCCCGGCAACCTCGAGGTGACCGCGGTTGCCGCTGAAACCGGATCCAACGAGACGGTCGTCGAGGCCACCGTCGACGGCGAGCCCGTGGAGATCGCCTTCAACGTGCGCTTCCTGGTGGACGTACTCTCGGTGATCGACACTCCGAACGTTGCCCTGGAAACCTCCGCCTCGACCGCCCCCGGCGTGATTCGCCCGGTGGGCCGCGACGACTTCCTGCACGTCGTGATGCCGATGCACCTGGGCCGCTAGCCGACTCCGCCGCACAACCTGGGAGGCGGGGAACCCCGCCTCTTTTGGTTCCCGCGCACGGCAACCGGACCCCACCCGTCATGGCCCTCGATCCCGATCAGTTTCCCCGCGTGCTCACCGTTTACCTCGAGCTCACGCGTTATCCGATCCTGGCGGATCGCATTCGTGAGCGGATGCGCCACGAGTTGTTCCAGCGTGGCGTGATCCTCGGTGAGGTCTTCGAAAATGAGGTGCTGGAGAAGGCGCGCGAATCCCAGGTGCGCGAGGGCATCACCGATCCGCAGGCACAGGAATCGCCCGACGTCTGGCAACAGCGGGTTTGGATCACCCGCCAACAACTGACCGATTTCTATTTCGCCTACAACCTGCCGCACGATCTGCTCGAGGAGCTGGTGCGCCAGACCCTGGCCGACCGGCTTCCCGCCGAAGACGTGACGCTCACCTTCCACCCTGAACTGGCGCCCTGGGACATGCTTTTCGCCCAGGGAGAAGCCTACGAAGCGTTGCCGCCGCCTGAACGCGCCCGGATGCATCATCACCTGGAAGAGATCAAGGTCGTCCTGATCAAGGCCATGATCAGTGATCACCTGAGCTACGTCGGCATCGCCCGTCGTTGGTTCGAGATGTCCGACCTGCGCGCCATCCGCGCCCGGCGCTACGGGCGCGGCAAGATCGGCGGCAAGGCGGCCGGCATGCTGCTGGCCGAGAAGATCCTGCGTCAGTCGGCGCCGCCTGACGTGCGCCTCAGCTTGCGCCTCCCCGCTTCGTGGTTCCTGGGCGCCGACGTCTTCCGCCAATTCGTGCAGATGAACGGCCTGGTCCGCTTCGCCAATCAGAAGTACAAGGATCACGAGGCGATGCTCGTCGACTACCCGGAGGTCCGCACCCTGGCGCTCGGCGGCGAAATGCCAACCGAGATCGTCGAAGGGATGCACCAGATCCTGGATCAGGCGGCCGGGGCTCCGTTGATCGTGCGTTCGTCCAGCCTGCTGGAGGACTCCTTCGGGACTTCGTTCGCCGGCAAATACGAGAGCCACTTCTGTCCGAATCAGGGCGCACCCGCCGAGAACCTTGCCGCCCTGCTGGACGCCATCCGCTCGATCTATGCCAGCGTGTACAGCCCGGACGTGTTGCTCTATCGCCGCCGCATGGGCCTGGTCGACTACGACGAGCGCATGGCCATCCTGATCCAGCAGGTGCAGGGACGCCGCCAGCAGGGGGTCCTGCTACCCGACGCCGCTGGCGTGGCCTACTCACGCAACGCCTTCCGCTGGAACCCCCAGATCCGCCGCGAGGATGGATTCGCCCGACTGGTGTGGGGCCTGGGGACGCGCGCCGTCGACCAGATCGGGGGTGACTACGCCCGGCTGATCGCCCTCAGCCACCCGGCCTCCCGGCCGGAAGCCGACCCGGCGCGCATCCGACGCTACTCACAGCACCACGTCGATGTGATCGACCTGGCCGCCAATGCCTTCCGCACCCTGCCCGTGGCCGACCTGTTGTCAGCCGACACGCCACACTTACGCTACCTTGCCCAGCGCTTCGAAGAAGGGACGTTGGCCGATATCGTCAGCCTTCCCCTCGGCCTCGAACCCGAGCAGCTGACACTGACCTTCGACGGGTTGCTGCGGCGCACCCCCTTCCCAGCGTTGCTGCGCGATGCCTTGCACACGCTCGAGCGGGCTTACGGCGTCCCGGTCGATGTGGAATTTGTCTTGCAGTTGGAGGGGGAAGACGGCGCCTCACCGGCGCCCTACCTGCATCTGGTCCAGTGTCGCCCGCAGAACCAGGCGGATCTGATCGAGGTGCCGGCCCCAACCGAGATCTCAGAACAGGATCGACTTCTCACCGCCCAGGGCATGATGCCGGACGGCCAGGTGAGCTCGATCCGCTACCTGGTCCTGATCCCGCCCGAGGCCTACGCTGGGTTGCAGGCGGATGCCGACCGGCGTCAGCTCGCCCAGGTGATTGGGCGCCTCAATCGCCGGCTGGCTGGCGAGACCTTCCTGCTGCTCGGCCCGGGACGCTGGGGAAGCACCCATCCCGATTTGGGCATCCCGGTCACCTACGCCGACATCTACAACACGCGTGCCCTGATCGAGCTATCCGCCGATGCAACTGCCCCCGACCCTTCCTATGGCACACATTTCTTCCAGGACCTGCTCGAGGCCAGGATCTACCCGCTTGCGGTTGCCCTGCAGGATCCGGCGACGTATTTCTCCGCCGAGTTCTTCCACTCCGCCAAGAATGCCCTGGCATCACTCCTGGCGGAGGACGCCGCCTGGAGCCGCTGCATTCTGGTGGTCGATTTGGAGCAGACTCCTGGGTCGAGGAGGGCTTCGTTGGCCCTGGACGGCGAGCGCGGCACGGCAGTCCTCTATCTAACCCCTCCGTCAGGCTAGCCGAAGAAGGACGAGATCTCTGACGACCAGCCGTGCTGTCCGATCAGCGGCACGAAGGCCACCGGGGCGATCTGCTCTCGGTCGAAGCGGCCGCCACGCCGTCGCCAACGCTCCAGCATCTGCCCGCCGCGGCCGCCGACTGGGAGCACCAATCGCCCGCCTTCCACCAATTGCTCCTTCAGCGGCTCGGGGATCCCGGGCGCGGCGGCGGTGACAATGATGGCCTGATACGGTGCATGCTCCGGCAACCCCTGAGTGCCGTCCCCCTCAACGAGGGTCACATTGCCCAATCCCAGATCCGACAACACCGCCCGTGCCCGCTGACAGAGCTCGGAAAGCCGCTCGACGCTGTACACCTGCCCGGCGAGGACCGCCAGGATGGCGGCCTGGTAGCCAGACCCGGTGCCGATTTCCAGCACGCGCTCGTCCCCCTGCAGGTCCAGCAACTGGGTCATCAGCGCCACGATATAGGGCTGCGAGATGGTTTGGCGATGGCCGATGGGCAGCGGGGCGTCGGCATAGGCCAGGTCACGCTCGTCCTCGGGGACGAACCGGTGGCGCGGTACCTGGCGCATTGCCTCAAGCACCCGCGGCGAGAGGATGTCGCGGCTGCTCAGCTGCTCCGAGACCATGCGCCGGCGTGCCTCGGCGTACTCATCGACCTCGGTCATACCACCCCGAATCGATTATCGCGCCGCTCGCCGGATAACGGCCCGGCGCCCGCCAGAGGCGGGCGCCGATGGGTCGGCCACAGCTTCACCAGCCGGTCGTGCGCTGTTCTTTCCAGACGTCGGCCTCGTTGTGGTAGCCGGCCTGCTCCCAGAAGCCGAGCCGGTCCGTGGCCATGAACTCCAGCCCGCGCAGCCACTTCCCACCCTTCCAGAAGTACGGGACCTTGAGCTGGTCCTCTCCGGGGACGGAGCCCACCACGCCGCGCAGCGGGTATCCGTGATCGGG
>Ga0209705_10001532_pt1 | contig 12222 bp, 7 predicted proteins | sample PPLLaktember2015_5_FD_187262 | JGI IMG/M metagenome (GOLD analysis project Ga0209705, IMG submission 187262) | Freshwater sediment microbial communities from Prairie Pothole Lake near Jamestown, North Dakota, USA - PPLs Lake P8 Core (1) Depth... | ecosystem: Environmental > Aquatic > Freshwater... | reverse complement strand
TACTTGATCGCGTTGGACAGTAAATTGGCCAGGACTTGCATCAAGCGCTGACTGTCGACCCGCACCGTGGCATCGGCGATGGCGCGCACCAAACTGATGCCGACGCGGCGTTCCGCGCCATAGGCGCGGTTGGCTTCGACGGCCTGCTCGATCAAGGGCAACAGGGGCTGCGCTTGCAGATCGAATGGCATCTTGCCGTCCACCAGCTTTTCCATGTCGAGCAGATCATTGATCAGGAAGCTCAGGCGCTGGCTGTTGCGGTGGGCGATGGCGATCATTTGCCGCGCCTTCTCCGGCACGGTTCCCAGCGCGCCGCCGGCAATCAGGCCCAAGGCGCCGGAGATGGACGTCAGCGGCGTGCGCAGTTCATGGCTGACGGTCGAGACAAACTCGTTCTTCATGCGATCGATGCGCTTGCGCTCGCTGATGTCGCGCACGATGGCGACAAAGTGCGGACGCTCGTCCGGCCGGTTGAAGTATTGCAGGAAAATCTCGACCGGGATGTCCCGGCCTGATTTGTGCCGGTGCACCGTCTCGAAAGTCAGCGAAACCTGCTGGCCGGTCAGCAAGGGCGCCAGCATTTCCCCGAACTGCGCCGACGTGTACTCCGGCTTGATGTCGTAGGGGTGCATGCGCAGCAACTCCTCGCGGCTGTAACCCACCTGGCGCAACGCGCCCTCGTTGAAGTAGAAGAAATACAAGGTTTCGGCGTCGAACATGAAGACGCAATCCAGCGTGCGGTCGAGCGTGGACTTGAACTGGTTCAAGGCGCGCTCAGACTGTTTGCGCTCGGTGATGTCCTGGGCGATGCCGAGGTAGCCGACGATCCTGCCCGCGGCGTCGCGCATGGTGGTCACAACCAGGGAGACCGGAATGTGCCGGCCGTCCCGGTGGACATAAGTCCACTCGCGCGTTTCGGCGCCATCGCGCTCGGGTTTTTCCACGAACACACGGAAGCCCGCGATCGGCCGGCCGAACTCCGCGCTCAAGGCCTGGCCGCGCGCCGCCACTTCTTCGGGCGTATGGAACATCACCGGCGTCTGCTGGCCGACCAAGGCTTCGGCGGTGTAGCCGAGCAAGCGCTCGGCGCCGCGGTTGAAGGTCGTGATCACGCCATCCGGATCGGTGGCGATGATGGACAGCTCGGTCGCGGCCGCCAGCACATTGCTCAACAGATTCGCGGTTCGGTTGAGTTCTGCTTCAGCCAGTTTTTGCGCGGTGATATCGGCATGCGTGCCGGACATCAACAGCGGCTTGCCATCCTCGGTCCACGTGACGACGCGGCCGCGGTCATGCACCCAGACCCAATGCCCCAGCTTGTGGCGCATGCGGCACTGCATGTCGTAGTAATCCTCGGCCCCGGCGAAATGCCGCTCCAGCATCGCAGCAGACAGCTGCAAGTCATCCGGGTGGGCCAATTGCATCCAGGTCTGGATGCTGATCGGTTCCAGTTCCGCCAGGGTGTAGCCCACGATCTCCGCCCAGCGTTCGTTTAACACGGTTTCCCCGCTCTGCACGTTCCATTCCCAGGTGCCGATACGCGTGCCCTCGATCACCGCGGCCAGGCGCCGCTCGCTGGCGCGGATGCGCTCGGCGTCGTTTTTCTCGCGGGTGATGTCCGACTGGATCGCCATGAAGCCCTGCAACGCGCCGCCGGCGTCGCGCAGCGGATTGCAGCTGATGCGGATCCAATAGGCCTGGCCGGCCTTGGTGTAGTTGACGACATCCACTTCAAACGGCTCGTGGCGGACCAGGGCATCGTGCATGCGCGCCACCGTGGCCGGATCGGTCGCCGCGCCCTGCAGCAGCGTTCCCGGCCGCTGGCCGCGCATCTCGTCCAGCGTGTAGCCGGTGATGCGGGTAAAGCCCTCGTTGATCCATTCCACCCGACCGTCCGCATCGGTGATCACCACGCCATTGGTGGTTTCACTGGCCACCCGCGACAGCCGGGCCAGTTCCAGCTGAGCCGCGCGGTGCTGTTGCTGGATGCGCACCGCCTCCACTAACTGGCCCATGGCGACCAGCAGCGGCTGCAGAAAATCCACCATGTCCTGCGCATAGCCGCCGGGCCGATTGGCGATACCCAGCATCGCCACCAGTTCGCCACCGTGCAAAACAGGGATACCGAGAAAGGCATGCAGCGCCGGATGCCCTGCGGGCAGGCTGCCACGGCGCGGGTCCTGCGCGGGATCGTTGGCGATCACCGGTGCGCGACTGGTCAGCGCGGCGCCGAACAGGGTGTGGAGATTGAAGAATTCCATGCCCGTTGCCAGGTGCGCGTCGTACAAGGCGCGCGTGGCATCGTTCCAGGCGATATTGGTGATGGCGTAAGACTTGAGATAGGGATCGCCCGCCGGCGTGCGCGGCACTTCCGCGATGAAGCCGTATTCGCTTTCAGTCAGGTCCAGGATGTCTTGCAGCAGGCCTTCGAAGGCGGTGCGGCGTTCCGTCTCGCGAATAAACACCGACTGCGCGCGGGCGATGATCTTATTGATCTGCTGCACTTGCTCCAGCGCCTGCTTCTGCTGCTGTATGTCAATCTGGTTGATTTCGACTTCGACGCAATCCGCGAGATCGCGCAGGGTTCGGCGCTCCTCTGCCGTCAGGCGCCGCGCTTGGTCATCGATGATGCACAGGGTGCCGATGCGGTAGCCGTCGGCCGTGGCGAGGGGCGCGCCGGCGTAGAAACGGATATGCGGCGGCCCGGTCACCAGCGGGTTGTCGGCAAAGCGCGCATCCAGCCGGGCATCGGCAATCTCGAAAATATCCGCGCCGAGAATGGCATGGCCGCAAAAGGAAATATCGCGCCCGGTCTCGCAGGCATCCAGGCCCTGGTGCGACTTGAACCATTGGCGCTCGGCATCGACCAGCGACACCAGGGCCATGCGGCAGCCGAACATCTGCCGCGCCAGGCGCGTCAGGCGATCGAAGCGCTCCTCGGGCGGCGTGTCCAGCAGGCCGCGCTCGCGCAATGCCTGCAAGCGCTGCAATTCGTTTTCGGGGATTGTCGGCGGCTGCATGCGGGTTATATCGCCTGCTCTGCGAGGCGTGCGCGGCGATCAATCACATTAAAAAGATCGGCTGCGCGGATCGGCTTGGTCAAGAAGTCGTGAATGCCCAGTGCCTGGCAGCGCTCGACATCCACCCGCGAAATATCATCGACCAGCGCGACCACCCATGTCCTGGCATTCAGCCCGCCCTGCCGGAGCTGCGTCACCAACGCTTCACAATTCTCCAGATACGGCCTGCCGAGGTCGAGCAGAATGAGATCGAAGGCATTTTCGTTTGCCGGCGCGTCATTCACCAGCGCGGTGTGCGCCGTCTTTAAGCGGATATGCGGACGCTGGCCGAGCAGGCGGCTCAGTTGTTTAAGATTGGCCTGGTTATCGCCGATGTAAAAAATGCTCTCCAGTTCACGGCCCGGTTCGCGCGCGGCCTGTCTTCTTTCCCGCGGCAACTCGATCCAGAACGTGCTGCCGACACCCTCGGTGCTCTCCACGCCGATCGCGCCGCCCAGCAATTCCACCAATTGGCGACTGATGGTCAGGCCGATGCCGCTGCCGTGGATGGCGCCGCTTTCCGCACCCAGGCGATTGAAGGGCTGAAACACTTCCGCCAGGCGCTGCTGCGGGATGCCCTGCCCGCTGTCGCGCACAAGAATGCGGCAGTGCGGTCCTGCCGCATCGGTGCATGTCAGCTGGACGCTGCCGCCGCGCCGATTATATTTCACGGCATTCGACAGCAGGTTGATCAGCACCTGCTTGAGCCGCATGCGGTCGGTGCACAGCACGACGTTTGCGCAACCGGCACTGCCGATTTGGATGTCCTGCACCACCGCCAATGGCTGAATCAGCGCCAGGCACTCGTCGACCACATCGGATAAAACGACCGGCTCCAGGGCAAGCTCGATGTTGCCGCTCTCGATCTTTTCCAGGTTCAGCACCTCGGTGATCAAGTCCAGCAAATGCCGGCCGGCCTTCAATATCTCGCTGACGTTATCCCGTTGGTCGGGCGACAGCGCCGGATCCATCTCGATCAGTTGCGCAAAGCCGAGCACGGCGTTCATCGGCGTGCGCATTTCATGCGACATGCTGGCGAGAAACTGCGACTTCGCGCGATTGGCATGCTCGGCCACTTCCTTCGCGGCGAGCAAGGATTGCTCGATTTCCAGCAGTTGCGTCACGTCGGTCCGGATCGAGACATATTGGTAGGGCTTGCCCGCCGCATCCAGGAACGGCACGATGCTGGTCGCCACCCAGTAGAAACTGCCGTCCTTGCGCCGGTTGCGGATGGTGCCGTGCCAGACATCGCCACGGGCGATGGTCTGCCACATGGCCGCGAAAAATTCCGGCGGGTGATGGCCTGAATTCAGGATATTGTGCTTGTGCCCGATCAGCTCCTCGGCCCGGTACTGCGATATTTGACAGAATTTCTCGTTGACCGACGTGATCAATCCCGCGGGATCGGCAACGCTGATGATGGCGTGCTCGTCCATGGCGATTTTCTGGTATTCCAGTGCGCGCATCGAGTCGCCCAGTTCGCGGTGCGCCTGCTGCAGGCGCCCGACCAAGCCACACATGCGCCGCCATACCTGCCAGCCGATGATCAAGGTCAGCAACACCGCCAGGCCGCCTGCCACAATCAACACGCGTTCCTGCTGTTGGCTTCTGCGCAAGGCGCTGCGCTCCACCTGCTCTATCTGGGTGCGATTAAAGCGGATCAGGTCCATCAACACCGCCATCGCCTGCGCCTGTCCCGGAATGGCCTGTTCCAGCAGCAGTTGATTGGCTTGCTGACGCTTGTCGGCAAGCGCCAGCTCGATCATTTGCTGTTGCAGTTGCCGCACGCCGCCGGATATCGCGCTTTGCTGTGCCAGCAGCCGGCGTTCCTGCTCGGACAGATCCATCCCGGTCAAGGCCTGGTGCAGCGCTATGAATTGGCCGGCGGCGGCGCTGTGTTCCTGGATTTTCTCGTCGCGCTCGAAGGCATCCTCCGCCTGCACGATCTCATAGCTCAGCAAGGCGCGCTTGTGGATCAATTGCTCCATGCCATGCAGGAGTTGAATATGCCGGGTATGCTCATGCACGATCGTGTCCAGGTGATTTTGCATCTGCCGGTGGGATTGCAGGCCATATGCCGTCAGCGCCGCCACCAGCAGCGCCACCAGCCCGAAGCCGAGCAACAGGACCCGCAAGCCGGCGCCGTCGGCGCGGCTGGACGATTTGCGATGCGTGGTGTGCGCGCTCAAGGGGCCTGCCCGCCATGGAGATATTGATTCACCGTGGCCAGGAAGTGCGCCACATCCAGCGGCTTGGTCAGGTAGTGGTCGAATCCCGCCGCTGCGCCGGGCGCGATATCCTGCGGCATGGCGTTGGCGGTGAGCGCGACCACCGGGATCGATTGCAGGCTGGTCTCGGCCTTGAATTTCTCCAGCACCTGATAGCCGTCCATGCCCGGCATGTTGATGTCGAGCAGGATCAGCGCCGGGCGGCGCGCCAACGCCAGCGCGATGCCCAGCTCCGCCGTGTGGGCGGTGAGCAGGTGAATGTGCGGCAGGCGGCCGAGGATCTGCGCCACCAGCTTGAGATTGGCCGGGTTGTCCTCGATATACAGCACGATGTGCTGCGCGGCCGCGGATGGCGCCGTGGCATGCCCATCCTGCGCCTGCGAACCGCCGTCGTCCTCACCCGCTGCCGCTTCGAGCGGCAACTCGATCCAGAAGGTGCTGCCGACGCCGACCTCACTTTCCACGTCCACGCTGCCGCCCATCATCTCGACGATGCGCCGCGTGATGGTCAGGCCGATGCCCGTGCCTTCGATGTCGCCGGCCTCGGCGCCGAGACGGCTGAAGGGCTGGAACAACTCCCGCCGGCGTTCCGGCGCGATGCCCGGGCCGCTGTCGGTGACACGGATGCGCAGGCGATCGGCGCCTGCGCGCTGCACATCCAGCATCACGCTGCCGCCGGCACGGTTGTACTTGATGGCATTGGACAGCAGGTTGAGCAAAACCTGCTTGAGCCGCGTGCGGTCGGCACGCACGCGCATATCCTTCAGTCCGCGGTGGCCGAGCCGGATGTCGCGCTTGCCGGCCAGGCTGCCGACCAGGCTCAGGCACTCTGCCACGATGGGACAGATTTCCAGCGGCTCCAGGGACAGGTCGATGTTGCCGGATTCGACCTTGGCCAGGTCCAGCACTTCGTTGATGAGGCTCAGCAAATGATGGCCGCCCTTGAGGATTTCCTGCACGCTGTCCTGGTGCTCCGCGGACAGCGCGGCATCGTATTGCATGAGCTGGCCGAAGCCGAGGATGGCGTTCATCGGCGTGCGCAGTTCGTGGCTCATGCTGGACAGGAAATCCGACTTGGCGCGGTTGGCGCGGTCGGCCTCGTCGCGCGCGGCGCGCAAGGCCTGTTCGACCTCCACCTGCGCGGTCACGTCCTGCACCGTGCCGGTCAGGTGCAAGGGCTTGCCCGTTGCATCGGTTTCCATCTGCGCCAATTCGTGCACATGGCGCACCGTGCCGTCGGGACGCACGATGCGGTGCACCACGTCGTGGCGGCCGGTCTGCGCGGCGCGTTGTTCGCTTTCCCGCACCAGCGCCCTATCCTCCGGGTGCACCGCGGCGAGAAAGGCTTCGACACTCGGCTCGAAGCTGCCCGGCGCATGGCCGAAAATGCGGTAAATCTCATCCGACCAGACCAGCTCGCCGCTCACCAGGTTGGCCGACCAGTCGCCGATATGCGCGAGCTTCTGCGCCTCGCGCAGTTGCCGTTCGCGCTCCGCCAGCGCCATTTGGGCGTGCTTGCGGGCCGTGATGTCCTGCACCACGCCCAACATCTGCAAGGGCTTGCCTGCCGCGTCGCGCGCCACCGCGCCGCGCTCCAGCAGCCAGCGCACGCTGCCGTCCGGCCACACCACGCGGTGCTCGATCTCATATGGCACATCGCGCTCGACGCAGGCATTCACCGCGTCGATGACCGCCTGGCGATCATCCGGATGGATGGCGGCGAGAAAGTTCTCATAAGACGTTTCCAGCTCGCCCACGGGATAGCCGAACAAGGGCGCGATGCGCTCGGTCCAGTACAACTCGCCGGTCACGATATTCCAGTCCCAGGTGCCGATGTTGGCGAACTGCTGGCCGCGGCGCAGCCTTTCCTTGTTGTCCACCACGGCCTGTGCAGCGTGCTTGCGTTCGGAGATGTCGTTATGGGCAATGACCACGCCCCGGCCTTCCGTGCCCAGCGGCGTCACCGACATCTCGAACCAGCGTTGCCGGTCCGCTGCATGACAAGCGTATTCGAGGCTGAAGCTCGGCAAGCGCCCTTCAAGCACATGGCGGATTCCCTCGCCCGCTGCGCGCGCGCCTGGCGCAGCCTTGCCCTGGCTGCTGCGGCAAATATCCAGATAGTTGACCCCGACCCCGGTATGCCTGGCCGGCACCCCGGGTGCCGGGCTGTTTTCCAGGGCGAAGCGCCGCCAGGATTCGTTGACCGCGAGGATCACGCCGTCGCGGTCCAGCACGGCAATCTGCGCGGACACGGAGTTCAGGACGGTGTGCATCAACTCCTCGCTCTCGCGCAGCGCCATCTCGGCCGCCTTGAGGCGGGTGATGTCGGTGCGGATCGAGACATACTGGTAAGGCTTGCCGGCGTCATCGAGAAAAGGCGTGATGGTGGATTCCACCCAATACAGGCCGCCGTCCTTCCGCCGGTTGCAGATTTCGCCCTGCCAAACCTTGCCGCCGGCGATGCAGCGCCACAACCCTTGATAGAACTCGGGCGGATGCACGCCGGACTTGATGCGGCGATGGTTCTGGCCCAGCAGTTCGCTGGGCGCATAGCCGCTGATCTCGCAGAACTTGTCGTTGACGTAAGTGATGTTGCCGGCCTGATCGGCAATGCTGACGATGGCATGCTGGTTCAGCGCCAGATGCTCGACCTGCGCCACGTCACCTTCGACCAGTTGACTCAGCGGCGGGCGCACCGGGCCGGGCTGCGTAGCCGGCGGATTGTGGCCGGGGGCATTGGATTCCAATGGGGTGCGCGCCTGCTTTTCCAGATCATCCAAGCTTGCCGCGATCGTCTGCCATTCGGTCTCGGGCGGCGTCAGGCCGGTCTCGAGCAAGGCGGATAGCCGAGCTTCCAGGGCGCGCGCCGCGTCCGATAGCGGCTGCATGCCGAAAATGCCGGCCGAGCCGGAAATGCCATGCACGAGATGGTGCAAGGTCTCCAGCTGGGCAGGCTGCCAAGCCTTGAGATCAAGTTGCAGGAATTCATGGCGAATTGCCGCTAAGCGCGCAGGGAGCTGATCGGTAAACTGGCGCCGCAACTCGGCCAGTGCGTCGGAAATTGGCGCTTTCATTTAGGAAACCTGGAGCTTCAACTTAGTGTATTACGGAAATATAGGATCGATTCTTTAATCTGGTTTTCTTGAGAATTGTATTTTATTCAAGCAATAAGCGCGATGCAGGGCGCAACATCAAGGCCGGATTTACACCAGCAGGCGCCGATCGTTATGCAGATTCATCTTCCGCAGTCCTTCGACAAAGCGTACGAATTCCAGTCCATATTGCGCTTCCAGGCGCCGCCCGGTCTCTCGCAGCTCGTCCCATTTCGGCATGCCGGGGCTGCGCATCAAGCCGAACACGATGATGTTGCCGCGCTGCTCGGCGGGCAGACTCAGGATCACGCCATCGAAGGCCTTGGAGATGGCCTCGACATAGCCGTGGAACAGCGGATCGGAACCCCATAAATTCACCACCAGCATCCCATTCGGCTTGAGCGCGGCGCGGCAGCTGGCATAGAACTCGGGCGTGCCGAGCGCGGCCGCTTGCGAGAATTCGTCGTAGCCATCCACCAGGATGACATCGTAGGCCGGCGGCTGGTCGCGCAAATATTCCGCGCCATCGCCCAGCAGGATGCGCAGCCGCGCATCATCCGGCGGCACATGGAAATAGCTGCGCGCAATGCGCAGCACTTCCGGGCTGAGTTCGACCACGGTGGTGCGCGCCGCCGGCAAATTGCGATACACCCATTTCGCCGTCGAACCACCGCCCAGCCCGATCATCAAGTAATCCCGCGGGTCGGGATGGAACAGCAGATGCGCCATCATGCTGCGCGTATAGCCGATCTCCAGCGCGAACGGATCATCCACCCGCATCGCGCTCTGCACGGTCACGGTGCCGAAATGCATTCGGCGCACGCCATCCTTCTCGCTCACCTCGACTTGGCCGCTCGCCGCGACTTTTTTATGTATGCGCCAACGCGCCAGGAATCCCATGAGTGGTTTATAACATTCCTGGTGCACAACGCCAATGCCATGACGAACTCCCTAAGGCGCTGAAAAATATTCGATCTCGCTTGACTCCGTACCGCAGTACAGGGTTTAGCATGCATCATTGTACTAAGGAGCAGCCTTGAACGCCTATATCCCCGATTCGACCATCACCTGCCCGGTATGCGGATTCAGCAAAACCGAAACCATGCCGACCGATGCCTGCCAGTGGTTTTACGAATGCAGCAACTGCCACACCGTGCTCAAACCCAAGACCGGCGATTGTTGCGTGTATTGTTCCTACGGCACCGTGCCCTGCCCGCCGATCCAACAGCAACGGGCCCAAACCGATTGTTGCAGCGGAAAAAAATAATCCGCTTTAACCCAAGATTTCACCCCGCCTAAATTTTTCCTTGACACTCCCCGCCTCTTCCACTAATTTCTGTATTAACTGAAATGAAAGAAAAGCACATGAAACTGACACCGGTGATGGAAAAGTTTGTCCTGCATTGGGGCGAGATGGGCAACCGTTGGGGGGTGAATCGCACCGTGGCGCAGATACATGCCCTGCTCTTTCTGAGCGAAGCGCCGCTCACCGCCGAGACTATTGCCGAGGTGCTGCAAGTCGCCCGCTCCAATGTCAGCACCAGCCTGCGCGAGCTGCAAAGCTGGCAACTGGTGCGCATGGTGCATGTGATCGGCGACCGCCGCGATCATTTCGAGGCGCACCACGACGTGCACGAGATTTTTCGCGTGGTGGTGGAAGAGCGTAAGAAGCGCGAAATCGATCCGACCCTGACCGTGCTACGCGCCTGTGTCACCGAGGCCGGCAAAGAGACCCCGCAAGGCGTACGCGATCGTATGGGCGATACCCTGGAATTCATGGAAATGCTGGGATCCATCTATGAGGAAGTGAAGCAACTGCCGGATGCAGGCTTCATCGCTTGGCTCAAAACCGGCCTGAAGGCCAAGAAATTGATCGGTTGAATTTTTTTGCCCACGCATTTCTGTTTTGACAGAAATGCGTGAAACCACGAAAGAGGGGATAACACCATGCGCATTCTGATCACTGGGACCACTGGCTTTATCGGTTCCGCACTGGCCACGGCGCTTGCTCATCGCGGTCACGAAGTGCTGCGCTGCACGCATCGCCACAGCAACGCCGAAACCGGCATCAGCGTCGATTACATGCGCGATGTCACGCAAGCCGATTGGCTGCCGCGCCTACGAGGCGTGGATGCGGTCATCAACGCCGTCGGCATTCTGCGCGAGACCGCGCAGGCGCGCTTCGAACCACTGCACCACCGCGCACCCGTTGCACTGTTCCAGGCCTGCCGCAGCGCCGGGGTAAAGCGCGTCATTCAGATTTCCGCCCTGGGTGCGGATGCGCAGGCGAGCAGCGCATATCACTTGAGCAAAAAGGCCGCCGACGATGTGCTGCGCGCGCTCGATCTCGACTGGACGATCGTGCAACCCTCCGTCGTTTTCGGTCCCGGCGGCGCCAGTACAGCTTTGTTTTTGCGCCTCGCCAGCCTGCCCATCATCCCCTTGATCGGGCATGGCGATCAGCGCATGCAGCCGCTGCATATCGACGATCTGGCGATGCTGGTGGTGCAGTTGATCGAGGAACAAAAGGGCTTGCGCCAAACCATTCATGCCGTCGGTTCCGCGCCGGTCACCCTGCGCCAGATGTTGCACAGCTATCGCGCAGGCTTAGGCCTGGGCAAAACGGTGTTTCTACCCACGCCCTTGCCGCTGATTCGCCTGGGCGCAAAATTCGGCGACGTCGTGCAATCCGGCGCGCTCAGCACGGAAACCCTGGACATGCTGTTGCGCGGCAACACCGGCGATGCCGCCGCCGTGACCGCCATCCTGGGCCGGCCACCGCGCCCCTTGCAAGCCTTTATTGCGCCAACTGAAAGCCGGTCGATGCGGACTGACGCGGTGTGGCAATGGCTGCGCCCGCTCCTGCTGGGCAGCATCGCGCTGATGTGGATCACCGCAGGCATCGTGAGCTGGCTGTATGCGCGCGACGCCGGCCTTGCCTTGCTGGATCGCCTCGGCTTAGCTCCCAACTTGGCGCAAACCGCATTCGCCGGCGCTTGCTTGCTTGATGTGGGACTCGGCATTGCAACGCTGCAACCCACGCGCGCAGTCTGGGTACTACAGATCGCGCTTATTGCCTTCTACACCACTGCCCTCAGCCATGTTGCACCGCAACTGTGGCTCGATCCGTTCGGCCCACTGGTGAAAAACATCCCGCTGGCGGCCATGATTCTTGGCCTGATGTCGCTGCAAGGGAAGTCATGAGATGGACTACAGCCTGATCAAGACCTTGCACATCATCTCCGCGACCATCTTGTTCGGTACCGGACTCGGCACGGCCTATTTCATGTGGAGCGCGAATCGCACACGCGATGCGCGGGTCATTGCAGCCACTGCCCAACACGTGGTGCGCGCGGACTGGCTGTTCACCACGCCGACCGTGTTTATCCAGCCGCTGACCGGGGTCTGGCTTGCGCAGTCTGCGGGCTTTGGCTTTAGCGGCTGGATCATTCTGTCGCTGGCCCTGTATGGACTGGCCGGCCTGTGCTGGCTGCCGGTAGTGTGGCTGCAACTCCGCATGCGCGATACGGCAAACATCGCGGCCACGCATGGCCAGGCCTTGCCCGTCGGCTATTGGCGCGATGCGCGCATCTGGTTCTGGCTGGGCGTGCCCGCTTTCTGCGCCATGCTCGGCGTGTTCATTTTGATGGTCGTCAAACACCTGTGAAGGAGTACAACATGGCAACCTTCGAAGAAGGACTAACAATATGAAAACACACGAACTCACCCTGCTCTACGACGGCAGCTGCCCCATCTGCGCCTGGGAAAAGCGCAATCTCAGCCGCAAGGACAAGCACGGCAAAATGGCCTTCATCGACATTCAGGCGCCGGGCTTCGACCCAG
>Ga0209705_10001528_pt1 | contig 12235 bp, 13 predicted proteins | sample PPLLaktember2015_5_FD_187262 | JGI IMG/M metagenome (GOLD analysis project Ga0209705, IMG submission 187262) | Freshwater sediment microbial communities from Prairie Pothole Lake near Jamestown, North Dakota, USA - PPLs Lake P8 Core (1) Depth... | ecosystem: Environmental > Aquatic > Freshwater... | reverse complement strand
CGGCGAGTGCCACGACGACGCCGAACCAGCGCCGCGGATTCATGCGTTCGCCGAGCAGCAGTGATGCGGCCGCGATCGTGACGACGGGATTGAGCGCGATGATCAGCGACGTGCGGCTCGCCGGCAGGCGGGCGAGTGCGCCGAGAAAGAACAGGTTGTATGCGAGGATGCCGGTCGCGCCGAGGAGCAGGGTGCCGATCACCTGCCGTCTCGTCAGGCGGGGCAGGCCGCCCTCGAGCCAGCGAGCCGCGAACAGTAGCGCTGCCAACGCGACGACGTAGCGGAGCAGCGAGCCCACGGCCGCCGGCAAGGCGAGGGCGAGGACGCGCCCGGCGATGAACGTCCCGCCCCAGATGGCCGGAACGGCGACGAGTTTCGTGTAGGTCGCCCGCAATCCGGCGCCGTTGTTCGTTGGGTCGCGCAAGGTTGCAGAGACTAGCGCGAGCTGTTGGTAAACTCCCGGCTTTTTCCGCCACCGGGGGTCCCTCATGCGCCTGCTCCTGCTTGCCGTCGGCCTCATCGCCGCCACGCCGGCCCTCGCCGGGACGATCGCGCTCCGCTGCGGCGACGTGTTCGATTCGAGGTCGGCCGCGCTGATCGGCGCCCGCACGATCGTCGTGGCTGATGGCCGTATCCGCGAAGTGCTGCCTGGCGGTGCACCCGTCCCGGGCGCCAGTGAAGTGGATCTGGCCGGTCAAACCTGCATGCCGGGCTGGATCGACCTGCACGTCCACCTTTCGCAGGAATCGAACCCGAAGAGCTACGAAGAGCGCTTCCGGCTGGACGACACGGATTTCGCGTTGCGCGCCGTTGGCTACGCGGACAAGACCCTGCGCGCCGGCTTCACCACGGTGCGTGATCTCGGTGGCGAGGTGGCGGTGAAGCTGCGTAATGCGATCAACCAGGGTCACGTAGCCGGCCCGCGGATCTATGCGGCTGGCAAGCAGATCGCAACCACGGGCGGGCACGCCGATCCGACCAACGGATTCAATGCCAGGCTGTCGCACCTGCTCGGGCCGCCGGGGCCGACCGAGGGCGTCGTCAACAGCCCGGAGGACGCGCGGCAGGCCGTGCGCCAGCGTTACAAGGACGGCGTCGACCTGATCAAGATCACTGCAACGGGTGGCGTGCTCAGCTACGCGAAGAGTGGTGATGCGCCGCAATTCATGGTGGACGAGATTCGCGCGATCGTGGAGACCGCCAGGGATTATGGTTACGCGGTCGCGGCGCACGCGCACGGCAAGGAGGGCATGCGGCGCGCGATCGAGGGCGGCGTCACGTCCATCGAGCACGGCACGCAGATGGACGACGAGATCTTCGCGCTGATGAAGAAGCACGGCACCTGGTACGTGCCGACGATCACGGCCGGCAAGTTCGTCGCGGAGAAGGCGAAAGTGCCTGGGTACCTGCCGGAGATCGTGCGCCCCAAGGCGGAGCGGCTCGGGCCGCAGATCCAGCAGACCTTCGGCAAGGCCTATCGCGCGGGCGTCAAGATCGCGTTCGGCACCGACATGGGCGTCGGTCCGCACGGCGAGAACGCGGTCGAGTTCGGGTACATGGTCGAGGCCGGCATGCCTGCGGCCGCCGCGCTGCAATCGGCGACGTTCAATGCGGCGCAGGTGCTCGGTGCGGACGATCTCGGCCAGCTGCAGCCGGGATTTCACGCGGACGTCGTCGCGGTGAACGGCAATCCGCTCGCGGACATCTCGCTGACACGGCAGGTCAGCTTCGTGATGAAAGCCGGGGTGCCGGTGGCCGGATCCGTCGGATCCTAGTCCCACATCGAGACGACGTGTCCCGTGCTGGGCGTGACGTGGCCGGCGTGAACCTCGCGCCAGATCGAGGTCGCCGCGTCGGCGCCGTTCGAGCGGACCACCGTCAGCCAGGGGCGGCTCGCCGCGACGAACTGCCGCAGCGCCGATGCGGTCCGCTCCTGGTAGCCTCGCGGTCCCCAGTCCTGCAGGCGTTTCTTGACCTGCGTCGGCGCGAAGAAGAAGGCGGGCCGCGGTCCCGGCAGGCCCTCGGCGCGCGGCGGCGCATCGTGATGGCTGCGGCCGATCGCCATCGAGTACCGCAGATGGTCGCCGAAATGCGCGTGCACTCGCGCGAGAACTGCGCCATTGCCTGACATGTCGATCGAGACGATCGGAGCCTGCGACGGCACGGTCTCGATGTCCTCGTAACAGACGACCTCGTCGTAGCAACCGAGTGCGTGCGTGAATGCGTGATTGGCGGGCGAGGTCACGCCGATGATCTCGATTCCGGTGCGGGCGTCCGCGCAGTGCGCGAATCCGAGCGCAGTCTTGCTCGAGGCCGACAGCACGAGCACGCGCGCGGCGCCGAAGTAGTCGTTGTCAGCGAAGAAGTCCTCGGCGAGAAATCCGGTGATGAACAGGCCGCGCAGCAGCGCATGGCGATCCTCGGCGTCCTCGCCGGGCTGGTAATAACGCGCGCGGCGCCGAAGTAGTCGTTGTCAGCGAAGAAGTCCTCGGCGAGAAATCCGGTGATGAACAGGCCGCGCAGCAGCGCATGGCGATCCTCGGCGTCCTCGCCGGGCTGGTAATACGGGTCGCGGTCGGTGCGGACGTAGGCGCGATAGACTGGCGCGTGCGCCGCGCGGTGCGGACCTTCGTCGCGCAGTCCATCCGTCGTTGGCGTCACCGTCATGTCGACGTAGCGCGACATGGGGAACCAGCCGTAGTAGCGGCCACCCGTCGCGACGTCGGGATGATTCGAGGCGACGACCTCGGCCCAGCCCATCGCCGGGACGCGTCCCCAGCCGGATTCGGCGGCCGGGAAGAAATCCCAATAGCCGAGAACGTCGCCGGTGACCGCGTACGTGACGGTATTGGACGTCACGGCGAAACGTTCGATGCGAAAGCGGACCTGTCCAGGCCGGAGTTCCGCGAGCGACTCCTCGGCAAGGCGCGTCGTGGCGAGATGGCCGCGGTCGATTTCCAGGTGAACGTTCATTGCAGCGGTGCCGCTCAAACGAAGTCTACGTACCGCGGGTCGTACATCTGGGATCGAACGTGCTCGAGGAGATCGGCCGGGCGCTCGATGTCTGCAAGGTCGTCGCGGAACACGACCTCGGCGACCGCCACCGCGATGTGGGCCGACACGTCGCGGACGCGGTCAAGCGGCGGATAGAGGCTGCCCTGTGCGAGATCCTCCTCGCTGACGTGCTGTGCAAGCGTGCGCGCTGCAGCCATGAACATCTCGTCCGTGACGCGCGTGGCTCGCACCGACACGACGCCGAGACCGACGCCCGGGAAGATGTACGAGTTGTTGCCCTGGCGCGGCACGTGGCGCTTGCCCTGGTGCACGACCGGATCGAACGGGCTGCCGGACGCGAACAGCGCGCGCCCGCCTGACCACTCGTACGCCTGCTCGGCAGTGCACTCGGCCTTCGAGGTCGGGTTCGACAGCGCGAAGACGATCGGTCGCTCGTTCAGGCGTGTCAACTCCTCGATGACCTCGCGCGTGAACATGCCGGGGGTCGCGCCAACGCCGATGATCGCGGTCGGCTTCAACGCCTTCACGGCGCCGAGGAAGTCGGAGACCGGCGCGTGGTCGTGCGCATATGGCTTCTTGTGTTCGGCGAGACCGCTGCGGCTGGCAACCACCAACCCCTTCGAGTCCACCATCCAGCAGCGGCCCTTCGCCGCCCTGGCGTCGAGGCCATCGTCCACCATCGCGGCGGCGAGCAGGTCCGAGATCCCCGTCGCGGCCTCGCCGGCGCCGAGGCAGAGGAACGTCTGTTCCGACATCCGCTGGCCCGTGACGCGCAGCGCCGAGAGGATGCCGGCCACCGTGACCGACGCCGTGCCCTGGATGTCGTCGTTGAAGCAGCACACCTTGTCGCGGTACTTGCGCAGCAGGCGAAACGCGTTGTGATTCGCGAAGTCCTCGAACTGCACGACGATGCCGGGGAACACCTGCTGCGAGGCCTCGATGAATTCCTCGACGATCTCGTCGAGCGCATCGCCGGACAGGCGCCGCTGGCGCAGACCGATGTACAGTGGGTCCTGCAGCAGGGATTCGTTGTTCGTGCCGACGTCCAGCATCACCGGAAGGCACTTGCGAGGGTGCAGGCCGGCGCAGGCCGTGTACAGCGACAGCTTGCCGATCGGGATGCCCATGCCGTTCGCGCCGAGGTCGCCGAGTCCGAGGATGCGCTCGCCGTCGGTGACGACGATCATCGCCGCCTCGCGGTACGGCCAGTTGCGCATCACCTGCGCGATTCGGCCTCGATCAGCCGCCGAGATGAAGAGCCCGCGGGGTCGCCGGTAGATGTGCCCGAACTGCTGGCAGGCGGCGCCGACCGTCGGCGTGTAGATGATCGGCATCATCTCGTCCGGGTTCTCGGTGATGACCCGGAAGAACAGCGCCTCGTTGCGGTCCTGGAGCGCCTCGAGAAGGATGTACTTCGAGAGCGGATTCTGCAGGCTGCGGAAGTTTTCCAGGACGCGAGCGACCTGGACTTCCTGCGTGCCGACGTGTGGCGGCAGGAGTCCGCGCAGGCCGAGCGCCTCGCGCTCCGCCTCCGTGAACGCGGTGCCCTTGTTCAGCGTCGGGTCGCGCAACAGCGCGGCGCCGCGCGGGAACCAGTCGGGCAGGGGCGGCGGCAGGGACCGCGTGGGTCGTTTCGGCGGCGGCATGGCGTTCTCCCGAGGTGCCGGCTCGAATGGGTCCCGGCGTTCGGCCGCGGACGCGGCTAGCTGCGCATGTTCCGAGTGTTCACCCCGCTGCCGGAATCCGCGATTCTCCGCATAGACAGCCGCAGCGCAGTCGGACGAGCGCTTTCAGTCCGTGGATCGGCGTCCATAGGCGCGGCGTCGTTCCGTCGCAGAATAAGGATCTGCGATTTCCTCCCGATCCACGGCCCGGCGCGGACCGGCGCGGCGGTCGTCGTGGTGGCGATAGGTGCACTTGCACTCGCCGGGCGTCTCGCAGTTCGCGAGCGGCAGTCGCGGCACGTCCGCGGAGAGCAGTCGCTGCCCGTAGATTCCCTGCGCCGCGGCACAACTCGTGTTTCCCGGCACGACGGTTACGCAGTGGTAACGAAGCCTGGGTGTCCCTGCAGGCATGGCTGTGTCTCCTTCCCCCGTCGCGTCTTACGCTACCGGACTGAGCGGTTCTGCGCCAGATCCTTGGGGTCGCCTGCCCGACGCTCGTAAGCTTTTCCGACACGCCAGCGAGGCTGACCCTGCCACCGGTGCCATCGAAACGCTGGGTGGAAGTCCGGTGAACGCTCGAGTCAGCAGCGAGGCGAGGCTGTTGGCGCCAGGACGGAAGTGTGCGGCGTGCCCAGCGGATTGACGACCGGATGCCCGGCGTCCGCCCAACCGAGGATGCCGTCCTCGAGCGACATCGGATTGGCGAACCCCAGCCGCAGCAGGGCTTCGGCGGCGAGTGCGGAACGACCGCCGCTCAGGCAGTAGAGCACGACGGGGTGCGCCCGGTGCGAGAGCGCCTCGGCGGTCTGGTAATTCACGGCCGGGTGACCGTCCACCTCGAATTCGAGCAGGCCGCGCGGAATGTTGACGGCTCCCGGAATGTGGCCCTCGGCGAATTCCTCGGGTTCGCGCACGTCCACGACCGGGCAGCCGAACTGCTGCAGTTCCAGCAACTCGGCCGATCCGATCTCGCGGATCACGGTCTTGGCGGCAGCGACGAGGTCCCGGACTGAATGGCTCATTGGACGATGGTCGCGGTCGTGCCGACCCACCGTCCAATGCCGGTGTGTCAGGGGGTTATTCCTGCCGGTTCTTTGGCCCGGGCAGGGCGCTCGTCGACGGACGCGGCCCAGGGCTGCAGGGACGCCGCAAGATACTGGTCCGCGTCGGGATGCGCTGCGCGGAACGCAAGCAGCGCGTCGGCGGCCGCAGTCTCGTCGCCGGCGACATACAGCGCCTCGATACGCCGCGCCCAATCCTCCGGTGTCGTCGGTGCGGCCGGGGGAGGCGCAATCTCGCGTGACGCGGCGGCTGCCGACGGTTGGATCGGGGGTGACTCAGCTGGCGAGGCGCGCTTCGCCGTTGCGGGGTGCTCCGTATCGGCCTCTGGTGGTGCCGGCGGCGGTGTCGCGTTCTGCTGCGTCACGCTTTCGGTGTGACCGGGCCGTGCGCGCTCGATCGCTCGCTCGGCCGAAGGTGCCGCCGGGACGTCCGCCTCCCGAGGCAGCATCTGCACGATCGTGAATGCCAGCCCGGCGACGCCGGCGGCTGCGGCCAAAGGCTGCCAGTGAGTCCACCAGTGACGAGTCGCGGGTGGCGTCGGTGCCGATTTCGCGCGTGCCGCTGCGGCTCGCGCCGCCGCGAGGATCGTCGCGTCGAGCTGCACGGACGGCTCGTCGGTCGCCGCTGCGCGCCAGGCCCGGTCGACCGCGGGCTCGCCGGTCCGCTCATCGTCCCGTCGAACGTTGCTCATTGGAGGTCCTCCAGCGCCGCGCGAAGCCGGCGGTAGGCGTAGCGCAACCGGCTCTTGATGGTCTCCGGCGGCGCGCCGGTGAGCCTGGCGATTTCCTCCAGCGACAGCCCGGCCTCGACGTGCAACAGGAACGCGTCACGCTGCGCGGCCGGCACGTCGGCGAGCGCGACGACCAGTCGCTGGCCGGCTTGCGCATCGATCGTCGCCGACAGCGGATCGTCACCCTGCGCTCCGCCGCACTCCGCGGCGAGTTGCGTATCGACCATTGCGGACCCGCCTTCGTCGTCGAGCGACGTGAAGCGTGTGCCGCGCCGTGCCCGCCAGTGATCGATCAGTCGGTGGCGGGCGAGCGTATAGACCCAGGTCTTGAAGCGCGCTTCGGCCGCGTATCGTTCCCGCGCGCGCACGACGCTCATCCAGACGTCCTGGTGCAACTCGTCCGCGACCGGCCGCTCCGACGTGTGCCGCAACAGATAGCGATAGGTCGGGCCCTTGTGCCGGGCGTACAGGCGCTCGAACGCAGCTGCATCGCCGCGCCCGTAGGCGAGCATCAGCGCTTCATCCGTGTCGTCCGGGTTGCCTGCGTCCGCCGGCTGCATGTGCCGTGCAGTATCGGCGCGGCCGGCGGACGCGGCAACGGGCGTCATCCGCGCGTTGCGCTCATGGGTCGGGCACGAAACCGAGCGCGCCCGGAAACGGGTTCGGCTCGCGCCACCGGTATTCGGGCTTCGGCAGCACGCCCATCGCCATCAGGTTCTCGCGACGGTCGTAGCGCAGCACGATGCGCTGGTCGGGTCGTGTGCTCGCGCGCTCGAATTCGACGCGCTGCGCCGGCGAGTGCTCGCGGCGGCCGTGTCCGGTGCCGAGCGCCGGTAGACCCGCAGTGGCCTCAGCGGCGGCCGAGTCCCCGCTCGCCTTGGCCCGGTTCTCCGAGGACTCCGCGCGCGGAGCGGGGGACGCAGCCGATTCGCGCTCCTGGCGGTACAGCCAGCGGTCGTCCTGCTCGCGGAACAGCGCGACGCCGATGACTCCGAGGTCGTCCGGGCGGCCGGTGCGGCTCGCATAGGCGTCGCCCGGATCGGAGAAATAGAACGCGGCGGTGCGCTCGAGGTCCTTGCGCCAGCCCTGGATGTTTACGTAGCCGCCGGGCTCGATCACGTATCCCGACTGGTCGGGCGCGGCGGTCTCGCCGGTGACGACGTTGACGCCGTCGACGCTGACGACGGCGAGCACGCGTCCGCCGGTCGTGTTGCGGATGCGGATCGCGTATTCGTTGCCGGGCTGCCCGACCACGTACTGCCGGCCGCGGTGCCGGTGGACGTCGAGCGTCTGCTGGTCGGTGCGATCGTAGAGGTCGACGCGGGCAAGGCTCGCGGCGCAGGAAGCGGCGAGCGGGGCGACGGCGGCGGTGATTGCCGCGGCCGCGAGGGCACCGTGGCGTGCGAGGAGCGTAGCGGTCGGGCGCATGACGGGTCTCCGTTTACAGGGTGAACGGTCCTGTAAACGGCGCCGCGCCGGATGCGGGGTTAAGACGACTTCATCTGCGACTGGCAGTAATTCTCGACCCCGACGCGGCCGATCAGGTCGAGCTGCGTCTCGAGGAAGTCGATGTGCTCTTCCTCGGACTCGAGGATGTCGGTGAGCAACTCGCGGCTGACGTAGTCGCCCACGGTCTCGCAGTGCGTGATGGCCGCCTTGAGGTCGGGGTGGCCGACGTGCTCGAGCTTCAGGTCGCACTCGAGGATGTCCTTGACGTCCTCGCCGATCATCAGCTTGCCGAGCTGCTGCAGGTTCGGCAGGCCCTCGAGGAACAGAATCCGCTCGATCAGCCGGTCGGCATGCTTCATCTCGTCGACGGACTCGTGCATCTCGTAGTCGCCGAGCTTGTCGAGGCCCCAGTTCTTCAGCATCCGCGAATGCAGGAAGTACTGGTTGATCGCCGTGAGCTCGTTCTTGAGGATCTTGTTGAGATGCGCAATGACGTCTGCGTCGCCCTTCATGACGAGCTTCTCCGTGTGAATCGTTGCTGGACGGGGGCCGCAGCCCCGATGGTCACGCAGCCTGAGGCGCGGTGGCTCGCGAATCAAGGGTTTCGTCGAGGACCTGGCGGGCACACGGCTCGCAAGCGCCGCAGCAGGTGGCGACGCCGGTGCAGGACTGCAGCTGTTCGAACGACCGGGCACCTTCCTGGATGGCCTGGCTGAGACGCTTTTCGGAAATGCCGTGGCAGACGCAGACGTACATTGCATTGGCCCTCGTTCAGAATCCTAGCGCCTCAAGGATCGCATTGCAAATCATTCGCATTTAGGTATTTACCGAGGCAGTGCAGTCCAAGGCGGCTCAGCCAATGGCATCATCTGCGCCCCCTAGCGAGGCGGCACTGCCTCACGGAGCCCGCGGAAGCGCGGAACCATGACGGAAACACCCGATCCCGCCCCCGACGTCCAGCGTGCCCTGATGGATCGTGCGCGACGCAGTGCGGAGCGCGACAACGAACCGACCGACCGGGCGGTCCTACCGCGGCTCGCAGGCATCTTGCTGGCGCTGCTGGTCGTGCTCGTCGTGCTGTTCGCGTTCGACCGCTTCCTCGCGAGCATGCAGCGGTTCCTCGACCTGCCGGTCGGCGATCCCGAGCCAGCTGCGACAGAGCCGGTCGTGACCGAACCGCTGGTGACGGACCCGATGCCGGCCTATGTCGTTCCCGAGGAATAGCTGGCCGTTTCGGCGAGCACGCGCGCGAGGGCGGCCTCCAGGGCCACGGGATCCACCGGCTTGCGCAAAACGGCCCGCACGCCGGCCGCCTGCAGATCGGCTTGCGCGAGTCCCTCGCCGTAGCCCGAGTAGAGGATGACCGGTACGTCGATTCGCGAGTTCCGCAACGCTCGTGCCAGTTGGATTCCCGTCATGCGCGGCATCGCCTGGTCCGTGATCACGGCGCTGAAGCGTGCGCCCGGGCCCGACAGCAACTCGAGCGCGGCCTGGCCCTGCGGCAGGAACATCGCCTGCAAGCCCCAGGTCTCGAGCAGTTCGCGCATGAACTCGCCCACTGCGGCTTCGTCGTCGACGACCAGCACCGAGCCCGTCATGGCGGGGCGGGGCCGGCGCTCGCTCGCCGTGATGGCTCCCGGTGACATCGACGGCTCGTGAACGGCCGGCGGCAATGCGGGCCACAGCACGCGGAATCGCGAGCCGCGTCCCGGCGACGACTCGACGACGACGTGCCCGCCATGCTCATGGACGATGCCGTGCACCATGGCGAGCCCCATGCCGGTGCCCTTGCCGGTTTCTTTGGTCGAGTAGAACGGCTCAAAGATCCGCTCGACGACGGCCGGCGCCATGCCGTGTCCGTCGTCCGCGACCGACAACTCGACGAACTCCCCGCCGAACGTCGCACGGCAGCCCGCGCAGACGAACCCGTCGGCGCGCGCTGGCCGCACGTCCACCTGGACGATGCCTGCTCCGTCGATCGCATCGCGGGCGTTCAGGCAGAGATTGAGCAGCACCTGCTCCACCTGCAGCGGGTCGACGCGCACCTGCGGGGCCGCTGCCGTGACGTCGACCGCGAGCGTCACGCTCGCAACCAGCGCGGGGCGCACCGATGCCAGCGCGTCGTCGACCAGCGGTCCCAGCGGCAGCGTGCGCGGCGAGCCACGCTGGCCCCGGCTGAACATCAGCATCTGCTGGATCAGGTCGCGCGCCCGCTCGCACGAACGTTGTGCCTGGGCGAGATAGCCGGCGAGCCGCCGGTCGGCGAGCGCCCCTTCGCGTTCGCTGGCCAGCGCCACGTAGCCCATGATGCTGGTGAGCAGGTTGTTGAAGTCGTGCGCGATGCCGCCGGTCAACTGGCCGATGGCCTCCATCTTCTGCGCCTGCAGAAGCTGCGCCTCGAGCTGCGCGCGGTCGTTCTCGACGCGACGCCGCTCCGTGAGGTCGCGGATCATCGCGAGCACGTGCGGTTCGCCCCGGTACCGGATCGGGATCGTGCGCACCTCGATCGGAAACCGCTCGCCGCTCCGCCGCACGGTCTCGATCTCGCCGTGAAAGCTCTGGCCCGCGAGCGTGAGTTCGATGATCTGCGATTGCAGCTGGCGGTGCTCGTCCGGCAGTTCCCCGGCGCGGACGCCCGCGAGCACCTCTTCCCGGCGGTACCCGTACATCCGTTCGTAGGCCCGGTTCACGTCGACGCGCTCGGAGCGCGAATTCCAGAGCACCAGTGCGTCCGCCGAGGCGTTGAATACCGCGCGGTACTGTTCCTCGCTCGCACGGAGCGCCTCCTCGGCGTGCTTGCGTTCGGTGACCTCGCGCTTGAACGCGAGTACGCGACGCTGGCCACCGATCTGCGCGCTCTTCAGGTGCACCTCGTCCCAGTGCAGGCTGCCGTCCTTGCTGCGCCGGTGCCACTCGAAGCGGACGCTGCCGTCGGTCTTCGCGCGCTCGATACGGCGCAGTCCCTCGACCTCCGTATAGGGCGGCTCGCCCGAACTGATATCCCCGAGACGAACCCGCAGCAGCTCGTCGCGCGAGTAGCCATACGTGGCGCACGCCTGCGGGTTCGCGTCGAGGATTGCACCGGTGTCCCAGTCGTGGACGAAGATCGCGTCCTCGCTGGCCTCGAAGATTTCCCGGTAGCTGGCTTGAGATGCACGGGCCGATTCCGCTGCCGCCAGCCGCTCGAGCTCCGAGGTGACCCGCACCGCGAAGATCCGCATGACCGACTCGACGAACGTCGGATGCTCGAGCGGATGCCGCGAAATGACCGCGATCAGGCCGAGCGGACGCCCGCCGGAATCGTTCAGCGGGTGACCGGCGTAGCTCTCGACGCCGAGCTTGCCGAAGTCCAGATCGGCCGGAAACATCTCGCGCAGCCGGCTGGGGTAGAAACGGTAGCCGTGCCCGGTCACCGTCTCGCACGGCGTGCCGACCTGCGGGTAGCTGAAATTCTCGCGGGTCTCGCCGTCGAAGTGGAATGCGAGCATGCGCAGTTGCCCCGGCTGAGCAGGGTCGATGGTCGCGATGAATGCGCCGTCGACGCCGAGGATGGTCGCGAGGTACCGTGCGAGCTCGCGGTACAGGGAGTCGGCCTCGGACGTCGAGACCGCGAGCGCCGCACTGCTGAGCGCTTCCTCGAGGCGCTTGCGCTCGGTGATGTCGGTTGCCACGCCACAGACTGCGTAGATCTGCCCGTCGGCATCGAACAGCGGAAACTTCGCCGAGAGAAACGTGCGCGGCCCGCCACCGAAGTCGCCGGACTCCTCGAACTCGATCGCGCGCTTCTCGTGCAGCACCCGCAGGTCGTTGTAGCGGAAGCGAGTCGCGATCTGCGGCGGGAACACTTCGTCGTCAGTGTGGCCGAGCACGTCGTTCGTCGGCCGGCCCGCCAGCTTCTCGAACTCGTGATTGACGAACAGGTAGCGGCCCTGGTTGTCCTTGGCAAAGATGACAGCACTCGTGTTGTCGAGCACCTGTTGCAGCCGCGTCTCGCTGTCCTGCAGCGCGCGCTCGGCCAGGTCGAGGGATGTGCGCACGTCGTTCACGATCCGCGTCCCGTGCTGGTTGGACGCCACGAGTATAGGCAGGCGTCCGCGCGGCCTGCCCGACTGTTACACCGTTGAAACAAAGCGCCCGACGGAACGCGCTTCGGGTCAGCCGGCGCTGGGGACGAACATGTATCCCACACCGCGCACGGTGCGGATGACCTGCGGATTCTCCGGATCGGCTTCGACCTTGCGCCGCAGCCGCGCGATCCGGATGTCGATCGAGCGGTCGTACGGATCCCATTCGCGGTTCTTCGTCAGCGTGAGGA
>Ga0209705_10001524_pt1 | contig 12241 bp, 9 predicted proteins | sample PPLLaktember2015_5_FD_187262 | JGI IMG/M metagenome (GOLD analysis project Ga0209705, IMG submission 187262) | Freshwater sediment microbial communities from Prairie Pothole Lake near Jamestown, North Dakota, USA - PPLs Lake P8 Core (1) Depth... | ecosystem: Environmental > Aquatic > Freshwater... | reverse complement strand
CATACGGTGCGCGCCAGGGAAAGCCCGGTGCACCGGCTCGGCAAGCCAATCAACAAGCGGCCGTTCCTGCTATCCAACCTCGGCCATGAGGATCTAAGCCGGCGCTATCGCCGCTGGGCCTGGACGCATCTGGCGATCTTTCTCGTCGGCTGCGGCGGACTGGCGTTTTGGTTCATACGCTAATGCAGCAACGTCAATCCGAGCAACCAAATCACCAGTGCCCCCCCGCCTAGAAAAAACCCGAGGCCCAAGCTGCGCCAGAAGCGGTAATGCCCCGCCAGGAACCGCGCAGGACGCGACGACAGTAAAAAATGCCGGCCATGATCCGGCGCCCTGATACGGTGAATTACCGGCTGCGACCTGATTTCCGTTTCCTGTTTCCGTGCTAGCCGGAACGCTTGGCGATGCATGGCTTCCCATTCATCGGGATCGAGCGTTCCGTTGAAGTTCGCATCAAAACGCTGCAGCAACCGTGGCTGATCCGCACGCCAAGCACTAACCAGCGCCGAAGCCTCGTTCATGATGTCGAAAGGCGCCTGACCAGGATCGTGGGTGGAAAAATCACCCAACACGTACAAGGCTTCGCCAGGCAAGATGCGCTCTTCCGTAAAACGGGCATCGCCTTCATACCAGACCTGCCGATCCGCCGCGATGATTTCGGCCTGATAAGGAAAAATCACCGCCACCCCGCTCCCATCGTCGATACCGAAACTGTATTGGCTTGCTTCCGATTCCTCGGGCCAATAAACGGCGTTGGCAAACAAGGTGGTGACCAAGTCGCGCGAACCCGTCTCCCCACCACGTCGCGCAACCTCCCATCGGTACCATAGACAGGGAGTGCCGGAGAGGCCGGTCAACAGCGGCGCGTCCTGGAGTTGTACCGCCCGCCCAAGCAACTCCACATAACCTTGCGGTGCGGTCGCGATCTTGCTGGTGGGGATATCTTCAATCAGGCGCGCCCGACGCTGGCCGTGCTGCCACATCCAGAAGCCGCTAATACTGAGCAGCACGCAGTAGCCAATGCCAAGCGCGATTTTGCTGCTCAGTGGAAAATCATGGAGCACGTACCACGCCAGCAGCGCGGCGCCAAGAAACTGCGCCCCGGCCGCCCAGCCCAAGGGGTTCGAGCGGTGCATCAGCCAAACAACTGCTTGATGTCCACGTCCTGTTTTTCTTCGTCCTGGAATTGCAGCAGCTCGGCGGCGGGAAAATTGAAGCGGCGCGCAATCAAGACATCGGGAAATTGCTCGATGCGCACGTTGTTGATGTTGACGCTTTCGTTGTAGAACTCACGCCGGTCGGCGATGGCGTTTTCCAGGCCGGTGATGCGCTGTTGCAGATGCTGGAAAGTATCGTTGGCCTTGAGATCGGGATAGGCTTCGGCCAGTGCGAACAGGCCGCCGAGCCCAGCGCGCAGTGCGCTTTCGGCCTGTCCCAGCGCGGGAATGTTGTGCGCCTCGCGCGCCGCGGCCACGCCGGCGCGCGCCTGCATCACTTTCTCCAAGGTGGCTTGCTCGTATTGCATGTACTGCTTGCAGGTTTCCACCAGTTTGGGCAGCTCATCGTGGCGCTGCTTCAGCAGCACGTCGATATTGGCCCAGGCCTTGGATACGTTGTGCTTGATCTGCACCAGGCCGTTGTAGAGCATGATGCCATACACCACGACCACCACGGCCACGCCCAACAAAATAGAACTGACAACCCCCATGTTTCCCCCCTGTCTATGATCCCTCGGAATCAGTCATTCCGAGGGAATAGTAAACGGCGCGGGGGAGTCAGGGCAATATGCTAGTGATTCGGCAGCGCCTGCGCATCGCACAGCAGTTGGTCGATTTCCAGTTCCGCTTCGACCCAGTCCTGCTCCGGATTGCCGCCGATGAAGCCGCGGCGCTCGGCGCGAAAGTAGGCCGCATCGCAAATCATCTGGTAGCGCTGTTCCGGGGTGACGCCACCCAGGAGAGCGGCGGCTTTCTTGGATTTTTTCGCCGCACTGATTTCACCATTGCCATTGCCCTTGGCCTTGGTCGAAGCGGCGCGTGGCGTGGCTTTCTTGGCGGGGGCCTTGGCTGTGTCCTTGGCGCTTGCGCTCTTGGCGACAGCCGGTTTCTTGGCGACGGGCTTGGCCGCAGCTGTTTTTTTCGTCGCAGGGACGGCTTTGGGAATCGCCGCGGACTTCTTTGCGGCAACGGTCTTGGTCGTAGTGACAGCCATGGTGATACCTCCGGTAGAACAGCAATATATAGGGCGAATATAGCACACAATCTATGACAATTGCATTACGAATGCGCTAATACTTTCGCTTCATTGTAGTACTCAGCAATGCTTATGCCAGGCAAGCATTGACCGGCGAAAACCGATGAATTTGATGCAGGAGTTTGATCTTTAACGGATATCAAGTATCCATGTAAGCGGCAGCCCGCACCATCCGGGTGCGGACTGTCATGCCAAAGATCATTCCCAGTGCTAAGCGGTGCCGCCGACGGTGAGGCCGTCGATGCGCAGCGTCGGCTGCCCCACGCCGACCGGCACGCTCTGCCCTTCCTTGCCGCAGGTGCCGACGCCGGGGTCGAGCGCCATGTCGTTGCCGATCATGGACACGCGCGTCAGCACATCCGGGCCGTTGCCGATGAGGGTGGCGCCCTTGACCGGATAGGTAATCTTGCCGTCCTCGATCATGTAGGCCTCGGCCGCCGAGAACACGAATTTGCCACTGGTGATATCCACTTGCCCGCCGCCGAAGTTGGCTGCATACAGGCCATGCTTCACCGAGGCGATGATTTCTTCCGGCGTCTTGTCGCCGTTGAGCATGTAGGTGTTGGTCATGCGCGGCATCGGGATATGCGCGAACGATTCGCGCCGCGCGTTGCCGGTCACGCCCACGCCCATCAGGCGCGCGTTCAAGGTGTCCTGCATATAACCCTTGAGGATGCCGTTCTCGATCAGCACGGTGCATTGCGTGGGATTGCCCTCGTCGTCCACATTCAGCGAACCGCGCCGGCGCGCCAGCGTGCCGTCGTCCACCACCGTCACGCCCGCCGCCGCGACGCGCTCGCCGACGCGGCCGGCGAAGGCCGAACTGCCCTTGCGATTGAAGTCGCCTTCCAAGCCATGGCCGATGGCCTCGTGCAGCAAAATGCCGGGCCAGCCGGCGCCCAGCACCACGGTCATGGTGCCGGCCGGCGCCGGCCGCGCATCCAGGTTGACCAGCGCTTGATGCACCGCCTGCTGCGCGTATTGCGTAAGGATTTCATCGCTGAAATACGCATAGTCGAAACGCCCGCCGCCGCCCGCCGAACCTTGCTCGCGCCGGCCATTCGCTTCCGCGATCACTTGCACCGACAGGCGCACCAGGGGCCGCACATCGGCCGCGACCAGGCCGTCGGCGCGCGCCACCAGCACCACTTCGTATTCCGCCGCCAGCCCCGCCATGACTTGGGTGATGCGCGGATCGAGGCTGCGCGCAATGCGCTCCAGTTTTTCCAATAAGGCAACCTTGTGTGCATCCGGCAAGCTGACCAGGGGATCGTGCGGCAGATACAGGGCCGGGCGGCTGAGTTGCAAACGGCCGTGCTTATCGTGCGCCAGGCTCGGCACTTCCACCCGGGCTTGCGCGCCGGCCTGGGCAATGGCGCGCGTCGCCGCTGCGGCTTGTTGCAGGGCCGGCAGCGTAATGTCGTCGGTGTAGGCAAAGGCGGTCTTCTCGCCCGCCACGGCGCGCACGCCCACGCCCTGCTCGATGCTGAAGCTGCCCGACTTGACCTGCCCTTCTTCCAGGCTCCAACTCTCGGCGCGGCTGTACTGAAAATACAGATCGGCGAAATCGACCTGGTGCGTCATGATCTGGCCCAGCACCTGCTGCAAGCTGGATTGATCCAGGCCGTAAGGCGCGAGCAGGTTGTCGCGCGCGGTGGCTAGCAGGGTTTCGCCTTGGATAGCAGTGTCAGTCATTTTTTAGCCTTTAAAAACAGTTTAACCACGAATGAACACGAATGAACACGAATAAAACCCAAATCGTTTTCCCGATTACTTGGATGCTGCATGGTTTTAATATTAGTGTTCATTCGTGTTCATTCGTGGTTACAAATTCAATTTAGCACTTATGCAGCGTGCGATGCTTCAGCGCCGGTAGGCTGTTGCGCAAGCTGGCTTGATATGCCGGATTGACGCCGGCGATGACCACGCCGGAGCCGCGCGGCAGGCGATCCAGCACCACGCCCCAGGGATCGACGATCATGCTGTTGCCGTGGGTTTCGCGTCCGGAGAGGTGATAGCCGCCTTGCGCCGGGGCGATCACGTAGGCCAGGTTTTCGATGGCGCGGGCGCGGATCAGGGTTTCCCAATGCGCCTTGCCGGTGGTGTCGGTGAAGGCCGACGGCAGCACGATGATGTCGACGTCGCCCATGGCGCGGAACAGCTCCGGGAAGCGCAGGTCGTAGCAGATCGACAGGCCGAGCTTGCCGAACGGCGTATCGACGGTGACGATCTTCTTGCCCGGCTCGATGGTGTCTTCTTCGAGATAGTGTTCGTTGCCGAGATTGAGATTGAACAGGTGTATCTTGTCGTAGCGCGCCACCACCTTGCCCTTGTCGTCATATACCAGACAGCTGTTGCGCACCTTGTTCGGCACGCTGGCTTCCAGCGGAATGGAGCCGCCGACCAGCCAGATCTTGTGCTTCTTCGCCTGATTGGCGAGGAAGCGCTGGATCGGCCCACGGCCTTCGGCTTCGCACACCGCGACCTTGTCGGTTTCCTTCATGCCCATCACCGGAAAATATTCCGGCAAGGCCACCAGCTTGGCGCCCTGCGTCACCGCCATTTCGATCAAGCGCTCGGCCTCGTCCAGATTGGCGGCGACATTCGGCCCGGACGCCATTTGGATTGCGGCGACCTTGAACACGCCGGGTTGCGGCTTGCTCTTGGCGAAGCTGGTGCGGGTTTTTTTCTTGGCAAAGCTGGCGGTTTTGGTGCTCATCGAATGTCCATGATCTCAAGTTTGATGACGTCAACCGGATTTTCATCCGTCAATTCTATGCGCGCAGCCTCTACGCCCATGGCGATCAGCCAGCCACGCAATTCCTCGGCCTGGGCGATCGATTCGTCGCGCTTCTGATGGTGCACGCGAATCCGCGCCCGCTCCGATTGCAAATAGACCGCGAGCGCCTGTTGCAGCTGCGGTTGTGCGCGCACGGCTTGGCCGCTGCGCGGCGCCAGCCAAAAGTCCGAGGTCAAGGCATACGTCTGGGCCAAACTCGGCCCCCCCCAAAACAAGGCCAGCAGTGCCCACATTCCCAGCTTCACGGCGCGTCCTCTTTTGATTTGCGTTCCACCTTGACGGCCACCGGGTTTTCCCAGGTTCCGGTCACGGCATAATCATAAGCTGCAATTTGTCCCAGCGGGTCCTTCAGCAGCTTTGAGATAATAAAGGTGCCAATCCCGGCCACGGGCCCACCCAGGAAAGCCAGCAAGGAAACGCTATCACCTACCACGGGCACCACCTTCACCCGCAGGTTTTGCGTCTCGCGTGCCAGATCGGTGGTGCCGGTCATGCTAACCACGGCCGCCGGACCCTGCATCACAAAGTCGTTGGTGCTGACCACGCCCTGGTTTACGTTCATCACGCCCAGTATGGTATCAAAGGCAAAGCCTTCGCTGAACACATCGCGAAAGTCCAGGGTCAAGCGTCGCGGCAAAGCTTGCAAGCTCAGCAGCCCCAACAGCTTGCCGACCCCGGGATCGACCTTCATGAACTGGCCGCGCCGCGCTTCGAGCTTCATGTCGCCGCTCAGCGTCGCCAGATTGAAATCCTGCGGGCTGCCGCGCCAGCTGAGGTTGCCGTTGAACTTGGCGGTGCCGCCGCGGATGCGCTCCGGATAACCCATACGCGCCAGAAATTTACCCACATCGTTCACGTCCAGATCGAGGGCAAGCTTGGACTGCGGTTGCGCCAGCCAACTTTGCCAAAAGCCATCGGCATTCAGGGTCGCGTCCGGGTTCGATATCCGCAGGCGCTCAATGCGCCAATCGTCGCCCTGCTTGTTTGCCAGCAGTTCGACCTTGCCCAGGCTGGCATTCTTCAACTGCATCTCGTCGATCACGATATCCAGCGCGGGCAGGTTCAAATCATGCCCGCCCGCCGGCTGCACGCCACGCGGCGGCGCTGCATCCGGGTACATCAGGCGCTGGAAGCGCGCCACCAGTCGGCCCCCATCCCGCTCGCGCCAATTCACCTCCCCTTGCATCTCGTCGCTGCCCACCGTGGCCTGCCAGGCATCTTGCTGCGCCACGCCATTCAGCGTGAAATTGTTTAAACGCCGCCCCAGGAAATCCAGTGCCTTCACTTTCAGTTGGATGCCGGACAAAGGCAGCAAGGGCGGCTCGTCCTCGCTGGCGTAAATGATGCTGCGCCATAAATCAGCATCGAGCTTTTCCAGTTCGCCATCCACCCAGACGCCGGCCTGGGTCGGCGTGGCGTCGCCGTCGCCGAGGCTGATCTTGCCCTTGGTGATCTGCGCTTCCTCGCCCGCGGTATCGCGCAGAAATTGCGCCTTTAGCTGCTTGCCCAAGTCGAAGTTCAGGGCATCATGCGCGGCATCAAAGTAACGCCGCTCGAATTTCAGCGGCATGCTGTCGGACGCGGCCTTGCCGAGCGGATAAGGCAGCTCCGAACCGAGGCCGACTAAATTGGAAACCAGCACCAGATTGACGGCCTGCTTGCGCACCGCAACCGAGGCCGACCAATTGGCGCCACCCTTCAGGCGTTGTGCAAACGGACCGGGGAAAGCTTTTAGCAGGCCCTCTGCACTGACACGACCGGCAATGCCCAACCGCACCACGCCATCCGGCGTGGTGCGCGAGCTGATGCTCACCGGGCCGCCCAACAACTGCGCCGTGATTTTCGGGATGACGATGCCGCTCTCGGAAAATTCGAGCCTGCCGCCGGCCTGTTCCAGCGCCGGCGCGTTGAGGGTGAGCCCGATCTTGTTCGCCTGGAACTGGTAATTCCCGGCAACGCGCGTGTCTTGCAAGCGCTGGATGGGCAGGCGCAGGGACAAGGCGAGCTTGCCGCTGCCCTCGGCGCGCATTTGCGCGGTGAAACTATCCAGGCTCTGTGCGACCGGGCTTTCATTGACGAAACGCAGTTGATCCATGGTCGGGCCCTGCGTCTCGCCATCGACCTCGATCACCGGGTCATGATGCGCCAGGTCGGCAATGGCGATCTTGGCGCGCACTATGCGCGTGTCGAATATCTTGCCCTGGGCATTGCTGACGTCCATGCGCGCGCCATGAAAATCCAGGGAGGCCTGTACCTGCTCGATGCGCGGCCAACCCGGCACGTATTGCAATACGCCGTCCCGCACCTTGGCCGTCACCTGGAACACGCCCTCGCGATCATCGATGAAGGGAAAGTGGTCGAGCCGGCCCTTGAGCCTGATCCGCACATCGTCCGACTTGCCTTGCACCAGCGCGGCCTTCAGCCATTCATAGGTTTTTTCGCCGGCCACACGCGGCATGTATTGATAGGCCGCTGCGGCCTCGGCGCGCGTCAAGCGGCCTGTAATATCGACCACGCCCAAGCCAGCGGCCCCATCAACCGAATTCTCATAACTGCCGGAGACAGCGCCTTGCATGTGGGCGTTGGCAAAATTCATTTTGTCGATATTCAAGCGCATACGACGATTTTTGATGCGCCAATTTGCCGCGACTTCCATCCCGTCGAACTGCATGGCTTCGCGAAACACCAGCGGCATATCCAGTTGCGCGCGCTTGCCGCTGAGTTTGAGCGTCCCGCCCTGGGGATCGGCTTCCACCTCGCCGCTGACATTCGTAAAGCCCGGTAATTTACCGAGCGCTCGAATGCCCAGATTGCTGAATTCGCCTTTCACGTGGTATTCCTGCGGCGCTTCCGGCGGCCCATTCCACGCCAGGGCCAGGCGCTTGAATGCGCCTTGCGGCGAAGCTTCCTGCAACCGCGCACGCTGCGCATCGCTCAAGGGCAGATATTCGGACAAGGCCAGCAGCGGTGCGATATCAAGATTCTCGGCACGGAATTCGCCTTGCTCCAGGTGCTTTGCGTCCGCCGCCTCATAACGTCCGAGCAGGTTTTTGGTGCGGATGCGCCGTCCCGCGCCGGCATCGAGCTCCATGGCTTTGGATTCGAAGGCGAAGCCCCGTGGCAACTCGCGCCAGGCCAAATGGCCCGAGAGTTGCGCCAGGTCGAGCTCCGGCAATTTCTGGCCCAGGCGGGTGCGCACTTTTTCCAACTGCACGAGTGCCGACACGGAAACCAGGCGTCCCTGCGTCAATTCCGTCCATAGTTGCATGGCGCCATGCCCCTGGCTGACGCGATACGGCAGATCGAGCCAGGGACGCCAGGCGGCAATATCGGTCTTGCCGAGGTCGGCATACAGCGTGCCCGCCCACAACTCCCAATGATCGAATGACCCGCCCTTCAAGTCGCCGCGCAAATCGAAGGTCGAGGCCAGTTCCTGGGGCGCAGTCGCCACGAAACCGAAACGATGACGCTTGCCGTTGTTCTTCAAGCGCAGGCCGACATCGGTCAGCAGCAAGGGCGGCGCACCGCGCAGATTGTCGTGCCATTCCAGGATGGCGTGATTCAATTGGATCGACTCTTGGCGCAAGATCCAATTGCTGAAGGTGTGTGGCGTGCTCGGGTCGTTGATGGCGCTGGTGAAGCCCTTGACGAATATCAGGCCATTCGGTTCACGCGTGATGTCGAAGCGCGGGCGCGTCAGATCCAGGCGATGGAATTGAAATTCCGCCAACAACAGCGAATGCCAGGACAATATCGCATCGATGCGCTCGAAGGTCAGGCGCGGCAATCCGGCCGCGTCATGCACCACCACTTGATCCAGCTTGAGATGCGGACGCAGACCGAGCCAGCCGGACTCGATCTTGGCAATGGCAACCTTCTGCCCCAGAGCCTGGGAAATCCGCACCTCGATATCGGGCCGATACTGGTCGATATTCGGCAGTATCCACCAACGCAAGGCGACCACCACCGAGGCAAAAAACAGCACCCACGCCATGACGGCGTAGAACAGGATGCGGCGCAGCAACGTAAACCAGGGAGTCAAGATGGGTATCAAAATAGCGGAAACTCGAATTATGCCAGGATTATAGGCCCTCGGCTGAACCACGGACATCAGACAAACAAGCCGTATCTCGCTCCGGGATTAACTTGTTCTGACAGGGAACGAAGTGTCTTGTTTCCGTGTTTACCTTAAAATGGGCTGGTTTTATCCGATTGCAACACGACAACCCGAAAATAACCCGGAATAAAGCATGAACCCCGTTATTGAGCACCTGCCGCGCTTGCGCCGCTATGCAAATGCACTGACCAGGGACCAGGAGCGCGCCGAGGACCTGCTGCAAGACACCCTGGAACGCGCTTACCGCAAGTGGCATTTGTGGACGCCGGGGGGCAGTTTGCGCGCCTGGCTGTTCAGCATCATGCACAACGTTTACATGAACCAATTGGCGCGCGAGTCCAAACGGCCTGATGCGGTGTCCCTGGATGAGGCCGTGCACGAATCCAGCGCGGGGCAGAATGAATCGCAACATGCGACCCGTGATTTGCTGAGCGCCTTGGCCAAGCTGCCGGACGAGCAGCGCGAAGTGGTGTTGCTGGTGTGCCTGGAAGACATGAAATACGAAGAAGTGGCATACGTTTTGCATATACCGATTGGCACCGTCCGTTCGCGGCTGGCGCGCGGTCGGGAAAGACTGCGCCGGCTGATGGAAGGCCTGCCCAGCGGGGAAAATATAACAACATTCAAGGTCGTTAAATGAGCAGACAGAATCAACCCGTTAGTAACGAAGACCTGGTCGCCTTCGCCGACGGCCAGTTGGAGCCGGCGCGAGAACGCCTGGTCGCTGAATATTTGCACAGCAACCCGGAAGCGGTACATCAGGTCGAGGCCTACCGCCAGCAAAGCACCGAATTGCATCGCCTGTTCGATCCCATGCTGTCCGCGCCGATTCCGCAGCATTTGCTGCCGCCCGAACATCCCTCTTTTGGCTGGCGCAAAAACCTCGCGGCCCCCCTCACACCGCGCTGGGCTTGGGGCATGGCCGCCGCCGTGGCCTGGATCGCCTTGGGCGCGACCCTGGGCTGGATGCTGAAAGCGCAACAAGCCGGCCCAACGGAACAGTTCAGCCTGGCGCAGCAATCGCCCGTGCTGTTGCGCCAAGCCAGCGTCGCGCATGCCGTTTATGCACCGGAAGTCATGCACCCGGTCGAAGTGAGCGCCAAGGACGAGGCGCATTTGGCCAAGTGGCTGTCGAAACGCCTGGATAAAAAGCTCAGCATCCCATCCTTCGCCGAACATGGCTTCCATTTGGTGGGCGGGCGCCTGCTGCCGGCCGAGCCGGGCACGGCCGCGGCGCAGTTCATGTACGAGAACAAGAACATGCAACGCTTTACGCTGTATGTGCGGGCGATGGAAAAAAAGGAAGCCGACACCTCGTTCCGCTACGGCGAAAACAAGGGTATCGGCGTGTTTTACTGGATCGATCGCGACTGGGGTTATGCGCTCTCGGGAAAACTGGATCGCGCCACCCTGCTCCAACTGGCCGATACGGCGTATCGGCAATTCAGCCTATAAGGCATGTAGGGGCGAGGCATGCCTCGCCCGACCCTCGTCCAGCATTGACAGCGGGTCGGGCATGCCCGACCCCTACCACTAAGTTCCCGAACGGCTCTCGCGCTTGCGATCCATCTCTTTCAGGTAACGCTTGCGCACGCGGACGAAGTGCGGCGTGACCTCGACCAATTCATCGTCCTCGATAAACTCCAAGGCGCGTTCCAGGTTCATCAGGATCGGCGGCGTCAAGGTCACCGCCTCATCCGTGCCGGAAGCGCGCACATTGGTGAGCTGTTTGCCTTTCAGCGGATTCACCACCAAGTCGTTGTCGCGCGTGTGGATGCCGATGATCATGCCTTCGTACAACTCATCGCCGGGGCTGACGATCATGCGCCCGCGATCCTGCAAGTTGAACAGCGCATAAGCCACGCACTTGCCGGCGCCATTCGAGATCAGCACGCCGTTGCTGCGGCCCTTGAGTTCGCCCGGACGGATCGGCCCGTAGTGGTCGAACACGTGATACAGCAGGCCGGTGCCGGCGGTCGCGGTGAGGAATTCGGTCTGAAAGCCGATCAGCCCGCGCGCCGGGATCATGTATTCCAGGCGCACGCGCCCCTTGCCATCCGGCTCCATGTTCTGCAAATCGCCACGGCGCATGCCGAGCTTTTCCATGATGGCGCCTTGATTAACGCTCTCCACGTCCACCGTCAGCATCTCGTACGGCTCTTGTTTTTCGCCGTTGATTTCCTTGATGATGACTTGCGGCCGCGACACGCCGAGCTCGAAACCTTCGCGCCGCATGTTCTCGATCAGGATCGACAGATGCAATTCGCCGCGGCCGGAGACGCGGAATTTGTCCGGGCTGTCGGTATCCTCGACGCGCAGGGCGACGTTGGAGAGCAGCTCGCGGTCCAGACGCTCGCGGATCTGGCGGCTGGTGACGAACTTGCCGTCGCGGCCGGCGAACGGCGAGTTGTTGACCTCGAACGACATGGTCACGGTCGGCTCGTCCACCGACAGTGGCGGCAAGGCTTCCGGCGCGGCCGGGTCGCAAAAGGTATCGGAAATATGCGGCGCTTCGATGCCGGTGATGGCAACGATGTCGCCGGCGCTGGCTTCCGCCACTTCGACCCGGTCCAGGCCGTGGAAGCCCAGCACTTGCAGGATCTTGCCGTTGCGCTGCTTGCCTTCGCCTTCGACCACCACCACTTGCTGGCCGGGCTTGACGCGGCCGCGCTTGATGCGGCCGACGGCGATGGTGCCGACATAGCTGGAGTACGCCAGGCTTGAGACTTGCATCTGGAACGGGCCGTTCGGATCGACGTCCGGCGCCGGCACATATTTAAGGATCGTGTCGAACAAGGGCGTCATGTCGCCCTCGCGCGCTTCGGAATCCAGGCTGGCATAGCCATTCAGCGCCGAGGCATACACCACGGGAAAATCCAATTGCTCTTCGGTGGCGCCGAGCTTATAAAACAGGTCGAAGGTCTGGTCCAAGACCCAGCTCGGGCGCGCGCCGGGACGGTCGATCTTGTTGATCACCACGATCGGTTTCAAACCTTGCGCGAATGCCTTGCGCGTCACGAAACGGGTCTGCGGCATGGGGCCATCCATGGCGTCCACCAGTAGCAGCACCG
>Ga0209705_10001522_pt1 | contig 12243 bp, 8 predicted proteins | sample PPLLaktember2015_5_FD_187262 | JGI IMG/M metagenome (GOLD analysis project Ga0209705, IMG submission 187262) | Freshwater sediment microbial communities from Prairie Pothole Lake near Jamestown, North Dakota, USA - PPLs Lake P8 Core (1) Depth... | ecosystem: Environmental > Aquatic > Freshwater... | reverse complement strand
CTCATGTAGCGGCCCTTGCCCAGATGGCGCTTCAGGACGTCCTGGATCTCGCTGGCGGGGATCAGCGTGGCGCCGACCACCTCGTAGGACTTCACCTCGATCTCGGGGCCGTCGGCCACGCCGCGCAGGAGTTCGAAGCTCTCGTCCACCTCGACCTCGGGCACGGCGATGTCCTCGGCCTTCAGCTTCGGGGCGCCGTACAGCTTGCGCGCCGACTCGAAGCTCCAGGCGCCGTCCGCCGCGGCGGGCGGCGCCGCCATCGGGAGCGCGAGGCACACGGCGAGCAGGCACGCCGTACGCAGGCCGGGGGGGCACATCGGGGCGCACGATAGGGGGAAAGCCGTCGCGCTCGGTGACGCAGCCATGAATTCGCCGTTCATTCGAAGTGACGATTCCGAGAAGGCAACCCGGAGCGGCCCGAACGTTCGAGGCCCGGCCTCCGCTGGCGCGGAGGCCGGGCCTCTCTTGTCGTCGATCGCAGAGGCGCTCGTCGCGCCTAGTTGATCGGGCCGGGCGGCGCCGGCTGCGCGGGGCAGCCGACGGGGGCGAAGGACAGGCTGTAGGCCCCGTCCGTCACGTTCTTGCGCACCGCCACGCCTCCGAGCGCCGCGCTGCCGAAGGGCAGGTAGGCGTCGAAGCTCGCGAAGGCCGCCACGCTGGAGAGCGCGAAGCGGTGGGCGGTCTCCGCCGCCGTCGGCGTGACGTTGCCGCGGTTCGAGAGGGCCGGGTTGTTCGGCCGGCCGCCGGCGAGGGGGCCCCACCAGCGGTAGTGCCCGCACTTCACCAGCTCCTTCACGTCGTTCGTGTCGGGGTCGACGCCCTCCACGATCGCCGCGTAGGAGTTGACGGTGTCGTCGGCCAGGTCGACGTAGCCGATCGAGCCGGTGCGGCTCTCCACGCAGGTCACCACGTCGCCGTTCCCGCCGATCGAGAACGTCGTCTTGGTGCTCGCGCGGCTGCCGCCGCCTTCCAGGTTCTGGAGGCAGCCGCCGGAGGTGCCGGTCGAGGTGCCCACGGCCTCCGCCTTGGAGCCGCCGGCGTTCAGCAGCCAGGTGTTGCGGAAGGTCTCCTTGGTGCCCGACCCGGGGTCGCGCACGCACAGCGTCACGTTGTCGTTGGTCGTGTTGGCGTCTGCGCCGAGGTCGGCCCAGTTGCAGATCGCGCCCGAGCCCGGAGCGGCGAACAGGTTCTCCACCTGCGGGTCGTTGAGGGCGATCTTCTGGTTGACGTTGCCCACCCCGTGGACGTCGTTGCTCACGATGAACTTGAAGATCTGCGCGCCCTGCACGATCGAGTCCGCGAAGGACTGCGAGTTCAGCGCCGGCGAGATGAAGTCCGCCGTCGGCAGGTCCGCGTAGCCGGTGTCGCACTGGAGCGAGAGGTTGAAGGTCTCGTTCGACCCGCTCGGGCGCACCGTGGTCTGGCTGCCCGGCACCACGCCGACCCGGTCGTTGTCGATCTGGCGGTCGCTGTCGAGGTCCCACTGCACCACGCAGCGCTCGCTGAAGCCGCCGGCCTTCACGGTGCCCGCCGGGAGCGGGAACTCGTCGCCGGGGTCGCCGACCGACGTGTCGCAGCTGGTGAGGGCCGCGCGCGTGTCGTCCGCCGTCCCGAGCGTGCCGTCGCCGCCCGCGCCGCCGCCCGCCACCGCGTCGTCGCCCGTGCCGGCGAGGCCGTCGAAGCCCTCTGCCGCCAGGAAGCCGATCGGCTGGGGGTTGGTGGAGTTCGCGCAGCGGATGCCGTTGCTCGAGCCGCTGGCCGCGATCCGGTACAGCACGCCGCTGGCGCCGCCCGGAACGCCGAGCTGGTTCGGGTCGGTGTTCGAGTTGCGCAGGTTGCCCTCGATGACGACGAAGTCCATCAGGTCTCCGCCGGTCCCGAGGCCGCCGTCGCAGCCGTCGAGGTTCGGGATGGTGCCGCCGGTGGCGCAGCCGCGGGTCACGCGGCTCACCGAGGCGAAGGTCGCGAGCGCCGCCTGCACCTGGGCGTTGAAGCACCCGGAGCAGCCGCCGGTGCGCATCGTGTCGTTCGCCACGTTCGCCGAAGCGGTCGTGCCGAGGCCCAGCGCCGCGAGGGCGCCGGCCACGGCCGCGATGTGTTTGCGAAGCTTCATGATCGAGATTCTCCTTGGGTCGTTTGGATTCGCGTGTCTCGAAACTCAGGCGCGGCGCGAGCGGCGCTCGAGGGACGCCAGGCCCAGCAGGCCCGTGGCGACCAGGAACAGCGTCCCCGGCTCGGGCACGTAGCTGAGCTGCCCGCCGGCGAAGACCAGCGTGCCGAGCTGATCCACGGTGCGGCCCGGACCGCCGAAGTCCTCGTAGCCGCGCACGGCGCTGTACACGTCGATCTCGAGCGTGCCGTTGCCCGCGATCACGCCGGCGATCGAGAACGGCAGGTTGTTGGCGACGGCGTCGGTGCCGAGGCCGAGCGACGCCTGGTACGAGAAGGCCATGGCCGTCGAGATCGTGTTCGCCGCGACCTGACGGATCTGCCAGAACCAGGCGGCGGAGGACGCCGCGGTGTCGACGATGTTCATGGCGCCTTCGATGGCGAGATCCGTGAGCAGCGCCGCGGGGTCGCCCAGGCTCGAGAACACGAGGTTCTCCTGGGGGAGCTGGCCGAAGCCGAAGTCCGGCGTCAGCCGGCCCGGCTCGTCGACGGCGAGGGCCACCACCTTCGCGCCGGTCAGGTCGCCGCCGAAGGCGGCGATGCCGGCGATGGCCGCGGTGAGATCGATCGAGCCCCCGGTCACGGCGGCGTCGCCCAGGTTCACGTAGAGCTCGGTACCGCCCTTCTGGATGACCACGACGAGATCGCCGTTGGCGATGGGGATCGCCTGGGCGCCCCCGGCGATCGCGGCCGCCGCCAGACCCAGCAACAGAGCAAGCTTGCGCACTCGGATTCTCCTCTCGGGGCCTTCGCGAAGAAGGCTGCTTGGGGTCGCGTCGCTCCGGCCGCCCTCCGCGGCCTCGCCCGAGCGGAACGTCGTCCGGGCGATCGAGCTGCTTCCACAAGCAGGGTGGCCCTGGATTCCGCGCCGTGGCGGCGTTCACGGAATCTTCGCGCGCCGCGTGATCGGGGTCCGGAATGAAGACGCCCGCGTCACACGAACGTGACGCGGGCGTCCGGGAGGAGCGCGCGCTATCCGAGCCGGCGACGACGCTGGCGAGAGGCAGCGAGCAGCGCGGCCGCCGCCGCGAGCATGCCGAGCACGGCCGGCGCCTCGGGCGCCGGCTCGAACGATACGTCCGTTCCGTCGATCGAGAGCTGCGCGAGGTTCAGGTACTCGACGTCGGGGCCCCCGAAGTCCCCGTAGCCGCGCACGGCGCTGTAGACCGGAATCGAGAGCCGGCCCTGATCGTCGAAGACGCCGGCGGTCGAGAAGGTGAACATGTTGGCGATCGCGTCGGTGCCGACGCCGACGACCGTCTCGTAGGAGTAGAGCTGCGCGCTCGCGACCAGCTCGGAGTCGGTCCCCGGCAGCTGGCGCAGCAGGCTGAACCAGACCGTCGAGCCCGCCAGGCCGACGTCGAGCGCCTTCATCGCGTTCTCGATCTCGAGGTCGCTGGGCATCGGGTCGGGAACCAGGCTGGTGTAGATGACGTTCTCGAGCGGGAAGGTGCCGCCGCAACAGGTCACGGTCCGCAGCGGGTCCTCGACGCCCAGCCCGACGAACTTGGCGCCGGCCAGGCTCCCGCCGAACTCCGCGACGTCGACCACACCGGCGAGGTCGAGCGTCGACCCGGCGGTCGCGGGCCCCATGTTGACGATCACCTCGAACCCGTTCTTCACGAAGACGCCGACGAGATCGCCGTCGTCGATCTGCAGGCCCTGGGCGGGCGCCCCGAGCCCGAACGCGAAAAGCAGCGTCAGCGCGCCGCGGCGCCATCGGTCGTGTCGGATCTTCACCTGCTTCCTCTCCTTCCGAGCGGCCCTCGCGGACGGCTCACCCCTCGTCGTCCTCTTCCTCGTCCTCCCCGCTCGCGGGGCGGGAGGTCACGTCGATCATCACGCCGCTGCGGCGCGACTGGCCGCCGGCGACGGCGCTCTGCGCCGCGGCCTGCTCCGCCGCGGGGCGCGAGGCCGCCACGGCCGTCTCCGCGCCGACCTTCCCCGGCCCGGTGTTGGACGCGACGGATCCGCCTCCCACCACGAGGCCGCCGGCGCTCAGGCTCGCGCCCTGGCTCACCGTGCCGCTGCCGATGCTGATGGCGCCCGACGCGGAGATCGTGCCGCTGATGCTTCCGCCTGCGTTGATCGAGACGTTGCCGCTCGAGCTGATGGCGCCCTGGCCGGCGTTGATGTTTCGGCCTGCCGCGATCGCGATCGTCCCGCCGGTGATGCCGGCTCCGATGTCGACGTCCTGCTCGGCCACGAGCTCGACGCTTCCGGAGGAGGCGAAGATGCCGCCGCCCGTGTAGCGGACCTCGGGCTGGTTCGTCTGCGGGCTGATCGCGATGCCGAGGATCTCGAAGGGCTCGGCGCTGCCCGCGCTGATCGAGCCGGTGCGGCTGCGCAGCGTGATGTCCCCGCCGGACAGCGCCGCGGTGACGCTGCGGCCGATGTCGAAGCTGCCGGCCACGTCGACGAAGATGCTGCCGCCGCCCGACTCGGCGGCGCTCGAGGCGCCGGGCGGGACGTAGAGCGTGAAGAGGCCGCGCTTGAACTCGAACCCCGCTTCGGGCTGGCCGCCGATCAGGTCGCCGCCGAGGCTGGTGATGTGGATGTCGCCGCCCTGCAGCGTGTCGATCGCCCCGCGGTCGTTCAGCTCGACGTTCCCGGCGGTGACGATGTCGATCGAAGCCCCGCCGACCGGGAGCGAGGCGTTGACGACGTTGCCGATCGTCTCGATGCCCCGGGCGCTCCCGCCCTGGATCGCGAAGTCCGAGAGACCGAGCCGTCCGCCGACGCCCGTGGCGCGCGCCGATCCGTTCGAGCCCTGCACGCCGACCGCGACGACCAGCGAGCCGGGGCCCGCCACCGTGACGCCCGAGAGCGGATTCGCCGGGAGGAGCGCCGTGAGGCCGGTCTCCCGATCGACCGCCTCACGAGCCTCCGCCGCGAACAGCGCGTCGCCGTAGGGAACCAGCACCGAGGTCACGTCGGAGGGCTTCGAGTGCTGCGTGACGAGCGCGACGTCGATCACGTCCGCCTGCTGGCCGTCGAACTCCTCGCCTTCCCCCGGGCCCGCGCGCAGGGTCGCGGCCTCCGCGAGGTCGAAGGCGATGCGCTCGAAGCCGAGCCGCGCATGGAGCGAGGCCGGCTCACGGTCCTGGGCGTGGGTCGGCCCCCGGCCGGTCTTCAGCGGCTGCTGCTCGGTGCTGAAGGGATCGTTCAGCTGGCAGGCCGCACCCGAGCGGCAGGCGCCGTAGTACGTCGCGTAGTCGAAGCTGGCGCCGATGCCGCGCGCGTCGAAGGCGGGATCGGCGTCGGACTGCTTCAACGTCGCGGTCGCGCCACCGCCGACGCGCTGCCAGAGCGTGGCGGAGTCTGCGACGGTGATGCGATTGCCCGGCAGGTCGGGCCGGCCGTCGCCCGCGGGCTCGCGCAGGACCGCGGGCACCAGCTCGGCGGGCGACTGGGTGCGCGCCGTGATCACGATCTGATTCGCGGAGACCCCACGCGGCAGGACCCGCGGGTCGACGAGCTCGAGCACGTGCTCGCCTTCGGGCAGGTTGGCGACCGGGCCGATCACGCTGGCGCGCGCGGTCGGCTGGGTGAGGAGCACGCCGCCCTTTCCGGGGTCCGCCCCGCCGCCCACCTGCGGCGCCTCCGCGTAGGCGAAGCGCGCGCCCGGGATCGGATCGAGCAGGTTCTTGATGCGCCCGAGGTCGGAACGGTCCGCGGCTCCCGGCACCTCGGCGAAGAAGGTGATCTGCGCGCTCGCCGGCCGCTGCGTGGCGAGGCGATTGGTAGCGCGTGCGATGCCGGGGATCGGCGTCACGAGCTGGAGCTCGCCGGCCGCGGCGTCCACCCCGACGGCTCCGGCGACCGCGCGCACCTCGACCGTCACGGCGCGGTCTCCGGGGTTCAGGGCCGCCCCGGTGACCACCTCGAAGAGCGTCCCCCCCGGCGTCTGCATGAGCGTGCCGCTCGCGATCTCGATCGCGCTGCGCGCCTCGCCGCCCTCGGGCACGAAGCGCACCTCGCCGACCGAGAGGCGGTTGGCGAGCGCCGGGATCACCTGGGGAGGCGGGGGGTTGGTCGTGCACTGCTCGCCGGCGCAGCCCGCGGTGAAGATCCTTCCGCGGTAGTCCTCCACGCGCGTGCCGGCGGGAATGGCGATCTCCCGATCCTCGAAGCCCGGCAGCGCCTCGAAGGTGACGCGCACCTGCGCCGGCTGCGCGGGCGTGCGCGGCCCGAGCGAGATCGAGTCGCCGAGCACGTAGATCAGCCCCGTCGCGGGATCGCGCAGCTTGGCGCCGGCGGGGATGGAGACGTCGCGATCCGCCGCCGTTCCGAGCGACTCGGCGGCGATGCTGACGATGGTGTTGCTCGAGGCGGCGCCGCTCGCGGTGCGGGCCTTGCCCGCCACGTCGAGCGTCAGCCCTCCGTCGGCGGAGGGGAAGAGCAGGAAGTCCTCGAGCTGGACGAAGTCACCCGGGCGGCTGCCTTCCTTCCCAGTGCGCACGATGAGGCTCGGCGGCAGCAGCCAGACCAGCGGGTTCACCGCGCGCGAGCCGCCGAGCTTCGGATCCGGCAGGTCGGCCTGGTTTCCGATCAGCACCACGTCGCCGGCCTCGGACTCGAGGAGCGCGAAGTCGTCGTCGCCGTAGCTGGCGACCTTGGTGGTGCCGAGGTCGGCGCTCTCGGGGCTGTAGACGAGGCTCGGGTTCTCCACCGCGCGCACGGCCACGCCGTTGCGGCCGAGCAGATCGACGGAGCCCTCCACCAGGTCGACGGTGATGGGCTTGCCGAGGGTTCCGACCCAACCTCGGGCGCGGCCGCCGTCGACGAGCGCGGAGACCTCGAGGTCCCCGCGCAGGCGCTCGCGGGTGAGCGAGCCCGGCTGGTCCAGGCCGAGCGAGACGAGATCGGCGACGCTCTCGACGCCCGCCGGGAGCTCGTAGCCCGCCATCAACGTCGCCTCGCCGTTCCGGACCATGTAATCGCCGGTGATGTCGCCGCCCGCGATCACGATCACGCGGTTCTCGGGCGCGTCGGGAAGCGGCACCGCGCCCTGGTACACGAGGAACTGTCCGTCGGGGTCCGTGTCGTAGTAGACCGGCACGCCGAAGGCGCCGATGTGCGCGCCGTCGTAGCTGGTGCCCGTGCCGGCGGCGGTCCCGCCGCTGCGCTGGAGGCCCGTCTCGCGCGTGTTCACGTCGGCGCCGGCGATGACCACCACGTTCCCGCCGGCCTCGGTGCCGATGCCCAGCACGCCCTCGTCGCCCGTGTTGCCCTCGTTGGCGCGCCCTTCGTTGTGGGTGCTGACGACCGGAACCGGATCGAAGTCCGGCCCCTGCTGGGCGGTGCCGCTCGGGCGACCCGCTCCCCGGGCCGGAAAATTGGGACCCGGCTCGATCCAGCGATTCCCGACCCCCGCGTCGACGCTGCCGGTCTTCGCCCAGACGAGGACGTCGCCGCCGGCCGTCTTGGTGATGCGCCCCGCCGAGTCCGTCCCGTAGATCCCGCGCGTCCGGATCGCGGCGTTGCCGCCGCTCCCCGGCGTCGGCTGGAGCCGCACCGAGCCCCCCGCGACGACGCGCACGTCGCCCGAGCCGCTCTCGATCGCGGTGTCGACGCCCGGGCTCCGGCCGGCCTCGAAGATCACGTCGCCGCCGGCCTCGACGTCGACGTCGCCTTCGATGCTCGACATCCCCGCGCCGTCGGAGAGGATCACGTCGCCCGCGGCCACGCCGCGCGCGTTGCCGCGCGCGAGGCGCAGGCCGCTTCCCGCGCCGCCTTCGAAGATCAGGTCGCCGCCGCCCGCCGCCCGCGCGCCCGTCGCGGACTCGCCCGCCACGACCTCCACGTCCCACACCTTGCCGGTGCCCGAATCGCGGATCAGCGCGCCTTCCTCGAAGACGACGTCGCCGCCCGAGCGCAGCTCGAGGGTCTGGCGCCCGCCGCGCGCGCCGTTTCCGGGCTGCTGCGCGAGATCGATGCGCGCGCCGGCCTCCACCGAGATCTCGCGGTCCGCGGCCAGCAGCACGCTGCCGGCGCCCTGGAAGCGGGTGCTGCCGGCGACCACGATCTCCTCCGGATCGATCACGACCTCGCCGCGCTCGCCGCCCTTCCCCGCCTGCGCCGCGAACGTGCCGGCCACCTCGACGCGCCGCGCCGCCGACACCTCGGCGAAGCCGCCGTCCGCGCCCTCGGCCGCGGCGGACACCTCGATGCGCGCGCCTTCCTCCATGACCGCGACGCCGTCGGACCAGGCATCGACGCGGCCCGCGTCGGAGCCGGCGTCCTCCCCGCCCTTGGCGCGGGTCACGCTGCCCGCGGCGAGGGTCAGCTCGGCTTCGGCCACGAGCTCGATGACGCCGTTCTGCTCGCGGATCGCGTTGGCCTGAACCAGGCCGCCCTGGGTGACGACCTCGCCGCGCAGGCGGGCGAGACCGCCGTCGGCGAACAGCTTGCCGAGGTTCACCGCCTGGCCGCCGGAGGGCGCGGTGTACTCCACCGCGAAGCGGCGGCCGTCGGGCCGATCCGTGAGATAGACGGTGGCCCCGGCTTCGATCATCACCTCGCCCTCGGGCGAGACGATCACGCCGTCCTTCCCGTTCCGGACGTAGGGAGCGATCAGGTAGACGAAGCCGCCGCTGCCGCTCTGGATCGAGCCCTGGTTCACGATCTGCGCGCCGGGCGCGGCGCTCGCCGAGGGGTCGAAGCCTTCCTCGGCCGCGAGGTCCCGGCCGTCGACGGTCGTGGTAGCGATCAGCGCGTGGACGTTGACCGTCGCCTCCTTGCCGAACAGGATGCCGTGGGGGTTGATCAGGTAGACGTGGCCGTTCGCCTGCAGCGAGCCCAGGATCTGCGACGCGTCGCCCTGGAAGATGCGGTTGATGGCGACCGAGTCCTTGCCGGGCTGGTGGAACTGCGTGACCTCGCCGGGCGCGATGTCGAACGAGTCCCAGGTGAGCGTGGCGGAGTGGGAGCGCTGGTGGATGTCGACGCGCCCGGCGCCCTCGCGGATCACCGCGTTGCCCGAGCGCAGCTGCCCTCCCTTCGGGTTGGCGAGCGCGAGCGCGGGCGCGAGCAGCAGAACGGCGAGCGTGGTCGCGAGGGGCGATCGCATGGGGGGTTCCTCGGCTTCGCAGCAGGATCGGGGTCGGATACGCGCGGCGCCCGTGCCGCGCGGCGTCTTCACGCGAACTTCAGTAGGGCGTCACCTTCACCAGCACGATGCGCTCCTTGCCTTTCGGCGGCGGGATCACGCCGTCCTTCTGCAGCCGGCCCGCCGCGTCGAGGATCGAGGCGTCGTTGCCCGCGCTTCCCGAGGAGCGCGCGAGCTGGTAGGAGAGCACCTGACCCTGGGCGCCCACGCGCAGCTCGAGCTGCGCAGCGCCGAACGCATCGCGCGGCTCCTTGTAGTACTGCCGGAAGCGCCGCTCGACGGAGTTGTTGAAGGCCGCCACCGGGCCGCCACCGCCGCTCGGCGCCGAGAACTTCCCGCCGTATGCGAGCCCGCCTCCGCCGCCGATCTCCGTGACGCCCGCGCTCGGCGCAGACGGCGCCGCGGCCACGTCCGGGGGCGGCGCCTGCAGCTTCTGCTCCGGCGGGGGCGGAGGCGGCTCTTCGCGCTTCGGAGGCTCCTTCTTCTCCTCCTGCTTCTCTTCCTGGGCGAGGCTCACCTTGTACTGCTTGATCATGCGCTGGCCGACCTCGGTCTGGGCCAGGGCGAAGACGCCGGCGCCCAGCAGCACGTGGATGCCCGCCACGATCGTGAGCGTGCGGCCGATCGGAATCGAGCTCTTCTGGTGGCGCCCGCGCCGGCTCACGCGCCGCCCGCCTCGGTGGCGAGGTTCAGGTTCAGCACGCCCGCCCCCTTGATCTTGTCCAGCACCTGCACCACCTGGTCGTAGACGAGCTCGCGGTCCGCGCGCAGCACCACGGGGAGGTCGGGATTGGCGGTGGCGTAGAGCTTCAGCCGCTCTTCGAGCACGCCGAGCTCGACCACCTCCTCGTTCAGGAAGATCGTCCCCTGCTTGTCGATGGCGACGGTCGCCGTCTCGGTCGGCACTTCTTCCTTGCTCTCGCGCGTCTCGGGGAGCTTCACTTCCACCGACTGCACGATCGAGACGGCCGTCAGGATGAAGATCACGAGCAACACCCACGCCAGGTCGAGCAGCGGGGTGATGTTGATCTCGGCGCTGATGTTCTTCTTGGGGGGCTTGCGCATCGAGGGGCCTCGCGCCCGCGGCTCAGTGGGTGGTCGAGAAGTCCGACGACGACGGCATCGCGCGCGAGGACTCCTCGTGGAGCGCCGAGGCGTCGGCGTCGACGTAGTCCATCACCAGCAGCCCCTCGAGCTCCGAGGCGAAGGTGGCCATGTCGGTCTCGAGGGCGCCGATGCGGCGCTGGAGCAGGTTGAAGGCGAAGAGCGCCGGGATCGCCACGAACAGGCCCAGCACCGTGTTGAGCAGCGCGCCGGCCACGCCGGGCGCGATCGCCGCGAAGTTGGCCTCGCCCGCCTGGCCGACCGCCGCGAAGGTCTCCATCACGCCGATCACGGTGCCCATCAGGCCGAGGAAGGGCCCGCCGGAGATGCAGAGCGCCAGCACCACCATGCCGGCGCTGAGGCGTCCCGACTCCTCGCCCATGCCGCGCTCGATGGACGCCCGCAGGCGCGCCAGCACCTTGCCGGGGAGCTTGGGGCCGGAGCCGTTGGTCGCGCCTCCCGTGCCGAACTTCTCGCGCAGGCGCTGGAGCTCGCGCACGCCGTAGTCGTAGACCGAGTAGGGCGGCGCGCCCTCGAACTCGTCGTCCTTGTCGATCAGCTCGAGCGGATCCGTGGTCTCCGCGAAGCGCTCGTAGAAATGGTCCGCCTTCTTCTGCTGCTTCCGCAGGGCGAGCACCTTCCCCACGATCACCGTCCACGCCACCAGCGAGAGCGCCGACAGCGTGCTGAAGGTCAGGATGCCCTCGGTGGTCAGGTTCTGGAAGGCGAAGACGAAGCTCGACTGGTGGGGCAATGGGGGTGCTCCTGATGTGAGCGCTCTGCGAGCGGCCGAAGTCTAGGCACCGCGGGGGGCGGGCCCGTGAAGGCCGTTCGACGCCTCGGAGGAGAAAGCGCGCGCCGGCCTTCACAGAGCCGGCGTGCCGCCCCTCCAGACCCGTCCGGACTCGGGCGGCTCGAAGCGCGGCTGCGCCGGGGCCGGCTCCCACTGCTCGAGGATCCCGCGCAGGAGCGCGGCTCGCTCCTCCTGGGGCAAGGAGCCAATGAGCTGACGCTCCTGCGGAACGACGACCTGCTCCACCGGGAATCCGTGGGGGTAGACCGTGCTCTCGAAGAGCTCCGAGAGGCGGTGCTGCACCAGGAGCTCGCTGCTCGCGAGGCTTTCGCGCAGCGCATCGGCGCGCCGCGCGAAATCCATCGGACTCTCGCCAGGCGCCGGCTCGAGCGCCGCGACGGCCGCGTCGAGGGCCGCGAGATCGACGAGGCCCTCCGAGGCGGCGAGCTCCGCCGCCTCGCGCTCCAGGCCGACGAGCTCACCGCTGCGCACGTCGGCCGGCGGCGGCGCGATCCGGCGCGACGCCGTCTCCGGCGGGCGCGCCGCTGCGGAAACAACACGTCGGGTCGCGCGAGGCTCACGGGGCTCGCGCCGCGCGGGCGCGGGCGCGAGGGCCGGCATGCGGGCCTCGCGGCCGGTGCGTTCCGGGCCGCTCGACGCATCGTCGCCCCCCCACGTCAGCGCCGCGGCGAAGAACGCAGCGCTCGCGAAGAGCGCGACCCACACCGGCGCGCGTACGCCCATCCTAAGAGGCCTCTCGCGCGACGGGGGTCCGCCCGGACGCCGGCGCCTCCGAGGCGAGGGCTGCCTCCGCGTGGCCGACCAGCCATCCTCCGATACTCGTCGACCCGTCGAACCCGGCGAGGGCCGCGAAGGTCCGCCGCAGAGTGGCGGCCGTCAGCCGCTCCGCCCGCGCCGGATCACCCGTCGCGCGCAGCGACCAGGCATAGACAAGCCGGAAGGAGAGGTCGTAGAGCGCCCGGAAGGCGCGCGGGTCCGCGGCCCCCGCACGCGCCACCAGGTCGATCTCGCCACGCCGAGCTTGCCGGTCGATCGTCGCCCCCTG
>Ga0209705_10001521_pt1 | contig 12244 bp, 14 predicted proteins | sample PPLLaktember2015_5_FD_187262 | JGI IMG/M metagenome (GOLD analysis project Ga0209705, IMG submission 187262) | Freshwater sediment microbial communities from Prairie Pothole Lake near Jamestown, North Dakota, USA - PPLs Lake P8 Core (1) Depth... | ecosystem: Environmental > Aquatic > Freshwater... | reverse complement strand
CCACGTCACCCAGGACAGCCTGCGCGCCGCCATCGGCGTGGTGCCGCAGGACACCGTGCTGTTCAACGACAGCATCTACTACAACATCGCCTACGGCCGGCCCGACGCCAGCCGCGAGGAGGTGATCGAAGCCGCGCGCGCCGCGCACATTCTGCACTTCATCGAAAGCCTGCCGCAGGGCTGGGACACCGTGGTGGGCGAGCGCGGGCTGAAGCTGTCGGGCGGCGAGAAGCAGCGCGTCGCGATTGCGCGAACGCTGTTGAAGAATCCGGCCATCCTCATCCTCGACGAGGCCACCTCCGCGCTCGACACCAAGACCGAAAAAGCCATCCAGGGCGAACTGCTGGAAATCGCCCGCGGCCGCACCAGCCTCATCATCGCGCACCGCCTGTCCACCGTGGTCGAGGCCGACGAGATCCTGGTGCTGGAGGCGGGGCGCATCGTCGAACGCGGGCGCCATCCCGACCTGCTGGCGCAGAACGGCGTGTACGCCCACATGTGGGCGCTGCAGCAGCAGGCCGAGGCCGAGGGTGCCACTGAGTGACGACGAGGCTGCTGCAGCCCGGAGTAGCCAAGCGTGAAGTGTGGGCCTGGGCGATGTACGACTTCGCCAACTCGGGCTACACCACGGTCGTCATCACCGCGGTGTTCGGCGCCTATTTCGTCGCGGTGGTTGCCGGCAACGCCCCCTGGGCAACCTTCCTGTGGACGCTTGCGCTGTCGGTGTCCTATGCGCTGATCATGCTGACCGCGCCGCTGATCGGCGCCTGGGCCGACGCCCACGCCAGCAAGAAAAAAGGCTTGTGGCTCACCACGCTGGGCTGCGTCGGCTTCACCGCCGCCTTGTACTTCGCTGCGCCGGGCGCGCTGGTGCTGGCGATTCTCGCTTTGGTGCTCTCCAACTATTTCTTCGGCACCGGCGAAAACCTCATCGCCGCGTTCCTGCCCGAACTCGCCAGGCCGCGCGCGCTCGGCCGGGTATCGGGCTGGGGCTGGTCGCTCGGCTATGTCGGCGGCCTGGCGTCGCTCGGCGCCAGCCTCGCGTATATCGGCTGGGCGCAGGGCCAGGGGCAGGGCGCGGCCGCTTTCGTGCCGGTGGCGATGCTCATCACCGCCGCGATCTTCCTGCTGGCGAGCCTGCCCACGCTCCTGATGCTGCGCGAGCGCGCCGCCCCACAGCCCGACCACACCCCGCGCAATGCCTGGCGCCAGGTGCGTTACACCTTGGGTCATCTCGACCAGCTGCCCGACCTCAAGCGCTTTCTGGTTTGCACCGTGCTGTACCAGGCCGGCATCCAGGCGGTCATCACCCTGGCGGCGATCTATGCCAGCCAGGTGTTCCACTTCGACACCCAGCGGACCATCGTGCTGGTGTTGGTGGTCAACATCACCGCGGCGCTCGGTGCCTTTGCATTCGGCCATGTGCAGGACCGCATCGGCCATGTGCCGGCGATCGCCTTGACGCTGGCCGGCTGGATCGCGATGGTGCTGCTGGCCTGGGCGGCGCCGGACGAACGCATGTTCTGGGTTGCTGCCAATCTGGCCGGGCTGTGCATGGGCGCCTCGCAGTCGGCGGGGCGGGCGATGGTCGGCCTGCTGGCGCCACCCGCGCATCAGGCCGAATTTTTCGGCCTGTGGGGGCTGGCGGTGAAGCTGGCTTCCATCGCCGGTCCGCTGACCTACGGCGCGACCAGCTGGCTGACCGCGGGCGACCATCGCCAGGCGCTCCTGATCACCGGCGCGTATTTCGTCGCCGGCCTCGCGGTGCTGCGCGGCATCCGCGCCGACCGCGGGCGCCGCGCCGCGCATCGCTTCAGCCTGCAGGCCGGGCATGCCTGAATTCAGCATCCTGAAGACCGACTGGACACACGAGCAGGATCGACTGTCGCAGGTCCGCCGCGCGGTATTCATCGACGAGCAGGGCGTGCCCGAGGACCTGGAATGGGACCCCGACGATGCCGCGTCGCTGCACTTCCTGGTCATCGACACTGCGGGGCAGGCCATCGGCTGCGCTCGTCTGCTGCCCGATGGCCATATCGGCCGCATGGCGGTGCTGCCGGCCTGGCGCGGGCGGGGCGTCGGCCGTGCCCTGCTGGCGGCCGTCCTCGACACGGCGCAGGCACGCGGGCACGACACGCTCAGACTGAGTGCGCAAACCCATGCGGCGGCGTTTTATGCCCGCGCAGGTTTCGTCGCGGTGGGGGGCGAATATGAAGAGGCCGGCATTCCGCACATCGCCATGCAGAAGCGTCTGTCCTGAGTGCACCATCATTAGCCGGATCAGGGTCATTGAATCGGAATTTAAGGATTTGCTGATAGAGTTCAACCTGGAATCAGGCGGTCGTCATTCATCACGAAGACGTCGCCTCAGGCTTACGAACAAGGGTGGACTGGAATGAAAACATTCAGGGCAGGCATCGTCGGAGCGGGCATCGCGGGCGCCAGCTGCGCCGGCACGCTCGCTGCAGCCGGCTGGGAAGTGGACGTGTTCGACAAGTCCCGCGGCGCAGGCGGACGCCTCTCGACCCGGCGCATGGATCAGGGCTGGGCCACGCTGGGTTCGCCTTTCATCTCGGCCAAGCGCGATCCCTTCCGCAGCCAGCTGCGCGAGTGGGTGCGGCAGGGCTGGCTGGCCCCGGTTCGCGGCGACATCTGGCAGGGGCGCGCCACAATCTCATGGGCGCAGGCGCAACTGCAGAACCATTACCGGCCCACCATCGAGCCTTCGCAACTGGTGCGCCATGTGCTGGGCACTGCGCGTCTGCACACCCTGTCGCGCGTGGTCGCCTTGCAGCCGCGCACCCTGATTCTGGAAAATGGCGAAGTTCTTGGCGACTACGACTGCGTGATCTGCAGCGTGCCCACCCCGCAAGCCATTCCCCTGCTCGACGCGCTTCCGCTGCTGCGCGAGCGTCTGGGCGAAGTGCGCTATCGCCCGATCTGGTCCTTCCTGATGCGCTGGGAAGGCGGCCCCGCGGCGGACGTCATCAAGTTCGACGACCATCTGCTGAACCTGGCGGTGCGCCAGACCTCGGGCGGTGAAGGCTTGTGGGCGGTTCACAGCAGCCATGAATTTGCCGAAACCTACCTCGAAGCCTCCGAGATGGAAGCCAGCAACCGCGCCGCCTCCGCCCTGATGGGCCTGCTCGGGCTGCCGTGGCCGGTCGAGATCGAAGCCTCCCACCTGTGGCGGTATGCCCGTCCTGAAACCGCGACAGAAGGCTTCTGGCTGGGCGATCGCGAAAACCGGGTCGCCCTGATCGGTGATGGCATCGCCGGGGTGGGCGTCGAGCGTGCGTGGGAAAGCGGCCTGCGCCTGGCGCAGGCGCTGATACAGTCGAAGGAAGAACTGGCGGTCTGAGCGCGTTTCAGGAACAGTGCCTGCCTGCCTGCTCAGCCCATTTCGCTGCGCCGGCTGTGCATCCGTAACGCATCCATTTCCTCCAGCAGATCGGCCACCAGGGCAGCCAGTTCAGGCACGGCATCGAAGTCGCGCTCAATCTGCCGCATGCGCCGCGCGCGCAGCAGGCTTGCTCCGGAAAAGCGCCAGGTATCCGCCACGCTTTCGGCACAGGGGAACAGGCCTTCCTCGATATGGCGGATAAGCCAAGCCGGTTCCACCCTGCAGGCGGCGGCCACCTGTTCCAGGGTCAGCCAGGAATCTTCCATCAGGCTGCCGATGAGAATGTCGTCGTCACGCATGCTCAAGCCCTTTCGTGCGGGCGCGGATTGAACGCCAGTTCGCGCGCCATGGTTTCATACAATTCCCGCGCCTTTGGGGTGTCGGCCGGCGGCAGCACCACCTGAAGGTCGAGCAGCAGGTCGCCGGGCGGCTGGCCGGGAATGCCGTGACCACGCACCCGCAATTGCCGTCCGCTTTGTGCGCCTCCGGGGATGCGCACCTTGACGCTGCCATGCGGCAGATCGACGGCAACGATGGCCCCCAGGGCGGCTTCCCATGGCGCTATCGGCAGGGTCAGGTGCAGGTTGCGTCCGTCTGCCCGGAAGCGCGGATGCGGTTTGAACTGCACTTCGAGCAACAGGTCGCCCGCGGGTGAGCCGCCCATCCCTGGCGCCCCCTGGCCCGCCAGGCGTATCACCTGGCCTGCGCGAACGCCTTTGGGAATTTTCACGTTGAGGGTGCGCGTCGCCAGTTGAACCCGGCCTTGCGGGTCCATCTGCGGCACACGCAGGGCAATCTGCCGGGTGGCGCCGCTGAAGGCGTCTTCCAGGTCGAGCAGCACCTTGGCGTGGTGATCCTGGCCCTGCGCCCGGTAACCGGCATGGCTGGCGCGAGCACCCGCGCGCGTGCCGCCCATGCGGCCGAACAATTCGGCAAAGAAGTCGCTGAAGTCGGCGGCTTCGTGGGGTGAATACCCTTGTCCGGTGAACTCGAAACCGGCGTCCCAGTCTGGCGGTGGGCGGAAATCCTGGCCCGGCTGATAGCCGCGCCCGAGTTGATCATAGGCGGCGCGTTTCTCAGGATCGGAGAGCACGGCGTTGGCCTCGTTGACCTCCTGCATGCGCAACTCGGCATCGGGCTCCTTGGAGATGTCCGGGTGGTACTTGCGCGCGAGCTTGCGGAAAGCCTTCTTGATGTCATCCGCCGTGGCATCACGCGCCACCCCCAGGGTCTGGTAGTAGTCCTTGAACTGCATGCGGATTCCTTTTGTTCGCGGCCGGGCCTTCCGATTACTGAAGTCTAGTGCACGCACTATCAAGTTAGTGATGCCTTTGCACCCATGCACCGAAATCCGGTGCAAACACGCGGAATCAGAGGACTCGTGCGGGTTTGAGGCGGCGGAGAGTTTCTGCTGATCCTGCCGGGAACGTCGCGGATCGACGCCAAAGAAGGGGGTCCCAACCGCGCAATCGGCGAGTAGTCGAAGTGACAGAAGATTTGCGACTGTCTCGTTCGTCGGGGCGGGACAGCCGGAGGGAAAACCCGTCAGGATTCGGCGATGACGTAGCGGTTGCGTCCGCTTTCCTTGCCTTCGTACAAGGCCATGTCGGCACGCTTGATGGCGCTGGTCAGGTCTTCCATTTCACCGGCCAGCGCCAGTCCCATGGTGATGGTCAGCCGTAAGGTTTCGCCGTCGTCGATCGGGACCGGGGTGGTGCCGACTGATGCCAGAATGCGTCGTGCAGATTTCCTGGCCTCTTCGGGGGATTTGCATTTCAGCAGCCAGAGAAACTCTTCGCCGCCGAAACGATACAGCGGCTCGTCGCCGCGCAAGCCCTGCTTCAGGGTGCCGGCGACGTGGCGCAAAACCAGGTCGCCCACCTGGTGCCCATAGGTGTCGTTGATCGGCTTGAAATGGTCCACATCGATCATCACCACATACAGCAGGGTGCGGTTGCGCCGGGCTTCCTTCTGGTACAGGGCAAAATCGTTCTCGACGCTGTAGCGCAGGGGCAGGCCGGTCAACGGGTCGTGGCGCACCGCATTCGACAGGATCAGCGTCTTGTAATTGGCCAGCAGATTGATCAGTTCGGCCTGCGACGACTCGAATTGATCCAGATCGCCGTTCAGGCCCGGCTGCCCGGCCATGACCTGGGTGCACAGCGACCGGATGGCGTCATGCATGGCCTGGTGCACCTGTTCCAGGCGCTGTGCCGCCGCGGCATCCAGTGACTCGAATTCCCCCCGGTTGGCGGTAAACCAGGCGCCGAAGCGGCACAGGGTATGCGCCATCGGATCGAGCACGTCGTCGCCCGGGGTCATGCGCAGCACGGCGCAGCGCAGAATCCGGCGGCTCCAGTCCATGTGCGCCTCGACCGCGGCATCGAGCTCCGCGACCAGGGCGTCGGTTTCTGCTGGCAGGCCGGGCATGAGTCGCTACTTAGAGCTCACGCAAAACCCGAAAACCCAGATTGATGTCCAGTTCGTTTTCAAGCCGGCGGCAGCGGGAAGCGGGACGGCAGCATTCGGGGCCGTCGAACCAGGAGCCGCCCTTGGTGACGACGGCATGCGGCATACCGGGCTGCGGGTGCGCCGGCAGGCTGGCGTGATCGGCTGTCCAGGGGCTGGCAGTGAATTCCCACACGTTGCCCGGCATGTCGAATAGGCCCCAGCGATTGGGACGCACCCCGCCGACTTCCTTGGCACCGCAGCGCGCAAGACGGCTCGCCATCGAACGCGGGGTCTTGGGGTGGCTCAGGTCCTTTTCAAGGTTGTAGACCGCACTGTCCGGGCCGATGCTGTCGCCGTGAGGGTAGGCCGTGGCCGCACCGGCGCGGCAGGCATATTCCCATTCCACTTCGGTGGGCAGCCGATAGCGATGGCCCGTCTCGCGCGACAGCCAGGCGCAGTAATCGAGCGCATCGGTCTGCCGCACATCGATCACCGGCATGCGGCCCGACAGCCACAGCAGGTCCTCGCGCGGCTTCCAGCCGGTAGCGCGCGCATAGGCCTCGAATTCTTCGGTGGTGACCGGATTCACCCCGATCGCAAAGTTGCGCTCGATCAGCGCGGCGCGGCGCGGGCGGTCCTGGTCCGGCGCCGCCTCTTCAGGCGCTGCGCCGTATTCAAACGTGCCCGCCGGAATGACGACAAGTTCCGGGCCTTCGGACCCGTCGGACAATCGATCCCGAAAACGGGCGCTCGACAAGCCCAGCGCCTGGGCCGCCTGAAGCTGCAGGGCGGTCAGTTCGCCTTCCTGCAGGGTGAAGGTATTGGGCAGGTCAATCGTCGCGGTGTCGGTATTCATGGCAGTCGGGATCGTGGAAGGAGTTTTGATTATGCCACTACCCAACTGAAGCGAATACGGCCTCTACAACGGCGCGGCAGCCTGGCGTGCAAGGCCGCGCATCAGCCATCTCAGCACCGGCAGGCGGGCGTAGAGTTCCTCGGCGGCGTCCCAGTAGTCGCGGTGGCGCGTCACCTTGCCGGTCGCATCGAACGTGAGATGGGTCGCGCCCGAAATCGTGGTGGGCTGGCGCGTGATCGGCATCACGAAATCCATTTCCCACAGGATCATCGCGTGCAGGTCGACGCCGGGAAAACGCCGCGTCACGCGGAAGCGCGCACCGGGCAGCTTGTCGAAGGTATGGCGCAGGATGGCACGGATGGACGCGACCCCGGTCACCTCGTGGAAGGGATCCTTGAACCAGGCGTCGGCGGCATAATGCGCATCGAGTTCGTCCAGGGTGTCGGCCGACAGCTTTTCAAAATAGTCGCACAGGGTGTCGAGCGCATTCATAGGCCGGTGATCCGGTGGACGAGGGGAAAGTAGGCACGATACGGCAGCAGCCTTAAGAGTTTCAACATGCGGGTGAAACGCTTGGGAAAGTGAATCTCGAACTGGCCGCGCTCGATGCCGGCGAGGATTTCGCACGCGGCCTCGTCCACGCCGATCAGCGCCGGCATAGTGAAGTCGTTCAGGTCGGTGAGCGGGGTTTTGACGAAACCGGGGTTGATGAGATGTACCGCCACGCCTTTGGGCGCGAGGTCGAGGTAAAGCGTTTCGGCGAAGTTGATCAGCGCCGCCTTGGTGGCGCCGTACACCAGCCCGGTCGGCAGGCCGCCGTAGCCGGCGACGCTGGCGGTGATCGCGATGCGTCCGCTGCCGCGCTGCGCGAAATAGGGTGCGAGCAGCGCGGTGGCATTGATCGCGCCGACCAGGTTCACCTGTACCAGTTTTTCCGCCGCCGCGGCGTCGAGTTCCCAGGCGCGCACCGGTTGATGGGTGCCGGCGTTGATGATCGCCACGTCGATGTCGCCGAACGCCGCGCAGACGTCGTCGAACGCCGCCTTGAGACGAACCCGGTCGGTGACGTCGGCCGCAGCGACCATCGCCGTGCCGCCGGCCAGCGTCATCAAGGCGTCCTGGTTGCGGCTGGTCAGCGCCACCCGCGCGCCGCGCTGCATCAGCATCCGAGCGGTCGCCTCGCCGATACCGGAGCTGGCGCCGATCAGCCATACGCGCTGACCGTTCCAGTCGGCAAGCGTGGGGTTGAGTCTCATGATCCCTTCTTGAAGGCGATGACGACTTCACCCAGCTTGAAGCCGAACTTGCGCATTTCCGACTTGTTCAGCATCACCTCGTCGTTCATCAGATACATCCAGTCGTCGAACTGCACCTCGTAGATCTTGCCGTCGACCGGCAGCAGCAGGGTGTATTTCCATTGCAGCGCGCTGCCGTAGGCGACGCCGTCGGCCTCGCCCTTGACGTCATCGGCGCGGCCGACGTAGCGGTGGTCGTCGAGCCGGGTGATGCGCCAGATGCGCTGCGAGGTGCTGCCGTCCGACCAGAAGAAGTCCTCGGTCAGGGTGCCCTGGTTGCCCTGCCACTCGCCCCGCATCTTGACGGTGAAGCGGCGCTTCACCTCGCCCGATCGGTCGGCGAAATAGCCCCAGGCGGTGAGCGGGCCGTTGAAGTAGGTCGCGAGATCGAGCCGGGGCGTCTGGTCACGGTAGACCTCGGGCGAGACCGCGGCGCAGCCCGACAGGCCGAGCACGGTACAGAGGATGGCGAGCGGTTTTTTCAGCATGGGACGACTCCGGTTTGCAGACGGGGACGCCAGGCCCAGAACCACCCGAAGGCAGCGATCTTGAGCAGGCAGGGAAGCAGGGCATAGGTGGCCGACAGCGCCCACACCTCGCTGCCGCCGGGCTGGTAGCCCAGAAGAGCGAGCAGGGGCAGCGCGAGGCCTGCGGCCAGCGCCAGGGTGAACTTGGCGAAGAAGCCCAGCAGGCCGTAATACGCGCCGGGCACCGGCCGCTCGTCGGCATCGATGTAGTCCGCCACCAGTGCGGGCGGCAGCGCCAGGTCGGCACCGAGCGCGAGTCCGGAGGCGACGCACACCAGCGCGAAGCCGACCAGGTCGCCGCTGCCGAGCCAGAACGCGCCGGCGAAGGTCACCACCGACAGCAGCATCGAGGCGAGCCAGGCCTCGAGCTTGCCGATGCGCCGCGCCAGCGCCACCCACAGCGGCAGACCGAGCGCGCCGCTGACGAAATAGAGGCCGAGGAAGAGTCCGCCCCAGGCTTTCAGTTGCAGCACGTCGTCGATGAAGAAGATCACCAGCGTTGCCGGCAGGGACGCCGCCACGCCATTCAACAGATAGCCGGGAACGAAGCGGGCGAAGGAGCGATTGGCGAAAGGGTGGAGGAAGCGCCGCAGCGGGACGGTGTGGCCGCCGCTTCGCATCGCCGGCGCAAGCATCAGGGTCCAGGCCGCGAACACGGCCAGCAGCGCGAGGAAAATCCAGCCCATGGCTTCGAGCCCGCTGGCGAGGTTGTCGCTTAGCAGCAGCGGCAGCGTGGCGGCGAGCACCACGCCGACCAGTCCGAAGCCTTCGCGCGCGGCGAACAGGCGGGTGCGCTCGTGTGGCGCAGGATGGATGCGTGCGCCCCAGGTGTTGTGCACCACGCTGGCGAGGCTGTAGCCGACGGTGGTGAGCGTGAGGGTAGTGATCAGCCAGGGCAGCACGCCTTCGGCCGGCGGATTGAACAACCCCACCCAGCCCAGTCCGAGGAGGGGAAGGGCGGCCAGGATGAGCCTGCGCGGATGGGGAAAGCGGTCGAACAGGGCGCCGAGCAAGGGGTCGATCACGGCGTCGAAGAAGCGCAGCCCGAGCAGCAGCAGCCCGAGCAGCGTGAGGCTGAGGTGGGCGCTGTAGAAGGGCGCCAGGTGCACGTAGAGCGGCAGCGCGGCAAACGCCAGCGGCAGGCCGAGGCCGCCGTAGGCCAGCAGCTGGGCGCGCGGCAGCGGCGTCATGATGCGCCGAGCAGGCGCGCCCGCAGCGCAGGCTCGCGGGTGGCGGGATGCAGCCAGATATCGAAAAAGGCGTCGGCAAAGGCCTCGTCGTCGATGCGGCCGAGCCTGCGTGCATCCTGATAGAACACGGCACCTTGTCCGGGCTGGCGCACGCCGATGAGCCGGTCGCCTTCGCGGACATCCGGAAAAATCGCCCGCATCTGTTGCTCCCAGCGCGCCAGGGTGGCGTCGGGAACGCTGCGCTGGGCACGGATCTCCTCGATCGAGCGTTTGGCGATGGCGGCGCCCTCGAAGCTGCGCGCATAGCGCAATTCCAGTGCGAAGGGCTGGCCGCTCGCCCACACGCCGCGCGGCGACCACAGCGTGGCGTCGTAGATGCGCAAGCCGAAAAAGCGCAGCGTGCCGCTGCCCACGGCCGCGTAACCCGACAGGTGCGGCAGCGGGCTGGCGTGCGCCGCCAGCGTGGCCCACAGACAGGCCGCTACGAGTGCGCCACTAAGCCGCATGTTCCAGGCGGAACTGCGCCACATCGATCGAACCGGCGCGGAAGCCGGCCTCGCAATACGCCAGATAGAAATGCCAGATGCGCATGAAGCGCTCGTCGAAGCCGAGCCTGCGCACCCGCTCGGCCTGGGTGTGGAAGGCCACGCGCCAGCGCTTCAGGGTTTCCGCGTAGTCGAGGCCGAAGTGCTCCTGTGCCGTGACCTTGAGGCCGGCGCGCGCCGCCTCCTCGGTGAAGCGGCGGGGGGAAGGCAGCATGCCGCCGGGGAAAACATACTGCTGGATGAAATCGGAGCCGGTGCGGTAGCGATCGAACAGTGCGTTGTCGATGAGGATGGTCTGCACCACCGCGCGACCGCCGGCCTTGAGGCTGCGCTTCACGGTATCGAAATACGCCGGCCAGTAGGCCTCGCCCACCGCTTCGAACATTTCGATCGAAACGATGCCGTCGTACTGCCGCGCTTCCTCGCGGTAGTCCTGCAGGTCGAAGCGGCAGTGGTCCTGCAGCCGCGCCTGGCCGATGCGGGCGCGGGCGTAGTCGAGCTGTTCCTTCGACAGCGTGATGCCGCGCACCTGGTGCTTCGACGTTCGCGCGGCGTGCTCGGCGAAGCCGCCCCAGCCACAGCCGATTTCAAGCAGCGACTGTCCGGCAGGCAGATCCAGCAGGTCGAGCATGCGCTGGTACTTGCGGGTCTGTGCAGCTTCGAGCGACAGGCTCATGTCGCCGTCGAAGCGTGCGCTGGAATAGGTCATCGAGGGGTCGAGCCACAGCGCATAGAAATCGTTGCCGAGGTCATAGTGGCTGGCGATGTTGCGGCGCGAACCTTCCAGCGTGTTGGCGTTCATCATGTGGCGCAGGCGGTTGTAGAGCCGCCCCCACCAGCGGCCGTAGACCGCCTGGTCGAGCGCACTGCGGTTGTTGGCCAGCAGGGTCAGCACGCCGGTCAGGTCGGCGGTGTGCCAGGCGCCGGAGATGTAGCCCTCTGCAAAGCCGATGTCGCCCTTGCTCAGCACGTCGCGAAACGCGCTCCACTGGCTGAATTTCAGCCAGGCGTCCGGGGTGCCGTGGCCGACCGTAAGTTCCATGCCGTTAGGCAGTTCCAGGTGCAGGCAACCGTGTTCGATTTCCTGCAGCAGGTGGATCACCTGGCGGGCATACCACGGCGTTTTGTTGCGCTGCAGGGTGGCGCTCAGGCTTGCGGTGTTCATTCGGTGACCTCGTTGAGTGGCGTCGGGGGTTTGCGGAAGAAAGGCACGCGTTTGGCGAAGAGGCGCAGCGCCTGGAGATGGATGCGCGCGATCACGCCCCAGGTCATCAGGGGGTAGGCGAAAAACGCTCGAAGGCAGGCCCGCGCGGTGAGCGGTTCGAGCCGCCCCCACCAGGCGGTGCGCAGCGCCTCGCCGCTGCCGTCGTCGTAATCGATGCGGGCGCGGAAGAAATCCGGATTGGACTGAAAGCCGAAGGTGTACTGCCCGCGCACCGGAAAAAACGGCGAGACGTGGAACACCTTGTCCGCGCGCAGGGTGGCCTCGGGGTCGTCGGTGCGCAGCAGGTAGACATGGTGCTCGCCGAAGGTGTTGTTGACCTCGGCCAGCACCGCGACCAGGCTGCCGTCGTCCGCGTGGCAATGCCAGAAGCTGACCGGCTTGAAGGCGTATCCGAGCACGCGCGGAAAGGTGGTCAGCCAGATATCGCCATTGGCAATCAGGCCGTGCTGATCCAGCAACGCGTGCACCCAGTCGAGGCAGTTGCCGCCGTCGCCGTGGTCGGCTTCGTGAAAGCTCAGCAGGTTGAAGCGGTTGAGCGAAAGCCACCGCGTTTGTGCGCGTGCCAGATCGTGGATCGGCAGCCGCAGAAAATACACCGGGTAATCAAACCGGTGCAGTGCCGGGTGCAGCCGCGCATGCATCACGCGGCCGAAGCCGATCTGCGCGGAAGCGGGGGTCTCAGGCCGCATTGGACAGCGCCTGCCAGGGGACGGAAATATCCAGCCGGCGTGCCACGCGCAACGCGGAGGCGA
>Ga0209705_10001519_pt1 | contig 12252 bp, 11 predicted proteins | sample PPLLaktember2015_5_FD_187262 | JGI IMG/M metagenome (GOLD analysis project Ga0209705, IMG submission 187262) | Freshwater sediment microbial communities from Prairie Pothole Lake near Jamestown, North Dakota, USA - PPLs Lake P8 Core (1) Depth... | ecosystem: Environmental > Aquatic > Freshwater... | reverse complement strand
CTTCATGAAGTCGAGCATGGATTTTCTCCCGTCTGCGGCCTATTCAGGGTGGCCAATCTTCGACGGCGACTCCAGAGCGGAGTTCAACCGCTGCGCTGGCGCACGGCTTCGAACAAGCAGATCCCCGCCGCCACTGAAACATTCAGGCTTTCCACGCTGCCGGCCATGGGGATGCGCACCAGCATGTCGCATTCCTCCTGCGTCAGCCGCCGCAGGCCCTTGCCCTCGCCGCCCAGCACGATGGCCAGCGGGCGACGCAGGTCGGCGTAAAAAATATCAGTATCAGCTTCCTGGCTGGCGCCGGCAAGCCAGACACCGGCTTCCTTCAATTCACGCAGCGCGCGTGCGAGATTCACAACCTGGAACACGGGGATGGTCTCGGCCGCGCCGCTGGCGGCGCGGCGGGCCACGGCCGAAAGCGGCGCGCTGTGCTCGCGCGGAACGATGACGCCATGCGCGCCGGCGGCATCGGCGCTGCGCAGGCAGGCGCCGAGATTGTGCGGGTCCTGCACGCCATCCAGCACCAGCAGCAACGGCAGCGGCGGCAGATTCGCGAGGAAGGATTCGAGGTCCTGCTCTTTCTGTACCGGTGTTTCGCGCACCCGCGCCACCACGCCCTGGTGTTTCACGCCGTCGGCCAGGCGATCCAGGGCCGCACGTGGCGATTTATGGATTTTGATCTGCGCCGCGCGGGCGGTATCCAGCACCGCGGCCATGCGCTTGTCACCGCGGGTATCGCTGACCCAGATTTCCTCGACCAGGTCCGGCCGGGATTTCAGCGCGGCGAGCACCGCGTGCACGCCGCAGACATGTTGATCGTCCATGTCAGCGCCGGCGTTTCCTCGAACGCTTTCCGGTGGATTTGGCGGTGGACTTGGGCTGGCGTTTCCCCTCGGGACGACGCTGCTTGGGGGCCTTGCCGCGCCCGGTGCTCTCCACCCCGACCAGTTCGAAATCGATCTTGGTTTCGTCCAGGTCCACGCGCACCACGCGCACCCGCACCTTGTCACCCAGGCGATAGATCTGGCGCGTGCGCTCTCCCATCAGGCGATGATGCGCCGCGTCGAAGTGATAATAATCGTTGCCCAGCGAGGTGATATGCACCAGGCCGTCCACGTAGAATTCGATCAGCTCGACGAAAATGCCGAAATTGGTCACGCCGCTGATGTAACCGTCGTACTCCTCGCCGATCTTGTCCATCATGAACTCGGCCTTGAGCCAGCGGGTCACTTCGCGCGTGGCCTCGTCGGCGCGACGCTCGGTCAGGGAGCAATGTTCGCCCTGCTGCCTGGCCAGTTCCGGCGTGATCGTTGCCGGGCGTTTCGCCAGAATGTCCTTGATGGCGCGGTGCACCAGCAGGTCCGGGTAGCGGCGTATCGGCGAGGTGAAATGGGTGTAGTTCGGGTAGCCGAGCGCGAAGTGGCCAATGTTGTCCGGGCTGTACACCGCCTGTGACAACGAGCGCAGCAGCACGGTCTGGATCAGGCGCGAGTCCGGGCGCTTCTCCACCTGATTGATGAGTTTGGAATAATGCTGCGCCTGCGGCTTGTCGCCGCCACCGAGGGAAAGGCCGATCTCGGAAAGAAATTCGCGCAGGTTGTTCAGCTTCTCCACCGTTGGGCCTTCGTGAATGCGGTACGGCGCGGGCACCTTGTGCTTTTTCAGGATTTCCGCGGCGCAGACGTTGGCCGCCAGCATGCATTCCTCGATCAGGCGATGGGCATCGTTGCGCTGCAAGGGTTCGATGCGCTGGATCTTGCGCTGCTCGTCGAACACGATGCGCGTCTCCGGCAGCTCGAAATCCACGGCACCGCGCTTCATGCGCGCCGAGTGCAGGATTTTGTAGAGGCCGTACAGGGCTTCGAGATGCGGCACCACTTCGGCATGTTCCTGGCGTAAAGCGGCGTCGTTCTCCGCCAGCATGGACGCGACCTTGGTGTAGGTCAGGCGCGACCGCGAGCGCATGACCGCCTCGAGGAACCGGTAGCGGCTGATGTTGCCGCCGGCGTCGATCTGCATCTCGCAGGCCATGCACAGGCGGTCCACCTTCGGGTTGATCGAACACAGCCCGTTCGACAATATTTCCGGCAGCATCGGGACGACATTTTGCGGGAAATAAACCGAGTTGCCGCGCTGGTAGGCCTCGCGGTCCAGCGCCGTGCCGGGTTTGACGTAATAGGAGACGTCGGCGATGGCCACGATCAGCCGCCAGTGGCGGCCATCGTGCTCGGCGAACACGGCATCGTCGAAATCGCGCGCGTCTTCGCCGTCGATCGTGACCAGCGGGATGCCGCGCAGATCGAAACGTCCCTCGCTGGCGTGCGCCGGAACCTGCGGCGCCAGTCCCTCGACCTCGTCGCGGACCTCCTGCGGCCAGACATGGGGAATGTCGTGCGCGCGGATGGCGACCTCGATTTCCATGCCGGGCGCCATGTGGTCGCCGAGCACTTCCACCACGCGGCCGGCGGGCGCGCGGTGACGTGTCGGCGGCGAGGTGATTTCCGCCACCACGATCTGGTTTTCTTTCGCGCCGTTTTCGTCGCCGCGCGATATCACGATGTCCTGGGTGATGCGCTTGTTCTCCGGCACCACGAAACCCATGCCGTTCGGCGTGACGTAACGGCCGACCACGGTCAGGTGCGCGCGTTCCAGCACTTCCACCACCGCGCCCTCGCGCCGGCCGCGCTGATCGACGCCGGTGACGCGCGCCATCACGCGGTCGCCGTGCATCACCTGACGCATCTCGGCGGGCGACAGAAACAGGTCTTCGCCCTCCTCGTCGGGAATCAGGAAACCGAAACCGTCCGGATGGCCGCTGACGCGGCCGGCCACCATGTCCATCTTGTGCGCCAGCCCATACAGGCCGCGGCGGTTTTTCAGGATCTGGCCGTCGCGCTCCATCGCGCGCAGGCGGCGGCTGAAGGCATCCTCGTCACGCTCGCCGTGCACATCCAGCGCGTCCGCCAGTTCGCGAAACGGCAACAGTTCGTTGCGTTCGGTCAGCACGGCGAGAATGGCCTCGCGGCTGGGCACGGGGTGCTCGTATTTTTGTTGTTCCCGTTCCGCCATGGGGTCTCGAAACGGTTTTTTGGGTTTTCGCGTTGACATGAAATTTATCTCTCGGTAGAGTGCGCCGTCCTGCCGGGTCCCGTATAATTCACGGGCTGCATGCCGAGGTGGCGGAATTGGTAGACGCGCTAGATTCAGGTTCTAGTGGGGAAACTCGTGGAGGTTCAAGTCCTCTCCTCGGTACCACTCTTTTGCTGTAAGCGGCTCTCGTATTAGCGGGCCGAAGAAGTGTCCTTCAGGCTTCCCGCGAAGCATTTTCCTTAAAATGAATGGGTGGAACGGCGCGCAGTGTACCATGCCCGCGCGCCGGCTTCTCGCTCGCGATCCCGATTGAAAAACAAAGCCACGGGCGGATTCCGCCCCGGAATGCTGCTCCGTCAATACTCCCGGTCAGGGTCTGGCGGCCGGCGCCAAGACCTTGCCGGGGCCGCTGTAGTGGGCACAGCCGTTGCCATGGGCGCGCCATGTCACCGTTTTGCCCGACGGGTCGGCGATGAAAGTGAACTCGCAGTTGGTTTCATACGAGGTCGACGGGAAATAGGTGCCGGGGATGACGATGACATGCTGCCCCTTGCTCGAGGAAAAGGTCTGGATGGTGGTCGGCGTCTCGTAACCGGGAAACACGCCCTGTTCCTTCCAGACCCAGGTATAGGCGCGCAGGCCGTCGGGGAGCTGCCGCTCGATATAGTTGTAGCCAAACCGCTGCTGCAGCTCGCTGATCGGTGCGTCGAGATAGCCGTCCATCATCTGCTCGAAGCGCGCGGTGGTGGCGCACGCCACCAGCAGGGATGACGCCAGCAGAACCGGGAAAATTATTACCGAGGATTTGACGCTACGCATGGTGGCACCTTCCTGAGACCTGCTGTATCAGCCTGTCGGCTGCGCAACAGGATCATGCGGTACAGGTTGTTGAAAAATACATTGTCACCCCGGCGTAAGCCGGGGTCCAGAATATTAAAATGATTGAAATCAGTAATATGCTGGATTGCGGAATACATCCCTGTATTCCGCCCTTCGGGCCAGCCTTCGGCTGTCCAAGGTTCGCGCCCGGGGTGCAACGGAATTCATTGCACCCGTTCGGCGGCGCGAACAGACGTTAAGTCTGTTCGCGACCGCTCCGCCTCACCCCGGCGATTTTGTCCGGCTTTCGCCGGAATGACGGCTTCGAAAATTTTCCGGGCTTCTTCGACTAATCCTTTAGACAGCGCCCTGGCATCTTCATTCAGTCACTGGGCGCCACTGTCATTCGAAAGGATGCCGCAGGATGATGGTGTCGTCGCGCTCGGCACCGGTGGAAATGATGTCGATGCGTGCCTCGGTGCACTCCTCGATTTTTTTCAGGTACTTTTGCGCGTTCACCGGCAGCTTATCGAAGTGGCGCACGCCCAATGTGGTTTCGGTCCAGCCCGGGACTTCTTCATATACCGGTTCGCACTTCGCCAATGCCTCCGCGCCACTCGGCGGCGTGGTGCGCGTCTTGCCTTCATAACGATACGCGGTACAGATGCGAATCGTGTCGAGCCCGTCGAGCACGTCCAGCTTGGTGACACACAGGCCGGTAACGCCGTTCAGCTGGTTCGAGCGGCGCATGATCACGGCGTCGTACCAGCCGCAACGGCGCTTGCGCCCGGTGGTGGCGCCGAATTCCTTACCGCGCTCGCCCAGGCGGTCGCCGACGCCGTCGTTGAGCTCGGTCGGGAACGGCCCCGCGCCCACGCGCGTGGTGTAGGCCTTGGTGATGCCCAGCACGTATTCCAGGCTGCCGGGGCCGACGCCGCTGCCGGTGGCGGCCGCGCCGGCACAGGTGTTGGAGGAAGTGACGTAGGGATAGGTGCCGTGGTCGATATCGAGCAACACGCCCTGCGCGCCCTCGAACATCACGCGCTTGCCGTCGCGCCCGTACTCGTACAGCAGCTCGGGAATGTCCGCCACCAGCAGGCGCAGGCGCTCGGCCAGCTGCAGGCATTCGTCCAGTGTCTTGCGGTAATCCACGGTCTCGAACTGGAAATAATTCTTGAGCGCGTAATTGTGATACTCCATCACGCCCTTGAGCTTGTCGGGGAAGGTTTTCGTGTCCAGCAGGTCGCCCACGCGCAGGCCGCGGCGCGAAACCTTGTCCTCGTAGGCCGGGCCGATGCCGCGCCCGGTGGTGCCGATGGCGGCCTTGCCGCGCGCCTTCTCGCGCGCGTGATCCAGCGCCACGTGATGCGGCAGGATCAGGGGGCAGGAGTCGCTCACGCGCAGGCGCTTGGCGACGTCCACGCCGTTGCGCGTCAGCTCGTCCATTTCCTCGAACAGCGCAGGTACGGACAGCACCACGCCGTTGCCGATCAGGCACATCACGCCGTCGCGCAACACGCCCGAGGGAATCAGGTGCAATACCGTTTTCTTGCCGTTGATAACCAGCGTGTGGCCGGCGTTGTGCCCGCCCTGGAAACGCACCACGGCATGCGCCCGGTCGGTCAGCAGATCGACGATTTTCCCCTTGCCTTCGTCACCCCACTGGGTGCCGACCACGACGACGTTCTTAGCCATGTTTTACCTGTTTATATGAAAAGTGGAACCACAGATAAACAGGGATGAACACAGATAACAGAAATCTGGCTTCCTTTTATCCGTGTTTATCTGTGTTCATCCGTGGTTTCAATCACCTTTAAATTTCTTCTACCACCCAACGACCGCTTTTCTTGACCAGCTCGCGGTCGCAACCGAACCCGGATGCCGGCGACTTATCCCCGGGCAACCGCACCACGACACGCTGGCCCTCGGCACGCAGGCGCGCGATCTCGGCCTGCAACGCGGCGTCGTCGCCGTTCGGCGCCAGCACGCCGGTCAGCGCCGGCACCGTCGCGGCGGAAACCCGCAACCACTGGCGCAGGTCGGCGCCGAAACCGGTGGCGGCGCGGTCACGGCCGAAGGCGCGCCCGATGCCGTCATAGCGTCCGCCGCGCGCGATCGCCTGTCCGTAGCCGGGCACGAACGCGGAAAACACCACGCCGGTGTAATAGTGATAACCGGAAAGCTCGGCCAGATCGAAATTCAGTGACGGCGCTTCGGGACGTTTCGCCACCAGATCGGACACCGCTTCCAGTTCATCGAGCGCGCGTGTCACCGGTTTGGGTGCATCGCGCCACTGCTTGCGGGCGCGTGCCAGCACCTCGCGCCCACCGCTCAGATCCAGCAAACCTGCCAGCATGCGCTTCGACGCCGCCGGGGTGTCGCTCCTGGCCAGCACGGCCTCGACGTCATTGCTGGCCTTGCGCTGCAGCGCGTCGAACAGGTCCATTTCCTGTTCGGCATCCAGTTTTGCCTGCGCCGCCAGGCCGCGGAACACGCCAACGTGCCCGAGATCGAAATGTACGTCGCGGATGTCCACCAGGCGCAATGCCTCGATCATGAGACTCAGGATTTCCGCATCCGCTTCCGGGCCGCCGTGACCAAAAAGCTCGGCGCCAAGCTGCAACGGCTCGCGCGAACCACCGAAGCCATCCGGCTTCGTGCGCAACACCGAGCCGACATAGCAAAGACGTGTCGGCGCGCTGCGCTTGAGGTAGTGCGCATCCAGGCGCGCCGCCTGCGGCGTCATGTCCGGGCGCACGCCCATGAGACGTCCGGTCAGGTGATCCGTGACCTTGAACGTCTGGGTGTCGAGGTCGCGGCTGGCGCCGACCAGCAGCGACTCGAGGTACTCGATGAGCGGCGGCATCACGAACTCGTAGCCCCAGGTTTCGAACAGGTCGAGCAACCGGCGACGCAGATGCTCCACGCGCCGGGCCTCGGCGGGCAGTATCTCCTCGACACCATCGGGCAGCAGCCAGCGTTCTTTCGTGGTCATGATGGTTTTAATAATATTTATGTAACCGCCGATGAACGCCGATAAACGCCGATAAAAGCAAAATCAGATTTACCTTCTAATGCTAATCTGTGTACATCCGCGTTTGCGTCCTCAGCTCCGTAACCGGCGCATCCCTGCGCCACTCCTATCTGCGGTTCCAACAATTTTAAAATCAGCGGTTTATGATATACAAAAGCACCACGCCGACCAGCATGCTGGTCATGCCCGCGAAACGCAACTGCGAATCGCTCAGCTGAAGTATGGCCGCGAGGGCCTTGCGCACCCCGTCCGGGCTGAGAAAGGGGAAAATGCCCTCCACTATCAGCAGCAGCGCCAGCGCGATCCACAGTTCATGCCACATAGCCCACTCCGGCCACGGGCGGCTAGCGGCTGGGCTTCTTCATGTAGCGGAAGAAATCCGAGCTCGGATCCACGATCAGGATGTCTTCCTTCGACCGGAAGCTCTCCTTGTAGGCACCGAGGCTGCGGTACAGCGAATAGAATTCCGGCGCCCGCCCGTAGGCCTGGCCGTAGAGTGCCGTGGCCCGGGCATCGCCTTCACCGCGCACCCGCTCGGCCTTGCCGTAGGCCTCGGCCAGCAGCACCTGCCGCTGGCGCTCGGCGTTGGCGCGGATCTTTTCCGCCGCCTCCGCGCCCTGCGCGCGCAGCTCGTTGGCGATGCGCGAGCGCTCCGCCTTCATGCGCTGGTACACCGATTGGCTGACCTCCTCCGGCAGATCCACGCGCTGGATGCGCACGTCGGCCACCACGATACCGAATTTGCGCGCCTCGCGGTCGGTGTATTCCGTCAGAATCTCCATGATCTTGTGGCGATCGGCGGAAATGACCTTCTGTACCTCGCGCTTGCCGAACTCATCGCGCAGGCCACTGTTGACGACCTGCTCGAGCCGGCGGCGCGCGTCGGTTTCCTGGCCGCCAACGGTGAGGTAATACTTGAGCGCGTCTTCGATGCGCCATTTGACGAAGGAGTCCACGATCACGTACTTCTTTTCCTTGGTCAGGAACGGCTGCGGGTCGGAATCCAGCGTCAAAATGCGCGAATCGAAATAACGCGCCTCGTCGAGGAACGGCGTCTTGAAATGTATTCCCGGACCATCGTCATAGCGCAACACCTGGCCAAAACGGACGATGATGACCTTTTCGCGTTCGTCCACCGTGTAAACGGCGGATTTCATCGTGATCAACAGCAGCAGCACGATGCCCAGCACCGCCATTAGTTTGTTCTGGTTCATGGCGTCACCCCCCGGCCGCGAAGATCGGTGCGGCCGCGGCCGGTGGCGCCGCCGCGCGCCGCCCCCGCCGCCGTCGCCTCAGCCTCCGTGAGCGGCGGAACATACGGCACCGCTCCGCCTGCCTCGCCCATCATCGGCACGAGCTTGTCGAGCGGCAGGTAGATCAGGTTGTTGCCGGCCTTCTGGTCGATGAAAATCGTGGTGGTGCTGGACAGCACCTGCTCCATGGTCTCGAGGTACAGGCGTTCGCGTGTGACCGCGGGCGCCTTCACGTATTCATTGGCGATCTGGCTGAAACGGCGCGCGTCACCGTCGGCGCGCGCGATCACGCTCGCCTTGTAACCCTCGGCCTCCTGCAACAGGCGCGAAGCACCACCGCGGGCGCGCGGGATCACGTCGTTGGCATAGGCCTCGGCCTCGTTGATCAGGCGCTGTTCGTCCTCGCGCGCCTTGACGGCGTCGTCGAAGGCGGGCTTGACCTCGTCCGGCGGTTGCGCCTTCTGGGTTTCGACCGTCACGATGTGCACACCGGTGCTGTAGCGATCCAGGATCTGCTGCAGCAGTTCGCGCGAGCTGCGCGACACCTGGTCGCGTCCTTCGGTCAATGCGAAATCCAGCGTGCTCTTGCCGACCACCTCGCGCACCGCGGACTCGGTGGCCTGGGCGATGGTGGTCTCGGGATCACGCACGTTGAACAGGTATTCGGCGGCGTCCTTGATCTTGTACTGCACCGCGAATTCGATATCGATGATGTTCTCGTCCTCGGTCAGCATCAGCGCCTCTTTCGGCACCTTGCTCTTGCCGCCGGTGCGGGGGTTGCTGCGATAACCGATCTCGATGGTAGAAACCTTTTCCACGTTGACCTTCTCGACCTTCTCGATGGGGAACGGCAGGTGCCAGCGCAACCCCGCCTGGGTGATTTCCGACTTCATGCCGAAGCGCAACACCACCCCGTGCTCGCCCTGGTTGACGATATAGAAACCGGTGAGCAGCCAGATGACCAGCGCTGCCGCCAGGATCAGTCCGAAACCGAAACCGCTGGCGCGCGCACTGCCGCCACCTCCGCCGCCGCCGCCGAACAAACCACCGAAGAGACCGGCGAACTTCTGCTGGATGTCCTTCACGATACGGTCGATGTCAGGGCCGCCGGCGCCCGGTTTCCGGCGCTGACCCCAGGGATCCTTGTCCCCGGGCTTGCCAGGTTCATTCCATGCCACGATTTACACCTCGGTGATTTGGATTATAAAATCCAGAACGCAGATGAACGCAGATTAATCACGGAAATTCCGATTTATCTGCGTTAATCCGCGTTCAAAATATTAGTTAAATTCCCGCAAAGACCGGCATTTTAGGGTCAGGACCCGGTGGGAGCAAGGATGGATTCGGTTTCCGGAACCTGATAGGACTCGCGAAAATCACTCTGTTGCCGCAGCCACGCAAGCTGGGCCGGTTCCAGCGCCAGCTCCAGCATCCAGCCGCCGGTCTCCGGCACGGTCTCGCGTATGACATCGAAACGTTCATACAAGACGGCACGCAACCGGCCGGCCTCCGGGGGAAGACAAAACAGGTAACGTTGCCGGTGACGACGGAAGTGATCCGCCAGCGCCTGCAGCAGCAGGTCCATGCCCTCACCGGTGTGCGCCGAGACCCAGATGCGCGAAATATGTCCGTTGCTGTCGCGCTCGAAGCGCGGCGCCTCGCCGGTCAGGTCGATCTTGTTGAACACCATGAGCTGCGGAATGGATTGCGCCTCGATCTCTCCCAGCACGTTATTCACCTGCTGGATCTGCTCCAGCCGTTCGGGATTGGCGGCATCGACGACGTGCAGCAGCAGATCCGCCTCGGCCACCTCTTCCAGCGTCGACTTGAAGGCCTCCACCAGGTCGTGCGGGAGATGCCGGATGAAACCCACGGTATCTCCCAGGATCACCGAGGCCTTTCCCGGCAGCTCGATGCGCCGCATGGTGGGATCGAGCGTGGCAAACAACTGGTCGGCGGCGTAAACCGCGGATGAGGTCAGCCGGTTGAACAGCGAGGACTTGCCGGCATTGGTGTAACCCACGAGAGACGCGGTGGGAATGGGAACCCGGTGGCGCGCCTTGCGCCGGCTGCGACGCTGGACCGACACTTGCTCCAGACGTTCATGGAGCTTCTTGATGCGGTCGCGGATCAGGCGGCGGTCCGTTTCCAGCTGCGTTTCGCCGGGACCGCGCAGGCCGATACCACCCTTTTGCCTGCCCAAGTGGGTCCAGCCGCGCACCAGGCGCGTGGACAGGTGCTCGAGCTGGGCCAGTTCGACCTGCAGCTTGCCTTCGGCGGAATGCGCGCGCTGGGCGAAGATATCCAGGATCAGGCCGGTGCGGTCGAGCACGCGGCAATTGGTGACCTTTTCAAGATTGCGTTCCTGCGCGGGCGACAGATCGTGATTGACCAGCACCAGGTCGGCGCGCTCGCGCACCACGGCCTCGCGGATTTCCTCGGCCTTGCCCTTGCCGACGAAGGTCGCCGCGTCCGGTACCTGCCGGCTGCCGAGAATGGCGCCACAGACGTCGGCACCGGCGGACACTGCCAGCAGGCGCAATTCCTCCAGCACCTCCGGCTCGAGCCGCCCGGACAGGCGCAACTGCACCAGCAGGGCGCGCTCACGCGAGCGCGCCCCGGATGCAGGATTCATTGCCGGATTATTCGTTGCCAGGGCCCTTGCTGCTGTCGGGGGAATCCATGCCTTCGATATGGAATTTCACGGGGCGGCTGGGCACCACCGTGGAGATGGCATGTTTGTAAATCATCTGACTCACGGAATTCTTGAGCAACACCACAAACTGGTCGAAGGATTCGATCTGTCCCTGCAACTTGATGCCGTTGACCAGAAAGATGGATACGGGGACATGTTCCTTGCGCAGAACGTTAAGGAAAGGGTCTTGTAAGGCTTGCCCTTTTTGCTGGCTCATGACAGTTCTCCTGTTCTTATGTTCGTCGTGCCTTGCGGCTGTTTTGCTGACATCCGGCCTTAGTCCCGGCCGGTTATTAAATAGTATACCCGCAGAGCGAGCCCTAATGACGCATCATGGCGCTTAAATAGTCCGAACTCTCCCTGATTGGCGGGGAAACGGCGCTGTCCAGCACATGAATATCAGGGTAACTGCGCAGCCAGGTGATCTGCCGCTTGGCAAATTGCCGCGTCGCTGCCAGTGCCTGCTTGGTCATTTCACTATAGTTGACTTTTCCGGTCAAGTAATCCCATATCTGCCGATAACCTACCATGCGCACCGATGGCATCGTGAGTTTGATGTCGCCGCGCGCATAAAGTTTCTCCACTTCCGACAAAAAACCCTGCTCGAGCATGGTGTGAAAGCGCAGCTCGATACGGGCGTGCAACTGCTTGCGATCCTGCGGCCAGAGCGCCAGCTTGATCGGGCGATAAGGCAGCACCATCCGCAGACTGCCAGAGGAAAGATCGCTCAAGGACTGGCCGGTGAGTTCGTAAATTTCGAGCGCGCGCTGGATGCGCTGCGCATCATTCGGATGTATCCGCTTTGCGGATTCCGGATCGACAGCCTGAAGCCTTCGATGCAATTCCTCCCAGCCTTTCTGCGTCGCCTCGGCGTTCAAACGTTCGCGGATTTCCGGATCGGCGGACGGCAAGTCGGAAAGTCCGAATTCCAGTGCATGAAAATAAAACATGGTGCCGCCGACCAGCAACGGGATTTTGCCGGTGCGCGTGATGGATTCCATTTCGCGCAAGGCGTCAGCACAGAATTCCGCCGCGGAATAACTCTCCGCCGGATCGCGGATGTCGATCAGCCGGTGCGGCGCGCGCGCCTGTTCCGCGGGCGTGGGCTTGGCGGTGCCGATGTCCATGCCACGATATACCTGCGAGGAATCCACGCTGATGATTTCCACCGGGAACGCGTCGTGCAGTTCGAGCGCAAGCGCGGTCTTGCCTGCCGCCGTGGGGCCCATGAGGAAAATAGCGGGAGGGAAGTCGTTGGGTTGTTTCATGCAATTCGAGTTTAGAGTTTAGCGTTCAGAGTACAGAGTTAACCTAAGGCGTGCCAAACCTTCCCGAACTCTAAACTTTAAACTCTGTACTCT
>Ga0209705_10001516_pt1 | contig 12260 bp, 11 predicted proteins | sample PPLLaktember2015_5_FD_187262 | JGI IMG/M metagenome (GOLD analysis project Ga0209705, IMG submission 187262) | Freshwater sediment microbial communities from Prairie Pothole Lake near Jamestown, North Dakota, USA - PPLs Lake P8 Core (1) Depth... | ecosystem: Environmental > Aquatic > Freshwater... | reverse complement strand
CCACCCGCCATTCAGTGCCGACCCCTCTGGGATCGTCAAAACTCACCCGGGTTTGGGGGTACTATAAATCGTCTGTTTGCCAAAATAACCCTGTTTTTACAGACTTTGGTATTCAGGGGCAGATTTGACCTTTTTTTGGGCTGCCCTCGTATCAATCGGAGGCCAGGGAACGCCCGGAAGTGTTGTACGTTTTTTGGGAGTCTGAATTTTTCACAGTATCGATCAATCACGAGAGGCTATTACAGAAAATCTGGATGTTAGGTCCCCAATCGGGAAATTCTCGCTTCACGCATCAAAATACTATGTCATGGAAAAACGAATATTTCTTGTACCACATATCAGCGTAATATGTTTATTAATAATTTACATATTTTTTAATACAAAATTAAAAATATTTATTAACAACAAAGACCTATTTCCTATGCGAGGGTGAACCTTACACAAGGAAATCTCCTCAATCGACAATGCACTATCGCCCGGGTGTTCAGGGTTGTTCACTTGGCATTCAGGACCATTGGGGAATGGTTCTGAATTTATTTTTGGAGATGATATGATGAAAACGATATTGTACAATGGCAGCAGGAAATTCGGGGTTGATACCATTTACGACCTTATGCTGCTTGCCACTCCAATGCCGATAAACCAACGCCAATTCTTGTGAATACGGTTTATCAAGTGTTGAATCGTCGAGTATGAGAAACCGGTCTCCTTTTTGACGTGCGGCTGTACTTCATTCCATAACGCCTCCGTGTCGGGTGGCTGTCGTTGAAGAAGCCGGGTAAATGCCTCGTGTGATGCAGAATGTTCGTCGATTAATTGGCATCTCGCCGCTTCGGTACAGGTGAATATCTTCGTGGAGGCTATAAGAAAATTGATGTAATCATATTCACTGCATTTACTTGATTCAATCCTCACACGGCTTCGGTTCACCTTTTCCGAACCGTATCTTTGTCTTCTTAGGCTAAGGATCTTTCGGTGCGAAGTGCGTAAGTCCTATAAATATGAAACGAAAAGCTATTTTATCCACTAAGTATTACAAATTATCATTACAGTATCAACTTTTAAGGTGACCTGATGCATATTCCTGACGCATTCATACCAATCTGGCAGGGCGCAATCTACTGGATTATTGCCCTGGTGTTTGTAGCGCTTGCCCTTAAGTGGGCAAAGAATGAAATGAACGAACAGAAACTTCCGCTGGTTGCGGTTCTTGCAGCCGGCATCTTTGCCCTCCAGTCCTTCAACCTTCCCGTCTCTATGGGGACAAGTGGGCACCTCGTTGGCGGCGCACTTGCTGCAATCATTCTCGGATCTCCCTTTGCAGCGGTCTTCATCCTTGCGATGGTGCTGATCGTGCAGGGGGTCCTGTTCGGTGATGGCGGTCTTACCACCATGGGAGCCAATATCATTAACATGGGTGTCATCGGCGGATTTGTTGGGTTCTACACGTTTAAGGGATTAACGAGACTGACAAAGAGCATGCCCGTTGCCGGGTTCGCTGCAGCATGGCTGGCATGCGTGATCCCTGCCATGGCGGCATCGGTCGAGATGTACCTGGCCGGAACGTTCCCTCTCGTTGAAGGTATGTTGGCAATGGGTGTCTACCATGCCGCCATCGGTGTTATTGAAGGAATTGTAACCGTGGCAGCGATATACCTTATTACCAGTGCCAGACCGGACCTTGTAGATACCGGGGTTAAGACTGCAACGGGGGCATAAGTATCATGATGGACAACAAGACATTCATTATTGCAGGTATTATCGTCGCATTGCTCATCGGTGTTGTCGCAGTCTTCCTGGCATCCGGGGATCCGGATGGCCTTGAAAGCTCAGCGCTTGTCGTACAGGGACAAAAAGAATTGACCGGTGATACACCGGAAAATGCAGGGGTTGAGGAAGACCTGAACGGAAAGTTCTCCTACACCTCACCAATGCCGGACTACGCACTCGGGGAAGAGATGGGACCATTGGGAGGTATCATAGCAATTGCGTTCGGTACTATCCTCGCGTTCCTTGTGGTGCTCGGGCTTGCCTACGGTATAAAGACTGCCGGCAAACCAGCCAAATAAATCCAAAGAACTTTACATTTTTTTAACCTACATCATATACTCATGCACCTGATCGAGACCCGCGAGCTCTGTTATGTCTATCCCGGCAATGTCACCGCACTGGACCATATCAATTTTATCGCCCCGAGAAATGCCCGTATTGCGGTGATTGGATCGAATGGTGCAGGAAAAAGCACGCTCTTCAAGCACTTCAATGGCATCTTCACCCCGACCTCAGGTTCCATCCTTGTCCGGGGCGAGCCGATTACCCGGCAGAACAGCCGGGAGATCAGGAAATTTGTCGGTATTGTCTTCCAGAATCCCGATGACCAGATCTTCTCGCCAACGGTTGAGCAGGATATCGCCTTTGGTCCCACTAATCTCGGGCTCGATGCCGAGACTATCCATCACCGGGTACATGAAGCCCTTCGGGTGGTAGGGATCGAGCATCTTGCCAGCCGGGTCCCCCATCACCTGAGCGGGGGTGAAAAAAAGAGGGTAGCCATTGCCGGGGTGATTGCCATGGAACCGGAAGTACTTGTGCTCGATGAACCGAATGCCGGCCTTGACCCCCGCGGGGTTGCCGACCTTAACAGGTTCATCAACTCACTTTCGGAAAAATATGGCATGACGGTCATCTTCTCCACTCACGATGTGGCTCTTGTTCCTGAAGTAGCCGATTTTATCTATGTCATGGATAAGGGATGTATCGTAGCAAGCGGGACAGTGGATGAGATTTTCGTGCAGCCGGAGATGCTCAAGTCCGTACGGCTCGATGTACCTGTACTTCCCAAACTTCTCAATTCGCTCAAGGAGAATGGTGTTGAAGTATCAATGGCATACACGTATGCGGACACGGAAGAATCCCTGCTTCGCGCATTTGGCAAACGATCATGATTGAAGAGCTCTTCGAGATAGAACGGGACGCCTATAAGACGAGTGTGATTCATCGTCTTGATGCGAGGGTAAAGATCGTTATTGCGTTTGCCGCAATCATTGCCCTTGTTGCCGTGCCCTACTCAACGATGGTCTATACCGTAGGGGCTATCTTTTTTGCATTCTTTTTCCTGCTCTGGTGCTGTTCCCGACTCCCCCTTGTGGTCTACGCAAAACGTCTGCTCTCGATACTTCCTCTCTGGGGCATTATCATCTTCTTCCAGATATTTTTAAAGAATAAGTACTATACCGATTATACGGTGGTTGTGGGTCTCCCGTTGGGAATAAACATCTATGCTCAATCCATCGAATTTGCGTTTATTCTCCTGGTTAAATTTATCCTCACTATCTCATTTATCATCCTGCTCTCATCCACAACAAAGATGCCGGACCTGCTGGAAGGGGCATCGCGGATGGGACTGCCCGCAGAATTTGCCCTGGCACTCGGGATGATGATCCGTTACCTGTTTGTGTTCGGCTACATGTACCGCAAGGTCAACGAAACATTACAGACCAAATGTTTTGATGCGTTTGATCGCCATCTGCCGTACCGCTATCGTCTCAATCAGCTGGGTTACACCATCGGCACCATGTTTATCCGCTCGTATGAGCAGGGGGAAAGGGTATACACAAGCATGCTTTGCCGGGGGTACGGCAGGGAAAGTTTTCTTTTTGTGACAAAAAAACCCCTTCGGAACTATGAGTGGGCTTTTCTCATACTTTCCCTCATATTTATCGTGACTGTCCCGTCAATTATCTGGTTGACTTAAATTCAATCCATGTGAGGCTTTTATTAAAACCAAAAAAGACAGCCCCGGTGAAAAACAAGCATCGGTGAAATTATCCCCGGCAAAACAGCAACAAAGCCTTCTCCTGCAAAGCCAGTCAGGATTGCAAAATCTACGGCAAAAGGGAAGAAATAAATATTTTTACCTATTTTTTATCTTTTAGAATCTGCGTAGTCCTCTGGCCAGAACAAAGCAGAGACGTAACCTTGCGATTGCATTCCTGAATCAATAGATTTTGGTGGAGAATCTACCTTAAGGATCCCGAATCCTTGCTGTTAGTTATGTTTCGATTCACCGTTTCTATTACCCGAATTGGCAAAAAATCCCATAAACTAATACCAAAAATATTACTTATTAATAAATTTTAAAAACAATCCGCAATAATATAAACTTCATTGGGGACTCATATGACAATGGACTCAGATCTTTCCCGCATCGGGATCTCACTACCTGCCAATTTGTTAGACAAGTTCGATGAAATTATCAACCAACGCGGGTACTCTTCCCGCTCCGAAGGCATCCGCGATGCAATCCGTACCTACATCACGCATTATAAGTGGATGTCCGACGTCAAAGGCGAGCGCGAAGGGATCATCACCATGGTATATGATCATGACCAGCGGGGACTGCTGGTAACTCTCACCGATATCCAGCATGAATTTCATGGAATAATCAAAGCCTCGCTGCATTCGCATGTCACCCATAACCGCTGCCTTGAAGTAATCCTGGTGCATGGTGATGGAAGCGTGATTAAAACATTTGCCGAACGGCTCATGTCGCAGAAAGGGGTAGAGTCGGTAAAGCTTACGACGATTCAGGTCGAGGAATGAATGCGGTCAGCTGACTGATTATCCCATACTTCGTATTCCTTACTTTTTTTACCGGATTCTCCGAAAAAATGACCTTCATATTCGCGTTCTGGAAGAGTTGTACCCAAAACAGGGAGTAAAATTCAGCTCGATTTAAAGACCTTCAATGGCTCAAAGGTAAGGTGCAAATCTGCCGTATTTTGGTAAATGGAGTGTAGTATTGCCCCTTTTCTCCACATTCATTGAAACAGACGATTTAAAGGGATTTTCCGGAACGGTGCATGGTAAACGGAGCCCACTTTGGGCGTATTTTCCTCAGGATCCATACCCCTGTATTCCAGGGTCTCCACCGAATGGCAGCCGGGTCCGATACCGTGTCAGGTTTTGCCATCATGTTCCACGGTTATCACGACATTTCCCCTCTTGTGTCCTTTGTCGACATACCATTGGGTCTCCCTCGACAATCTGTTCCAGCGGATACGTTCTGTCGATGACCGGTCTTATCTCTCCCGCCTCAATCAGTTCTTTGAGTGACTTCCGGAATTCCGGAAAAATTATCCATTCCTGGTTCTTGTTAAAAAAAAGTGGTTATCTCCGCCACAGTCCCAGGAACATGAAAAGTCCTCCCAGGACAGGAATTATTCCCAGGACTGCCTTTTGGGTAGGTGGGGGTGTGCCCGTTTGCCCCGGAGCCGTTGCAGTTGGTCCCGGCATATACATCGTCCGGCTGATGGAGCCTGCAATGTTGCAGGAAGCAGTGACTTCGATGGTATCCCCCGGCATGGGTAGCAGGGGATACGTGTACGTGAATGTATCCGGCGCAGGCTGACTTGCGTACGGTGAATCGTGGACCACATTGCCGTTGATTGTTATCCGGACTTCCCGTACGTAATGAGCCTGTGGATTGGGGACCTGGTGGGTTATGGTCACATTCAGCACTTTTGAAAGTTCGTTATAGGAAATGGACATATCCGATGGTGCATGTGCACCTGCGGGAAGGACAACAGCCCCTGCAAATACAGCAGTCACCAGAAAAGCCAGGATATGGTTCAGCGATGCGGTACAGTGATGTGAGCTCGTACTCCCGTGCATATTCTTTACTCCGGTGCACAATGAGCAGGAAACCCTGTTAAAGATTTCGCTGTCTTCCGGATACCCGGTTCTGCTGTTTCCCCGCAACGAAAAAAAAGAGAAAAAAAGCAGCTTTGAGAAATCGGTTTTGTAGAAACCCTGAGTTTTCAAACAAATGGTAAAGCACCAATTTACGGAGGGGACAGTGCCTGTCGCCCCGAACCGCCCCAGCGCTTTGCGATTGTGTTGTATTACCTTCTCTGGAGTTATCGCTCCAGAGGGGTGCCATAGCAGCGGGGGCGGAGGCATTATATGCCGTAGCCCAAGAAAGAGCGTTAAGAAAAATATTTTCAGGATTTCCCATGAAAATCGAACTAGACTGATGTGCGTAATGGAATGTTTATACTTCTAAATTATTTGCGATGAACCTCGCCGCCCCCGACGGGGCGCCCCCGCGGCGGATCAGTGTCTGCAGGTATATTTGCAAAACACCGCACTGACCCGCCGTGCCTCGGAGAGGCCCTGAGGCGGGAGACTCCCAAAATTGCATGGTTTTATGATTTTCATGGTTCGGGTGCGAACTCACGTTCATGCCCGTTTCTCCTTCGCCGGGAAATCATCATTTTATAACGTTCCCGGGTTTGCCCCCGCCACAGTGGTATCCGTTCATATGATATCCGTGGAAATCCGTGGTAATCTGACTATCCGTTACTCACGTCAGATCCGGGATTTCTCCAAAGGTAAAAGGAAAGAGTAAATTCAGTCGCACCGGAGTTTCCCGGCCTTCCCGATGTTCTCAAGTTCATGCTCGTCGATCATGATCGTGACAATATCGGGGTCAACATCGAGTGTTTTTACCAGCGTGCTGGTAAACTCTCTGACCACGGTGCGTTTCTGTTCAAGGGAAAATCCTTTTCGCATTTTGATGACTACTACGGGCATGGTTCGGTTCACCGTTATTCCGGAACTATGTGCTGAACGGGTATTTAGCATAACAAGATGTGACAGAGAGGCCTTGCCCCAATATATGGATTCGATTTTATGAGAGTTTATGATTATTGGGTGGCACCATTCCGGGGGAGCGGCCAGATACGGCTGAATATATACCGTAAACCATTGAACCCCTGTCATGTGGTTAATTTAAATCGATGAACGGCAAAAACTAAAATTACGACCATAAAACCGTGGGATTCCTGCGACAAAGACGATATTGATAGTATGTATCCCCGGGTCAGGCAATTCCTTGACTGGCGCAGGGAAAGCCGCGAAATAGACCTCCGCCTGGAAGCCCTCCTTCACGCACGGTGACCTGCGGTTATACACCAGGGAATAATCTCAGGATACCTCCTGCGGCTTTTTCAGGTGTTTTTTTTTATCAGCCTTCCCCCGCCATCCGGCCCGGCACTTTCATGCCGCGAAATATATCTCTTTAAATGCCGGCACCGAATTATAGCACACACCAGCATGAAAAATATCATTATCAAAGGCGCACGCCAGCATAATTTAAAAAATATCAGTGTCGAGATCCCCCGTGACAAGCTCGTGGTGATCACCGGGGTCTCCGGCTCCGGAAAATCGACACTGGCGTTCGATACCCTCTATGCGGAAGGCCAGAGGCGTTATGTCGAGTCGCTCTCTACCTATGCCCGCCAGTTCCTCGGTCTCATGCACAAGCCGGATGTGGACAGCATCGAAGGGCTCTCCCCGGCCATCTCCATCGAACAGAAGACAACCTCAAAAAATCCCCGCAGCACGGTCGGCACCACGACCGAGATCTACGATTATCTCCGTCTCCTCTTCGCCCGCATCGGGACCCCGTATTGCCCGGAGCACAATATCCCGATCGCTTCACAGACCCCGGACCGGATAGCCGACCAGGTCAGGGCCGAGCACCCCGGCATGGTCACCATCCTCTCCCCTGTTGTCCGCCAGAAGAAGGGCACCTACCAACAGCTCCTCCGCGATCTAGACAAAGAGGGCTATGCACGGGTCAGGGTGAATAAGAAGATCATACGGACCGACGAAGAGATCAACCTTGACCGGTATAAAAAACAGGACATCGAGATTGTTATCGACCGCCTGGACTCCTCGGACCGCTCACGCCTTACCGAGGCGGTGGAAAATGCCCTGAAGAAGTCCGAGGGGCTTATCCTTGTCGTTGACGAAGCAGGAAAAGAATCGACCTGCTCGTCGCTCATGGCCTGCCCGGTCTGCGGGATCGCCTTTGAAGAGCTCCAGCCGAGGATGTTTTCCTTCAACAGCCCGTTTGGCGCCTGTGAAGAGTGTCACGGCCTCGGCGTTAAGATGGAGTTTGACCCGGACCTGATCATCCCGGACAGGAACCGCTGTATCGCAGATGGTGCGGTCGCCCCGTACCGCAACCCGATGGACGGTTTCCGGGGACAATATCTGGCTACCGTCGCGAAGCATTTCGGGTTTGATGTGCTCACTCCGATCAAAGACCTGTCGGAGGACCAGTATAACGCTCTTATGTTCGGTTCGTCCCAGCGGATGAAGTTTTCGATGAGCATGAAGAACGGGGATGCCCATTGGTCCCATACCGGTGAATGGGAAGGGCTGCTCCCCCAGACCGCCCGCCTGTATTCCCAGACCCAGTCAGATTACCGCAAACGGGAACTGGAAGGATACATGCGGGTCTTCGACTGCCCGGCCTGCAGGGGGCGGCGGCTCAAGGACAAGGTGCTGGCCGTGAGGATCAGCGGGAAATCCATCATCGACGTGACGGATCTCTCGGTAACCGATTCTGTCGCGTTCTTTGCCCATCTCAGTCTTTCGGATAAAGAGGCGGAGATCGCCCACCAGATCATCAAGGAGATCCGCTCGCGCCTGGAGTTTTTGGAAAAAGTCGGCCTTGGTTACCTGACGCTCTCCCGGAATGCCGGCACGCTCTCCGGCGGGGAGGCCCAGAGGATCCGGCTCGCCACCCAGATCGGGTCGAACCTGATGGGAGTGCTCTATGTCCTGGACGAACCCTCCATCGGGCTCCACCAGCGGGACAACCGCAAGCTTATCGGTACATTGCGGACGCTCCGCGACCTCGGCAATACGCTGATAGTCGTGGAGCATGACGAGGACATGATCCGATCGGCTGACTACGTGATTGATATGGGGCCGGGTGCCGGACTCCACGGTGGTGCGGTGGTAGCCGAAGGGACACCCGCCCAAATCGAGGGGAACAAAAAATCTCTCACCGGCCAGTACCTGATCGGGGCAAAACAGATCGAAATCCCGGCGAAGCGACGCACATCGGGGAAGTACATCACGGTGAAAGGCTGCCGGGAGAACAATCTCAAGAATATCAATGCAAAGTTCCCGATTGGGGTGCTCACGGTCATCACCGGGGTCTCCGGAAGTGGTAAATCCACCCTCGTCTACGAAACCCTCTATAAGGGTATGATGCAGACCCTTCACCAGTCGCGGGAACAGGCGGGGAGGCATGACGGCATCGTCTTCGATGCAGAGATCGACAAGGTCATCGTGATCGACCAGTCCCCGATTGGCAAGACCCCGCGGAGCAATCCGGCGACCTATACCAAGGTCTTTGACGAGATACGGGCGGTCTTTGCCCAGACAAAAGAAGCAAAAATGCGGGGCTATAAGCCGGGACGGTTTTCCTTCAACATCCGGGGCGGCAGGTGTGAGGCCTGCGAAGGTGACGGGCTGATCCGGATCGAGATGAACTTCCTGCCGGATGTCTATATCGAGTGCGAAGAATGCAAGGGCAAACGCTACAACCGCGAGACACTCGAGGTGAAATACAAGGGAAAATCAATAGCTGACGTGCTGGACATGAGTGTCGAGGAGGCGATGAAGCTCTTCGAGAATATCCCGTCCATCAGGAACAAGCTCGAGACCCTGTCCCGGGTCGGTCTTGATTACATCAAGCTGGGCCAGAGTTCGACCACGCTTTCGGGTGGGGAAGCCCAGCGGATCAAGCTGACGCGTGAGCTTGCCAAGCGTGCGACCGGCAAAACTCTCTACCTGCTGGACGAGCCGACCACCGGGCTCCATTTCGATGACACGAAGAAACTAATCAAGGTGCTTGACGATCTTGTGGCAAAAGGCAACACGGTCATCGTGATCGAACATAACCTTGACGTGATCAAATCGGCAGACTACCTCATCGATATCGGGCCTGACGGCGGTGATGCCGGCGGTGAGATTGTCGCAACCGGGACACCGGAAAACGTGGCAGGGGAAGAGAAAAGCTATACCGGGCAGTTCTTAAAACCGATACTTGAAAAGACCTGAGTCTTCAGGATTGAACAAAGCTGGAGAGGACCAGGAACCACATTATTTTCTCTTTTCCAGGATCTCCTTTAACGAGGGATCGATCTGGACTGCCTGTTCATATCGTGCGGTCGCCTCAACATGCAGGCCGAGCTGTTCCAGGCAGGTACCCATGGTTAAGAGTGCTTTTGGATAACAGGGAGCAATCACCAGTGTCTGCCTGAGGTATTTCAGTGCACTGTCGGGTTTTCCCTGGTTGTACATCTCCATCGCCTTCTTGTAGAGGTATTGTGCCTCTATCGGAATTCCTTTTGCATAGGTATACTTCCATCCCATACCGCACCCCCGGGATCTGAGATTCCGGCCGTAACAAGCGGCTAAAATATATGAATATTTTTATAAATATTAATACATTTGCACCCCTTCGTTTTATATATCCCTGAGAAATTTTCCAGCAAATGATCGGTTCCGCAAGTGCATTTCAAAACCTGAAAGGTTTCTTCGCCGCTCATTTCCAGGATTCGTGCCCGGTTGCAAAGAACCACTCACACTCCCCGGGTTCAGGTAGTGCGTTACCTCATCCCCACCTCTTATGTTGCATGAATCTGATACACTATCAGGAATGATCGACCCTGCCACCCTTCCGGATGATCCCGGCTGCTACCTTTTTTCAGACGAAGCAGGTGCGATCATCTATATCGGGAAGGCAAAAAATCTCAGGAAGCGGGTGACGAGTTACTTTCAGAAGACCGACCTTGATCCCAAGACGAGGAACCTGATCGCAAGGATCGCCTCGGTCAGCATAATGGTGACAAATACCGAAACCGAGGCACTGCTTCTTGAGAACAACCTGATTAAAAAAAACCAGCCGAGATACAATATCGACCTGAAGGACGCAAAACGGTTTGCCTACATCGAGCTGACCAAAGAACCTTTTCCCCGGATCGGTTTTGCACGGCGGACAAGCACCGCCGATGCGACCTATTTTGGACCGTTTGTCTCGGCAGCCGAACGAGACGCCCTGCTCAGGGTGATAAAACGGGTTTTCCGCCTTCGTTCGTGCAGGAAACTCCCCAAACGTGCCTGTCTCCGGTACCATATGAAGTCGTGCAGTGCTCCCTGCATCGGGGTGATCAGCGAGGAGGACTACCATACGCAGGTAGAACGGGCAGCGACCCTGCTGAAGGGAAAGGGTGGTGAACTGCTCACCTCCCTGCGATCGGAGATGGCGGAATACTCAGCTTCCCAGGACTTTGAAAGGGCCATTCTCCTCCGCAACCAGATTGGTGCGATCGAGCACCTGACCGAACGCCAGCATGTCGAGCGTCCGAAGGAGACGGACCAGGACGTAATCGCCTACACGATAGCCGATGACACGGTCTTCCTGATGGTATTTTCTGTTGAGAAAGGGTTGCTCTCCGGCAAGCAGGAATACTCCTTTGACAACCGCGAGGATTTCTTCGAGGAATTTCTCGTACAATACTACGCCGATCGCACGCCACCCGCCGAGCTGATCCTCCCCCACGAAGTTGATGAGGCGTTGTCAGGATACCTTGCGGAACAGAAAGGCAGGAACGTGCAGGTGACCGTACCAAAAATCGGCGAGAAGAAGAAACTGCTCGAACTGGTGGAGAAGAACATCGGACAGGCATTCCTGAAAAATGAGCTGAAGGTAAAAGACCTCCAGGCAGCTCTTGATCTTCCCGATCCGCCGGAAGTGATCGAGTGTTTCGATATCTCGCATCTCTCCGGTACATCCATGGTCGGGTCGATGGTGCAGTTCCGTAATGGTGTACCGGATAAGAAGAACTACCGCAGGTTTAAGATCAGGACGATAGAGGGCATCGATGACTTTGCTTCGATCGCGGAGATCGTGAAACGCCGGTATCACCGCCTCCTTGAGGAAAACACAGATCTTCCGGACCTGATTATTATCGACGGTGGGAAAGGCCAGCTCTCAGCTGCCCGGGACGTGTTACAGGGTCTCGACCTAACGATACCCGTAATCGCGATAGCAAAACGCGAAGAAGAGGTATACGTGCCTGGCGAGATGCTCCCCCGCAGGCTAGATCCAAAAGGGATGGCACTCCGGTATATTCAGGAGATCCGGGATGAGGCGCACAGGTTTGCAATCGCATACCATAAACTATTGCGGGGTAAAAAAATGACAGAGCGAAAATCCGGGTCGCAGTGAGATCATCTGCGTCATTCATTCAACGAACTGTGGGGCAGGGGTCCTGTATTGTCCAGGATAAAAACGTTGAAGTACTTTAATCTGTCCCGTTAACGATAAAAAAAATCCGGCTGATTTCCCGTAAAACCTCAGAACTTATGAAGAGACCCGCCTCAGGGCCACT
>Ga0209705_10001515_pt1 | contig 12275 bp, 14 predicted proteins | sample PPLLaktember2015_5_FD_187262 | JGI IMG/M metagenome (GOLD analysis project Ga0209705, IMG submission 187262) | Freshwater sediment microbial communities from Prairie Pothole Lake near Jamestown, North Dakota, USA - PPLs Lake P8 Core (1) Depth... | ecosystem: Environmental > Aquatic > Freshwater... | reverse complement strand
CCAGTATGCGGAGCCAGTACAATGGAAGCACAGATATCAACACGTACCATTGACGGTCATTGCGACTGTATGATGGCTATTAACACTTACCTTGTTGATTTTCAGGACATAGGAGCCCTGATAGCTCCACGGCCCTTGCTGATAGGCCAGGCAGACCGTGATGGTCTGAACCGGATCGAATCGGTTAAAAGGATCTATAATGACCTCCGAAGGATCTATCAGTTACACAATGCTCCCGCTAATATTGAGTTTATTGATACCCCCGGAGGTCATTCATATCATAAGGATTCCAGGGAAAAAATATTCTCCTTTTTCTCCGGACATCTTATGGGAAAACCAATTTCTCCTAAAGAAGCGGGTGATATTGATACCTCACCGGCTTATATGCTGTCAGAAGAAGAATTAAAGGCGTACACGGAAGGGCCTCCTTCAGACGACAGAACAACCACAATTCAGGATTCTTTCGTTAAACTGGCTTTAAATCCCCAAATAACAACAGAAAGTGAACTGAATGAATTTCGTAATACAGTTAAAGATTTTCTTAAAAAGAAAAGTTTTTCGGCTTTCCCTGAGAATCCTCCTTCATTTGATTCGGTAAAAGTATTCAGGACTCTTGACAGGGCAGAATACGGAAGTGATATCTACAGTTTTGTTCCGGAGGCGGGATGGAGACTTAAGGTTGACATACGTTGGAGAAATGACCCGTCACAGAAAAAACCACTGATGATCGTTCTGCGCAATCCCAATGAATCGCGGTGGGAATCGGAAGGGTTTATAGAAGATCTTGATAATAAATGGAATATTGCCTATTTCGAGGTAAGAGGTGTAGGGGAGTTCGGCTGGGATCCGAACATGCAATGGCATGTACGCCGTGCATCAGCATGGCTGGGAAGAACACTTGCATCAATGCAGGTCTATGACCTTACCAGATGCATTGAATTCTGCAGGACGCTTGATGGCGTAAATGCCGATTCCATAGGTATTGCCGCCAGGGAAGACATGGGTGTTGTTGCACTTTATGGCGGCCTTCTCGACGGAAAATGTAAAACAGTTATACTGAAAAATCCTCCGGCCACCCAGGATATGGCCAGCAGTCCCGATGGCAGGGGAGCTGCAATCGAGATATTGAATTGCTTAAGGATCACGGATGTTTACCAGCTGCCGGCATTGATTGCTCCTGCTGAGATAGTATTCATTGGTGATATGCCCGAAACATATAAGTGGGCAGAAGAGGTGCTTACCAAACTGGGAAAGAAACCATTCACAAAAATCAATACTCTATAAAATTCTGCTCCTATGGAGCTCAAATATAATTAACTGCAAAAGCCGGAGGCCCTGACCACTTTCTGCCGGCAGCTGATAATACGTGAACGGATTATTTATCCTCTCGAAGCTTCACTTTCTGAAAGGAGTCAGGAACAAATTTATTACCATTCTGAACAGGAAGAATTTAAGCTTTTCTTAAAAAAAGGCTAAATTTCTGTAACAAAAGTGTTCACTGATGTACTAAATGAATAAAGAGACCAATTCATATGGAGAACAAAGAAGAACAGTTCCGGAAGATAATTTCCGGAAACAAAGAAAAAATAGTACACATATGCAGGTATTATGCTCCGACACCAGATGACCAGATGGATATCTATCAGGAGATCCTGATGAATATATGGAGAAGTCTTGATTCATTCCGGGGGAAGTCTGAGATCAGCACCTGGGTTTACAGGATAGCGATAAATATTGCTTTAAGGTATGCAGGTAAAAATTACAACCAGATGAAGATGAATGTGGATATTGATTCACCGGAAATCAGGAACACTCTTACAGGAGAGGAAGATGATACATTTGTGAGGGAAGAACAACTGCAGAATCTGCAAACGCAACTGAACCAGTTAAGCATTATCGACAAAGCGATCATGGGGCTTGTCCTGGATGAACTTTCAACCAGGGAAATTGCAGACATAATAGGCATTACGGAGCCCAATGTCAGGGTAAAAATACACAGAATAAAGGAGACATTACGTGAAACAATGAAAGGAGGCCGGTATGAATACAGATAATAAAAAAGCAGGTAAAGAAATTCTGAAAAACAGCAACGATGCAAATAATTTCAATGATATGAATGCCTTAATGACCAGGTTTAAAGAGGAAGATAACAGGAATACCAGGAAAATGAAATTTTTCAAATGGCTTTTTCTTGTTATGATAATCATCTATACGGCACTTTTTATTGTCAATCCCGACCCTTCTCTTGCTATGCGCTACAGGATTTCAGGGCTTTGTTTTGTCAGCGCATTTACATTATTCGCTGTATTTTTTAAAAAGTATCATTCTGATTTCCGTAAGGTCGACTATTCCGTATCTTCATTCGAAATGCTGAACCAGGCGGCTAAGCGCTATGATCTAACCTTCAGCCGGTATTTATTTATGCTGCCATCAATCCTGCTTATAGATGCCGCCCTGGTAGTTTCCGAAATAAGCGAATGGACAACAGTTATACTGTTAAACAGGATACTATACGTTCAGGTTTTTTATATCCCGATAATGCTGATATCGGCATTTACAGGATACCTGATATGGCGAAGGAAACAAAAACCGTTACGTGATGCTGCATTACGACTCCTGGAAGAGCTGAAAGGCTAAGGATTTTTCATTATATTGCCGGCAGCCCTGTAGTGTGTTCCAATTTTCTTTTAAGACATAATATTTTCAGACCATGACAGGTATCACCTTACCCCAATCTCTTATATAATCTATACAGAATTACTTCAGATCCCGGCACCAAAGGAAGTATGAATATGAGTTTAACTTCAGACTGGCCGGAAGTGGTCGTGGTTTACTGCTTTTGCAATTCTGGAATAAACATGCCCCGCTGAAATAAAGCCACGTTGGATTTAATAGATGGAATGCTACCTGAATCAATGTTCTTACAAATTTTACAACTACTATGAAGTCTGACCTTACAATAATATATTTAACGTGAGTTCGACATAAGATAATTGCATAACGCGCAGATTGTTAATAAATTAACAATCATTTGTTTATAACTATTTGATATACAATTTGTTATAAAAAAGGATTCTTTCCAAATTTGTTTAACCACAAACAATAAAAGGAAAGAATCCATGAAAAATCTTGAAAACAAACTTATTGAAATTTTTTGTCATATCGATGATTTTAACAGAGTATTCATCAACCAGTTAAAAACATATCAACTCACAGATGGAACACGCATGCGGATCAAGCCATGCAGTCTCAATGAAAGTGAGGTAATGACCATAGTAATTTATTTTCATTTAATGCGCTACAGGGACTTCAAACATTACTATCTTTTTCATGTGTGCCAACATATGCGGGATGATTTTCCAGGGCTTGTTGCAAAAGCCGGTGACCCTTACCATCTCCCGCCGGCATAATTTGATCAACCAAGGCCGGAGTTAATCCTATGATCTATAGATAAATATATAAAAGTTAATCTATCCGGCGGAATGTGGTCAAGGTGACCGGCTTATGCAGTTGCAACAAACGTAACGATATAAAACCTATTTTATACCGGGAAACTGAAATTTCTGGTTCTTGATTTCTTAATAGTTTTAAACATCACAGGACTATTCTTTTTTGTTATTATAACAGGATAGCTGCGAACTGTATTCCTGGCCCTGCATGCTGATTTTCTTTCTTTACCCGATTTCGTTGAACCACTTGAAGGTATTGCAATCATAAGCAGGAAGACCATCAGAAACATTGTTAACAGATACTGAAATCCTTTAATGGATTTTCGGAATGTCATTGTTTTGGCCTCTGTTTTTCCCGGGTGAATCTCAGATAGTGCTTTCATTTCTTTTAGTTTTCGTTCAGTATTGCCTGATTATTGCATTTCTTCTTGTCAGGTCTCTGGTAATTTAACGATGATTTTAAAAAAAATACTTCTTCCAATTGACGAAGATTTTTAAGGAAGCATGATCTTTCAGGCAATAACTAATGTTATAAAACTGACTATCTTAACATTATGTGCTCTGTGAAAAAATATTTCTCAGGTAATTGATTTTGACGAACATCAATAAAACATGGATAAAAATTAAGTCAATCAGTGTTATGATCAGGCAGAATGATCCCAACAATGATGGTCGTACCGATATAGGTCCCGGTAAGTGTATTAGCTCAAAATCATTTAATTTAGCAGGACACTAATAATATCCTATGAACATATATTAACTTTGGTAATACATTTATTAATTCCTCCCATGGAAAAGTCAGGCATTCTTCTGTTACTGCTGTTTCAGCTTTCAATATTAAGTACCGCCCAGGACAAACCTGTTACTGAAATATGTATTCCCTGTGAAAAGCTGACCGAGCTGAAGCTCCCTGATGTGAAGATCACCAGTGCTGTTACAGTCGCTCAGGGACTATCACACTGCAAAGTAACCGGAGTTATAGGCAAGGAAATAAATTTTGAGCTCCTGCTGCCATCCGTCTGGAACGGGATTTATGTAATGGGTGGTGGTGGTGGTTTTGTAGGAACCGTTCAGAACATGGCCGCCGGTAAAGTAAATGAAGGTTTTGCAACCTCCGGGACGGATACAGGTCACAAAACGGCGGGGTTAGGATCAGCAAGCTGGGCGCTTAATGATATGGAGCGACAGGTGAATTTCGGACATCTTGCTGTTCATCGTACGGCCGAAGTATCGAAGGCTATTATTGGTAACTATTATGGCAGATGGCCTGAATATTCATATTTCATAGGGTGTTCAAGGGGAGGTGGACAGGCTATGATGGAAGCACAGCGTTATCCCAACGATTTTGATGGTATTATTGCAGGAGCTCCTGCCTTTGACTGGACATCCATAGCAGTTGAAGCTATTCAGAATACTCAGGCCGTGTATCCTGAAAGCCTTACCATACCGATCCTTACAAAGAAGCATATTAAGATCCTCCAGGAAGCAGTACTGAAGCAATGTGATCTGCTCGATGGAGTAAGAGACAGCATTATTAACAATCCTTTGAACTGTAAGTTTGATTTTATATCGCTGCCTCTTTGTCCGGGTGATGTGCCGGGGAAAGAATGTTTCACCGCTTCTCAGGTGAAAGCAATAAAGACTATCTATAATGGTTTCGATTTGGGGAACAACATAAAATCTCCGGGGTACCCATTTGGCGGTGAAAATGAAGGAGGCGGATGGATCACCTGGATCACCGGACCAAACGAAATGACATTGAGAGGTGGCTATCCAAGTCTTTTGGCATACTTTGGCATAGAGATATTCAAATACCTGATTTTACAGGACCCCGGTTGGAATTACCTTGATTATAAATTCAGCGGTTATGAAAAGGAGATGAATTATGCAGCTGCCTATCTCAATGCTACATCTTCAGATTACAGCGGATTTAAGGACAGAAAAGGGAAAATAATTTTCTACCATGGGTGGAACGACCCGGCCCTGTCGGCCTTTGCTACAATTGATCATTACAATGCAGTTAAGGCGGCTGATCCTGCAATCAATGATTATATGAGGCTTTTTCTTCTTCCGGGGGTACTACATTGCGGAGGAGGGGAAGGACCATCTGATGCTGATCTGCTGGCAATCTTACGTGACTGGGTAGAGAACAATAAACCTCCTGAAAGGATAGTTTTAACGAAAAATGTTCCAGGCAGGGAGATCATGTCAAGGCCGGTCTATCCATATCCGCAGGAAGCAATTTACGACGGAAAGGGGAACCCAAATGTTGAAAGCAGTTATAATTTTAAGAAATAAATTGTTGTTGCTCTAAAAGGAGGGCTTCAGGTTTATAAAAACAGGCTTGTCACGATTGCAAATTATCTGGCCATCTTCATATTCAAGTTCTGCTACCTGGATACAACTTCGTCTTGAGCTGGAAAAGTCTCCTGTACCTCTTTTCCCCAACGCCTGTCCGAAATGAGTAAAGTAGAAAATAAATGCCCTGTCGCCGCTTACCACAACGTCAGGATGCTGGCCGATTACCTGATCTTCTTCACCGGTGCCTGGTTCCTGAAGGATGTTTTTTCCCTGGCGATTCCACGACACGAAATCGTCCGAATAATATATCCCGAGACCTTTCCAGTTGTCAACTGCCATCCAGGCTTTTTCTTTCCAGAAAAAAACAACCGGACCCTCTCCGCCCTGATCACCTATTACTTTTTTTCCGCCGTCGGTCCACTTATAAAGATCCGGACTATCGGCATAATAAATCGATTTGCCATCAGCCTCATTATTATAATACATCCGCCAGGTACCGTCGGGCAGGTGGAAGACACAGGCATCAATGCATCTGTCGGATGAAAGTTCCAGCTTCGACTGAAAATCCCAGTTTATAAGGTTATTACTTGTGAGATGAATGATATAACGAGGATGGTTCCAGTCAGTAAAAACTCCCGGAACAAATGTCAGGTACATGTGATATAATCCCTTGTGTTCAATTACTTCGGGAGCCCAGTGGGTGTATTTGCCCGTACGGTAACGGATGTCGCACGTATCGCGGTATATCCATGTGGAACCTCCGTTGGAAGACTCTGCTATACCAATCCGTGTACCATGAACCCATGTAACACCATTCAGACCGGGAACATTTGCGCGTCGGTTTGTATAGAACATAAACCACTTCTTCTCTTCTCTGTTCCAGATTACCGCCGGATCAGCGGCACCATCATAAACCGGATCATTAAACAGTGGAGGGAACAATGGAAGTGGTGGAATTCAAATCCAATCAATCTATAGGAGTTTTGATTCATGATGGTTCTGTTGAATCACGTGGAAGAATGGAATTTGAATCTATTACAAAGGATCAAACAAAAGTCACTCTCAGTGCTGAGATGCCAGGAAAAGATTCATCAATGGACACATCATTCCTGAAGAGCTTAATGGAACGAAGTTGCCTTAACATAAAAAATTTAATTGAATCTGAAACGAAGAAATAGTATTATCGATACAAAATAATATACCCCTGGAAATCAGATCTGGGGGCTTTGTGTTTATACAATGAATTAACAATCTGTTAATTAAAGTTTATCTAAGCACATCAATAAGTATCAGATGATGTTCTTGTAGGGGGATAGATATTTCCAACTCATTTTTTCGATCAAAAAAATCTGTCCTCCTTTGACCACTTCAAAAAAGGTCTGAAAAGACTTAACATAGATTTGGAAACAATGAGTATTTAACATTCCACAAACATATTCGGTTTCAAATTGTTATATTACTGGAGTCCAGAAACCCATTAAAAAACGGGGCGAAACCGAAAAGCCATACGAGTAGGAAAATATTTAATAATCAAAAAAATGATAACAGTATTAGTTACTCATGAAATCAAAAACTATTCAGATTGGAGAAAGGTTTTTGATGCTGATGAAGTAAACCGTTTAAAAGCAGGTTTCAAAAGCACGGGCGTATATCATTCTGTTGATAATGCAAATATGATAACGATTATTGGTGAAGTTCCAAGCGTAGAAGCAATAAATGGGTTTATGGCAAATCCTGAATTGAAAGCAGCAATGGAAAAGGGAGGTGTAATAGGCATACCCGATGTTAAAATTCTAAATAAAATATAATATTGGAATCTTCAGTATTATGCATGGTTAAGAACTTAGGACGGACTTATTCGTTAGACCATCCTGGTTTTTTACTTCTTAATAAAGGTCATATCTAAAATCCGTCCTTCTCTGACCACTTCAAAAGAAGGTCTGAAAAGAATAACATATTTCAGGAAACAACGAGGATTGGTTTAGAACCATCAAATTTGTCTTGGTTGCAAGTGTAAAACCAAAAACCGTAACAAACAACTTACCCATTGTCCGTGTTATGTGCTGAGTTTATTTGGTAAAGCTTTTTTTGAACCTGTCAAGTTCCGAATTGTATTTTTGTACAGAATCTAATGATTTCGAATCGTTGGCAAGAGCAATTGCTATCTCCTCATATTTGATGGCTTCTTTAATGTCACCTAATTCGAAAAGGATATGAGCATAGACATTATTAAAAGTATCATCTTGAGGAGAAATTGTCACAATCTTTAATGCCCATTTCTTAGCTGTCTTTAAAGCTAAAGTGTCATTAAAGGGTTTGTAGTTATCGCATACATAGGATGCTCCGAAATACAGGTCATAAATAGAATTGTATTGATACTTTATGTTAGTTTTAATAATCAATGTGTCCCAAAATACTTTATTGGTTTTATCATTTTCACAATCTACTATAGCGTAGTTGACACTGTTTCTAAAGAGTGCCTCTGTAACAATAGCAGAATCAATGTCCCAAAGGGCCTTCATTTTAGCCTTGTCCTTATGGTATTTATCAGAATAAGTCATGAAAGAATAGACAAGTTTGTCTGATATTTTTTTTGCTCCATATTTGTCCTCATATTGTTTTCTGTGACCTACAAAATATTTGTAAAAGTCACAATCTATATCAGTTACGAATCTGTCAAATAATGTCCACGCTTCAATTGAGAGTCTGTTTTCAGGTAAAATCAGGGTATAATAAAGATTCATCAACGAGTCTATTTTAGGGTATCTGGGATTGGCAAGGAGAAAAGTAAAGATGTCGGAAGCAGTCCGTTCTTTACTATTAACTTTATTTGTCAAGATTTTATTATTCGCATTCAAAGCACTTTGACATATATTAAGAAAGATCTTTGATTCAAAAAATCCGACAGTGTAATAGACCTTTTCTCCTTTTGAATTGAGGAATAAGAATGTCGGATATGCTGTCACATTATATTTGTTTTTGATATTGATGCCCTCGGCCTTTTCCATGTCAAATTTTACATTTATAAAATATTTATTCATAAATCTTCCAACTTCATTGTCAGGATAGACTTGCTTATCCATCATTTTGCAAGGGCCACACCAGGAAGTATAGCAGTCCATGAATATAAGTTTATTTTCCGTCTTTGCTTTCTTTAGTACATCGATTAGCAAGCTGTCATTTGTGAATCGAATACCAGTGTTTTGGGCAAAGGAGGGTAATCCTAGTGACAGGAATAATAGAAGGAAGAGGGGTTTCATATTTCTTTAAAAGTGATTTGTCAAGTCAATGGGAATATTACAAAGTTGGCACCTACCGGTTTATTTGTTTACCAAAATTATACTTAATATTCTAATTTCGTTGTTATTGTACACTTCTGGGTAGTTTTATTCAGGGTTACACTATTCTCTCACCATGATGAATAATTTCCTCAAATCCTGACACGAAACTGGCACCAAACAAAAAACACCTCCAACTTGAGTTTGTCTTGTTTGATTTTCTTCCAAATCCGTCCTGCTCTGACCACTCCAAGGAAAGGTCTGGAAAGTATTCCATGTATTTGGAACCAACTGGGATTACATTAGGGTAAGGATTGGAATTATCGACCAAACCTTAAATTCGATGAAAAGGGAAACCTGATTGCACATCTTAATTCAGTGATTTTGAGATAACACTGGCTTGATTTTTGCTGTGAAATTATTAACACTAAACCTGATATCATGAGGAAGATAGCATTAATGTTTGTCTTTTCTCTAATTTTCTTTTCCTGTGAGAAGACACTTCCTGAGGTTCCCGATAACGAAATTCCTGCTTGGCTGAAAACAAGAATCAGCCAGGATGAACAGACAATTAAAGATTATCCAAAATATATGGCTTCCTGGGGTGCATGGATTCGTTATAAGTGGGAAAAGGAATACTATTTCGAATATCACAATGTCTTGAGCTCTACTACTGTTGCTCCTGTTTCAGTAAACGGAGATACTCTTTATTATGGTGCTACAAACCTGAAATATTACGATGAAAAATGTTGCAGGCAATATGTCTGGAAAGCACCTAATTATAAAGAATATTAGTTAGTTATAACACAAAATCTTCCCTACAGGTTAAATATTATGAAGAGGATAGTACTGCTGTTATTCTTTGCTCTCATGTTATTTTCATGCGAAAAAGAAACCTATTTAAGCGTTGAGAACTCCGATATTCCTTTGTTGAGCAAGATAAAGGTGGATGGCAAGCTTTTTTTGGAGTATGGATATAAATATGCAAACCTGGTAACTGAAGAAAAGACCAAATTCCATTATACACGGCACTCCTACAACGATGATAATCAATTGAAAACTTCTGAATTTTATATGGATCCTGCCATGTTCAGCAGTCTGGGTAGTGTCGTTGAAGCAGCTATGAAAAGGAAAGAATGGGTTAATCCTGAAAATACAGAAAAAAGTCTGACGCAGACATTTGATTATAATGATAATGGACAATTGGCCAGAAAGACTTACACACGACCTTCAGTAAATAATTCAGAGTACTCGGAATTTACATTTGTTAATGACAGAATAAGCAGGCAAACAATGTATTGGCAGAATGAAATGTCCTTTTACATAGATTATATATATGATGAAACGGGGAATTTAATTAAAGAATCAAAATACCGTGTGCCATTAACAGGAATTGCTGAATTATGGACAACCAAAGAATACGAATATGATAGCATGCATAATCCCTTCCTGGCATTTAGGTGTTTAATGTCTCCAGGTAAATTTACCAACCCAAACAATATTACAAAAGAGACCTATACACTTTATTTTGAGGTTGACCAGTGGACTCAGAAGGTTAGTATTATTTCCAACTCATACGAATATAATGATAAAGACTACCCGATAAAAGTAAACGGAGAGGCTGAATATGTGTATAAATAGTAACAGATTAAATATTTAAAATTCCTGATTAAATAAGATACAAGCTGATGAAAAAACTCAGATTTTTAACCATAATCATAATTCTGTTATCATTTTCATGCCTTGCGTGTAAGAAAGACAATCATGATGACACTGATTTATTGAAGCACAAAACTGGCACCAAAATACATATGCATTTGCTTTCGTAATTATTTGGTTTTCTTCAAAATCCGTCCATCTTTGACCACACCAGAAGAAGGTCTGAAAACACAAAAACATACTTTAGGAAACAACAAGAATTTAACTCCAGATTTTGGTGGTTAATTTTTTTCTGCCAACTATAGTCAAGGTCATAGATTTTTTTGTCTCCTCAAAAGTAATTTTTCAGGCCAAAGCAAGGTATTTTACTAAGTTGATTGTTTACTGAAGATATATTTAAAAGGAATTGCAATTGCATTTCCAATTATGAATGTCGCAAAAATAATTGTATTGATTAATGCATATTGGGGGAATTGTCCTTTTAAAATTAACGGGAGTATTACCCCTATGAACCATATCGTTTTATATGTTATCTCTGCCAGCAAGACAGGTACAAATTTAAGTGGAGATCGTAATCCTAATATTGAAATAAGACCAAAAGCAAGATAAACGCTACCTAAAATTCCAAAATTGATTGGTTCTTGTATTGGCAAATTAAGCATGGATGAATAGGTCTTTGGCATTAATATCATGCCAAGTCCAGTCAAGCCTGCTCCAAGGATTGTATAAATATACATTCCTTTCAACCAGCCGTAACGAATTTTGATTTGATTTTCCATAATGTGTCACTTTAATTATTTGAATACTTTAAATGAAGGCTTCTGGTTGGTATAATTACCGTTTGTATCAGATACCTTCCCATTTAGGCAGTAACAAATCTTTAAGACGAATATCATCACTTGTCAATGTAATTACTATATAGAGAATTGACCAGGATAAATCTATCACACCAGTCCACCAGAAAGTATTAGGGAAATCTGATTCGCCCCAAATATATGCATACAACAAAATAACATAGAAAATCCTTCCTATAATTACGGCACCAATAATAAAGAGATATCTCTTCATATTGAAAGAGGAGAGGATTTGAAGATAAGCAAAACAAAGAAAGAATGATGCAATAAAAATAGCATAAAAACGATGTATCGGGGGGTCTGGATAAACAGTTCCTATCATGAATCCATAATTGATTCCTCCTACGATGTCCCAAATACCACTGAGAAAAAATGTAACTGCCAATGCTTTTAATGATTTTGATGCGGTCATGGTTTTTCCCTCCTCTCTGTTATGTATTGTAAATTTGTTTGATTAACACATATTCTACCCTAATGTCCATTACAAAATTACGCCATCAAATCACCTAAGTCAAATTAATCTGACAAATGTGTCTGCCAAATGAGTACTTAATATCAGTATTCCATCAATAATCCTTTTTTAAATAATAGGCCTGAGATTCTTATTTGGGATTAAGAAAAGAATGGTGACAATACCACCGACCATTAGATAATGTTAAAATCCGTCCTTCTCTGACCACTTCAAAAGAAGGTCTGAAAACAATTAACATACATAAGGTAACAACAGGGATTTA
>Ga0209705_10001514_pt1 | contig 12286 bp, 9 predicted proteins | sample PPLLaktember2015_5_FD_187262 | JGI IMG/M metagenome (GOLD analysis project Ga0209705, IMG submission 187262) | Freshwater sediment microbial communities from Prairie Pothole Lake near Jamestown, North Dakota, USA - PPLs Lake P8 Core (1) Depth... | ecosystem: Environmental > Aquatic > Freshwater... | reverse complement strand
TAGGCCCCGACACAAACGCCGGCAACGCGCTGCGCCTGCCTCCGGGACTGCCTGATTCCAGGCCATGGTGTGCATCCAATGGAAGCGCTGTATGCTTTTCCCCGTACCCGGCACTGCCTGTCGTTTTAGCAGAGAACCGCCTGCAGCGCAGCGAAATGTGTCTCGACCGACAAGGAGAAAACACATGTACCAGCGCATACTGGCCGCCGTGGACGGCAGCAGTACTTCGGATCGCGCCTTGCAGGAGGCCATCCGCCTGGCCAAGGATCAGCAGGCGGCGCTGCACATCGTGAATGTCATCGACTTGGTGCCGCTGATCTGGGATGTGGAGTTCATGGACAGCGAGGCCATCCAGCGCGCGTTGCGACAGGTGGGCCGAACGGTCATCGACCGCGCCCGGGAAACCGCAAAGTCCGCCGGGGTCGAGGCCGAGGCGCTACTCGCCGAGATCGGGACACCCGGGCAGCGCGTGGCCGGCAGAATCGTGGAGGCCGCCACGGCCTGGCCGGCCGATTTGCTGGTGATCGGTACCCATGGACGCCGTGGCCTGGACCATTTGCTGCTGGGGAGCATTGCGGAAGGCGTGGCGCGCCTCGCGCCCATGCCCGTGCTGCTGGTCCGGGGACAATAGCGTGCGGACTGCGCTCCATCCCGTTACCTGGCTGTGCCGCGGCCTGGCGGCACTCTTTACCCTCGGTATACCGCTGGTGTCGGCACAGGAACCGGCGGCGCAGACGGTGGAAAGCCTGCGTCAGAATGGACAGCTGCTACGGGTGAAACACATCGATCCGGAATTGCCCGCTGCCAAACCCGTTGCCGCACTGGAGCCGGCGCCGCCCAAGCAGGTGCTCATCGCCACCGAGTCCAGCCACTTCAAGGAAGCGATTGTGGCGGAGGTGGCGGAAAAGCTGTGCCAGGGCAAACAACCGCTGCTCGTAAAGCGCATCGATTTGAACAGGCTTGCCGCCGAACCCATCCAGAATTATCAGGCGATCGTTCTTATCAACAGCTGCCGCGCCTGGCGGCCGAGCAGCGCGGTGCGCGATTTTCTGAAAAAGCAGAGTGACGCCGACAAGAAGAAGCTGGTGGTTCTGACCACGGCCAACAGCGGCGAATGCAATTTGAATGTCGCCGGCGTAGATGCCCTCAGCGCCGCCTCGAAACGCACCGGTATAGCAGCCGTCTCGCAGGCCGTGGTCGACAAGCTGTGCGCCCGCCTCGCCGCGCCCTGACCCTGCCGGCATCGCTCGCGCGCGGCCAAGGGCGAGCATTCCAGTCGGATTTTCGTTACACTGGCGCGCCAAGATCGTAGCCATGCAGGACTTTCGCTCGTGACCAGCCCGACCTCGGCCCGCAACCAGCGCCTCGCCCGCCTCCCGGAGCTTCTCAAGCAGCGCATCCTGATCCTGGACGGTGCCATGGGCACCATGATCCAGCGCTACAAGCTGGAGGAGCAGGACTATCGCGGCGAGCGCTTCGCCGACTGGAAGAGCGATCTCAAGGGCAACAACGACCTGCTGCTGCTCACCCAGCCGAAAATCATCCGCGACATCCACGCCGCCTATCTCGACGCCGGCGCGGATATTCTCGAAACCAACACCTTCAACGCACAGTCCATCTCGCTCGCCGATTACCACATGGAGGGGCTGGCGTACGAACTGAACAAGGAAGGCGCACGCCTGGCGCGCAGCGTGGCCGACGAGTTCGAGAAGAAAGATCCTCTGCGGCCACGCTTCGTGGCCGGCGTACTCGGGCCCACCAACCGCACCGCCTCGCTCTCGCCGGACGTGAACAACCCCGGCTATCGCAATGTCAGCTTCGATCAGCTGGTCGAGGCCTACACCGACTCGTTGCGCGGGCTGATCGATGGCGGTTCCGACATCATTATGGTCGAGACCATTTTCGACACGCTCAACGCCAAGGCCGCACTGTACGCCATCGACCAGTATTTCGAGCAGCACGGCCTGCGCCTGCCGATCATGATTTCCGGAACGATCACGGATGCGAGCGGCCGCACGCTCTCGGGCCAGACCACCGAGGCCTTTTGGAACTCACTGGCGCACGCCAATCCGCTCAGCATTGGCCTCAACTGCGCGCTCGGCGTCACCCAGCTGCGCCAGTATGTCGAGGAGCTGGCGCGGGTCGCGAACGTGCAGGTGAGCAGCCACCCGAATGCCGGCCTGCCAAACGAATTCGGCGGCTACGACGAGTCGCCCGAGTTTATGGCGAAGAATATCCACGAGTGGGCGGACTCCGGTTTCCTCAACATCGTCGGCGGTTGCTGCGGTACCAGCCCGGCGCACATTCAGGCGATCGCAAATGCGGTGCGCGACATTCGCCCGCGCACGACGCCGAAGATCGAGCCGCAGTGCCGGCTGGCCGGCCTGGAGCCGTTCACTATCGGCCCGGACAGCATGTTCGTAAACGTCGGCGAACGCACCAACGTCACCGGCTCGGCAGCCTTCAAGAAGCTCGTTCTCAACAACGAGTACGACAAGGCGCTGGAGGTGGCCCGCAGCCAGGTCGAGAACGGCGCGCAGGTCATCGACATCAACATGGACGAGGCCATGCTCGACGGCGAGGCCGCCATGGGCACGTTCCTGAACCTGATCGCCTCGGAGCCGGCGATCTCGCGCGTGCCGGTGATGATCGATTCCTCGAAGTGGAACGTGATCGAAGCCGGGCTCAAGCGCACCCAGGGCAAACCGGTGGTGAACTCCATCAGCCTCAAGGAAGGCGAAGCCAAGTTCATCGAGCAGGCGCGCGCCGTGCGCCGCTATGGCGCAGCCGTGGTGGTGATGGCCTTCGATGAGACCGGCCAGGCGGATACGCAACAGCGCAAGATCGAAATCTGCGCGCGCTCCTACAAGATCCTCACCGAGCAGGTCGGCTTTCCGCCACAGGACATCATTTTCGATCCGAATATTTTCGCGGTCGCGACCGGCATCGAGGAACACAACCACTACGCCATGGACTTTATCGAGGCGACCCGGGCGATCAAGCAGCGGCTGCCGTACGCGTTGATCTCCGGTGGCGTGTCGAATGTGTCGTTCTCGTTCCGCGGCAACAATCCGGTGCGCGAGGCGATCCACTCGGTGTTCCTGTATCACGCCATCCAGGCCGGCATGGACATGGGCATCGTGAATGCCGGCGCCCTGGCGGTGTATGAAGATATCCCGGCGGAACTGCGCGAACGCGTCGAGGACGTGGTGCTTGACCGCCGCCCGGATGCCACCGAGCGCCTGCTCGAGATTGCTCCGAAATACGCCGGCAAGGGCGAGCAGGCCAAGGGCCCGGATCTCAGCTGGCGCACGCTGCCGGTGATCGAGCGCATCACCCATGCGCTGGTGCACGGCAACGACGAATACGTCACACAGGACACGGAAGAGGCGCGCCTGCAGTTCGCCCGCCCGATCCAGGTGATCGAAGGCCCGCTCATGGACGGCATGAACGTGGTCGGCGACCTGTTCGGCGCCGGCAAGATGTTTCTGCCGCAGGTGGTGAAAAGCGCGCGCGTGATGAAAAAAGCCGTGGCCCATCTGATACCGTTCATCGAGGCCGAAAAATCCGCCGTCAGCAAACCAAAGGGCAAGATCCTGATGGCCACGGTCAAGGGCGACGTGCACGACATCGGCAAGAACATTGTCGGTGTGGTGCTGGCCTGCAACAACTACGAGGTCATCGACCTCGGCGTCATGGTGCCGGCATCAAAGATTCTGGACGAAGCGCGCAAGCATAAGGTTGATATCATCGGACTGTCGGGACTGATCACGCCATCGCTCGATGAGATGGCGCATGTCGCAAAAGAAATGCAGCGCGAGGGCTTCAGCATTCCGTTGCTGATCGGCGGCGCCACCACCTCGCGTGTGCACACCGCGGTGAAAATCGCACCGCACTACGCACAGCCGGTGATCTGGGTGAAAGACGCCTCGCGCGGCGTGGGCGTGGCCTCGAACCTGCTGTCCACCGACCTGCGCGCTGATTTCGTCGCCAAGGTGCAGACTGAATACGACGAGGTGCGTGCCCGCCACGCTGGCAAGCAGGCGAACGTGCGCATGCTGTCGCTCTCCGAGGCGCGCGCCAACAAGGCGAAGATCGATTGGAGCGCGTACACCCCGCCGGCCCCCGGCAAGCTCGGCATCAGCACGCTGCGCAACTATCCACTCGAGGAAATTGTGCGTTACATCGACTGGACGCCGTTCTTTATCACCTGGGAACTGCACGGCCGCTTCCCGGCGATTTTGCAGGATGAAAAGGTCGGCGGCGAAGCGACCAAACTCTACAACGACGCGCAGGCGCTACTGAAACGCGTGATCGCCGATCAATCGCTCAAGGCCAGCGGGGTCGTGGGTCTGTTCGCGGCGAACAGCGTGCACGACGATGACATCGAGGTGTACGTGGACGACGCACGCCGCGAATTGCGCATGACACTGCACAGCCTGCGCCAGCAGGACGAAAAACCACCCGGCCGTCCGAACCGCGCCCTGGCCGATTTTGTGGCACCGAAAGCAACCGGCCGCAAGGACTACATCGGCGCGTTCGCCGTCACGATTGCCGGCACCGATGAATTGGCCAAACAGTTCGAGGCCAAACACGACGACTACAACTCGATCATGGTGAAGTCGCTGGCCGACCGGCTGGCCGAAGCCTTCGCCGAACGCCTGCATGAACGCGTGCGCAAGGAATACTGGGGCTATGCGGCGGACGAGGCGCTCGACAACGAGCATCTCGTTCGTGAAGAGTACCAAGGCATACGCCCCGCCCCCGGTTACCCGGCTTGTCCGGACCACACCGAAAAGGAATTGCTCTTCAAGCTGATCGATGCCAGCAAGAACGCCGGCGTGACGCTCACCGAGAGTTTTGCCATGTGGCCGGCCTCGGCGGTCAGCGGCTTCTATTTTTCGCACCCCGAGTCGCAGTACTTCGCGGTCGGCAAGCTCGCCAAGGACCAGGTCGAAGACTACGCGCGCCGCAAAGGCATGGATCTCGCCGTGATCGAGCGCTGGCTCTCGCCGAACCTCGGTTACGAACCCGAGTAGCAAGTACCATTACGCCCGATCTGCTGCTGCCCAAGAACAGTCGGTCACAGATGCACGCAGATAAATTCAGAAATCCAACAGTAGATTTTTGTTCGGTTTAACCTGCGTCCATCTGTGTTCATCTGTGGTCAATATATTATCCAGGCGCGGAACGCTCGTTAACGGCACTCACCCACCGACCCATCGGCACACACCCGGCCATCAACCCAGGTCGCCCGACTGAGCTTCGTGCCATTTAGATTTGCGCCACTCAGATTGGCGCCCTGCAAACTCGCATGGCCAAAATCGGCATCGCGCAAATCGCTCAGGGAGAGATTCGCTCCACTCAGCAGCGCCCCCTTGAGATTCGCCGTGCGCAGATTCGCGCCGCTGAGATCGGCGTCCTCAAGACTGGCATAACTGAGATCGGTCGCGCGCAACTGCGCGGCACCCAAGTCGGCGCCTGTCAGTTTGGTGCCGGAAAGATTTGCCCGGCTCAGGTCCACGCGGCTGAGCGAACGTCCCGGCATGTCACAACCGCTCCAGTTGACCGCCGGGGCGGGACCGGCCCCGCAGTCGCTTTCCGCGCGCGGCATCGCCGGGCGATACCAGAAGAAGTACGTGGCGATCATGAACAGGGCGATCATGATCACGGCCGCCGGCAGCAATCGATTGCGCTCGTCGCGTGCCCCTTCCACTCCTGATGCCAGGCGAATGTCGCGTTCGCGCGGCACAACTACATCGAAGGATTCGACATTGCGCCGGTCGCCGTAACGCCGGTCACTCCCGACTGGCGCGTATCCTGAACCGCGCCGTTCGTGACCGCGCTCATCCACGCGCAGACGCGCGAGCAGCAAGCGTTGGCGGCCCTCTTCCGTTTCGGCGAGCCGCATGACCTCCGGCACAAGCTGTGGCAGGGAACGAAGGGGGCGCCAATGCTCACGGTCGGTACTGAGGTTGTCGTTTTCCCGAATTCGGCCGAGGAGAATCTCGCGCGCGATTCGATCGGCTGACGCCGGGCCGCGAGTCTGTCCGTCCTTTCGTACATACCAGAGACTCATGCCGATGCACCCCCTGAAATTACTGTACCATAAGTGGCAGGATCGTCCTCGACAGAGTTCTGGGCCGGCGCGTGGCGCACTGATAGACTGCGCCGCCATGCTGCGCTTCACGAATATCTCCCTGCACCGCGGCGGCCGCGCGCTGTTCACTGACATCACGTTCACGCTGCACGCCGGCTGGAAATGCGGCGTGACCGGCGCGAACGGTGCCGGCAAGTCCACGCTGTTCGCGCTGGTGCGCGGCACGCTGCATGCGGACGGCGGTACTGTCGGCCTGCCGCCCGGTTGGGTGATCGCACACGTAGCGCAGGAGGCCGCCGCCAGCGAGCGTGCCGCGATCGACTACGTGCTGGACGGCGACGCCGAACTGCGCGCCATCGAAGCGGCGCTGACGCGCGCGCAGGCGGCCGGCGATGGACTGGCCGAGGCCACGCTGCACGCACAGCTCGACACCATCGACGCCTGGACCGCGCGCACCCGCTCCGCACGCCTGCTCAACGGCCTCGGCTTCGCACCGGCCGACGAGAGCCGGCCGGTCAGCGCCTTCTCCGGCGGCTGGCGCATGCGCCTCAACCTGGCGCAGGCGCTCATGTGCCGCTCAGACCTGCTGTTGCTCGACGAGCCCACCAACCATCTGGATCTCGATGCCGTGCTGTGGCTGGAGGACTGGCTGCGCGCCTACCCGGGCACGCTGCTGCTTATCTCGCACGACCGCGATTTTCTCGACCGGGTGGCGGACCATATCCTGCATCTGGAGGCACGCGCCGAAGCCGCATACGCCACGCTCTACACCGGTAATTATTCAGCCTTCGAGCGGGCGCGGGCCGCCGAACTGGCGCGCGAACAGTCGGCATCCGAGAAGCAGCGGCGCGAGGCCGCGCACATGCGTGACTTCGTCGAGCGCTTCCGCGCCAAGGCGACCAAGGCGCGCCAGGCGCAGAGTCGTCTCAAGATGCTGGAACGCATGCCGGAAATCGCCGCGGCGCACATCGACTCGCCGTTTCATTTCGAATTCCGCGCGCCTGAAAAACTGCCGGCGCCACTGCTCGTGCTCAAAGACGGTGCCGCCGGCTATGGTGACATTACAATTCTGAGTGGTGTGAACCTGAGTCTGGCGCCAGGCGACCGCGTTGGCCTGCTGGGACCGAATGGTGCCGGCAAGTCCACCCTCATCCGCCTGCTGGCCGGGGAGCTGGCGCTGCGCAGCGGCGAGCGCATCGGCGCACGCGACCTCAAGCTCGGCTACTTCGCACAACACCAACTCGAACAACTGTATCTCAACGACAACGCCCTGACCCATCTCGCACGGCTCGATCCACGCGCGCGTGAGCAGGAGTTGCGCGACTTCCTCGGCGGCTTCGGCTTCGTCGGCGACCGGGTGCTGGAACCGGTGGCGCCGTTTTCGGGTGGCGAGAAGGCGCGCCTGGTGCTGGCGCTGCTCGTCTACCAGCGCCCCAACCTGCTGCTGCTCGATGAACCGACCAATCACCTCGATCTCGAAATGCGCCATGCGCTCGCACTAGCCTTGCAGGAGTTCGACGGGGCGATGGTGGTGGTGTCGCACGATCGTTATCTGCTGCGCAGCGTGACCGACCGGCTGGTGCTGGTCGCGGACGGCACTGTCGAAGCGTTTGACGGCGATCTCGACAATGAATACCCCAAGTGGCTGGCGGCGCGGCGTTCGCGTCTGACCGAGCCGGCCGCGGAGGCGGCGCGCCCCGTCCCCAATCGCAGGGAACAACGCCGCCAGGACGCCGACAAGCGTCGTCAGTTGCAGCCGTTGCGCAACCGCCTCAAGAGCCTGGAACAGGATCTTGAGCGCCTGGGCGCCGAAAAGGCACGAATTGACACGGCGCTGGCCGACAACGCGCTTTACAACGGTACGGAAAAGGAGAAACTCAAGTCACTGCTTCAGGAACAGGGGCGCGTGCAACAGGCCCTGGCGCAGACCGAGGCCGCCTGGCTCGAGGTCTGTGAGGCACTCGAAACCACGGACCTTGAATGACATTTGCCGACCGTCGACCACGGAGACCGTCATGGAAAACCGTCTGATTGAACTTGAAACCCGCCTGGCCTTTCAGGACCATACCCTGCAAGAGCTGAACAGCGTGATCGTGCGCCAGCAGCAGGAAATCGCCGCGCTGACCCGCGAAATCGAGATCCTCAAGGCCCAGTTTAAAACACTGGCGCCGGAACTGGTGGCCAGCCGGGGCGACGAAACCCCGCCTCCGCATTATTGAATGCCCTACTGCGTTCGTCCTGTCATAATCTATAATCCGGACACGGTATCGATCGGGCCGGAATTTGCCTGAAGTCCCCGGAAAATACGGTGTTCGCCGAGTGAATTCGGCCACGTGAGCGGGATATTTGCTATCTTTAAGAGAACTAAGAGAATAGGGTTGTAGCCCTATTCACGATACACGGGCAACCGAACCCTGAGTTACCCAAACCCAGTGCGAGACGCATAACGGACATTCATGGTCGAGACGAAAAAAGGCAGCAAGATCCTCCGGGTGTTAATACTCGACGAGTCCCCGGACGACGCCGAGCAGGCCAGCGCGATCCTGCGCCAGGCCGGCTTCATGCTCAAAACCCAGCGCCTCGAGACCGGCGTGGCGGTTGAACAAAACCTCGACAACAGTCAGTGGGACCTGGTTCTGTGCGCGCACGGCCTGCCCAATCTGCCGGCGCGTCAGGTGGTCGAACTCGTGGCCCACAAACAGCCCTTTGTCCCGGTGGTCGTGCTCGCACGCCGTATCGCCGACGACGAGCTGCGCCAGCTCATGCAAGCCGGCGCACGCGATGTCATTATCAAAGGCCAGTGGGGACGGCTGCTGCCGACCGTCGAGCGCGAACTCACTGTCGCCAACGAACGCCGTGCGTGGACCGAGACACGCGAGGCCATGGGCCAGCTTGAGGCACGCTACCGCAGCATGATCGAGGCCTCGCTGGAAGCCATCAGTTACGTGCAGGACGGCATGCACATGGATGCCAACCCGTCCTACCTCAAATTATTCGGCTACGAAAACATCGATCTGCTCAAGGAAACCCCGCTGCTCAATCTCATCGACAAACAGGACCAGGCGCGTTTCAAAGCAGCACTGCGCAAACCGGAAGGCGCGGAGAAGACACAGGAGTTCCTGGCCGTCGCGGCCAATGGCACGCGCATCCCGATCGAGGTGGCGCTGAATCCTCTTGCCATTCACGGTGAACAGTGCGTGCAAGTCGTGGCCACGGACATTACCAAACGCAAGGCGCTGGAAGTAAAACTGCAGTCGATGCACCAGCGCGATCCGCTCACCGGTCTTTCCAATCGCACCCATTTTGTCAGCGCCCTCGGCGACACACTGAAAACACCCGGCGGCGTGCTCTTCGGGTTAACCGTAAACCAGCTGGCCGCGCTCAACCAAACGCTCGGCCACACCGCCTGCGACCGGTTACTGGTGCAGATCGCGCGCCAGTTGCGCGAACTGCTTGACAACCAGACGCCCGTGGCGCGCATCACCGGCGGCCAGTTTGCCGTGTTGCTCGATGCCAGGGCGGCGTCCGGGGCCGAGACGCTGGCGCGGAAGCTCAACGACATGGTCGCCACACTGACCGCCAGCGAAGCAGACCGCACCATGAAACCAGATGTGACCATCCAACGGTTGCAACTTGAGGCCCGGCATAAGGACCGTCAGGCGATCATGGATCAGGTATTCAAGTCCGACGCCCAGGCGGCGCCAGCGGCTTTGACCCCGAAGGCTGCCAAAGTGACCGTCACCCCGGTCGCTTCCACCACGCCGGCAACCATTTCCAAACCCCAGGCGGCCCCGGCCCCAGCCTTCCAGCCCGCCGCGTCGCGGGCAAGTGGCGACTGGGCCGAGGCCGTGCAAAACGCGCTGGCACATAACCAGATGCAACTGCTGTTTCAGCCGATTATCAACCTGCACGGCGAACCACGCTGCCTGTATGAGGCGCAACTCACGCTGCGCACGCTGGACGGCAAGGTCGTCCCGCCGTCAGAGTACCTGCCGTCTGCCGAAGCCAGCGGTCTGGGCGGTAAAATCGACCGCAACTTGATGCTCAACGTGATCGATACGCTTTCAAAATACCGCCTGGATGGCCGTCCCGGCACCGTTTTTGTCGGGCTGACGTCGGCCGCGGTTCAGGACAGCGCCTTGCTCGCCGCCATACAGATGCATCTCAAAGCGACCGGCCTCGATCCTGCCGACCTCATCCTGCAACTCGACGAGGCGGTACTGGCGCAATACCCCGATGCAGCAGGCCGCTTTATCGAAAACGCGCGGGCCATGGGCATGGGCATTGCCATAGACAATTTCACCGGTCAGGCGGTGAGCCATGAAACCCTGGCCGGGTTGAATGTCGATTTCATTGGAATGAACTGCGGTCTTGACGGGCTGAAAGAGGACGCGCTGATCAGCGCTATCGATACGGCGCTCGCGCTTGAGCGGGTGATCGTGGCGAAACGCATCGAGGATGCCAACGTCTTCACCGGACTCTTCAGCCGTGGCGTGCACTACGTCCAGGGGGATTACCTGCAACCGGCCAGCCCTGGCCTCGACTACAGCTTCGAAAGCGAGCAGACGCTCGCCTCGGACGAACCGCTCGCACCCACCTGGCGCGTGGCGGGTTGACAGGCTAGCTGCTGGCGAACAACTTCAGAAAATACGGCAACCACCAAAGCACAAGCGCAAGGCTGAACAGCAGGTTCACGACCAGAATCCGCCGGTAGCGTGCCCGCTCTGTCCCTTTGGCGCTGCTCATCATCACCCTTCCCATCAACGCATCCAGCAGCAGCACCTGCAGCAGGATCGGTGCGAGCACCGGCAGTATCAGCGTTGGCACCAGTTCCCAGCCACTATAGACCAACGCGGTGCCCGGACGTGGCGAGGCCAGCATGTCCAGTATCACCAGCGCAATCAGTACAACTCGCAGAACACCCATCTGGCGCAGCAGGTTCTCCGGTTGGGCGCGTTGTCGCTTGGTGGGCCGGGAAGATTTATTTCTTGGGGCAGTGCGGGCTTTGGTCGACATGGAAAGACTCTTTTGGAACCAGGGCGCCGGCAGCGTAGCGGTTCTCGCAATCAAAGAGAAGAGGCAATGCGCGTATTCCTGCATCCATGGCGGGCTGGGCCGGGACAGCTCGCATCGTGTGCCCCTTGCCGCACTCCACGGCGAACCTGTCCACCTTTGGCTTTCCTGATCAACCTGTGATAATCGCACGAGGCGAACGACGCGTTTCAATATCGGCGCATGGATACCTTACATACCCTGATCACCGTGGATGGCGCCACGCTCGCCTACCGGCGCTGGCGCGCCCCGCTAAACGCGCAGGCACTGACGCCGCTCGTGCTGCTGCATGGTGCGGCCAGCAATCTGACACGCTGGTCGGAATTCACGGAGCAAACCCGCCTGCGCGAAACACGCGACCTCGTGCGCATCGATCTGCGCGGTCACGGGCAATCTCTGTATCGCGGTCGCATCGGGCTTGAGATCTGGACCGATGACATCGCTGCGATCCTGAGACAGGAAGGGATCGCGCGCGCCATACTGGTCGGGCACTGCCTGGGTGCCAACATCGCCGCCACCTTTGCCGCGCGCTATCCGGATATGACCGCCGGCATCGTGCTGGTTGAACCGATGCTGCGTGTCGCACTCACCGGGCAATTGCGCGCGCTTTACCCCTACTTGCCTTTGCTCAAGCTCGCGGCCTTCCTGCTACTCACGGCCAATCGCCTCGGCCTCTACCGTCGCTATCTGGAACCCCTCGATCTGCACGAACTCGACCGTGAGTTCCGCGCGCGCCTCGGCAAACCGGGCGGCAGCGAGGCGTTGGTGAAGCGCTATGCCTCGCCGCTGCACGATCTCAGGATCATGCCGAGCGCCAACTTCCTTCAGGATCTGGTCGAAGTCGAACGGTCACTGCCGCTGAAGAATATTCGCGCGCCGTTCCTCGCCCTGCTCTCCACCGGCCGCACCTTCGCCGATCCGGACATCACCCGCGTCCTGCTGTCGCGCCTACCACGGGGAGAGATTCAAACCCTCGACTCCAAACACTGGATACCGACCGAACAGCCGCAGGCCATGCGCGAGGCCATCGAAACCTGGTGTGCAAAAACAAATTAGTAAGAATTTCAACCACAGATGAACACAGATAAATACAGCTATAGCTAAGACAAAACGCTTTTAGATCCGCGCCAATCT
>Ga0209705_10001510_pt1 | contig 12308 bp, 10 predicted proteins | sample PPLLaktember2015_5_FD_187262 | JGI IMG/M metagenome (GOLD analysis project Ga0209705, IMG submission 187262) | Freshwater sediment microbial communities from Prairie Pothole Lake near Jamestown, North Dakota, USA - PPLs Lake P8 Core (1) Depth... | ecosystem: Environmental > Aquatic > Freshwater... | reverse complement strand
GGCGGTCAACGAGGGGTCGTTCGAGATCGCGGCCCAGGACGCGAGCCGCATTCATTTCCGCAAGATGATCCGCCTCGTGAACTATTCGGGCACGGAGTTCGATCTCGAGGTCAACCGGGAGATCCGGCTTCTCGGCGCCGCCGATGTCACGTCGCTCGGCGTCCCGGTCCCCGCGGGCGTCAAGATGGTCGCCTTCGCTTCCGAAAACGCCATCACCAACACCGGCGCCAACGCCTGGACAAAGGACACGGGCCTGCTCTCGATCTGGATCCTGGGCATGTTCAATCCGTCTCCCGCGACAACCATTGTCATCCCGTTCAGGAGCGGGCCGGAGCCGGAGCTCGGCCCGGCCGTGAACGACACCTACTTCGGCAAGGTCCCGGCGGACCGGCTCGTCGTCAAGGACAGCGTGCTGTTCTTCCGCGGCGACGGGAAGTACCGGAGCAAGATCGGGATATCGCCGGCCCGGGTCAAGCCCTTCGCCGGAAGCTACGACGCCGCCAACAAGGCCCTGACCATCGTCCACCTGACCGTCCCCGAAGGCGCGGCCGACTACGTCAACTCGATGTGGGAGATCCAGGAGAAGCCCTTCGCCGGCGACGTCGTCAACAGCTACAACGACGGTCCGGCCTCGCCGGGCGCCAAGCCCCTCGGCCCGTTCTACGAGCTCGAGACCTCCTCGCCGGCCGCCGCGTTGGCCCCCGGCGGGACGCTGACCCACGTCCACACGACCATGCACTTCACCGGGCCCGAGAAGGCCCTCGACGAGATCGCGCGCAAGGTCCTCGCCGTGAGCCTCGAGGAGATCGGGAAGGCGTTCGGAAAATAGCGGACTCAGCCCGGCCTTGACATCCGCAAACCAAAAATGTATCTTCTATGTATATACTTTTAGGTGGAATATTGAAAACCCGTGTCCAGAAGTGGGGCAACAGCCTGGCCGTTCGGATCCCCAAGTCCTTCGCCGAGGGCCTCGACCTCGAAAACAACGGGCCCGTCGAGATGTCGCTTGAGGAAGACGCGATCGTCATCAAGCCCGACAAGGACCGCGCGTGGGACCTCGATTCGCTTCTGGCCGCGGTGACCGACGAGAACATCCACCCCGCGTGGGAGGCGGAAGGGGCGGGGGCCGCCGGCGCGGCTGAAGCCGAAGAGGACCGCCCGTGAAACAGGTCTTCTTCGTGCCCGAGCGCGGCGATGTCGTCCTGGTTTCTCTTCCCTCTATCGCCGGCAGCGGCCGGGACGCCCGGCCGGGACCCCGGTCGACTGGACGCCGGGCAGCGGTCGTTCTTTCGCCGCAGTCTTATAACCAACGTGTCGGCCTGGCCCTTGTCTGCCCGATCGTCTCACGCATCACGGGATACCCCTTCGAGGTACCCCTTCCGGCCGGCCTTTTTTTCGCTGGCGTCATTTTGGCGGACCAAGCGGTGAGCCTCGATTGGCACGCCCACCGGGCCGAAAAGATAGGTGCCCTGCCCTCCGGCGCTATCGAAGAAGCTCTGGCGAAGCTCCGCTCGCTCCTGGGATAGCGGGGCTGCCCGATGCCCGGTTAGCGGCGGACGGAAAAAGCTTATTGACTCGCATCCCCCAATCACCCTAGAATGGGGTTGTCGGGTACATCGGAAAGGGGTTTTTTGCAGCGTCCGGGGGGGCGGTGTGGACCAGCGGAAGATTCTCGAATCCTGGAAAGAGATAGCGGCCTACCTCAACCGCAACGTCCGTACCTGCCAGATGTGGGAGCGGGACCTGGGTCTCCCTGTCCACCGCCTCGACGGGTCGCCCAAGGCCCGCGTCTTCGCCTACCCTGACGAGCTCGACCGCTGGCTCGATAAAAAGCTCCACGAGCGGGATGGGCGGGCCACGGATCCGAAGAGAAGAAGTGGAGGGTCCGTCCTCCCGATCTTGCCCCGTTGGGACAAAGCGCTGATCGCCGGTTTGTCGGCTGTCTCCATCGCCGCCGTCGCGACATCCGTCTGGCTTATCGATCGCCAGGCCAAGGTTCGCTGGGCCAACGATGTCGCCATCCCCCAGATCGAGCGGCTCCTGCGCACACCGGACAGGAAGGGGACGTTCGACCTGTTCATAAAGGTCGAAAAGCTGGTCCCCCGGGGGCCCAGGCTGGCCTCCCTCAGGCCCCTTATCGTCAGCTCGATTTCGTTCACGACCGAGCCGCGGGCATCGGAGATTTGGCTGAAGGACTATGCCGACGGCGAGGATGCTTGGGAGCGCCTCGGACGGGCCCCTGTGGCCAGGGCGACAGTCTGCCAGGGATACAAGAGGTGGAAAGCCGAGAAGAACGGCCGCATTGCCGCGGAGGGAGCTTTTCACGCCCGGGCCGGCTACGACATCGAGATCGATGTCGCGTTGGACGAGCCGGATACGACCCCCGCCGGAATGGTATTCATCCGAGGCGGGCGTCACATGACACAGACGCCGGACCTGACCCACCTTCCCGCGGTCGACCTGGAGGATTACTTCCTCGACCGCTATGAGGTCACGAACAGGCAGTTCAAGGAGTTCGTGGATGCCGGCGGCTACGTCAAGCCGAAGTACTGGACACATGAATTCGTCAAGGACGGCCGGATAGTCCCGTGGGCCGAAGGGATCAAGGACCTCGTCGACGGGACCAGAAGGCGAGGACCCGCGACATGGCGGCTCGGCGACTACCCCGATGGACAGGCTGATCATCCGGTCTCCGGGGTGAGCTGGTACGAAGCCGCGGCCTACGCGGAATTCGCCGGAAAAACGCTGCCGTCTTTCTATCATTGGGAATGGGCGTCAGGGAACTACCACGAGGATAGCGGATACATCGTCAAGGCCAGCAACTTTGGGGGGCAGGGGCCGGCGCCCGTCGGAAGCTTCAAGGGCTTGGGCCCGTTCGGGACCTACGACATGGCCGGCAACGTCAAGGAGTGGTGCGCGAACGACATCGGGGGGAACAGGCTCCTGCGCGGAGGCGCCTGGAACGAATACCAGTACTTGTTCGCCCATATCGACAAGTTCCCGCCCTTCATGCGGGCCGACAATTTCGGCTTCCGCTGCATGAAGGAAGTCCCCGGTCGGGCCTGGCCACGGGAAGCGTTCGCGCCTCTCGTGCTGATCCCGCCTCCCGACTTCGCCTCCCGCAAGCCTTGCTCAGACGAGGTTTTCGAGCTCTATGGCCGCCTTTATGAATACTCGCCGTCCGACCTTGCCGCCAGAATCGAGTCCGCCGAAGACTGGTCGGAGCGCACGAGGGTCGAAAAGGTCTCTATCGACGACGCCTATGGGGAAGAGCGGGTCACGGTCTATCTCTTCCTGCCCCGGCGCGGCAGCCCGCCTTACCAGACCATCGTCTATTTTCCCGGCGATAGCGCGTGGGACCTCGATTCCGTCTTCGATTACGGGACCGTGAAGAGCCGGGAGGTCGAGCTCTATACCGGGGGCGGGCGGGCTTTCGTTTTTCCAGTTTTCAAGGGGACATTCGAGCGCCGGACGACCTCAACGCTCCCCGAGACACCCAAGGGGGCGCGGGAGGAGATGATCCGGTGGTACCGGGATATCGCCCGGTGCCTCGATTACCTCGAGACGCGGCCCGAATTCGCGATGGACACGCTCGCCTACCAAGGATTGAGCGGAGGAGGCTATCGGGGCATCGTGTTCGCGGCCTTGGATAAGCGTTTCAAGGCTGCTATCCTCATGAGCGGAGGCCTTTTCCCGTCTTTATATGATCCGGCTCGGTACGCGGCAGAGTGCGACTTGATCAATTTCGCGCCGCGCGTACGGATCCCGGTCCTGATGCAGAACGGCAGGTACGATTACATGCTCCCTTGGGAAGCCACGATCGTGCCGTTATTCGACCTCCTCGGGACGCCGCCGCAAGACAAGCGGCTCATCCCCTACGAGAGCGGCCATTCCGTTTGGTTCCTTAACGAGTATCGCCGGGATATCTTCGATTTCCTGGACGAATATTTCGGCCCCTTAAAAAGGGCCGGCCGCGATCGAGGGGATGGATAGGGACGATGGACGACAGCAAGATCCTCGAATCCTGGAAAGAGATCGCCGCCCATCTCAATCGCAACGTCCGCACCTGTCAGATGTGGGAGCGGGACCTGGGGCTCCCGATCCACCGCCTCGACGGTTCTCCCAAGGCCCGCGTTTTCGCCTATGCGTCGGAACTCGACGCCTGGCGGGAAGAGAAGCTGCGTGAGCCCAAGGCGCCAGGGACGGAGGGGAAGGCCCGGTGGGTCGTCTCGCTCGCGCCCATCCTGCTATTAATGACTTTTGCGGGATTTTTCGTTTGGAGATTTCTCTTCAGGAAGAACGTCGGGGGCCCCGTTCCGATCGACAATTCCATCGCGATCATCAGCTTTGAGAACCAGACCGGCGACGAGGCCCTGGATGCTTATCGCAAGATCATTCCCAATCTGTTGATCACAAGCCTGGAACAGACACGACGGTATTATGTCATGAGTATCGAGCGTCTGCGGGACATCCTAAGGCAGGCCGGCAAAGGCGACGCCGAGTTTATCGATAGCGACCTCGGCTTCGAGGTGTGCCGCAGGGACGGAGTGATGGCCCTCGTTGCTGGCAGCTATTATCGGACCGGCGACACGTACTTCACGGATGTTAAAGTACTGGATGTCCGAACGAAGCGGTTGCTCAGGACAGCCAAGGCTCAGGGGTCGGGGCCCGAGAGTCTATTCGTCAGCCAAGTCGACGAACTGAGCCGGCAGATCGCCGCGGGGATCGGTCTTGACGAACAACAGCTGGCGGTTGCTCAAAAGCCGATCTCGGACCTGACGACTCATTCTGTTGAGGCTTACGGCTTTTATCTCAGGGGCGTCGACGAATACTATAAGCTAAACTATGAGGATTCACGACGTTATCTGGAAAAGGCGACCGAGGTCGATCCTTCGTTCGCTATCGCCCAACTCTGCCTGTCAAGGACCTACCGGGTCCTTGCCGATCCAAAGGCATCACAGGAGGCCTTGAACAAGGCCATCAAACTCTCAGAAAAGGCGTCCATTAAGGAAAAGCTCCAGATTGAACGGGCTGCCGCGGACTATATCGAAAAAGATCCCGCGAAAGCTCTCGCTTTTCTAAAGCGGCTCGTTGAAGCGTATCCTCGAGAAAAAGAATTCCACCAGGAGTTGGGCACGTTCTTCCTACAACAAACACGGGAGCTTGACGAGGCCGTCGAGGAATACGAGCGGGCGTTGGGGCTCGATCCTGAATACGCGTTCGCGCTCAACATGCTCGGGCTGACCTACATGGTCCAAGGGATTTATGGAAAGGCCTTGGCCACGCTGAACAGGTATGTCGAGGTCTCTCCAGGTGATGCCAATCCGTTGGATTCTGTCGCAGCGGTGTACTATGCAATGGGTGACCTCGACAAGGCGATCGAAAAATACATTGAGGCCCTGGCCGTGAAGCCGGATTTCTTCACTTCACTCATCCAGATCCCGCATGTCTATGCGCTCAAGGAAGACTATCCGGAATCCGTCAATTGGCTTGACCGCCTGATCTCGATCGTCGACGCTCCCGGCCTGCGCCTCCAGGGATATTATTATCTGGGATTTCATGATTTCTGGCGGGGACGGACGGCGAGTGCTCTGGACGATATCCAAAGGGCCTCTGATATCGCCAAGGAACTCGGCAATCGCGGCGCCGGCACCGTTGCCGAATATTTGAGAGGCTGGATCGCACTGGATCAGGGCGATTATGAAAACAGCCGTCGCTGTTTTACGTCTCAGGTCGACACCTTCGTAAACGTACTTAAGGTGGACAACTGGAAAGCGCATCTCGTTCGGGCGCACGCCGCTCTCGCGCTTGGTTTGGCTGAATTGAGGCAGGGTCGGATCGAACCCGCCAAATCCCACCTTAAGGAAATCGATTCGGTCGCAACCACGGACGACGATGAGAACTTCAGGTATCACCGCGATATCCTCTGCGCGGAGATTTCCCTCGCCGAAGGCGCTCCTGAGAAAGCCATTGCGCTATTCGAAAAACGGCCCACGATCAAACCCCCGAGCCCCCAGTGGTGGGAACTGGTGATGATGTACAACATGCCGCCCCTCCAGGACGTCCTCGGCCGCGCATACGCTCAGAAAGGTGACCTTGATAAGGCTATCGCCGCGTACGAGCAGTTCACCAGGTTCGATCCCAAAGGCAAGAGCCGGCACCTCATCCATCCGAAATATCACTACAGCCTAGCCAAGCTCTACGAACTGAAGGGGCAGAAGGCGAAGGCGGCGGAGCGTTATCGGCGTTTCCTCGACCTATGGAAAGACGCCGATCCGGGGACGGCCGAGGTTGAGGAAGCCAAGAAACGCCTGGCCGCTCTTGATATCCGAGCTGCGAGGGGCGATCGATGAGATCCAACGGCCGTATTCCGGAGGGGCCGTCGCCGGCGCACCCCGTCCCCGGCGGAAGAGAGATCCTCGAATCCTGGAAAGAGATCGCCGCCCACCTCAACCGCAACGTCCGCACCTGCCAGATGTGGGAGCAGGACCACGATCTCCCTGTCCACCGCCTCGACGGGTCCCCCAAGGCCCGCGTCTTCGCCTACCCGGACGAGCTCGACCGCTGGCTCGACAAGAAGCTCCACGAGCGGGAGCCCCGGGCGAAAGCTTCGGGCGACGCGAAGGGGCGGCCCGAGCTGCCGACCCTGCCTCGCTGGAACAAGGGTCTGATCGCCGGTCTCTCGATGCTGGCCGTGGCCGCGGTGGTCGCCTCGCTTCTTCTCCTCGACCGCCAAGCCAAGGTCCGTTGGGCCAACGACGTCGCCATCCCCGAGATCGAGCGGCTGCTCCTGACCTCCGATAACAAGGGGGTCTTCGATCTGGCCATGCGGGCCGAAAGATATATCGCCAAGAGCCCCCGGCTCGTCGAGCTCATGCCTCAGGTCTCCTGGTCGCTTTCGATCGAGACGGTGCCCGCGGGCGCCGCTGTTTCGGTCAAGGAATATTCGGCGGGGGACGAGAGTTGGGCGCGCATCGGCCTGTCCCCGCTAACGGGATACCGCTTGCCTCAGGGCTACTGGCACGTCAGGATCGAAAAGCCGGGTTTCGAGACGTTCGAGGAGGTTTTTTACGCCTACGCGAGCCGTGCGCCGCGGTTCTCGGTCACGCTCGACCCGAGGGGGCGGGTTCCTCCCGGCATGATCCACATCCATGGCGGCGAATTCTTCCCGCTTTTCCTCCACCAGAGCCATATGAAGAAAGCGAAACTCGCGGACTACTTCATGGACAGGTATGAAGTGACGAACCGGCAATTCAAGGAATTCGTCGACGCGGGGGGCTACGTCAGGCGGGAGTTCTGGAAGCAGATGATCGTCAAGGAGGGCCGGCCTGTCGAATGGGCGGTAGCGGTCGCCTGGTTCGTGGACAAGACGGGCCGGCCGGGCCCGGCGACATGGGAGCTCGGCGACTACCCGGCCGGCCGTGGTGATTACCCCGTCTCGGGAGTCAGCTGGTATGAAGCCGCGGCTTATGCGGAGTATGCGGGCAAGAGCCTGCCCACCGTGCTTCAATGGGGACGGACGGCCGGCGATTATTACACGGATGCGGGCTTCGTCCTTCCGGCCAGCAACTTTGAGAACAGGGGCCCGGCGCCGGGCGGGGGATTCAAGAGCCTGGGGCCCTACGGGACCTATGATATGGCCGGGAACGTCAAGGAATGGTGTTGGAACGAAACCGGGGCCCTGAGGTACTGCCTCGGCGGGGGCTGGCAGGACGACGCCTATATGTTCAATCACCTCGACGCCTACGATCCCGCCCGGCGTGACGAGGATTTCGGATTCCGATGCGTGATGGCGCTTCCCGGACAGGAGGACCCGGCCGAGAACTACGGGCCTCTCGAGGACTATGACGATCCCGACTTCTCCCTGTTCCGGCCTTGCTCCGACGAGGTTTTCGAAGTCTATAAGAGGCTCTATGCCTATGCCGGGACGGGGCTTCATCCCCATCTCGAATCCCGCGAGATCTGGTCCGACAAGAGCATTCTTGAGAAGATCTTCATCGACGATGCGGCCGGTGAGGAGCGGATCATCGTCTACTTGTTTCTTCCGCGCCGCGGCCGACCCCCGTTCCAGACCGTCGTCCATTTCCCCGGCGCGTCCGCGATCAACCTGGACACGGTCTTCAAGTACGGCACCGTTCAGAACCATGAGGTCGATCTCTTCACGAACAGCGGCCGGGCGTTCGCCGTTCCGATCATGAAAGGGACGTTCGAGAGGAAGAGCAAAGCCCAGCCGGAGGAGACCCGGGAAAGCCGGCGCGATCTCTTCATCGGGCGCGTCCGGGAATTCAGCCGGTGCGTGGACTATCTCGAAACGAGAGAGGACATCGACCATGAGAAGCTTGCCTACCAGGGCCTGAGCTGGGGCGCCAACGTCGGGCCCCTGATCCTTGCCCTTGACAAGAGGTTCAGGGCCGCCGTCTTTCTCAGCGGCGGAATGGATCTGGACGACTACAGGCCCGAGCGCTATTCGCCGGAGACCGATGCTCTGAACTTCGCCCCCCGGGCCACGACGCCGACCCTGATCATGAACGGCCGATATGATTTCCTCAGCCCGGTCAAGGAGGAATCATCGGTCTTGCTGAGACTTCTGGGCACGCGGGACGAGGATAAGTCCCTGCGCGTCTACGATACGGGGCACCACGTCTGGCAGCTCAACGAGACACGCAGGGACGCGTTCGATTGGCTGGACAAGTACCTCGGCCCCGTCGATCGGGGCGGGACCGGCGCCTTCCGCTTCGATCCACCTCGCCCTCGATAACCGCTTCCCTCGATTTCCTCGATAGGCACTCGGGCCGGCCGAACAGCTGGTTAGCGCCCTCGCTCCAATCGGCCGATTCTTGTCATCGGCTCACGCTCGAAAGCGATGCGGCCGCAAGACGAACCGACGCGCGAGACCCTACGCGCCTGCTGGACCATGGCCGAAAACGCCCGACCCCCCTTCACGGCTCTTCGGGCGGCATGGGACGCGATACGAATTTATCGCGCAAAAGAGCGAAACGATACGAACCTCCCTTGACATCCCCACCTGGCGGTCCGATTTTGTGGACACAGTCCCAACGTCCGGTCGGAATCCGAACGTTTGAACGCAAGGGAGGTGGAAAGAGATCGTGAGCAATCCCCAAAACGGCCAGACAGGCCTGAGTTCGACAAACAGGTTCCTCAGGGAGGCGGCGTTGGATCGGCATTTCGACCACGCGGCCCACAATTTCTTCCTGAAGTACAACGGGGAGCCCCCTGGGCTCAGCCTCCATGAGTTCATGAACCGCTTCGAACGGGCGGTCGTCTTCGAGACGCTGGTCAGGACGCACGGCAACCAGAAGGAAACGGCCAACTTCCTGAAAGTGAAGAAACAAACCCTGAGCTGGAAGGTCAAGAAACAAAATATCCTGATCACCAAGCAGATCACCAAGCAACCCATTTAGGACTTCTCCGCCACGGAGGGGGTGACCGTGAGGAAAGGGCCGAAGAGGGAGCCCGAAAGGAGTGTTGTTCTTCTCGCGGCATGTCTCTTTTTCGCCGCAGGCCTGGGGGGGGCCGTCGGCCGCGAGGGGGACGGCCCGGCCGGCAGTCAGCAACCCGGGAGACGGATCGCACTCGATCCGTCTCCCGGGGGCCGGGCCGTAGAGCCGCTTCTGGCCCGGCTATGGGCCTCCGGGTTCTTCCGCCGTAATGAGGCCGTCCGCCAGGAGCTTCTCGATAACGATTATTCCTTTTTTGACAAGGGTGGCCCCATAATCCCCAAAGGCAATAGAGGCCTGGGCTGCTATGCCCACGAGTTGGGGGGCAAGGACACTATCTACCTCAGCAAAGACCTGTTCGCCTATTTCACCATCGGCCTGGAAGAGGTCGTTATTTACAGGGATATCAGTCAGAGGGCTCTCCCGGTCCTCGTCCATGAGATCTGCCACGACCTATGGACGAACATCCTCGACGATGCGGAGCGGGCCGCATTCACGAGGGAGGGACTGGGCTTCATCGAGGAGTACCGCATGGCCCAGACGGCCGAAGACAAGAGGCTCTTTCTCTTGCGGGCCGGGGAAGACGTTGCCGATCCTCGGTCCCTGCGGACCTATTCCGGCCTCGACGGGATCCTCGAAACCCATCCGCCGCGGGCCCTCTGCAGCCATGAGCTCTTCGCCTGGCTCGCCGAGCGGCTCTTCACGATGAAGGCCAGGATCCCTGCGCCTTTACGGAAGTACTATTCTTGCATCCTCGCCGATGCTCCGTCCGGGCCCGAGGGATCCCCAAGATTGATGCAAAGAGAAGACCGTTGAATCCGGGGCCGACCCCTCTTGTCCGGGCCGTTGCCCTGGCGGTCCTGACAGTCTTTGTCGCCTCAGGGGCTATCGCGGCCCCCAAGGATGATCAGGCCAGGCGATTATGCCGGGCGGCACGGGAAGGCCGGCTCGATCTCGTCCGCAAGCTCCTGGCCGATGCGCCCGAATGCGCCCGAATGGCCGACCAATTCGGCTATACGGCTCTGCACTGGGCTTCACTCTGCGGACAGCGGGCCATTTTGGAAGCATTGTTGGACGCCGGGTCCGCAATCTCCAAGCCCGGCGGGGAGGAGGGCCATACGGCGCTCCATTTGGCCGCATTGAGAGGAAGGAAGGACATCGTCGAGCTTCTCCTGGCCAGGGGCGCGAATGTCAATGAGGAGAACGGGCTGGGGCGGACCCCGATGCATGCCGCCGCGGAGGGGGGACAGGCGATGACCCTTGACGTGCTCATCCAGCACGGCTGCGTGATCGGCTTCCGCGATGCCGAGGGATTGACGCCTCTCCACCTGGCTTGCCAGGAGGGCCATGAGACGGTGGCCCGCCTTCTGACCGATCACGGAGCCGAGATCGATCCGCCGGACGCGTCGGGAGAGACCCCGCTTCATCTGGCCGCGTTATCCGGGCACTGCCTCCTGATCAGGCTTCTCCTCGACCGCGGGGCCCGCCTGGACGCGATGGACAGCGGCGGGGCGACCCCGCTGCTTCGGGCGTCGCGCTGCGGGCAGATCGCCGCGACTCGCACGCTGATAGCGGCGGGCGCCGATGCCGGGATCAAGGACGGGACAGGGCGGACGGCACTGGATTACGCCCGCCTTTTCGGCTTTGATGAGCTGGCTGAAGTTCTCACGGCCAAGCGATAGCCGAGGGGGCCGGTGAAGACGGCGTCGGCTTCGGGAGTGTACTTGCCGTCGGGGCCGAACAGAATGAGCGGGGACATCAGCTCCAGTTGAATGCCCTCTTCGTCCTTCTCTTTCTCGTCCTCCGCTCTAACTGCTTCTCCCCTGCTTGCCGCCCTCTTACCGTCGGCATGCCCTAATTCGATCAGGAACAGGTTCGGCGGCTCGCCGGCGCGCGGGTGGACGAACCTGAGCCGCTTGGCCGACAGACCACTCGCCGCCGCCGCCGCCAGGAAGTCGGCCCGTCGCTTCTCGGGATAGACAAAACAGGCCCGGCCTTCCGGCCCGAGCCACTCCCCTGTCCTTCTCAGGATCTCGCCGACCGCGCCGTGGAGCTCGTGCTTGGCCGCCGATTTCTCGGCCGACGCGCTCAGGAATCCGGTCGCCTTCCGGATGTACGGCGGGTTGGAAAAGATGAGGTCGAAGGTCCGTCCCGGCTCGTACTCGCGCAGGTCGGCCTCGACCACCTCGATCCGGCCGCCCAATCCGTTGAGCTCGACGTTGCGCCGGGCCAGGTCCGCCAGTCCCGGTTGGATCTCGAGCGCCGTGATGCGCCGGAACGGCTTGACGCTCAGGAGAAGCGAGATGATGCCGCTGCCCGTGCCGAGCTCGAGCGCCTCGTCCCCGGCCCTCGTCCGGACGAAGTCGGCCAGGAGCGGAGCGTCGACGGAAAACCGGTATCCCTTCTTCGATTGGAGGACGCGGATCCGCCCGCGATAGAACGCGTCGAGGGTCTCGCCGTCACGCCGCGGCGTCGCCGGAGTCGTCATCCTCGCCGACCTCGGTCATGACCACAACCTTCTCGGGCTGGATCTGGGCGTAGCCGCCCCGGATCGCGAACGATTCCTCGCCGCCGCCCTCCCGGTAGATAAGCTTGCCCTTGCCGATCCCGACGAAGAGAGGCCGGTGCCCGGGGAGCACGCCGATCTGGCCTTCGAGGGTCGGCAGGAAGACCGCTTCGACCTCGGTCTCGGCGAGCAGGCGCCTCGGCGTGACTACTTTCAGGTGGAGGGTCGCGGGCAGCCCGTCGCTCATTCCGCCCTCAGCTCTTCGGTCCGCTTGGCGACGTCCTCGATGTTGCCCGCCATGTAGAAGGCCTGCTCGGGCTTGTCGTCGTGGAGGCCCTCGGTGA
>Ga0209705_10001509_pt1 | contig 12308 bp, 9 predicted proteins | sample PPLLaktember2015_5_FD_187262 | JGI IMG/M metagenome (GOLD analysis project Ga0209705, IMG submission 187262) | Freshwater sediment microbial communities from Prairie Pothole Lake near Jamestown, North Dakota, USA - PPLs Lake P8 Core (1) Depth... | ecosystem: Environmental > Aquatic > Freshwater... | reverse complement strand
CCACGGGTCGTCGATCTGCGACTGCGCGCAGGTGGTGCTGGGCAAGATCTATCCCAACCAGTGCCGCATCTACGGCAAGGCCTGCACCCCACGCAACCCGGTCGGCCCCTGCATGGTGTCGGACGAAGGCGCCTGCCGCATCTGGTGGGCGGGCGGCGTGCGCGTAGCCGCCGATGCCTGAGCGCGAAGCTCGACATATCACGATAAGCGGCCGGGTACAGGGCGTGGGCTTCCGGCCCTTCGTCTACCGGCTCGCGCACCAGCACGACATCACCGGCTGGGTGCGCAACGTCGATGGCGCGGTGGACATTCATGCCGAAGGGCTGCCCGCGCATCTCGAGCGTTTCAGCGCCGCACTGCTGGTCGAAGCCCCTCCCCTGTCCGCGCCCGGCCCGCTCTGCATCACGCCCTGCCCGACCGATCACGCCGAACACTTTGCCATCCTCGACAGCCAGTCGGGCACGGGCGCCGACGTTCATCTGCCGCCCGACGGCTTCGTCTGCGCCGACTGCCTGGCCGAGCTGCACGATCCGTACAACCGTCGCCATCGCTATCCCTTCATCAACTGCACCCAGTGCGGCCCGCGCTACACGCTGATCACCGCCCTGCCCTACGACCGTCCTGGCACGTCGATGCGCGGCTTCGCGCAGTGCCCGGAATGCCTGCGCGAATACGAGAACCCGCTCGACCGCCGCTTCCACGCCGAACCGATCGCCTGCCCGGTATGCGGGCCGCATCTGCAGTACGTATCGGATGTAGAAACCTTCAACGATGACGAAGCGGCGCTCGCCGCAGCCATCGCAGCATTGCGGGACGGCAAGATCGTCGCGGTCAAGGGCGTCGGCGGCTATCACCTGCTGTGCGATGCGACGAACGACGCCGCGATTGCAAGATTGCGCGCGCGCAAGCCGCGCCCGGCCAAGCCGCTGGCGGTGATGTTCCCTGATGTCGAATCGCTGCGCCGCGCGGTGCAGGTTCCGCCTGAACTGGAAGTCTTCGTCGCCTCTTCCGAGCGCCCCATCGTGCTGCTGACCAGGCGCGCCGACACCGGGCTGTCCGAACACATCGCGCCAGGCCTCGCGGAAATCGGCTGCCTGCTGCCCTACTCGCCGCTGCACGCGCTGTTGCTGAACGACTTCGGCGGGCCGCTGGTCGCTACCTCGGGCAACCTGTCCGGCGAGCCCGTGCTGACCGACAATGCCGAGGCGCAAACCCGGCTGAATCATCTTGCCGACGCGTTCCTGCACCACGACCGGCCCATCGTGCGGCCGGCAGACGACCCCGTGTATCGCGTGATCGCCGGCACGCCGCGGCCGCTGCGGCTCGGGCGCGGCAGCGCGCCGCTGGAACTGGAACTCCCGCTGCATCTGCCCGAACCGGTACTGGCGCTTGGCAGCCACATGAAAAACACGCTCTGCCTCGCCTGGGGCAATCGCGCCGTCGTGTCGCCGCACATCGGCGAACTCGACACGCCGCGCAGTCTGGACACGCTGGCGCAGGTGGCGGCCGACCTGCAGCGGCTGTATCAGGTACAGGCAAGCCGGCTCGTCGTCGACCGCCATCCCGGTTACGGCTATCGCCGCTACGCGCGCGACAGTGGCCTGCCACTGTCCGAAGTCTGGCATCACCATGCCCACGCTTCAGCGCTGGCGTGGGAGTTTCCGGGTGTGAATGAATGGATCGTGTTCGCCTGGGACGGCGTCGGCCTCGGCGAGGACCAGACCCTGTGGGGCGGCGAAGCCTTCACCGGCGCGCCCGGCCGCTGGCAACGCGCCGCCTCGTTCCGTTCCTTCCGCCTGCCCGGCGGCGACAAGGCCGGGCGCGAGCCGTGGCGCGCCGCAGCGGCGCTGTTGTGGGAGAGCGGCCAGACCGCACCCTCACTGAGCCGGAAATTAGATGGTTCCGAGCCCGATCGTGGTGAGCCTGTCGAACCACAATGCCCCCATTCGGCTGACCCAGGACAGGCTTCGACAGGCTCGGGGCGAACGCTACACCCTTTATCGACCGGCTCTATCGCACCTGAACTCCTGCATCAGGCATGGACCCATGGCATCAACAGCCCGGTCAGTTCGTCGGTCGGCCGCCTGTTCGATGCCGCCGCGGCCTTGTGCGGCATCTGCACCCACGCCAGCTTCGAGGGCGAAGGACCGATGCGACTGGAAGCGCTTGCCACCGTTCGCCCTGAGCCTGTCGACACTGCTCAGGAGAGCCTTGTCGAAGGGCTTGTTCAATTTGCCGTTCGCCCTGAGCCTGTCGAAGCCAGTCCTGGGTCAGCCGAATGGGGGCCTGCAAGCAGTCCCTTCGACGTCCCAATCGCACTGCCGCTGGAACTCGACCCACTCGGCCTGTGGCGCAGCGACTGGGCACCGCTGTTGCCCATGTTGACCGATGTCACCTTGTCCATCGCCGAGCGCGCAGCCCGCTTTCATCTCAGCCTGGCCCAAGCGCTGGTCGAACAGGCGCAACAGTTGCGAGCGCAAACCGGTATCCAGGCGGTCGGCCTCACCGGCGGCGTTTTCCAGAACCGCGTTCTTGCGGAAGCCGCAATCAGCCGTCTTGAAGACGCGGGATTCATCGTCCGCCTGCCCCAACGTGTTCCCGTCAACGACGCCGGGTTAAGCTTCGGCCAAGTCATCGAATTCCTCCACTCATAAAAAATCCATGGACGACACCCGCATCCTCCTCGCGCACGGCAACGGCGGTCGCCTGATGCGCGAACTCATCACCGACATTTTCGCCCGGCATCTCGCCAACCCGCTGCTCGACACCGACGCCGACGCGGTAACGCTGCCGCCGCTCGACGGTGAAGTCATGGTCACCACCGACGGCTTTACCGTGCAGCCGCTGGAATTCCCCGGCGGCAATCTCGGCTCGCTGGCGGTGCACGGCGTGGTCAACGACCTCGCTGTGGCCGGCGCCGATCCGCGCTACTTCACCCTGTCCGCACTGATCGAGGAAGGTCTCGAAGTCGAAGTCCTGGATCGGCTGATCGCCAGCTTTGCCGCAGCGGCACTGGAAAGCGGCGTCGCAGTTGTCGCCGGCGACACCAAGGTGGTGCGCCGCGGCGAAGGCGGCGGCCTGTATCTGTCGGTCGCCGGCATCGGCATCAAGCGCGCGACGGCCAATCTCGACATCACGCGTATCGCACCGGGCAACGTGGTGCTGGTGTCAGGCCCGGTAGGTGACCACGGCATCGCTGTCATGCTGGCGCGCGAACAGTTCGGCCTGTCCGGCGAGTTGCGCTCCGACTCGGCCTCGGTTCTGCCGCTGGCGCAGGCGGTGCGCGACCTGCCCGGGCTCAAATTCATGCGCGACCCCACGCGCGGCGGGCTGGCCACCGTCGCCCACGAAATCGCACGTGCCTGCGGCCACAGCGTCGTGCTCGAACAGCGCGCGGTGCCGCTGCGTCCGGAAGTGGTGTCGGTGTGCGAGATGCTCGGCTACGATCCCTACTACCTCGCCTGCGAGGGTCGCATCGTCGCGGTGGCCGAGGCGGCTTCGGCAGACGAGGTCCTCGCCCGCTGGCAGGCGCTGCCGCAAGGCGCGGACGCCCGCATCATCGGGCGCATCGAAGCCGGAGACCGCCGCGTGATTCTGGAAACCGAGCTCGGCGGCCGCCGCGTGTTGGACGAACTGGAAGACGATCCGCTGCCGCGGATTTGCTGAGCGCCTCAATTCGATTGCGGTCAGTCAGGCTGGCAGTGCCTAACGACCGTTTCTCGGCCATTGCGGCCGGCTGGTTCTGATCCAAATTGGTCTGCTATGCGATCTCGAGCAGTCACTAATTAGGAATTCACACCGAAGGGCTGCTTTCCAATGCGGCGAACTCGTACTCTCGACCCGAACAGTCAGTCATGACTTGTTTTCGTCACGTCTGTTCGTGCAACGTAAGCGGTCTTTTAACAATCCGAATCCCGCATCCCCATACCTCTACCCAAAAGTTCTAGCGTCGAGAAATCTTACGCTTTGGAAAAGCAAGGAAGGCCCATTTTTTGCAAACACTGCATGGAGCAATGATCTCAACCAGTCTTCTGATAAATGGCATGGTTACTGCTTATTGAACTCCTGTAAGCGTCGGAATTGTATGTGCGGATTTACGCAGCCGTGCAAGGGTGTGCAAGAGATGAGAAAGAACAACAACTGGAGGAAATGATGGGAGCGATCGCACGCAATTTTCTAGCATCAGTTCTGTTCCTGCTCATCATGCTCGGCTGGCTTGGTGACAGCCTTCTGAGTGTGCTGATAGGAAGACCTAAGCTCTCTTTCCAGGAGATATACAGCTCATGGAAAAACCACCTTCTGCGCCAGCGACTATCAGGGAACTGAAAAACATGAAACCTATCGGTTGAGTTGAGGGATTGGACGCCGGGTGGTCATCATGATCCGTGCCGCCATGGGGTTGGAGGAAGGCTCAGAACGAGTAGACCAAAGGCAAATTTCGACCCAGTGCAGTCGCTCAATTTGTGCGCGCCGAACGACTGCTTCACGATGCGTAAGCAGAAAATTCGAAGCGTCTTTGAAATCAGGGGCAATTCGAATTTCTGGTACCCCCACACCATTCTGTCAGTTATTTGCGGCAAACCAGCCGTGTGGTAAGCACGGCAAGCCACCAACATTTTTCAGCCCAGGTTTTTAAGAGCGAAATCCCAGTTGATCAACTTGTCGAGCAAGGCATTGACGTAATCGGCGCGACGGTTCTGATAGTCGAGGTAGTAGGCGTGCTCCCAGACGTCAATCGTCAGCAGCGGTTTCTGGCCAGCCGTCATGGGCGTGTCCGCGTTGCCGGTCTTAACGACCTTCAGCTTGCCTCCTTCGAGCACGAGCCAGCCCCAGCCGCTACCGAACTGGGAGACGGTTATCGCCGCGAGTTCCTTCTTGCAGGCTTCAACGCTGCCAAAGGATGCCTCGATCATCTGCTTCAGCGCGGCAGGCGGCTCTCCGCCGCCCTTCGGCTTCAGACTATTCCAGTAGAAGGTGTGATTCCAGGTTTGGGCGGCGTTGTTGAAAATGGCGACCTTGTCCGGTTTGCCGGTCGTGGCGACGACGATTTTCTCCAGCGGCATTTCGGCGAACTCGGTGCCGGCGATCAGCTTGTTCAGGTTGTTGAGATAGCCCATGTGATGCTTGCCGTAATGGAATCCGAGTGTGTTGGCGCTGATGACCGGATCGAGCGCGTTTTCCGCAAAGGGTAACGCGGGCAGGGTGAGCGCGGCTGCCTTAACGTTGCGTGGCAGGCCACCCAGCGCGAACGTTGCAGCCAGTCCCGCCGAGGCAATCAGAAAATCTCGGCGCTTCAGTGAAATGGCTTCGCCGTGCATGTGCTCAGTTTTCATGTCTTTGTCCCCAAGGAATTAGATTGCGGATCACAAGGTGTGTAGGCTCTGCACATAGGGTGCAAGGGAAGCAAACGTCATCCTACCCCTCAATTGTTTAATTTATAGACCCGTTTGCCGTTTATCAAAAGCCACGTTGTTCACTGAAATACCAGTTAATGCCCTCACCACCTCGCGACGCTCCCAGATAGGCATCACGCCAAATCATCGTTTTTGAAAAACAGTCATTCGGTCAGGTGCCGTCGGAAATCCGTGAACGGTGGTTTTGGCCAGATAAGAGCTGCCGCAAATTGATGCATAAACTTCCATCCATGGCCGGATTCGCCGATCACGACTGGCGCCCACCGACCCATTGCGGCCGGATGACTCCAGCATTCTCAGTGGCGGCTAACTGATCCTCAAGCCGCCGGTCGTGACTAGCCGGCTTACCGTCCATTCCTCGGCCCAGCTGCCAGTCGCGCAGGACACGGAATGGTCTAGGGTGGGTCAGGAGCGGCCGCACAATTACTTCCCAAGGCCCAAGCCCAAAAGTGCGCCTGGACTTACGATGGCGTTGACCTTCAGGAGTTGCAAGCCCGCAGATGCGCATTTGCTTGCAGCCAGCCTGAGGATCAGTCAGAAATCTATGTTTCCTGTCGACCAAACTCTGCGAGCAAGGCAAGAAGACTAGCCGGTTCAACAGGCTTGACCAGATAACTGTCGAAGCCGGCTTCCCGGCTGCGTACGATGGCCTCCTCGTGGCCATAGCCACTGACCGCTACCAGACGGATGTTGTTGTTCTCCGGCTGGTCGCGTATGCGTCGGGCAACCGTATAGCCGTCCTGTCCTGGCAAGCCGATGTCGAGCAACACCACCTCTGGTCTGAACGTCTTGAGCAGTTCCAAGGCTGCATCCCCGGACAGGACGCAGCGCACCTCATGGCCCTCCAGTTCCAGGAGTATGCACATGCTTTCGGCCACCGGCGGATCATCGTCGACCACCAGCACGCGCAGTCCGGCCGCAGTCCGCTTGACATCCTTGACAGGCGCCGCCGATCGTTCGGACTCCTGCGCCGGGGGTAGTGGCAGGTGCACAGAAAAAGTCGCCCCGAGTCCGGGACCCGCGCTGTGTGCCTCGACACGACCCCCGTGCATTTCCACCAGCTTGCGCACCAGGGTCAGGCCGATACCGAGGCCGCCCTGGGAGCGGTCCAGGGTGCGTTCACCCTGGCGAAACAGGTCGAATATGTCTGGCAGCAGGTCGGGCGCGATGCCCATGCCGTTGTCGCGGACCTCGATCATGACCTCCCCGGCGTCAGGTTTCGCACTGAGCTCGATGTGTCCGCCATCTGCGGTGTACTTGGCAGCGTTTGTAAGCAGGTTCTGCAATACCTGGACCAGGCGGACCGGATCGCCATCAAGCTTGACCCGGGCCTCCGGCAGATGGACCTCGAAACGGTGTCCCTTCGCCGCCATCTCCTCCTCGACGCCGTCCCGTGCGAGGCGGACCAGGTCGGCCAAGTCCAGTCGCTCTATTCTGAGATTGATCTTGCCGCGTGCGATGCGCGAGACGTCCAGCAGGTCGTCGACCATGTGGCTGAGGTGGGCCACTTGCTGCGTGATCATGTCCTGGGCCCAGCGCAGCTGCGGGTTATCCAGCCCGAGCCTACCTAGCACATGGGCCGCATTGCGGATCGGCGCGAGTGGGTTGCGCAGCTCATGCGCCAGCATGGCAAGGAACTCATCCTTGCGCTGGTCGGCGTCACGCAGAGCCATCTCGGCCTGCTTCAATTCAGTGATGTCCTGAATAACGACCGCGCTGCCGACGATGTTGTCGTATGCATCCCTAATCGGCGCGGCACTGTTGAGGACATAGGTCTGCGTTCCGTCAAAGCGCTGAATCTGCAGAAGTTGGTTGGCGACCAACTTGCCTGTCTGCAGGGCGAGTGCCGAGGCCCATTCGTGCGGCTGGACGGGTTGACCCGTGTTGACCCAGCATGCTTTGTAGGCGTCGTAGTCGTCCACCGAACGCGTTGGCGGGCGGGGATTTCCCCAGATCTGATCATATTCAGCATTGCTGCGGATGGTCCCGCCCCGCTCGTCGACGATGGCCACGCCCACCGGCAGGGCTTGCATGACCGTTTCGAGCAGGTGCTTTTCCTCGATCGCCGCAACGCGGGCTGCTTCAAGCGCTTGTTCGGCGGCCTTTCGTTCGGTAATGTCGATGAGGATGGCCTGCAGCCGCCCATCAGCGAGCCGCCGAGCCCTGACCTCCCCGGGGAAGAACGAACCGTCCTTGCGCCTGAAACGCCACACACTCACGGTCACTGCCTCATCGGCGAACCGGGACACTTCGGATTCAATGCGTGGAATCTCTGCCGGATCGATTACATCGGCGATACTCAGGCGCAGGAGCTCCTCACGCGTGTAGCCCAGCATGGCACACCCAGCGGAATTGACGTCAATGTAGAAACCGTGAGCATCAGCCACAAAGATGCCGTCACTTGCCTGCTCGACCAGTGAACGATACTTTTCCTCGCTGGACTTGAGCTCGAGCTCCGCCCGCTTGTATTGAGTGGTCTCGCGCAAGGTGAACACCAGTCCCTGAACTTGCCCCGTATCATTTTTCACCGGAGCGAGGCTCCAGTCCCAGTAGGTCACGCCCCGCTCAGGCTGGTCAGGGAACTCAAATGCCCTGTCCTTGAAGAAAACCGCCACGCCGGAATCTCTAACCTGACGGAAGATGGCTTCATTCTCAGCATCCGGGTACAGATCGAAATGGTTCCGTCCCACCATCTCCTCCGGGCGCCGTCCGCAGGTCTTGGCATACGCCTTATTCATCCAGACAAAATTAAATGCAAGATCGAGGTAGACCAGCATTACGTCGGTGGCACCGGTCACGCCCTCCAAAATCGCACGTTGATACTGGAGGGCGCTTACGGCTACCGTGTGAGAGTACTGAAGGTCCCGTTCCGAGCGCTTGCGTTCGCTGATATCACGTACCGTCTTGAGTACGTGCTCGGCACGACCCTCGGCATCGCGAGAGCAGCGGACGTCGATCATGACCTCGACGGGGCTGCCGTCCTCACGCAGAAACCGCTTTTCCAACGGGTAATTGTCCAACTCGCCGGCAAGCAGACGTTGGTACTGGCTCAGATCGTTTGCCAGGTCATCAGGGTGGGTTAGCCGGTCCCAGGTCGTGTCCAGCAGTGAATCACGACTATGGCCCAGTATCTCGCATAGCCGGTCGTTGACCTTCAGCCACTTGTGGCTGTTGGCATCAATGATGGCCATGCCGAAGAACGGCAAGTCGAAGAAGAGCTGGTTCAAGTCCTCGACACTTTCGCGGTCGTTATGAGACACGTCGCCCCCTGATTCAATCACGCGAGAACATTAACATGCAGGTAGAGCACAAGCCATGATCATGGCGGTTTGTGATTCGTCGCTCACCCGGGCCTTCGGCATTCTCGACAGCTTTCATGAGCGTGGTCTGCATGCGCACGTCGTCGGCATGTAAGGACGACTTAGTCCCAGCGGTCATCTCGCACTTCCACCCAGCCCTCCATGACCCGCACCGGGAAGCTTGCCACGGGGCCGTATGCTGGCGGCGCCGTGACGGCGCCGGTGCGCAGGTTGAAGCGGGCGCCATGGCGCGGGCAGACGATTTCCTCGCCTTGAAGTTCGCCGCTCGCCAGTTTGCCGCCTTCCTGCGTGGCTGCGTTCTGCCAATTAGCAAGCATCACGATGCTTTATCAGATTTCAGATAGCTGCAATCCGATTATGCCCTGTTGTACCGAACCCGCTAGCCAACTAAAGATTCCCCTAATTTACTTCACCGAATTCTTTTCTGATGATGAAGCTGCCGTCAAAAAAATGACCCAACGCCCTGGCCGGCAAGCGCCAAAACGGATTTGCATGATGGGTCGCTGTTAGCTGCATAGATGGCGATACCGGTTCGGGATACCCGGACAGGCTTATGGATACGTAGATTTCCCAGCCAGCATATCTGGAGACGCACATGACAATTGAGCAATTGCAGCAACTGGTAAGTGATTCTGGACTCGAGGCGTGCGCGCCCTGTAGCTCGAAAACGCAAATCATCAGGAATATCCAGGTGCAACGCGGCGGTGTGCCCTGCTTTTCTACTGAAAAACGCTACCGTTGCACTGAAATATGCGAATGGAGCGCTGAATGCCGCAAGCTAAAAGCGAAATGGCTATGCTAATCGATGCCTGATTCGTGAGGAAGCGCCCACGCATGAAATTGGCCAAGCACAATCCGCCATGGATCAATTCCGAGGCACAGCTTACGCATGCTCCCCAGCAGGATATGCCTGCTCAAGTCCAATTTCGCCTGCTTCAGAAGCCAGATGCTTCAGTTCCTGTGCGGGAGAGGTTTCTTGCACCTGACAATCCGCGCATTCTCATCGTCGACAGCGAATCCATTACGTCCCTGCTGCTCCGAATCATGGCGCAGGACTGCGAGATACAGACGGTGCGGAGTGTCGCCCAGGTTCTCAACAGCGCCCGCCATTCCGAGCAAAAGCCCGACCTGATTCTGCTTGATGTCAGGGCACCCACACGGGAAGGTCTGGAACTCTGCCGTCAACTAAATGCGGACGAGACGACGCAATCCATCCCGGTCATGTTGATTGTCGACCGCGACAATGCCGAGGGCGAGGCCATGGCGCTCAAGTCGGGGGCGGCGGACTGCATCACCCGCCCTTTCCGCCTGGATGTATTTGAGGCGCGTATCCGCAACCAGATCCGGCTCAAGCTAAGAAACGACTTGTTGGAGCGCCATGCAAACCAGGACAGTCTTACTGACATAGCCAACCGTCGCTGTTTCGAACTGGCGCTGAACGCAGAATGGCGGCGCGCGATCCGGGACAATCAACGCTTGTCCATGCTGATGGTGGATGTGGATTGCTTCAAACAGTTCAACGACTTATATGGTCACCGTGAAGGCGACCACTGCCTGCGGCGGGTGGCAAAAGCCATGGCCCAAGCACTCAGCCGGCCGGGCGATCTGCTGGCCCGTTACGGTGGAGAAGAGTTCGCGGTCATCCTACCGGAAACCGATCTGCGGGGCGCGCGCTGGATAGGAGAACGTCTGCGCAATGCCGTCACGGAACTGCGTATCCCCCAGCAGCGACCGGACGGCGACCGCCAGGTCACGATCAGCGTCGGCTGCGCCAGCGTGCGTCCCAACGCGAAGCTGACCTGTTACAGCCTGCTGCAGCACGCCGACGACAGGCTTTATCTCGCCAAGCACTCAGGCCGCAACTGTGTGCGGTGAGTTGCCTTTTGAGAAACGACACCTCGAGTAAAAAAGCGACCCGTAAAGCCTTTCAGCTGGCGGGTTTTTTCCGTCGTGTCCTCAGGTCAACAAGCGACCGCACTGACGCCCTGTGATCGCTTCATCAAAAGCTTTTAAGTAATAGCCAGAGAAAACTTCCAGGAAGAGTTGATCTGTGGTTTTTCGGTACAAGGGGTAAATTGAGCCGGCCCCATAAGGCGCACTGCGCAGGTTGAGTTAACGGGCGTTCGGAGAGCAAGGCACGACCGTCTATTCAGGGTCGGAAGCGTGAGTTCGCCGCTTTTGAAAGTGGCCATTCAGCTTGAATTTCTAGTCAACGACTGGTGTGTAGCGCATAGCAGACCAAGTTTGCTCAGAACCCGCCGACAGCAATGGCCGATCAACAGAAGTACGCATCAACCACGCGAACGGCAGCTTACTGATTCATTCAGCCGCCCAATAACGTGTTTTACCGATTCATCCGCTGACTCTTCCTCACCGATTTCTACTGCCGGAGCAAACATGCATCCGTGCTCTGGCAAGCGGTTCAAGCCTTGTCAGGTACGCACACTCGCCTCGCGCTGCCGCTCGTTCGACACCAGCTTTGACAGTTCCATCATTTCCTCGCCCAGCAGGCCGAGGAGATCGTCCAGCGTGAGGATGCCGACCAAGCCGCCCGCAGCGTCCACCACCGGCATGCGCCGCACGCCTTTGTCGCGCATGTAGCGCAGGGCCTCGAACAGACCTTCGCTTTCGCGCACGGTCGCCACTTCCGGCCCCATGATGTCGCCCACCTTGAGCAATTCTGGATTCACCCCGGCCGCCACCACTTCCACCACAATGTCGCGGTCGGTGACGATGCCGACGGGGTGCTTGCGCCCTTCCCTTGCCTCAACCACCACCAGATCACCGACGTGGTGTGTCCGCATCAGACGCGCCGCTTCAACGACGCTTAGGGATTTTTCCGCGACTACCACTTCGCGGTTGCAGATTTCGCCGACTGGCATGATGCCCTCCTCTTGCGCTAGTTCTGGTTTGGGTGGACCACGCTTGCCCTTCACGCCGTTCGACGGGTTTAGGCCCTTCGACAAGCTCAGGGCGAACGGGGCTACCCTTCGAGGAACTCAGGGCCAACAGCCCAAGCACAACAATGCGTGGCGCCTGCTTTCATTCAAGAGTGCAGGCCCCGAAAAAGCAAGGTCGTCAGGGCTTCGCCTGGCGGCGGCAACGGTCGGCCCACACCGCCGCTTCCACGCGCGAACGCAGATTGAGCTTTTTCAGCAGATGCTTGACGTGCACCTTCACCGTGCCTTCGGTGATGCCCATGTCCTTGGCGATCAGCTTGTTGCTCTTGCCTTCGATCAGGTGATCGAGAATGCGGCTTTCCTGCTCGGTCAGCCCGGCGTCAGTCAAGTTGGTGGGGCGGACCTTGTCGCGCAGCGAGGTGACCAGCAACTGCGTGAGGCGGTCGCTGATGGTGATCTTGCCGCGCGCCGCCTCGGCGAGCTGCTGCATCAGGTCTTCCGGCTCCATGTCCTTCAGCAGGTAGCCGTCGGCGCCGGCCTGCAAGGCGGCCATCAGGTCCTCGGCCTGGTCGGACACGGTCAGCATGATGATGCGCGAATCGAGGCCTTCGTCCTTGAGCGTCTTCAGCACCTCGACGCCGTTCATGTCCTTCATGTTGAGGTCGAGCAGGATC
>Ga0209705_10001507_pt1 | contig 12310 bp, 9 predicted proteins | sample PPLLaktember2015_5_FD_187262 | JGI IMG/M metagenome (GOLD analysis project Ga0209705, IMG submission 187262) | Freshwater sediment microbial communities from Prairie Pothole Lake near Jamestown, North Dakota, USA - PPLs Lake P8 Core (1) Depth... | ecosystem: Environmental > Aquatic > Freshwater... | reverse complement strand
TCGGTTTCCTGATGACTTCATGTTTGAATTGTCAAAAGGAGAGCTTTCTGAATGGAGGCACCAATTTGGCACTTCCAACAGTGAAACTATGGGACTTCGTGTGCCGCCTTTTGCATTTACCGAATACGGAGTAGTTATGCTGGCAAGCGTATTGAATAGTGACAAGGCCATCAAAGTCAATCTACAGATAGTAAGAATCTTCATCCATATGCGGGAAATAATGATTTCAAATAAAGAGATACTGTTCCGATTGGAGAGAATGGAGCATAATATAGCCGACCATGATGCCCAAATTATATCGATCCTTGATTATATGGGCCAACTTGAAGAAGCCAAACAGGAGGAATTGGATCAAAAGAATCGTAAACGAATTGGATTTAAGACTTCAAGAAATCAGGAAGACTAACAACCTCACTAATCGGGAATCTTAGATCCTGAATGACGAGGGAGCTTGAGGGCGAGGGATGTGATCAATTTACTTATGAATAATTGTTCCAACAACTTAGTTCGAAATCCTGACAGATGCTCTGACATCTCCTAACCAGATTCGTGCATCGTCTTGAAATATTCTGGCCATAACACTTCTCTGACCACTTCAAAAGAAGGTCTGAAAACATTTAACATACTAAAAAAAAGCAAGGATTTGACTCCAGGGATCTCAACAATTCAGAGAAGTTTCGTATCTTGTATTAATTCGCTGCAGTCGTATTTATGTGCTCGAAACACAGGAACATATACCGGTATAATTCATTGAGGTATGCCGGACGGGATTATTCCCGGCCCGGGAAATATTTTATTACAATCTGCACTGCAGGGAAAACGGAATTGTTCGGTAATGTCATCAACAGTAAAATGTATTTATCTGAAATCGGACAAATTGCTTCTAATCTGTGGCGGGAAATACCGGTTCATTTCCCGTTTATCGGTCTGGATGTATTCGTTGTTATGCCAAATCACATACATGGAATCATTGTTATTAACCGATTTATCGGAACATCGATGGTAGGGGCGTTGCATGCAACGCCCCTACAACCACATGATACGAAACACCTGTCAGACAAAACCATGTCATTTATTTCACCGAAATCAGGTTCATTATCAGTCGTTGTGCGTTCATATAAATCAGAGGTGACAAAACGTGCTTACAAATTTGACACAAGTTTTTCCTGGCAGCCAGGATATTATGATACTATTATCTGTACAACCGGGCAACTCTCCCGTATCAGAAAATATATTTCTGATAATGCTCAAAACTGGGATTTAATGGTCTGATTTTCTTCAAAATCCGTCCTTCTTTAACTACTTCAAAAAAAGGTCTGGGAATAAGAAACACGAAATAAAAACCACAACCTATCATGTTTTGAGTGAAGAAATATTTCAATAGAATATTTTACTAATCTGGAAAATCTATTTCAATTGGATTTTGGCAGTGGAAGTTTCATTCTCTCGCAAATGGCAATGAACCTGGGATTTCCGAACAATGGCTCAAAAATTTGAGCCGATTTGGTTATATATGTCATTAACGGGTCATGTGATTCAAATCCCTTTTCAACCCAGTCCATGGCTTTATCGGGCTGATTTTCTATAATGTATCCGATTGCCATCCAAGAAAAGCTAACATAATTTTCTTCAGCATATTTCTCCATGTATTTCATTAATTCTTCATATGCCGGAACGATTCCGGATGCTTCGTAGATCCTCTTAATCTCTTTATATCTATCTTCTTCAAACGGAAATGGGAGGCAGTATTTCAACGATTTGATTACTTTGTCGTAATCCTCACACTTGTAAGCTGCTAGTGAAAGCATTTGATTAATGTTATAATCTTCAGGATTGCCGGCCAAAGCTTCTTTCATCAGAGATATGCTGGTTTTGCAGTCACCTGCCTGCACCAATGTTCCTATATATGTAAGCTTTGTAATGAAATTTAATGGATCGAGACTGATTGCAAGTTCTCTCTGCGCAATTGATTCATCACCCCTGTCCATGATCAGTAATAGCTGAGCATACATCAGCCTTGCGAGAGGGTTGTTTGGATTAATGGCCAGAGACCTTAAGAACGCTTTTTCGCTCTTTCCCCAGTCCCATTCCACCAGCTGAGCCATCACGGCAACTTGGTAATGAACTTCAGCAAGATCCGGATCCAATTCCATTGCTTTGTTAAGATTCTCGATGATTTTTGGACCGGCAACAGAAGGTGTTTCCCACCCTTCTTGCTGTATCCATATCCAGATCTCAGCCAACCCTGCGTACAAAGGTGCCCAGTCAGGATTTTTCTCAATGGCACTGTCCAGATATTCAATTGCTTTATATAGCGATTCCCTTGAATAATCACTAAAATAAGAGCGGGCTTTCAGATATTTATCATAAACTTCAAGATCGGTGTTCGGTATTTTTTCGATGAGCCGTTTCTCTTCAGGGGATATGACCGCCTTGAGCTCTTCAGCTATCGATTCAGCTATCCTGATCTGAATATTAAAGATATCTTCCACATTGGTGATCTTTTGCTGGAAAGATTCTCCCCAGAGATGTGACTCATGCTCTGCCATGATCAGCTGTGTCCTCAGACGAAAGGAATTTCCATATTTTTGTCCGCTTCCCTCCACTATATAATTAACCCCAAGTTCCTTTGCAATTTCAGGAATAGGCTTTGTCTGATTCCTGTATTGTTCAACTGAGGTGCGGGAGATAACCCTCAGATCTTTAATCTTCTGAAGATTATTCAGAATCTCTTCCATCAGCCCATTGATGAAGTAAGTGTTTTCTTCATCCTTACTGTCATTTTTAAATGGTAAAATGGCAATCGATTTCTCAAATTTAGTAGCATCCAGCACTTGTTTCCCTGTGCCAGCGACAGAATCTTCCTCAGCTATTGAAGATTTACCAAGAATCTCAATACCTTTATATTTAAGATACCACTTTAATACTATTGACAGATTGCTTAAAGCTGGCTTTACCTGTTCAGGATCAAAATCCTTTGGATGTGCACCATAGGTCGATAAACTGTTCAAACTATGCATTGAGGTTACAATGTATGAAGCCACCTTTTCTTCCTTGTTCAGTTTATCAATTATCCCTTTAAGCGGTTCTGTTTTTCGTGGCCTTTTCAGTTCACATTCGCAAAGATCTGTAACAATTATTTCCAGACATCTTCTTGAATATAGCATTGCTACATTTTCATCCTCAGTTTTTACAAGTTGTCCCATTTCCTTTTCCAGTTCAGGGAAATGACCGATAAGAGATACATTGAGTCTCTCAAGTTCTTTTATTTCTGCTGACCAGATTGCCATTTGAGATGATATTGGTTATGATAAAGTTAGGAAAGAGAAAGATACAAGTCAAATAATAATCCATGGCCTATATTTTTTCAGATTAACAGGATTTCCCATCATATACGATATCAGGGAATTCAAACCTCCTGCAACTCGATCCTAAATGTAAAATCCGTCCTTCTTTGACCACTTCAAAAGAAGGTCTGATGATTTTTAACATATATTGGGAAACAATAGGGATTTATCTATAACTTGCTTCATTATTATTGACATTCAGGTATTTTAGTTACAAATTGATCAGAAGTAATTAAATGAAAAAACTCAGCTTGTCAATTACTCTCCTTTTGATTTTACTCCAAATTGCCGCCCAGGAGATTAAAACATTTAAAACTTCTGATGGCGAAACATTATATTTCAGAACAGTTGGAAAGGGTACTAAGGTCATAATTTTATCAGGAGGGCCAGGTTTTGGTGCAGACGGATTGAATGTCTGGGCAGATTCATTATCGGGAGATTTTGAAGGCATTTCATTTCATCAAAGGGGCACAGGGCTTTCGGGTAATGCTAAACTCGACAGCTCGACAATAAACCTTAAAAGAGCCGTTCAGGATTTAGATGACCTTCGCAAGAATCTTGGACAGGAAAAATTAACTCTTTGTGGTCATTCCTGGGGAGGAATGCTAGCTCAGGCATACGCATCCACATTTCCTGATAATACAGAAAAGATAGTCCTGATAAATCCAGGAGGACCAGATATGAGTTTCTGGCAAGTCTTTTTCAATGATAATATACCCATGAGAAGATATCCAGCGGAAAGAGACTCATTGGAGTATTGGAATAAGCAGCCAGACAGCGAAATAGCTTTATTTAAGCGTGCCCTTTTCTTTGTCTTGCCATATTTCTATGACCATGAAATAGGCCTGAAGCGAATGCCTCCAATGATGAAATTAAGCTCTTTTAATGAAAAAATGAGTAATATGATGATGAATGACTTATATATTAATTACAATCTGAATTCAAGACTCGGCAACTATAAAAATCATTGTATAATAATTCGGTCGAGGCAGGATATAATACAGGCAGAGGTGATTTGTCAAATAAAAGAATTGTTGCCGCAGACAGAAATCATAACAATTGAAAGGAGTGGGCATTTCCCGCATCTTGAGCAGCCAGATGAATTTTACAGGGTACTAAGGGAAGTATTATAATTAAACTGCCCCCTGCTAAGTAAATGTCTTTATCCAGGGAAAATTTATCCGTCAAATCTTCTAAAATCGAATTAATGAAAAAGTTCTGGTTAACCGCAGTAGTTGCTATATTTTTTGCGAATTGTTCAAACAGCCTTTGGGCACAGACAGATGTGTCTAATCCTGACCAACTTAAACTTATGGAGAAGTTTCTCGGAAACTGGCAATTGGATGGTGATAAAGACTCTCTTGTTGTGAGTGAATTCCAACGATATGGTAAAGCATTTGTAGAAACATACTATCAAATTATAGATGGTAAGAAGACCTGGCTGAGTATATGGAGCTATAGTTTTTCCCCGAAAGAAGGCAAATTTAATTTCTTTGGCTTAAGTTCAAATGGTGGTTACTCAACATGGATAGCATCATTCACAAGTAAAAATATATGGATCCAGTATCGGGTTCAGAACTTTAATCCTGAAAAAATTCTCGCAAAAGCTGAAATTAAGTTTATTGATCCTGACCATATAACGGTGACTTTCTACAATTCCGCCAATATGAAAACAGGCCAGCAGCGATGGTCTAAAGTTGAACATTGAATTGACTGGGCTCCTTCCAAAAAACCGTCATTCTCTGGCCACTTCAAGTAAGGTCTGGAAACAGTTAACATATCAGAAAACTAACAGCGACAATTTCAGATGATGCTTTCGTTGGTGGACGAACATTTCAAACTCATTTTTCGCTCAAAACACTCCATTTTCCCCAAATGCTGGCACCAAACTGGCACCGGGCCGAGCGTTAAGAATCCCGCCGGTGGCGGGATTTAGCGAAGTAGCCAGACTGCCGCGGTGGCTCGATCTCAGCGTGATAAGTGTGAGCGTCAGAGCGAGTTATGAGAAAAAAGAGTGAGTTCGTTCGCTCTCGCTCACGCTCTCACTCTTTTTTATGTGGGCCCAGTTGGGATCGAACCAACGACCCCCTGATTATGAGCGTCAAATGAGGGTTTCCACAGGGTTACACAGATTTGTATCTGTTTGTAACAGTTTATTTTGTAACAGAATAATTGTAAAAGATTACACGGATTTATACCGATATGGTGGAAATACTGGCACCAAAACTGGCACCAAAAATAACTATGTTTATGGGATGCTTATTCAGAAAGTATGCGATATAACTCAAGATTCAAATAATAATGACGGCCTTCAATTTCTTTTTTCTCAAGAACATGTATATCGGATAATCTGTTTAAATAATCCCTTGCAGTATTTTCAGAATATATTCCTGAATCAACCAGGTGTTTTACTTTTGTAAAGGGCTGAGTGAACAATGCATTTACCAGGTCTTCAGGACTTCTAACCTTCCTGGCATCTTTTTTAATAAACTCTAATATTGAATCCTTAGCTGAAACAATTTCATTGATTTTTTGGAAAGTAATTATAGATGTATATTCAATAGCTTTAAGCATGAATAATAACCAGTCTTTCCAGTTACCCCTTTGAGAAATCCCAGTTAATCCTGAGTAATAATCATCTTTGTGATCTAAAATATATCGGCTTAGAAACAGTATTGGGACATCAAGTAATCCCTTTTTTGTCAGATAATTGATGTTAAAGACCCGACCTGTCCTGCCGTTGCCATCACGAAACGGATGAATAGCTTCAAATTGATAATGAGCAATTGCCACTTTAAATAAATAGTCCATTTTGAAATTTTCATCATCGTTTAAGAAAGTTACCAGGTTGTCCAACTTTTCTTTTATTATAGCCTGACCTTTTGGCGGAGTATAAATAACCTGACCAGCAGTTGGTCCAGTACCACTTTGCTTTATTGTTGTATTTAAAAAATCAGGCCGAATCTCATCTTTTGTTTGTTTTATTTCCTGAAAGACTTTAATGAAATATTCTATATCAAAATAATCTTGTTTTCTTAAATAATTGTAACCAGACCATAGTGCTTCTCTATACCTTAACACCTCCTTTGAAGCTTCATTAATTTCAGTGTTTTGGTCACTATAAGCCTTATATAGTTCGTCATCTGTTGTGAATATGTTCTCAATAGCACTTGAATTCTTTGCTTCTTGCAAGCTTATAGCGCTGATTAATAAACCTTGATTGGGAATCACTATACTACGACCCTGAAGCCTTGCTATTGCGGCTTTAGCATCTCCCAGTTTCTCCAATATCTCTATTGTTTGATAAAGTTCCTTTCTTATTGGCAATAGGGGAAGATTGTTCCATGGGACATTTCTGTCGGGATTGATTTGATAAAGTATTTCAGGCATTAATTACTGGAATATTTAATGTTTATTCAACTTCTGGCCTCAAATATAGTGTAAATATGTCTGCCAAACATTAAATATATATTTATTTAATGTTAACATGCCTTATTGACCTTAAAAAAGATTTCAAAAACAAACCAGGCATTAAAATATTACATTTTTAATGTTTCCATAAAACTTATAGCCTAAATCCGTCCTTCTTTGACCACTTCAAAGGAAGGTCTGAAAAGACTTAACATTCATAACAAAACAACGATTATTTAACTCTGGATTTAGATGGTCAATTTGCAAAGCCAACTGAAGAAGATCTACTTTCCCATTCTTTGGATTAATTATTCTTTTGACTGGCAACAGCCTTTTTTGTTGCTTCAGAATAAATATATCGTATTCATTGCAAGAGAGAAAAATTGCCAGGTTAGTTATGATTATACTTTTCCAATATTTTCTTAAACTCAGGCTGGTTCTTTAACGGTGCCCATCTTGGATCAAGCTCAAGGATTTTAGTTGAAAGCATTCCAGGCATTGAGAGAAGGTTCTTTATTTGTTCAAAAGCTTCATCATATTTACCAAGCATTACATAGATACGTGCCAAACCTTCGACTAAATATACCCCTCTGTATGCTTCTTTATTTACTGGGAGTAATTTTACTGCAGTTTTGCCTGCGTTTATTGCTTTATCACTAAGATCCAATCCGGCATAAGCGATTCCCAAGGCACTGTATAGGCGTGGATCGTCAGAAGTATTCTTTATTTTATTTTCAAGGAATATACGTGCAGAGTCATAATAGGCATGCTCTAATTCCGAATTGTTCATTAAACCATAGATTTCTGCGTAATATTGATATTTCGGTCTAAAGTAAAACTGCGATTCAAATACATCGGATTTTAAGAGTGAGAGATTCTTAAAGACCTCATCATAGTCACCATTAAATATATTAATCAGAACATCTGTTTCAATAAACATCGAATCTAAAACAGAAGATTTATTATTCATAGCTGTACTTTCCAACATTTCTTTTGCCTTTTTCGTGTCACCTTTCCATTGGAGAAACAATTTAGATAATTCCACAGATGGGCTTGCCCAATCAGGTTGAAGCAAGACAGCCTTATTGAAATATTCCTCTGCTTTAGCATAATCCCGTAATAGATCAAATGTTTCACCAGCGTTAAATGCGACCCTTGATGATCTGGGATCAAGTTCTGATGCATTTACAAATTCAGATTTTGATATTTCCCAATTTCCTGCCCGACGATGAACACAAGCTACCCAATATAAAGCCTCTGAGTTTTTGGGTTGTTCTTTCAATATTATTTCAAATTGTTCAAGAGCCTCTGCATACTTTAGATAACCATGGTAATAATATAATCCTAAGGCAAGGTGAGCCTGAGATAGATCAGGGTCTATTCCAAAAGCTTCATCAATTTCTTGTTTACATTTAGATAAAAGATTTTTACTATGGTCCTGATAGAACCAATATTGTAACAAACGACACCTTGCAAGTTGGGCATAGACTAAGGCAAATTTTGGATCAAGCTCGATTGCCTTTTCATATAGTTTAATAGCAGTCCTATAATCTTGCGAAGCATAACTTTTCCAATAATAATAATTCCCTTGAAGGTAATAATTGTAAGCCTCAAGATTTTCAGTAGGTTTCTTCTCAATCTTTTCTATCTCGTCAGGTGATAGTACTGTCTTTAGTTGAATCGCAATATCTTTGGCTATTTCGCTCTGAAGAGGAAGCATTTGCTTTATCTCCCTTGTATAATCGTTTGACCAGACATGTTGATCGGCTCTCGAATCAATTAATTGAACCCATATCTTTAAATTATTTCCCTCACGTCCCACACTCCCCCCAACTAAATAATTTGCATTAAGCTCATTTCCTATAGTGGTGCTGGACTTTTTTGTATCCTTGTACTGATCAGAAGATGTTCTGGACCTGACAATGAAAGTCTTTACTTCCTGAAGATTATTGAGGATTTCCTCCATAAACCCATCACAAAAGTATAACTGGGTTGTATCATTGCTCAGATTCCTAAAAGGAAGAACAGCAATTGTTTTTTCCAGTTCTTTTGTTTGTTTGCCACCACCAATGATATTGGAAAAGAATAAAACTGCAACCACAATTGCTATTAGTAGTATCATTCCAGAGATTGAACCTATCAGCCTTTTCTTTGGAACCTGGATACTCTTTTTTTCATCTTCAGTACTTTTAATTTCGTGACTTTTCTCATCAGGTGGCTTCATCTTGATATCTGTCCCCGCTTTCTTATAATTCAAGTACCACTTGATAATTATATCAAGATTAACAAGGACTGGCTTCACCTGCTCAGGATCGAAATCTTTTGGATGCGTTCCGAATGTTGATAACTCATTCAAGCCATGCATTGAAGCGATAATATGGGCAGATATCTTTTTCTCCTTGTGCAGCTTATCAATTATGCCTTTGAGAGGTTCAGTTCCCCTATCTCTTTTTAGTTCACACTCACACAGGTCAGTTATGATAACCTCCAGACTTCTCCTCGAATATAAAAGAATCATATTCTCATCATCGGCTCTAATCAGCCGTTCCAGTTCTTTTTCCAGATCGGGTAACTGACCTTTGAGTGATTCATAAAGTTTCTCAAGCTCTTTTATTTCGGCAGACCAAATGGCCATTGAGATAGAATTTAATTTTCAATTAATCAGATTAATGGCATTTATGTATGTAAAGTTATGCTATCCTGATGCTAAAGTCAATTTTCTTTCAACTTGAGAGAAGGTGATAGTATTTAAAGGTTGTCCTGGCATATGTTTAAAGGACTTTTCACGATAGTTAATTCCTGTCCAACCTTTCCCTTTACCAACATGAAAAAATGTCCCAGAATCAACTAGATTAACCCAGGATCAAATCGGTGGTGTTTAGTGGGAATTACAACCAACCCTGCAGACAAAATCCCTCCTTCTTTGACCACTTCAAAAGAAGGTCTGAAAGCACGAAACATACATTACAAAACAACAAGGATTTAACTCTGGGATTCTCAAAATTCAGAGAAGTTTCGTATCTTGTATTAATTCGCTGCTGTCGTATATATGTGCTCGAAACACAGGAACAGATACCGGTATAATTCATTGAGGTATGCCGGCCGGGATTATTCCCGGCCCGGGAAATATTTTATTACAATCTGCACTGCAGGGAAAAAGGAATTGTTCGGTAATGTCATCAACAGTAAAATGTATTTATCTGAAATCGGGCAAATTGCCTCTAATCTGTGGCGGGAAATACCGGTTCATTTCCCGTTTATCGGTCTGGATGTATTCGTTGTTATGCCAAATCACATACATGGAATCATTGTTATTAACCGATTTATCGGAACACCGATGGTAGGGGCGTTGCATGCAACGCCCCTACTATCTCATGATACAACTCACCTGTCAGTCAAAACCATATCAACTATTTCTCCGAAATCAGGTTCATTGCCAGTCGTTGTCCGTTCATATAAATCAGTAGTGACAAAACGTGCTCACAAATTTGACACAAATTTTTCCTGGCAGCCAGGATATTATGATACTATCATCTGTACCACCAGGCAACTGTTCCGTATCAGAAAATATGTTTCAGATAATGCTCAAAACTGGGATTTTATGGTCTGATTTTCTTCAAAATCCGTCCTTCTCTGACCACTTCAAAAGAAGGTCTGAAAAACACTTAACAACCAGACCTTTCTAATACAGGCAGTCAAAGATCAAACTAGAAAACTTGATGGTACATCCTTGAGTCGGGCAATATCACAAATCTTCTCTGATACTTTCCATCCATTCTGGCATACAACCTGGCACGAAGAACAATCATCACAAACCTTATGAGGAAGCTCCAGAGATGTCAGCAGGTTGTAAGCGAGAGCTGGTTGTCGATAACCGTATACATACATATATGCCCTCATCAAATCAGGAATCGGCAGTTCGGCTTTGCATTGCTGAAGACACTGGCCGCAGCCTTGGCAGAATAAGCCAGTGTAAGAATCCTCTCTTTTCAAGTCGTTCATTTCAGCATTGGTAAGACTTAGATCTTCCATAACCGAAAGGTCGATATTCATCTCGTCTAAGTTGCTAAAGCCAGGTACAGTTGCATGAACATTCGTATCTTGGAGGACCCATTTCAATGACGCACCTGGATTTATTGGTTTCTTTCCTTCTTCAATATCTCCCCTTATCACCTTTATTGCAACGACTCCCAGTCCTGCTTTGGCTGCATTGGCAATAGCTTCTTTGACCTGAAACAGATTTATTTGTCTGGGGTTGTATGAAGCCATAATAACCTCATAAAATTTCGAATCAGTAGCGGCTTGAACCACTTCTGGTACATTGCTATGGCTGGTCATACCCAAGAATCGTGCTTTCCCAGCTTTTTTTGCCTTTTCCATGGCTTTCATGACAGGTTCATAAAAGGCTGATTCTCTCCGAGAGACCATATGGTGGTACAGAATATCCACATAGTCCATTTGTAAACGCTTCAAGGCTGCATCAAGGTTCTCGGTAAATTCTTTCTCAGTCGCCGTTTTTTCGTAGAGCCCAGTCTTGTAATCTTGGGGGAGGTGGATCTTAGTGCCATAGATAACTGATTCCCGAGGCCGTCCCTTGAGAACCTCTCCGATCATTTCCTCATTCCGTATTTGTTGCGGCTGGCCAGCGGTGGAGTCGAAGAGAGTTATTCTGGCATCAAGTGCTGCTTTCATTAAAGAAGGGCTACCAGAGGTCAGAATTCCCATTCCGATCACGGGCACCTTAATACCAGTCTTTCCAAGAGTGCGGTAGACTAATTTTCTGGGAAGATCATTTTTCTGATCCTTAATAGTAGTTGCAAACCCATTGTTCCCAAATAATCCGACTCCCAAAACTCCAATGGAAGCACTACTAAGAAACCGTCTGCGGTTCAGTTTCCTGTTCATTATGGTTAGTTTCTGTTTTTAATTACAGCAAGTTACGAGTTGGTAAAGCAAAAGTCAAATAAAATTGTACCAGTTATAGCAAATTTGACACTGGAGACCTGATCACAATATAATCGAGTCTCATATTGACCAGAAATGATCTTGGTTAAGGGCTTGCCAAAAGATGATGAGTTGAAAGTCTGGTATAATCCCTTATGAAAATCCGTCCTTCTTTAATCACTTAAAAAGAAGGTCTGAGGACATTTAAAATGCATTTGGAAACAACGATTTAAGCCTCGTCGTTTTTAAGCAATCTACCACAGACTGATGAATTCAGGGATTTGGTTTTAACACAATGATTTACAAAAGGGTTACTAGGATTTTTTTGACTTTCCCTTTTTATTGTTGTAACTTACATCAACATTCTTGGCTTACAGATTTTAAATCATATGCATTCACCAAAATCCAATTAAATGAAGAAATTTTATTTAACCGCAATAATTGTAACATCTCTGTTGCTGTGTCCAAATAATATACATTCACAAACCACGCTTAAAGGACTTAACCAGATTGAATTATTCAAACAGTTTACTGGCGTTTGGAAGGGTGAGATGGGCAAAGATACAATCTTCACAATGGAAATAAAATCGTTCTATAGCGGGTTTGAA
>Ga0209705_10001498_pt1 | contig 12326 bp, 11 predicted proteins | sample PPLLaktember2015_5_FD_187262 | JGI IMG/M metagenome (GOLD analysis project Ga0209705, IMG submission 187262) | Freshwater sediment microbial communities from Prairie Pothole Lake near Jamestown, North Dakota, USA - PPLs Lake P8 Core (1) Depth... | ecosystem: Environmental > Aquatic > Freshwater... | reverse complement strand
CCCGCGAACTGACGGAGGCCGACATCGTACGGCACATGGCATCAGCGGATTCCAAGCGCTTTGCCGAACTCCTGAGGAACTGGATCAAGTGAAATACGGGTATAGGGTCAAGGGTATAGGGTATAGGGTCGAGGAAGTACGGATAATGAAGGACCCTGTATCGTTGAACCCGATCCCCTATTCCCGATCCCCGATACCCTGGATTGGATTATGAACAGTGAAGAAAAAGCAGCCATCCTTCTGCTCTCGCTCGACGAGGAACAGGCGGCGGAGGTCATGAAAAACCTCCGGTCCGCGGAGGTTCGCCGCATCAGCAAGTACATGAGCCGGATCACGAGCATATCGGCCAGCGATGTCCAGGAAGTGGCCAAGGAGTTCTGTGATCTCGCCAAGGAGAGGGGCGGGATCCTTTCCGTCAAGGAGGACGTGGCGAAGAACATCGTCCTGAGGGCCCTGGGGCCCGAGCAGGCGGGAAGCATCCTGACGGCCCTCGAGGGCGAGAAGGACAAATTCGGCGAGAATCCCATCTTCGAAAAGCTCCGGGACATCGACCCGCGGCTGCTGAAGGATTTCACGAAGATGGAGCACCCTCAGACCATCGCGCTGATCCTGGCCCACCTGCGGCCCGAACAGGCCGCCGAGATCATGGAATCCCTCGGTCCGGAGATGCAGATCGAGATCGTCCGGAGGATGGCGAGCCTCAAGAGCGTTCCCACGGATCTGATCGAGGACGTGGCCCAGACCCTCGAAAGCGAACTCATCGCCGGCGCGGCCAGCGAGAAGGAGATCGGCGGCGTGGGGCTCATGGCGGAAATCCTCAACCGCATGAACCGCACGAGCGAAAGCGCGATCATTTCCTCGCTCGACGGCTCGGACCCGGAGCTGGCCGCAGAGATCCGCGGGCTCATGTTCACCTTTGACGACATTCTGAAGCTCGACGACCGCAGCATCCAGGAACTCCTGAGGGAGGTGTCGAGCGAGGATCTCGCCAAGGCCCTCAAGGTCGTCGTCGCGGAGGGCCGCGAGAAGGTGTTCAAGAACATGTCCAAGCGCGGCGCCGACATGCTGAAGGAAGACATCGAAATGATGCCGCCCATACGGCTCTCCGATGTGGAGAAGGCCCAGCGGACCATCCTGGATGTCTGCAAGCGGCTCGAGGCGGAAGGCCGGATACAACTGTCACGCGAGGAGGGCGATGCATTCGTCTAATCGGGTCATCAAGTCCAAGAACGTCAAGGTCGTCGACGGCCCCGCAACGGAAAAGCCGCGTTTCATGCCGGCCGACTTCGGGTGCGAGAATCTTACCCAGGGTCCCGCCCCGCGGCGCTCCCGGATCGAGGAGATCCTCCTCGAGTCGGAAAAGAAAATCGGCGTCGCCGTGAAGCATGCCTATGAGCGGGGCCATGCCGAAGGCTATCGCACGGGGATCGAGAAAAAGGAGAAGGAGCAGGCCGCCCTGGTGGAGGCCCTGAAGAAGCTGCTCCTCGAGGTGGAGAACATCCGCCGCAGCATCCTGGAGCGCGGTGAAGCGAGGGTGCTCAAGCTTGTGATTGCCGTGGCCCGGAAGATCATCCGCCAGGAAGTGGCGACGGACCGCGATGTGATCCTCAGCGTGCTGCGCGAGGCCGTCAAAAACGTGCTGGACCGCGACCGGATCAAGATCCGCCTGAACCCGCTCGACCATGAGAGGATGTCAAAGCTGACCCCGGCCCTCATCGCCGGTTTCGAAGGGATCCGGTCGATTGCACTCGAGGCCGACGAGGCCATCGGCCCCGGCGGCGCTGTCATCGAGACCGCTTTCGGCGAGATCGACGCCACCATCGAGCAGCAGCTCGAGGAGATCCTGAAGGCATTCAAGGAAGGCACGCAAAAAAGCTGAGGAGCGAGGTTCGAGGACCGAGGCACGAGGAACAAAAGAATGAGGACCCCCTATTGCCCTGAACCCTGGACCCTGAACCCTGAACCCTGCTGCGGAGCAGCGAGATGACCCTGGATTTCAACCGCTATCAACGGATTCTCGACCAGATCAACCCGATCAAGGTGAACGGTACGGTGAGCGAGATCATCGGCCTTATGGTCGAGGGTCACGGACCGGCGAGCTCCGTGGGCGAGATGTGCAACATCTTCGCCAATGGCGGGGGCTGCGAAACGCTCCGGGCCGAGGTAGTGGGATTCCGCAAGGGGAAGGTCCTCCTGATGCCGCTGGACAATCTCCAGGGCGTGGGGCCGGGCTGCAAGATCGTCTCTCTCGGGCGGAAAGCCTCGATCGCCGTGGGGAAAAAGCTCCTCGGCCGGGTCATCGACGGCCTCGGCAACCCGATCGACGGCAAGGGACCCATCGATCTCGAGGATGAATACCCGCTCTATGCCGAGCCGATCAATCCCCTGCAGAGAGGCCGGATCGAGGAGCCCATGGATCTCGGCATCCGCGTTCTCAACGGACTGCTGTCCTGCGGCAAGGGCCAGAAGATGGGCATCTTCTCCGGGTCCGGCGTGGGGAAAAGCATCCTCATGGGCATGATCGCCCGCTACACGAAGGCCGATGTGAACGTCATCGGGCTCATCGGCGAGCGCGGGCGCGAGGTCCGCGAGTTCGTCGAAAAAAACCTGGGTCCCGAGGGCCTCCGGCGCTCCGTCGTCATCGTGGCCACCTCGGACCGCCACCCGCTGATCCGGATGCGGGCCGCCTACGCGGCGACCTCCGTGGCCGAGTATTTCCGGGATCAGGGCAGCGACGTCCTGCTCATGGTGGATTCGCTCACCCGCTTTGCCATGGCCCAGCGGGAGGTCGGTCTGTCCGTGGGCGAGCCGCCGGCCACAAAAGGCTATACCCCCTCCGTCTTCAGCCTCCTGCCGAAGCTGCTGGAGCGAACGGGACCCGTTGAGGGCAAGGGAAGCATCACGGGGCTCTACACCGTTCTGGTCGAGGGCGACGACTTCAACGAGCCGATTGCCGATGCGGCGCGCTCCATTCTGGACGGGCACATTGCGCTCTCGCGCGCGATCGCCTCGAAGAACCACTATCCGGCCGTGGATGTTCTCGAGAGCGTGAGCCGCGTCATGATCGACATCGTCAACGGCGAGCAGCGCAAACGCGCCAATGATCTGCTGAACATCATCGCCACCTACCGGAAAGCCGAGGACCTCATCAACATCGGCGCCTATGTGGCGGGAAGCAACCCCGAAATCGATCACGCCCTCAAGATGATCGACCGGGTCAACGCCTATCTGAGGCAGGACATGAACGAGAAGGTGGGGTTCGAGGAGAGCCGCATGCAGCTGCTGGCTCTCTTCCAATGACAGATCGAAGGTGAGAAGGTGAGAGGGTGAGAAGGTTGGATAGGCTGAACGTCGATTGCATGCTTCCGGCTTCTCCGAACGTCCTATCCTCTGAGATGCTCGGTGCCGGATTTATAAACATCCGCTTAAGGGAAAGACATGTTCCGGTTCCGCTTTGAACAGATCTTGAATGTCCGGAAGCTTGCGGAAGAGCAGGTCATGCAGGAATTTTCCGAGCAGGTGCGGGGGCTCGAGCGGGAGAAGGAGCACCTCCGGTCGATCCGCGGCGAGAAGGCGGGCGTGCTGGCGGAACTGATGCGCCGGCAGGCCGGAAACCTGAATGCCGCCGAGATCGGCCTCACGTTCGGCTATATCAAGAAACTCCGGGAGCGTGAGGTGGCCCAGGTGGTCCTGGTCTCGGACCGGGAAAAGGTCCTCGAGGCAAAGCGGGAGGCACTCTTGGAGGCCATGAAGAGGCGCAAGATCATGGAGATCCTCAGACAGAAGAAGCTCGAGCAATACTGGAAAGAATGGAACCACAGGGAGTCCGTGGAACTGAACGAACAGGGAATTATTCGATTTCTGAAGAGGTCCGGCGATGAGAAGACTGATCTTAATCTGTGAAATCCTGGTTGTCCTGCTGATCGTCATCAAGATCGCGGCGGCGGGTGGAGTCCTGCAGAAGATGATGCCCGATGCCTCCGTCTTCGATCCCAGCCACGCCATCGCGAACGTGTCCCAGAAGGCCCCCGAGGCGGGCGATGATGCATTGTCAAAGGAGCGCAAGCTCGTCGCCTCGCTTGCCGAAAAGGAGAAGCAGCTCGAGAGCCGCGAGAGCGCGATCAAGGAGGAGGAGAAGAAGCTTCAGGTCCTCAAAGGCGAGATCGTCACCAAGATCGACACGCTCAAGGGTCTCGAGGACAAACTCTCGGGCATGCTCGATACCGTGAAATCAGCCGAGGACAAGCGGCTCAGGGATCTTGCCACCGTCTTTGAGGCAACGGCGCCCGCCCAGGCAGGCCCCATGCTGGAGAAGATGGACAAGAAGCTTGCCGCCGGGATCATCATGAACATGAAGAGCAAGAAGGCGGGAGCGATCTGGGGGCACATCGGCGCGCAGCGGGCCGCGGAGATCGCCAAGGAGATCACGAGCACGCCGAAGCATGGCGGGGATCAATCGAGTCAGTAGAGTGCAATCCCTCTGTCCATTGTGTTCGCAGAAGCGTGTAGCGTGTCAGGCTGCTTCGCAGCGGGCTTCGGGCTTCCGGATAAAAAGAATCCAATTTGCATGGGGGACGGTCAGTCCATCGGACGATCGATCCCCTTTTTCTTTTACCGCTTTTTTTCTCTTCCACTGGTCACTGGTCACTGGTCACTAGTCACTGCCGCGAAGCGGCCTGCACTCAGTCACTTCTTGAGTATCCCGATACCCTGTACCCGATTAAAAGACGCCGGAGAAGCCGGTCCATTGATCCTTTTCGGGATCCATGTTCTGCTCGAAGCGGTCGACTCCCCGGAAGCTGAACTCCATGTGGCCGGGATCGATGGTGCCGTCGGCCGTCGAGTTCTGGTAGATCTTGAAGAAGACCGTGGCGCTCAGGCTTTTGGGGTCGTAGGAGACGTAATCCGGGAGCCGCTGGAACGAGATCTCCGTGGACGGTATCGCAAGGCCGTAGTTATACCGACTCGCTCCGAATCCGCCGGCCCTGCTGATCGACCAGTTGGTAATTTCCTCGACGGATTCCCTGTCCATTTCCTTGTCGAACTGGAACTTCACGAAAAACAGCTTGGAGGCGCCGGCGGTGGATAGTTCACTGTCGAGGTCCGATACCGCCGTGCGTGCGGGCAGATAGTGCGGAAACGTGCTGTCCGCGTGGGTCATGACGATCTTCGGGGGGTCGGCCTTGTAGATATATCGGCTCAGGAGATCGGCCAGTTCCGGCGCTTTTTTATCGAGGAATTCGAAAAGATCCTGGGCAAGGTCGATTTCCCCCATGTCCGCATAGGCGTACCCCATCTCGGCATAGGCATCGTAGAAATCCCATTTCTTTTCCAGAGCGGCCTTGAACTCATTGATCGCGATTTCGTATCGCCCCTGCGCGGCATAGGTCTGGCCGAGGCCCAGGTGCGGCGCGGGATCGTCGGGAGACATCCGGAGAACCTGCATGAACTGCTCTTCCGCCTTGCCGTATTCGCCCGTCTGCAGATAGGCCTGACCGAGGGCGTAGCGGTTGCCTTCGGACGGGTTGAGCTCAACGGCCGTTTCGTACTCCGTTACGGCCTCATCGTAGCGATCCTGCGAGAAAAGAAACTGGGCGAGGTTGGCGTGGGCAGTGTCCAGGGTGCTGTTCTGCCCGATGAACGTCTTGAGGCTCTTGATGGCGCTCTCCGAGTCGCCCATCGCGAGGTAGGCGTTCGACATGTACTGTGCCGCATCGACGGCGTTTTGCGCTGTGGGGTCCAGCGAGATGGACATTCTGAATGCCGAGACGGCGGCGCTGAACTCTTTTTTCTTGTACAGGTCGAGCCCCCTCTCGAGGGATTTTCCCGCGTAGTATTCGAGCGACCCGGAATTGCTCTGCATGGAGGAAAAAAGCGCGTCAGCGCTGGCCCCGGTGATTGAACTCATTTCGGTCTCATCTTGCGAGTAAGGTTTTCCTGAGAAGTATTTCGGCAGAATCAAGGGTTTCCTTGAGGGCTTGATCGATGCCATGGGGTCGCGGGTTTGCCCGGGCCTTGCCAGACCGGGACACCCGTCTCTTGAGACGCGCGGCATAAAGTTAAAATTTGCCCGGTCCTCTCCGATCGCACGGGAAATAATTGCCCGAAAGGCCATGTTTTTCTTTCTTGCGTCCTGGCGGCCGTCCTGGGGGAAGGCGGCAGAACCGTGTGTCGCATCGACGAAAATATTGAATGATATTGGTGAGTAAGTGTTCTTTTGTTCCCGATACCCGAACCCCGATACCCAATACCCTTCTTCCATGGCACAGGCGTTGCTCAACGTCTTCGTCACAACCCTTATGAGGAGTGAACATGGATTCTCCAGGCGTGCAGATTACATTGGACTCCGTGGCCCCGCCGGAAGCGCCGAAGAGCCGGGACGTGGCCCCTGGAAAGAAGCGCGAGGACGAGGGCGAAGCGAAAGACACCGCCGCTGCGGCAGCGGCCCTTACCGTATCCTTTGCCGATATCCTGCGGTCCAAGAGGCAGGATATCAAGACCGGCGCAGGGGAACGGGAAAAAACGCTTTCCTTCCTGAAGACGAAGCCGACCGGTCAGAAGGAAGGCGAAGACGCGCTCCTGCAGGCAAACGGGCAACTCGCTGCCGGCAGGAAGCGACTCAGGCAGCCTGCCATCGAAGTGCAGGCCAAGGAAACCCTGGATCATGCAAAGGAACGGGCAGGTGCGGCCATGAAGGCAGCCACGGGTAAAGGGCCCGGCGGGGATAGCCAGGAAGCCGGGCAGCCGGCCGAACTGCCGAAAAAGGGAGCCCTGAGCCCTGCCGAGGAGAACCTGCTGAAGGAGATGATCCAGAAGAACGGCAGCCTGGCCGCGCAGAAAAAGGCGTCCCAGGTGACGGGGTTCGTCAATGGCGAGCTTCTGACGCGCCGCGAAGGGATCGGCGCCGTCAAGTCGATGACGGCAAAGGAAGGGGAGGTGCTCAAAAATCTCTCGGGCGGCGAGGGGGCCGAGGCGCCGAAGAAGTTCAAAGCCGGAAAATCGGCTAGGACACAACAGCCCTTTGTGATGCGCGACAATCCCGACGGCGGTGAGAAGGCGGCCGCGGCCGTTTCGTCGGCGGATGCGATGAAGCAGGAACTTGCCGGCCTGACCGAGGGCCAGCAGGACAAGCTGGCAGCAGCGGGTCCGACGAAAAAACAGGCGGCCGCGGGCGGGAGCAATCCCGAAATGCATGAAGTGCCTGCCGGTACCGGGACCATTTCCGTTCTTCCGGGCAGGGGAAGTGACAGCGCTGCGCCTGCGAGGCCGCAGGCCGTGATGAGCCAGGTCCTCGACGGGGCAGCCCAGATCCTTCGAGAAGGCTCCGGCAGGGTGACCCTGACCCTGCAGCCTCCCCGGCTCGGCACACTGGATCTCGATGTCGTCGTTCAGGACAACCGGGTGAGGATGGTCATGCTGGCCGACAACCAGGAGGTCAAGCAGATGCTTCAGGCCGGCATGGACGATCTCCGCAACGCCCTGCAGGACAAGGGGTTCCAGATCGACCGCCTGGAGGTCCTCGTCCAGAACCGGCCCGATGATACCGGCTCTAACTTCTGGCAGCAGGCGGGGTTTGGCCGCGAGGATTCTGCCGGGAGAGGAGAGAGAAAACCCGAACAGGAAGCGGTGCATTCCGCCCAGGGACCGCCGGCGCGGCCTCTCCGAACAGGGGATAGTGGAATCAGCGTCTTTGCGTAACGGCAAGACAAACCGGGAGGAGATCCACCATGAGTGACACGAGCACAATACAATCGGCGGCAGGCGCGGCAATGACGACCGCCACGACGGCCAGCACCAGAAATGTCATCGGCAAGGACGAGTTCCTGAAGATGCTCATCGCCCAGCTCAAGCACCAGGACCCGATGAACCCCATGGACGGCACGGCCTTCACGGCGCAGCTGGCACAGTTCTCCAGCCTGGAGCAGCTCCAGAACATCAATACCCAGCTGACCTCCTTTACCAAGCAGCAGCAGTCGCTGGGCAACACGCAGGCCGTGAACCTCATCGGCAGGGAAGTCCTGGCAAAGGGCGACACGATCCAGGCCGAGGGAACGCCTGTCGACCTGAGCTACCAGCTCAAGGGCGATGCAGCCACGGGCCTCGTCCGCATCTACAACGCCAACGGCGAGCTGGTCGATGCCCTTGTATTCAAGAACCAGAAGCAGGGATTGAACACCCTGACGTGGATCCCCCCGAGCTCCACCGTGGGCCGCTGCACCTTCGAGGTGAGCGCCGCTGACAGCGCCGGCAAGTCCGTCGGCGTCGACGCCATGATCCAGGGCGAGGTGACGGGTGTAAACTACCGCGACGGCGTGACCTACCTCAGCGTGGGCAACCGGGAGATCGCCTTCAGCGACGTCGTCTCCGTGAAAAAAACGAGCACGAATTAACACCGGGAATAAGACCGGGCAAACCAGGAGGATCGTGAGATGGGAAGCGCACTATGGATCGCCATTTCGGGGTTGAATGCCAGCTCCAAGCAGATGGATGTCATCGGTAACAACATCGCCAACGCCAACACGATGGGCTTCAAGGCCGGCAAGACCTACTTCGCCAACGTCTTGAGCCAGAGTCTCTCCGGCGGGGCCTCCGGCGCCATGCAGATCGGCCAGGGCGTCACCGTGGCCGACGTGGCCACCCAGTTCAGCCAGGGCTCCCTCGAGTCCACCTCAAGTTCCCTCGACCTGGCCATCGACGGCGGCGGCTTCTTCATCGTCGAGGACAGCGAGGGCTCGCAGTACTACACCCGGGCCGGCGCCTTCCACATCGACGGCGAGGGCTACCTCGTCGACGTCAACGACTGCCGCGTGCAAGGCTACGCGCCTTCCTCTCCGGCGCTCGGGGATATCAACACGAGAAACGCCCAGTCGGCCCCCGCCGCCTCCACGAACTTCTCCGTCGGTCTCAACCTCGATGCCCGGACCGATGCGGGCGGCACGTTCTATTCCTCCCAGACCGTCTACGATTCCCTCGGGGCGGCTCACACGCTCGCCACGACCTACATGAAGACGGAAGGGGAGGGCGAGTGGGGCATGAATATCACCCTGGACGGTAATGCCGCAGATACCCAGAATTACACGGGCTTTTCCTTCGACGGCACGGGAAATCTCGACAAGGTCTACAGCACGACCATGGGCACCGCGACCGTCTCGGGAACGGGAACCGGCACGGCCACGGCCACACTGGTCGACGGCCGTGACGGGCAGATTTACAAAACCGGCAATCTCGTCCTGCGGAGGGACGGCGTCGATAGCTGGTCCGTCCTTACATCTTCTTCTGATTATGACAACGCGAGCGTCACGAGCTACGGCACACTCGGCAGCGATGACACGTTGGCCATCGACCTCGACGGCTACGGCGGTGCAGACCTCACCGTGGCCCTCGGGAGCGGCTGGGCCAACAACGACTTGCTTACCATTCCGTTCACATCCACGGAGGTGGACCCCGCCGATATCACCGTTTCCTTCAGCGGCCTTGCCAACGGTGCCACAATCGGGGCATCGGGGGCCCTGGCGTGGGACCTGACATCGACCAGCGCCGAGACGATCTCCGGCTATGCCTCCAGCTCGACGGTGAAGGCCCTCACCAATGACGGATACCCCTCCGGCGTGCTCCGGAGCCTCGCCATCGAGAAGGACGGCAACATCTCGGGCTTCTTCACGAACGGACAGACGGCCTCGCTCGGGCAGTTGTCCCTGGCCGACTTCCCCAACCCCTGGGGCCTCAAGAAGATGGGCTCGAACCTCTTCAGCTCCACCCTCACCTCGGGCCAGGCCATCGTGAACACGCCCGGCGCGGGCGGCCTCGGCGAGGTGACCTCGAACGCCCTGGAGATGTCCAACACGGACCTCGGCACGGAGTTCATCGGCCTGATCACGGCCCAGAGGGCCTACCAGGCCAGTGCCAAGGTTATTACGACAACGGACGCCATGATGGCTGAGTTGATGAATATCAAGAGGTAATCCGAGCGCCGGGCTGCCCCCGGCTTGCGGTAAGCCGCACGAGGGGGCAGCCCGGCGCTCTGTTCCGTACCGTCAAATTGTTGACCCGTTCAGGGCGCTCCGCATCCTCTCCGGATGCCTTATGCGCCCGGGTTGGCCGCTGGTTGCCATCCCGTTCCTTCGCACCCTTCTGCCGGCGGGCTCCGCCGGCCGGAATCGCTTGAAAATCCTTCTGTTTCGGTTGGTATGGAATTTGCTCATATCGAATGTGCACCTGTGCAGCCCGCGAGGTTCGCCCGTGGATTCGGCACCCGGGACTTTCCGTGGCGGGTCGGGCCGCGCGGGGGCCGGTTACCGGGGTCGGATGCTCCGGGGCCCGGCAGGCAGCATGCACGCGGGGCGCGTGCCGAATAGCGAACTCGCAAGAGCAAATTGGGGGAAGCATGGCCAAGGACGTCGAAAAGAACAAACCGGAAGAACAAGCTGCCGAGGACGGCAAGGCTAAGAAGAAGGGCTCGAAGCTCAAGTGGATCATCATCGGTATCGTGGTCGTTCTGGTGCTGGGCGGCGGCGGTGCCGGGGCCTATTTCTTCCTGAACAAGTCGGCCAACAAGGAAGCCCAGGCCCCCGCAAAACCCCCGATCGGCGCCGTCTGGGCCCCCGACGTCTTCATCATCAACCTGGCCGACGCCGATGCCGACCGCTACCTCAAGGTCGTCATGAATTTCGAGCTCTCGGACCCGCTCGCCGTGGCCGAACTCGACGTGATGAAGCCCAAGGTCCGCGATATGGTCCTGAGCGTGCTCACCGTGAAGGGCATCAAGGACCTGAACAACTTCGAGGGCAAGCAGCGCCTCAAGGAAGAGATCGCGATGCGCCTCAATAATCACCTGACGAAAGGCAAAGTCGTCCAGGTGTATTTTACGGACTTTGTCATCCAATAAAAGGCTAGAGGCTAAAGGCTAAAGGCTAAAGGCTAAAGGCAAGAAATCCCCTTTCATCACCCTTTGCAAAAGAGGGAAATAGGGGGATCTGGACGGAATAGACTGAACAGACGGAATAGACGGATTCGATCATGTCCAACATACTTTCCCAGGAAGAGATAGACGTCCTCTTGAAAGGCCTTTCGGGCGGGGAGATCGAGACAGACCGGGCCGAGCAGCGCGAGCCCGGCGATGTCCTTCCCTATGATCTGACCAGCCAGGACCGGATCATCCGGGGGAGGATGCCCACCTTCGAGATGATGACGGAGAGATTCGCCCGCCTGTTCCGGCTGAGCCTTTCGTCGCTTCTGCGCCGGGTTGTCGGGGTGAGCGCGCTGTCCGTCGAGATGATGAAGTTCGGAGAGTTTCTGAAAACCCTTCCCGTCCCCACGAGCCTTCACGTCTTCCGGATGGAGCCGCTTCGGGGCAGCGCCATCTTCGTCGTCGAGTCGAAGGTGATCTTTTCGCTGGTGGACATCCTCTTCGGCGGCTCGGGACAGTCGAGCTTCAAGATCGAGGGCCGCGAGTTTACCGCCATTGAAAACCGCCTCATCAAGCGTGCCGTGCTCAGTGCGCTCACCGATTTCGAGAAGGCCTGGAAGTCGATTCTCGAAGTGAAGATCAGCCATCAGCGCTCCGAGATCAATCCCCAGTTCGCCCACATCGTGCCGCTCACCGACGTCGTGGTCGTCGTCCACTTCGAGATCGAGATGGAATTCTCCTCGGGCATCGTTTCCGTATGCATCCCTTACTCGATGCTGGAACCCGTGCGCGAGAAGCTGCAGGCGGGCTACCAGAGCGACGCCCTGGAGGTGGACCGCGAGTGGGCCAACCGGTTCAAAGACGGGCTCATGTCCTCGCGGGTGGAGCTCATCGTGGAGCTGGGGCGGTCCGAGGTGAGCGGCAAGGAGATCGTCGACCTCAAGAAGGGGGACGTCATCATGCTCGATCGCTACCGCGTCGACCCTCTCGACATCTTCGTGGAGGGCGTCCAGAAACTCACGGCCTTCCCGGGGGTATACAAAGGCAACAGCGCGATCCAGATTGCGGGAACGATTCAGGGAAAAGAGGCTCGGTACTATGGAACAGAATGAAGTGGACAGCTTGATGCAGGAGATCAACAAGGAGACCGGAGGCGCCACGCCCGCGCAGGAGGGCGAAATCGGCTGGGACGATGTCAAGGACGAGATGGAGAAGTCCAGGCAGGCGGCCCCGCGGGCGGAAGTCAGCGATCCCGATTTCAACGAACTGCAGAAGACGGGCGGCGGCAGGTCGGGCTTCGATCTCGACTTCATCCTCGACATCCCGCTGACGCTCACCGTGGAGCTGGGCCGGTGCCGGATGCTGATCAACGAATTGCTGCAGCTCGGCCAGGGATCCGTCGTCGAACTGCAGAAGATCG
>Ga0209705_10001491_pt1 | contig 12351 bp, 9 predicted proteins | sample PPLLaktember2015_5_FD_187262 | JGI IMG/M metagenome (GOLD analysis project Ga0209705, IMG submission 187262) | Freshwater sediment microbial communities from Prairie Pothole Lake near Jamestown, North Dakota, USA - PPLs Lake P8 Core (1) Depth... | ecosystem: Environmental > Aquatic > Freshwater... | reverse complement strand
CGAAGGCCCCCGGGCGGGCGGACACCTCGGTTTCAAGCCGGACCAGATCGACGACCCCGGTTTCCAGCTCGAGCGCATCGTTCCCGAGGTGGTGGAGGCGCTCGCGGAATTCGAGGCGCGTTGGGGCCGCTCGCTGCCGGTCATCGCCGCCGGCGGGATCTTCACCGGGGCGGACATCCACCGGATCCTGACGCTCGGGGCCCGGGGGGTCCAGCTCGGCACCCGCTTTGTGGCCACCCAAGAGTGCGATGCCGACATCCGCTTCAAGCAGGCCTACGTGGCCTGCCGGGAGCAGGATATCGTCATCATCGAGAGCCCGGTCGGCATGCCCGGCCGCGCGGTCCGCGGCCCCTTCCTGGAGGCGATCGCCCGCGGGGACAAGAAGCTCTTCCGCTGCCCTTCCCATTGTCTCGAGAGCTGCGCCGCCGGCAAAGCCCGCTACTGCATCTCCGAGGCGCTCGACTGCGCCCGGAAAGGGGATTTCGAGAATGGGTTCGTCTTCTGCGGGGCCAACGCCCATAGGGTCGAGGCCATCGTGCCGGTGAAACAGCTGGTCGCCGGGCTCAAACAGGGCTACGCCCTGGCCGCGTTCGTCTGTTCCCTGAAAAAGGAGGCGGCCAGGAAGGCGGAAAAACTGGCCGCTCTCAGGGACGAGTACGCGGCGACGCTGGCCGGCGTGCGCGGGCGGCTCGAAGCCGGTCTTCGCCATTTTGCGGAGGAGCACGAGGCCCGATACAGGGACGACGCGGCCCGGATGCATGAGAGGCTGATGCAACTCAAGTCCGAATACGGCCAGATCAAAGAGCGGCTCAGGGAGCTGGGCGCCGAGATCGCCGTCCTCCTGAACGCGGAGCCGGCCCTCGTTTCCGCCTGACCCTATTTCAGCCAGCTGTCGAGGAGGGCCCGCTGCCCATCCGAGGGGCTGGCCAGCGGGGCGATCTTGAAGCGCGGCTCCGCCTTGACCTCCAGGACGACCTCGGCTTCGATGACGCCGCCGCGCCTCGAGTACAGGACCTTGACCGTGTCCCCCGGCTTGCGGGCGTCGAGGGCTCCCTGGATCGACCTCTGATCGACCCGCTTCCCGTCGAAGGCCAGGATCTCGTCCTGCGCGCTCAACCCGGCGCGCGAAGCGGGCGAGTCCGGCTCGACGGCCGAGACGACGGCGTCCCCGTTCCGGTCCTGGGTCGAGGCCCCGAACCAAGGGCCGGCCGCGGACCGAGGCTCGAGATCGATGGTCAGGCCGGCGCAGCCCAGGTATTTGGCGTAATCCCACTTCTCGGCGGTCGGGGCGTAGACCTCGAAGATCTCGCCCAGGGGAACGCCCGCCGCGCCCTCGCAGACCTCGCGGAGCTCCCGGTCGGTAAAGCCGCGCTTCTTGTCCTTGAAGTAGGTCCGGTAGAGCGTTCGCATGACGTCGTCGAGCGACGACCGCCCCTTCGACGCCTCGCGGATCCTGAGGTCGAGGAGGAGCCCCAGCCCGCAGCCGATATCGTAGTAAGAGACGGTCGTGTTGACGGCGTGCTCGCCGCGGCCGAAGAAACCCGTCCAGGTGTCGAAGCTCGAGAGGGTCGCCGGCTGGTGGCGGCGGCCGGGCGCGTTCTCGTAGTCCGCGATGATCGAGCCGAGCCGCTCGAGGACCTCGGCGCGCGTCATCAGCCCGGCCCGGTTGAGGAGAAGGAACTCGTAGTAGACGGTCACGCCCTCGGAGAACCAGAGCATGTTCGTGTAGTTCTCGCGGTCGTAGTCGAAGGGCCCGAGGGCGATGGGCCGGATGGACTTGACGTTGAAAAGATGGAAGTACTCGTGGGCGATGAAGCTCAGCCAGCTCAGGTAGCCCCTGGCGTTCGTCAGGGAGGCGGGATTGAGGGTGACGGCGGTCGAGTTCAGGTGCTCGAGCCCGCCGCCGCCCGGGCCGATGATAAGGAAGGTGTAGTGGCGGTAGGGGAGCTCGCCCATGAGCCCGGCCGAGGCCTCGACGATCCTCTTCAGGTCGCCCGTGAACTTGGTCCTGTCGAACGAGCCGAGGTCGTAGGCGGCCACGGTATGGGGGAGGCCCGCGGCCTCGAAGGTCAGGACCTCCTGGTTGCCGATGAGGATGGGACAGTCATAGAGCGTGTCGAAGTCGGGGGCCCTGAAGGTGTTGTCACGTCCGGGCACTGGATCGAGGCCGGTCGAGACCTGCTTCCAGCCCGGAGAGGGGAGTACCGTGACAGTCACGGGGCTGTCGAGCCGTCCGGCGACGTGCATGAAGACGCCAGCCGGGGTGATGAAGCCGCCGTCGTCGCTGAGATAGCTGTCGGCGACGAAGCGGGTGAACGCGTAGACGTCGTAGCTCACGACGACGACCGCGGCTTTGCCGGAGCGGACGCGCCAGGTGTTCTTGGCCGTCTTTTCGAACGGCAGCGCCCTGCCTTGGCCGTCCTCGGCCTTGAAGCTCTTGACGGACTTGGCATAGTCCATGATGCGGTAATAGCCCGGCGTCCAGGCGGGCATCTTGAAATCCTGGGTCTCGCCCGCGAGGCCCTCGGCGCGGAGGACGACGTGATAGTAATGGGTCGTCGGCCGCTCCATGGACACGGCGATGGACATGGACGGCGCGGCGGCCCGGCTTTGGGCCAGGCCGGGGCCGGGCAGCGCGGCGATGGCGAGGGCGAGGAGCAGGGCGCAGAAGCAGCCGACGACCGGCCGGCTAGGCTTTGTCACCGTCATACCCTTCCTCCATAAGCCCTTACTTCCAATCAGGCAGTCTGCCGGGCGTGAAGGGCGCGCCCACGGCGTCCAGGCGCTTCTCGATCGCCGGCACGTCCGCGGCCAGGATCTTCTTGAGCTCCTCGTAGACCGGCCGGAACTCCTCCTCGGCGATGGCGTAGGCGTCGCGCTGGGTCTTGGTCGGGGCGGAGGTCGATTGGGCCTGCTCGCCGGCGATCCGCATGACCCGGACCGCCAGGCTGAGCGGCGCGTCCTTGTCGAGGCGGGAGAGGAGCCTGTCGCCCGTCATCTTGAGCTGCAGGCCTTGGAGCTTTGCTTCGAGGGCCTTGATGGCCTCGAGGATGTCCTGATGCGGGACCGTGACGCTCTTGAGCGAGGCCTTGTAGTGCTGCGTCCGGGTCCCGATCTCTCTCAGGGCGCTCGAAGCGGCGCTGACCGAGTGGCTGAGCTTCCGGACCTTCTTTTGGAAGGCGGCGAGCTCGGCCCGGTCGGCGGCCGCGAGCGAGACCGCGGCCAGGGCCTGGACTTTGAACGGCACCGGCCCGGCGAGCTCCCGGACCTTGCCGTCGACGCTCAGGGCCAGGGAGACCCGGTATGTCCCCGGGATGACGAACGTGCTCGAGGGACCGGACGAGGCCGGCGCCGCCTGGGCGGGATTGGTCGGGGCCAGGGCCGGATACTTGAGGTCCCAGACGGCCCGGTTGAGCCCCTTGCGGGCCGGCTCGCTGAGAACGCGGACCACCTGGCCGTCCTCGTCGGCGACGGTGAAAAGAAGGACAGCCGGCTCCTGGTCCTGCTCCGCCTTGAGCTCATCATAGGTCGGATAGGGGACGGGCTTGCCGGCCTTGACCAGCGAGGCCTCGGCCTCTTTCCGCCGGTCACGAAGGGATTTCGGGACATCCTTGAGGCTGTAGGTGAAGACCGCGGCCACGGGCGGGTTGGGGGCGGTGAAGTAGCTTTCGCCCTGGAAGCCCTTTTCTTTCGAGCCGAGTCCGCCCAGGGGCTGTTTCTCGACGAACATCCAGGCGTCCTTGACCGGGAAGACATGGCCGTCCTTGCCCATCGTCTCGGGCGTCAATTCTCGGAGAGCGGAATAGTCGTCGAGGACGTAGAAGCCCCGGCCGAACGTGGCCAGGACGAGGTCCGACTCCCGCTTCTGGATGTCGAGGTCGCGGACGGCGATCGTCGGCAGGCCCGAGCCGAGCTTCTTCCAGTGCTTGCCGCCGTCGAGTGTGGCGAAGAGGCCGAACTCGGTCCCGGCGAAGAGCAGGTCCTTGCGGATGTGGTCTTCGGCCAGGGCGTACACCGAGCCGCGCTCCGGGAGGTCCGAGGCGATCGAGGTCCAGGTCCTGCCGAGGTCCGCGCTCTTCAGGACATAGGGCTTGAAGTCGCCCCGCTTGTGGTTGTTGAACGCGGCATAGACCGTGGCCCGGTCGTGGTGTGAGGCGACGATGTCGTTGACGTAGGTCAGGTCGGGGACGCCCGCGAACTTGTCGATCTTGCGCCAGATCGCCCCTCTGTCCTCGGTCACCTGGATGAGGCCGTCGTCGGTCCCGGCGTAGAGGAGCCCCTCGGCGACCGGCGACTCGTCGAGGGCGACGATGTTGCCGTACTGGGAGGTCGAGGCGTTCTTGGCCACGGCGTCCATGGGCCAGACGCGGCCCATGACCTCGAAGGTGTTGCGGTCGAGGCGGCGGGTCAGGTCGTCGCTGATGACGGCCCAGGAGTCGCCCCGGTCGTCGCTGCGGAAGACCTTGTTGGCCGCGAAATAGAGGCGGGTGTGCGAGTGCGGGCTGACGAAGAGCGGGGAGTCCCAGTTCCAGCGGTAGGCCGCCTCGCCCTTGCGCGGCTGGGGCTGGATGGCCATGGATTCGCCGCTCTTCTTGTCGAAGCGGGCCAAGTTGCCGTGCTGGGATTGGGCGTAGATGATGTTCGGGTCCTCCGGATCGACGGCCGACTCGAAGCCGTCCCCGGTGTCGGTCGTGATCCAATCCGCGTTGACGATGCCGTGGGCGCTCGTCGTTCGCGACGGGCCGCCCAGGCTGTAGTTGTCCTGGGTCCCGCCGAAGACGTTGTAGAAGGGCGCGTCGTTGTCGACCGTGACCTTGTAGAACTGGGTCACCGGCAGGTTGGGCATAAATTTCCAGGTCTTGCCGCGGTCGAACGACTCGTAGACGCCGCCGTCGTTGCCGTTGAGGTAGTAATTCGTGTCGCCGGGGTCGATCCAGAGGGCGTGAGCGTCCCAGTGCTTGCTCTCGTCGCCGAGGGCCTTCCAGGTGGCCCCGCCGTCGTCGCTGACCTGGAGGAAGACGTCCATGGAATAGACGCGCTCGGGGTCCTTGGGGTCGCAGACGAGCTCCTGGTAGTAGTTGCCGCTCGAGGTGTAGGCGCTCCGGCGCTGCCACGAGGCGCCGCCGTCCGTGCTGCGGTAGAAGCCGCCCTTGTCCTCCTGCGCTTCGACGATGGCGTAGAGAAGGTCCGGGACGACGGGGGAGAGGGCCAGGCCGATGCGGCCGAGATCGCCTCCCGGTAGGCCCTTGACGATCTTCTGCCAGGTCTTGCCGGCGTCGGCGGACTTGTAGACGGCCGACCCGGGCCCGCCGCTGATCTGGGTGAAAACGTGGCGGCGGCGCTGGTGGGCCGCGGCGTAGAGAATATCGGGATCGCGGGGATCGAAGTGGACCTCGCTGATCCCCGTGTTCTCGTCGACCGCGAGGACGGCCGCCCAGGTCTCGCCGCCGTCGGTCGTCTTGTAGACGCCGCGGTCGCCGCCGGGGCTCCAGAGCGGGCCGTAGGCCGCGACGTAAACGACGTCCGAGTCGCGCGGGTCGACGGCGATCATGCCGATGTGCTCCGAGGCCTTGAGGCCGACGTTCTTCCAGGAGGCGCCGCCGTCCTCGGACTTGTAGACGCCGTCGCCGTAGGACACGCTGCGCTGGTTGTTGTTCTCGCCCGTCCCTACCCAGACGACGTTGGGGTTCGCCGGGTCGATGGTGACGCAGCCGATCGAGTAGGATCCCTGGGAATCGAAGACCGGGGTGAAGGTCGTTCCCGCGTTCACCGTCTTCCATACGCCGCCCGAGGCGGAGGCGACGAAGAACTCGTGGCGCTTGCCGGGCCGGACGGCGAAGTCGGAGATACGGCCCGAGGTCAGGGCCGGTCCGATCGGCCGGAGCTTGAACGCGGCGAGCGAGAGGCCGGCGTAAGGGTCGGTCTCTTTCGCGGCCGGCGCCTTGGCCTTGGCCTTGGCTTGCGCGTCGAGGGGCGCGGGCGGCATCGCGGCGGCCAGGATGAGGACGGCCAGCGCGGCGATGAAGATCTTGCGGCGGTTGAGCGGATTCGACATGACGTCCTCCTGAGGCGGGATTGCGTGGATGACGGAAACCGAATCATACCGCTGTCCGTCCGGAGGGGCAAGTCATCGGGCGGGAGCCCCAATCCTCCGGCGACGGCGCCGGCCGTGATCCGTCTCCTATTCCTAGATCCTGAATGAGACCCGCAGGCCCCAATAGAAACCGCTCGCCTTGACGGGGAGATCGGGCAGCGCCGTCGTTGTCGGTCGATGGATCTCCGTGTAGGGCTCGGCGGACGAGCTGAAGAACGCCGTCATCGAGCCTTCGAGCCCGCTGAATGAGGTCTCCGTGTAGCAGTAGCCGGCGAAGGCGCCGAGCGAGAAGGCCGGGACGATATAGAAGTCGTAGGCGGCTCTGACCCGGGCGCAGACCGCGACCTTGCGGGCCGAAGGGAGGAGGAAGGATCCTTCTCCGGCGCTCTTCAGGCTGACGAGGGCCGGCCCGGCCGCCAGGCCGGCCTCGAAAGCGTGGCGTTGGAGCGCCGAGGGCGCGATCGGGCGATAGCTCAGGCCGAACAGCAAAGCGAGACAGTCCACCGAGTAAGCGCTGTAGTAGTCGCCGCGGTAAGGCAGGCCATCGAGGCTCGACGTGAAGGTCATTTCGCCCTCGATGTTGTTGTAGCCGAGCCCGAAGGGCATGATCTCAACCTCGGCCGCCCAATCCTCCCGCCAATCGTAAGCGAGCCCGAAGGGGCCCAGCTTCAAACGAGCAGACCCACCGCCGCTATATCCCTGAAGGGCCAGAGGATACGGCCCCGCCTCGGGGGCTCCCTCTTCCGGGAAGCGGAAGGCGCCGGTCCCGCCGAAGCTCGCACCTCCCGTGTTCGGAAATCCTACCGCCAGGTTGAGCCTGAACCTCGACCCGTGCGTCGGGCCCCCCGCGCCACCCGGTCTTGAAGCAGGACCGGACACGACGCTCGGTATTGTCGCGGGACCCGCCGGGCGTCCAGTGCGAGAATGGGCGGCCAGCCGGAACCAATAGCCGGCCAAGACCTCGGCCGGTTGGCCGGCGACCGTGAAGACCGAATCCACCCCCGCGGCCGATCCCGCCAGCGAGCCGATGATCGCTCCGGCCCCCGCGCCCAGGGCCCCGATCAAAAGCCCCATCTTTGCCTTGCTGTCATAAACCGCCTCATCGACCATCACATAGGTCGCCGTCCCGCAGCCAACGAAGCCGAGGGCGGCCCCGATCAGCGCGAACGAGCGCGAGCGAGATCTCCGGACGATCCGCACGGTGTGGATGTCCCCGAGCGGGACCGACAGGTCCGCCGCGCCGGCGGCGAGGAGAAGGAGCGAGTCGGGCTTGACGGCGATGAGCTCGCCCGAGACCAGCGTCCCGTCGAGCGTGGTGACGACGAGGTCGGCCCCCCGGCGTTCCTTGGCCGCGAGGCCCGCGGGAGCGATGAGCGTGAACACGACGAGCACAGTGGTGGCGAAGCGGGCGGTCTTTGTTCCCATGGCGGTTCCCTCCGTTCGCCGCCATCATATTCGTTCCCGACCCGGAAGTTGTCAAGGGTGTGTCAAGAAACGATGCGCTCCGCCGCCGCGTTTGACAGGGTCTGGGGGGCGCCGATAGAATGAACCCGGTCATGGAACAGGCGGCGAAAGCGAAGGATCTTCAGGAGCTGATGGCCTTTGCCATCGGCCTCGGCTTCGACCTCTTCGGCGTCGCGGACGTGACCCCGCTCAGGGACACGTTCCTGCTCGAGCCCGCGACCCGCGACCGCTTCCCCTTCGCCGTATCGCTCGGAAAGCGGCTGAGCGGCGCCGTCCTCGACGATATCCGCGACCACCCGACCGCGATCTATTTCCATCACTACCGGCAGATGAACTTCTTCCTCGATCGCGGCGCGCTCCTCGTCGCCGACCACATCCAGAAACGCGGCTTCCGGTCGCTGGCCATCGCGGCCTCGCAGATCGTCGATTGGGAGGGGCAGCGGGCCCACGTCTCGCACAAGCACGTCGGCCGCGCCGCCGGCCTGGGCTGGTGGGGGAGGAACAACCTCCTCGTCAACCCGGAGCTGGGTTCGCGCTTCCGGCTGGTGACGGTCCTCACGGACATGCCGCTCGAGCCCGACGCGCCGCTCGAGCGGGACTGCGGCGCCTGCTACGACTGCGTCGCCGCCTGCCCGGCTAAGGCGATCAAGGGGACGCGCCACGACTTCGACCACCGGGCCTGTTACGAGACGCTCAAGGACTTCCGCAAGAAGGGCTACGTCAGCCAGTTCATCTGCGGCCTCTGCGTCCGCGACTGCCGCGGCCCGAAGTGACCTGCGTCCGGCCCGGTCCTTTTTTGGCCTTGACGAGGTTCATCATAAGTGATACACTGAGTCCGAGGTGTTCGAATGCCGACGAAAAACCCCCGAGTGAACGTCGTGATGGAGGAGTCCCTATACTGGACCCTCAAGGAACTGGCGCGGCGCGATGATGTTTCAGTTTCCTTGAAAGCCAGAGATCTGCTCAAAGAGGCCGTTGCCGACGAAGAGGACGCCTACTGGGCGGATTCGGCCGCGCAAAGAGAAAAGACCTTCTCGGCCAGAAGGGCTCTCTCTCACAAAAGCGTATGGAAGAAGAAGTGATCTACCGGCTCCTCTACCACCCTCAGGTAGCGGAAGACATCGAGGATTTGCCGGAAAATATCAAAGAGCGGGCCAGGCAGGCGATCGAAAAGCGATTGCTTCCGGACCCGGCCCGGGCCGGACGGCCGTTGAGGCAGAGCCTGTTGGGGCACCGAAAGATGCGGGTCGGCGATCTCAGGGTCATCTACCGCGTTCAGGGGGATAAGATCATCGTCCTGAAGATCGGCCACCGGAAAGACGTTTACGCGGAAGCCGGAGCGAGACTGGACTCTAAGCGGACTTGAGGGGGTTGCGGACGCGGAGGGTCGGCAAGCGGCTGAAGTCGCGGTCGATCGTCCATAACTCCTCGACGCCATGCTCGAGGCAGATCGCCGCGATGCGCGCATCATGGACCTTGGGGCCGGCGGCCTGCCCGCCTCGAACGAGGGCGCTGAGCCGCGTCCAATGGCCGGGGCCTTCTCCCAGCAGGACCAGGCTCGGCGATCCGAGCCAGGCTTCGACCTGATCGACGGCCAGATCGAGCGGTGTCGGCGGGGCGTAGATCCGCGGGTGCGTCGCGACGGCCAGGAACTCGTGGAGGCAGGGCCAGGGGATGGCCCAGGGAGCGCGGCCTTCGGCGAGCGTCCGAACGCATTGGTCAGCGAGGGGATGATATGCTAGATTGGAGGAAACGGACCGCGCATCGCTTTGAAGGAGATAAGCCATGAAGAGATCGAGCGGAATGACGAGACGGGAGTTCTTCGCGGCGGGCGCCGGGCTGGCAGCCGGGGGAGCCGCGCTCTCCGCCGCGGCCTGGGCCGGGCAAGCCGGCGGCGTCCCGGGCGGGCCCGCGCAGACCGTGACCGCCTCGCCGGGCCAAGCCGCTGCCCTGGCCGGCAAGTCGCGCGTCGTCCTGGTCAAGACCGACTCCCGGGCCGACGGAGTGAAGAAATGCCTCGACCTCCTGAAGATCAACCCGTTCCAAGGCGAGAGCGTCCTCATCAAGCCGAACTTCAACACCTCGGACGAAACGCCGGGCTCGACCCACAACGACACCCTCAAGGCCCTGCTCGATCGGGCCCGCGAGATGGGGGCGAAGAGCCTAGCCATCGGAGACCGCAGCGGCCCCGAGCCTACGGCCCAGGTCTTCGAGAAGAAGGGCATCCCGGCCCTGGCCGGCTCCTATGACGCCAAGCTCCTGAATTTCGACGAGCTCGGCGAAACGGGCTACGTCCGCGTGGAGCCGCCGGCCTCCCACTGGAAGGACGGCTTCCTCGTCGCCAAGCCGATGAGGACCGCGGGCTGCATCGTCTCGACCTGCTGCCTCAAGACCCACCAGTTCGGCGGCGTCTTCTCGATGTCCCTCAAGAACTCCGTCGGGATCGTGCCGCGCAAGGGGCACAGCTTCATGCGCCAGCTCCACGGCTCGCCCGACCAGAGGCGGATGATCGCCGAGATCAACACCGCCTACGCGCCGGCCCTTATCGTCCTCGACGGGCTTGTCGCCTTCGTCGACGAGGGGCCGATGACGGGGCCGCGCAAGGACGCCGGGGTCTTCCTGGCGGGGACGGACCGCGTAGCCATCGACGCCGTCGGCGTGGCCATCCTCAAGGAGCTGGGCTCGAACGACGCCATCATGAAACCGGCGATCTTCGCCCAGGAGCAGATCTCCTGGGCCGCCCAGCTCGAATTGGGGGCCTCCTCCGCGGCGGCGATCGTCATCGAGACGCCCGACGCGGCGAGCGAGGCCTACGCGGAGAAGATACGGACGATCCTCGCGGCCGGCTGATCGCCGGGCCGCCCGGCGCGGCGGCGCGGGCGGGAGTGCCGCCGCCTCATTCGGGGCCGATCGGCTCCTCGATCGACACCGCCTCGTGGCCCCCGAGGTGCCGGGCCCCGTTCTCCGTGACGACCAGGCAATCCTCGATGCGGACGCCGAACTCGCCGTAGATGTAGATCCCCGGCTCGTTGCTGAGGGTCATGCCCGGCTCGAGCTTGAGCGTGTTGCCCTTGACAAAATAGGGGTACTCGTGGCCTTCCATGCCGATGCCGTGGCCGAGGCGGTGGGCGAAGTACTTGTAGCCCGGACCGAAACCCGCGTCCTCGACGACCCTGCGCGCCGCGGCGTCGACCGACTCGCAGGTCGCGCCGGGCCTGGCGGCCTTGAGCGCGGCGACCTGGGCCTTCCGGACGATGTCCCAGACGCGGCGCTGCTTGTCGGACGGCTGGCCGAAGACGACCGTCCGGGAGACGTCGGAGCGGTAGCCCTCGACGGAACAGCCGCCGTCGACGAGGACGGCGTCGCCCGGCGTGAGGGTCCGGGGGACCTGAGAGCCGTGGGGGAAGGCCGTGTTCGGGCCGAACTGCGGCCCGCCGCCCCCGGACGAGCCCAGCTTCTGCGTCGCCCGCGAGAAGGCCCCGGCCAGGTCGCGCGTGGTCATGCCCTCGCGGAGCGTCTTGAAGCCCTCGCGGTAGGCCAGCTTGGTGATCCGGTTGGCCAGGTCCATGAAGGCGATCTCCTTGGCCGTCTTGGTGCCGCGGCAGCCCTCGGTGACGGGCGCCCCGTCGACGACCTGGACGGCGGCGAGCGTCCGGCGCAGGCCGTGGACCTCGAAGGCGCGCAGGTCCGGGGCCGTGGCCAGCCTGCCGGCCGCGGCGCCGATGTCCTTGAGAACGCCGCCGATCGTCACGTAGGGGCTCTCGTGTTCGTCCCAGGTCCGGATCTCCTGGCCGGCCGGAACGAGCTCTTCGGCGCGCTTGACCTCGAAGGCCGGGCAGACCCAGACGGGCTCCGACTTGCGGCCGAGGACGACCCCGAACACGCGCTCGCTCAGCCACCAGCCGACCTTGGTGAAGTAGAGGAGATTCGTGCCTCCGCCGATGAATATGGCGTCGAAGCCGTGCTCGGCGAGGAGGCGCCGGGCTTTCTCCCGGCGCAGGGCGTAGTCCTCGGGAGCGAGCGGCTGGACGCCGGCCGTGAGGCTCTGGAGCTCCTGGGGTTCCCCGGGCGCGGCCGCGGGCGCTGCCGCGGAGTGTTTGCCGGCGCCGAGGCTCAGCGCGGCCAGCGAGATCGTCCCGGTCTTGATGAACGAGCGGCGGGATGGCGACATGATCGGACACCTCCTCGAACCGAAAGGAATATCACAATCGAGGAAAGGTTGGAAGCCCGCCGCGTCAGCCCTGCGTCAGCCGTCGAGCCCGCGGATGAATTCCTCGACCTTCAGGACCAGGTCCTTGTTCCCGATGTAGAGGGGCGTCCGCTGATGGAGGGAGGCCGGCGTGACGTCGAGGATGGGCCCGCGCCCGTTCGAGGCGTACCCGCCGGCCTGCTCGGCCACGAACGCGAGGGGCGCGGCCTCGTAGAGGAGCCGCAGCTTGCCCGACGGCGCCTTGGGGTCCTTCGTATCGGCGGGGTAGTAGAAAACCCCGCCCGCGAGGAGATTGCGGTGGAAGTCGGAGGCCAGCGTCCCGATGTATCGCAACGACAGGCCCTTGACGCCGCCCTCATGGCCTTGGAGGTACTCCGTGAAGCGCTTGACGCCCCGGCTCCAGTACACCTGGTAGCCGAGGTTGACGCTGAAATACCTGGCTTTGGGAATGACGATGTTCGGGTGGGAGAGCAGGAACTCGCCCACGGACGGGTCGAGCGTGAAGCCGTGGACGCCATGCCCGGCCGTGTAGACGAACATCGTGCTCGTCCCGTAGGCGATGTAGCCCGCGGCGACGAGGTTC
>Ga0209705_10001490_pt1 | contig 12355 bp, 10 predicted proteins | sample PPLLaktember2015_5_FD_187262 | JGI IMG/M metagenome (GOLD analysis project Ga0209705, IMG submission 187262) | Freshwater sediment microbial communities from Prairie Pothole Lake near Jamestown, North Dakota, USA - PPLs Lake P8 Core (1) Depth... | ecosystem: Environmental > Aquatic > Freshwater... | reverse complement strand
CAAGGGCATTATCGAAGGCACGCCGATCCCGGTGTTCAACGAGGGCAAGATGGTGCGCGACTTCACCTATATCGACGACGTCGTCGAGGGCGTGGTACGCGTCATCGACAACACTGCCGCGCCCAACCCGAAATGGTCCGGCAACAAGCCCGATCCGGCGACCAGCTATGCGCCATTCAGAATCTACAACATCGGCAACAACAATCCGGTGCAACTCATGCGTTACATCGAGGTGCTGGAACAGTGCCTGGGCAAGAAGGCCAAGCTTGACCTGCTGCCGATGCAGGACGGCGATGTGCCGGCCACATCCGCCAACACCGAGTCGCTCGAACAGGCCGTGGGTTTCCGCCCGGATACGACCGTGGAGGCGGGCATCGCCCGCTTCGTCGAGTGGTACCGGCAGTACTACAAGGTCGCGTAATTTAGTTCTATCCTAACAATCGTTTGCACGCTAACCGGCATCATCCATGACCATACGCACCCGTTTTGCCCCGAGCCCGACCGGTTACCTGCACATTGGCGGGGCGCGCACTGCGCTGTTTTCCTGGCTGTATGCTCGCAAGCACGGCGGCACCTTTATATTGCGCATCGAGGACACCGACCTCGAGCGCTCTACGGCCGAGAGTGTCGATGCGATCCTGCAAGGCATGACCTGGCTCGGGCTCGAATACGACGAAGGCCCGTTTTTCCAGACGCATCGCTTCCCGCGTTACAAGGAAGTGATCGACCAGATGCTGAAGGAGGGCACGGCCTACCATTGCTACTGCTCGAAGGAACGCCTGGAAACCCTGCGCAACGAACAGATGGCGCGCAAGGAAAAGCCGCGTTATGACGGCAAGTGCCGGCACGGCGTCGCCAATCCGCCGAAAGATATTCCGCCGGTGGTGCGTTTCAAGAATCCTCTGGATGGCGCAGTGGTGGTCGAAGACCTGATCCGCGGCAAAGTGGTGTTTCAGAGCAGCGAGCTCGACGATCTCATTATCGCGCGCTCCGATGGCACGCCGACCTACAACTTCACCGTGGTCGTGGACGACATGGACATGCAGATCACCCACGTGATCCGCGGCGACGATCACCTCAATAACACCCCGCGCCAGATGAACATGCTCAAGGCGCTCGGCCACACGCCGCCGGTGTACGCGCATGTGCCCATGATTCTGGGCGCGGACGGCGCGCGTCTGTCCAAACGCCACGGTGCGGTCAGTGTCATGCAGTACCGTGACGAGGGCTATCTGCCCGAGGCGTTGCTCAACTATCTGGCGCGGCTCGGCTGGTCGCACGGCGACCAGGAGATTTTCTCCATGGAGGAAATGATCCGGCTGTTCGAGGTCACGAACGTGCACACTTCGGCGGCCGCATTCAATCCCGAGAAACTGCTGTGGCTCAACCAGCACTATATTAAGACTGCCGATCCCAAGCATGTGGCGCACCACCTGAGCCATCATCTCGGCAAGCTCGACATTGACCCGTCGCGCGGGCCGGATTTGACCGAGGTGGTGAAGGCGCAGCGTGAGCGCGCGAAGACACTCGCCGAAATGGCGGCAGCGAGCGCGTTCTTCTATAAGTCTGTCGAAGTCTACGAGCCGAAGGATGCGGCGGCACATTTCAAGCCGGATGTACTCGAACCGCTCACCGAACTGCGCGAACGACTCGCGGGACTGCCGCAGTGGACCGCCGAGGCGATCCACGCGGCGGTCAATGGCCTGGCCGAGGCACGCGGCCTCAAGCTCGGCAAGATTGCCCAGCCGTTGCGCGTGGCGGTGGCCGGGCGTGCAGTGTCGCCGCCAATCGACATTACGCTGGCGTTGCTCGGACGCGAGAAGACACTCCAGTGTCTCGACCGCGCATTCGCACATATCCGCCAGACGCACAAAGTTTGATTGCCGTGCGTTTCATCCTGTTCTGTCTCCTTGCATTTGCGGCGCTGCCGGCGCCTGCCGAGTGGTACTCACGCGAAGAGGCCATCATGGGCACGGCGGTGCGGGTCGAGTTGTGGCACGACGATGCCACGGCGGCGCGCGCTGCCTTGAGTGCGGTCATGGACGAAATGCACCGCATCGACGCGCTCATGAGTCCGTACAAACCGGAGAGCGAGTTGTCGCGCATCAACCGCGAGGCGGCAAAGAAGCCGGTGAAGATCAGCCGGGAAATGTTTGACCTGATTGCGCGCTCCATCGAATTCTCGAAGCTGTCCAGCGGAGCATTTGACATCACCTTCTCAAGCGTCGGTTATCTGTACGATTACCGCGAGCACGTCAAACCGACTGACCAGCAGATCGCGCAGGCGCTGCCAGGCATCAACTATCGCCACCTGCAGCTCGACCCCAAGGGGCGCACGATTCACTACGCCCGCCCCGGCGTGCGCATCGACCTTGGCGGCATCGCCAAAGGCTACGCGGTCGACAACTGCATCGCGATACTCAAAGCCCGCGGCATCACGAATGCGATTGTCACGGCCGGCGGCGACAGCCGCCTGCTCGGCGACCGGCGTGGCCGCCCCTGGAATGTCGGTATCCGCGACCCGCGCCAGCGCGGCGAGGTGGCGGTGGTGCTGCCGCTTGCGGATGTCGCGATCTCGACTTCCGGCGACTATGAGCGTTACTTCGAAGAGGACGGCGTGCGTCACCACCACATCATCAATCCCAGGACCGGCAAGTCCGCGACCGGTGTGCGCAGTGTCACCATCATCGGTCCGGACGGAATCACGACCGAAGGCCTGACCAAAAGTGTGTTCGTCAAAGGCCCGAAAGAAGGCATGCGCCTGATTGAATCGCTCAAGGGCGTTGATGCCATTATCATCGACGACGCCGGGCGCATGCTGTATTCGCCCGGGTTGCGCAACGTCGTGCAGGCAGATCCTTCGCCCGTTGCGCCCAATCTCGGTACTAGCCACTAGCCCGGCCCGGTATTGCGCCGGTCGGAAGCCCCTCCATTGGACCTCCGGTGCCTGCCGTTTGTCGGCTAAGTCCCTGTAAGGGGATAGAAATTGATCTAAGTCATTGGTATGGTCGCGGCGCGAGTACACCACAAGCGCCGTTCCAAGGGACGCGCACGAAGGGGTGCGGTACGGTAACGGCGTACTCGGTGCAAGACCAATAACAAATCTATTGCAGCGCTTTGTAAGGGCAGAGTCACCGAAAGGTGGCGACGCAAAGCACCGAGGCTAACGGGGTAGCGATTACCCCCACGCCAGTCGGGCCGCCGAAGCCAGGCAGTACCGCCGTCATGCAGTGTGACGTTACGGCGGAACCACCGGTGAGGATGGACTCATGCAGACCCTGACAAAAGCGTTTTCGCAGACGCACGGTCCCAGCGCTCTGGGTTTCTCCTTACTCTTACTCCTTTCCGCCTGTAGCACCGGAAGCTCGGACTCGGTCACGGTCGACGGTGACGTGGCCATCGCCTACGTCAAGCGTCCCACCGGTTCGCTGGGCAATCCCACCGATGCGATCACGTTCACTGCCGGTGGCGATCTCTACATGCGCGAGAAGTCCTCGCCGAGTGCCGCGGAAATCAACATCACGGGTTCGCAGACCAATGGCCAGGGTGACGTTTCCGACCCTGAGGTCTCTTTCGACGGCAAGAAACTGTTGTTCACGATGCGTCGTCCGGCGGCACCCGGTCGTCCGGCCGATCCCGGCTGGCGCATCTGGGAATACGACATCGGGCAAAAGACGCTGCGTGGACCGATCGCCTGCACGGTCGCCTCGGGCACCACCCCTGCTGGCGACGACGTCGATCCGGCCTACCTGCCCGACGGGCGCATTGTGTTTGTTTCCAACCGCCAGGTGATGTCGCGCCAGATACAAGCGGAGCAGGGTGTTCCACTGAATCAGCAGTTCTCTTATCTGGATGAGTACGAGCGCGAGCGCGTCACGGCACTGCATGTGATGGACAGCAACGGCGGTAACTGCCACCAGATCTCCTACAACCAGAGCCATGACCGCAATCCCACGGTACTCCAGACCGGCGAGATCATGTATTCGCGCTGGGATCATGTCGGCGGGCGCAACCAGTTCAGCATCTTTACCACCAACCCGGATGGTACCGGCCTGTTCGTGATGTACGGTGCGCACAGCCCGGGCAACAGCTACCTGCATCCGCGCGAGCTGCCAAACAAGCAGGTGCTGTCCACGCTCATGCCATTGTCGCGCACGAACGAAGGCGGCGCGCTCATGCAGATCGACATCAAGAACTATTCCGAGAACGGCGAGCCGGCGCCAGGCGTGGCGAGCGGCGGCAACGGCCAACATCAGCCGACCGCGAAGGAGGTTAATTTTGGCCAGGGTATTTCCGAATATGGCCGTTTCAGTACGCCGTATCCGTTGTGGGACGGTACCAACCGCGCGCTGGTTTCGTGGGCGCCGTCATGCGCCGCAATCGGCAACTGCCCGATGGTCGCGAACCCACTGACAGGTGTGCCAGAGCCGGATGAAGGCACGCCGGTCTATGGCGCCTACATGCTGGATCTCAATACCAGGACCACTCGCCCCGTGGTGACGGCACCGCCCGGTTACTCGGTGCTTGACCCGGTCGCCATTCAGCCGCGGCCGTTGCCGCTTGTGATTGAAGACAAGACGCTTGGCACCGGACTCGATGGCGCGCTCATCAGCAAGATGTCGTCGATTGGCACGACGGGTGTCGGTGTCCTGAATGTGAAAAGCGTGTACGACACCGATAGTCAGGGCCGCATGGGTGATGCGGTTCTCGTGAGCGGGGAAAGTATTCCGAAAGTAACGTCGGTGCCTGCGCCCGAGTTTTGCGATGATGATCCGGCTATTCCGGATCTTGCGGCAGATTCGCCGGAGTATTGCCGTTGTAAGGGTCGTCCGACGATCGGTAAACCGGATTTGTGTGTACTCAAGAACCCGGCCGTATCAAATGCTGCCCAGCGGCCGGCGCGTTTCATCCGCATCACCAAGGCGGTGCCGACCCAGTCCGGCATTTCGCGCGAGGCGATCGGCGAAACCGAATTCGAGATGCAGCAGATTCTCGGCTACACCGAGGTCGAACCGGACGGCTCGTTCAAGATCGAGGTGCCGGCGGATATCCCGATTGCCATCACCGCAATCGACAAGGACGGACGCGGCTTCACGCCACACACCAACTGGATCCAGGTGCGCCCGGGCGAGACCCGCACCTGCAACGGTTGCCATTCACCGCGCCGCGGGAGCGCCATCAACTCGATACCGATTGCCGGTAACCATCCGAACACGTTATTGGCCGCCACCCTGGGATCGGGCGAATCCATGGCCGAGACGCGTGCCGGTTATGACAGTACGGTTTTACAACTCAAGACACATATGTCCTTTACCGATGTATGGACCAATCTTGCCGCACCCGCAGTGATTGCCGCCGGGAGAACCACGACGGACCCGGCTCTGGTGATCGACTACTTGGGGCTCACCACCACTGCACCGGCCACCACGGGTATGAACAGGGGCGTGATCGACTATCCGACCCACATCCAGCCGCTGTGGACCAAAGCACGGGCCGGCGGCTCCTGTGAAGGCTGTCACAGCGATCCTACAGCACTCGATCTGAGCGGTACCACGACCGGAACGGGCAGACTGCGCTCCTACGATGAACTGCTGATCGGCGATCCGGTTCTGGACAGCAACGGGCTACCGACCTTTCAAATCGTGGACGACGAGTTGCGCCTCGTCCGGGGCGAGGCACAGGTCAATCCAGGCACAGCGCGCGGCAGCCATCTGATCGAGGTGTTGTTCAATCAGGAACTCAAGTCGGATCTTGTCGTCGGCGCCGGACAGAACCACAGCACCATGCTGAATGCCTCAGAGAAGCGCTTGGTGTCCGAGTGGATCGACCTCGGTGCACAGTACTACAACAGCCCGCGCGATTCGGGCGGTGCCCTGCGTGGCGTTACCGGCCTGAGCGAAACCGTTTTCAATGCCACGGTGCATCCGATTCTGCTCAACCGTTGTGCTGCTTGCCACCAGGCGGTCGGCCTGCCGGGTAGCGGCGGAACCGCACCAAACGCCGGATTTGTCGGGATGCGCTTCGTGCTCACCGGTCAGGCCGAGGGCGACTTCAACGTGACCCTGAGCATGGTGGGTGATGTTGCCTCACCCGCCACGACCGAACTGCTGCGTCGGCCGGCCTCGACAGGCACCAATCCGACCCATGGTCTGGCAGTCGGGGGCGGAGCGGTGATGCCAGTGACTGATCCCGATTACATCACGGTCTGCAATTGGATTAATATCACCAATGTTGCAGGGGCCTGCCAGTAGGAGAAGCTATTTTGAGGTGGTTGAAGCAACACATGGAGGCGGGCAGTATGCCCGCCTTGTTTTTGATGAGCCTCACGCTGCTGTTGGGCGGTTGCGGCAGCGATATTCCCTCTACGGAGGTAACAACCGGGCTCACGCTGGACTGTCAGGTGTTTCAGAACCCGACGACAGGCGTGAACCGCATTTTTGATCTCGATATTGGCGGCAAGACCTGCTCCGCGAGTGGTTGCCATGCTGCGAACGGTAGCGCCGGCGGTGCCTTCAAGATTTATCCGGGCGCCCTGCCTAACACCGTGGAAATGCAGGCCAACTATCTCGTTGCCAAGGGATTTACCAACCTGTCCTCGCCCACAGACAGCAAACTCCTGCTCGAGCCACTCGCCGGGTCACAGTCGATTGTGGGCAGTCATGCGGGCGGGGATATCTTTACGGGTGGGGAGCCTGAATATGCAACGATCCTGGCCTGGGTCATGACACAGATACAGGGACCGAGCTCGTGTATCCCCTGAGATGGGTTGTTGTGCTGCTGATGGCAGGGGGTCTCGCAGCGGTGCCAGTGTGCGCCGAAGACGTGAATCTGCAGGCGCAGGTCGTGGAACCCTATCTCGAGTTGCATACCGGGCCGGGGCAAGGTTATCCGGTTACCCAGGTGGTTGAGCGCGGAGAATGGATCACGATTCTTGTGCGTCGAACCGACTGGTTCAAAGTGCGCACCAATCAGGGAAAAGAAGGTTGGGTGTCACGTGCCGCGCTAGAGACCACTGCCACCGAGACGGGTGCTCCGATACGCTTGCGCGATGAAGTGTTCGAGGATTATCGCAGCCGGCGATTCGAGGTGGGATTTGCCGGCGGTTTGCTGGAGGGCGATTCCTACATGATGGTGCATGCGGGTTACCGCTTTCACGAAAACCTGACTGGCGAATTCACCGTCGGCCAGGCGACCGGGGACTTTTCGAACTCCATGCTGTATTACGTGTCCGTGCTTTCCGAGCCGTTACCGGAATGGCGGTTTTCGCCATTCTTCTCGCTCGGCCTCGGTCGCTTTCACAACACGCCCAAGGCGACGCTGGTGGGTGCCATCGAGACGGATTCGAACATGGCGAACGCGGCGCTCGGGGCGCGGTACTATCTCACGCGCCGCTTCGTTGTGCGTGGCGACTACCGGCGGCATGTGGTGTATGTGGACCAGAGCCGTATTAACGAATACAACGAAGTCTCACTGGGAATTTCACTCTTCTTCTACTGATAGACGCCGATGCAATCGCTTATGCTGACCTGTTCCAGGATTACCCGCGCCGGGCTGCTGTTTGTCCTGCTGTTACCGGCAATCTGTCTGGCACAGAATCCGGAGCCCAAGGATACGGAACAGGTTATCCAGCCGGAGGTCGATCGGCGCCAACTGCGCATTCCGCGCATTGATACCGAGGATTTCGAGATTGGTGCCTACGCCGGTCTGTTGAGCGTCGAGGACTTCGGTGCCAAGCCGGTGTATGGCGCCCGGCTTGTATACCACGTGTCCGAGGATTTTTTCGTTGAGGGCATGTATGGAAAGTCCTCCATTTCCGATCAGGCACTCTGTGACCTGGGACTTTGTCTGTTCCCGAATCGCGAAGAGGACCTGTCGTACTACGGCCTGTCCGTGGGATACAACGTCCTGCCCGGCGAGATCTTCATCGGCCGGGGCAATGCCATGACCTCCGCGGTATATCTGCTTGCCGGCGTGGGCAACACGAGCTTTCTCGACGAGAGCCATTTTACGATCAATGTCGGCATGGGCATCCGTGTCTTGCCGGTGGACTGGCTCGCGCTGCACCTCACCATGCGCGACCATTTGTTCGAATCGGATATCCTCGGCACGAAGGAGATCAAGAACAATTTCGAGCTGACCCTTGGAATGTCGGTGTACTTCTGATCGATGCACAGAAACCTGAAGGAGGGGAGTCTCATGTTCGTGCGTAGTGTGTACAAGACGGCTGCAATCATTTACGTGCTCACGGCGCTACTGGCCGCGCCGGCGAGTCAGGCGGCAATGCCAAAGATTGGCGCCGCTGCACCCGACTTCGCGCTCAAGAACAGCAGCGGAAAGAACCTGAGGTTGAGCGAGCATCGCGGCGAGGTGGTGATGATCAACTTCTGGGCCACCTGGTGTGGCCCGTGCCGGCAGGAGCTGCCCTTGTTGAACCGGCTGCATGAGCAGTACCGCAAGGCCGGCTTCACGCTGCTCGGCGTGAATATCGATGACCGCCCGGATGCGGCGCAGACCATGGCAAGGAAACTGGGCATTACCTTTCCGGTTCTGTTCGATACCGAGAAACGGGTAAGTGGTCTCTATGATGTAAATGCCATGCCGAGCACGGTGTTGATCGATCGTGATGGCAAGGTGCGCTATATCCACCTTGGGTACCGCGCTGGTTATGAGACCAGTTATGAGTCCCAGATCCGGGAGTTGCTCAAACAATGACGCGGACGCACCTGACGTCGGCCCTGCTGTGCGCAATTGCGCTGCTTGCCGGTTGCGCCGGAGTGAAATCGTACGAGCGCGAAATGCTGGCCGATCCGATCATGAGCTTCTCGCGCGATACGCTCTCGGACCAGTATCTGGAGCACGTGTATGAAGTACGCGAAGGTGCGCGCGGCGCCACCACGACCCAGGGCGGCGGATGTGGCTGCAACTGATTCAGGCATCATGATCGCTTCTGAAACCGCCAGCACAACGCAGCGGACGCACCGCGCAGGCACCGGGCGCGCTTGGTGGTCGGCGTTGCTGGCCGCATTGGGCATGCTCGTTTCGTACACGGCAACGGCGGTCGTGCTGCCGGAAGATCGTACCGATCTTCTCTATCACCATTACGATGGTGGCGGCGTGACAGTGAAAGGCCCGGCCATGCTGGTGCGTAAAAGCGCGGGCGATAACGTTTCCATATCCGGACGTTATTATGTGGACACGATCAGTAGCGCCTCGATCGACGTCGTGACAACGGCCAGTCCCTACAAGGACAAGCGCGAAGAGTTCGGTGTCGGTATCGATTACCTACATGGCAACAGCCTCGTACAGGCATCCATGAGCAGCAGCAAGGAGAATGATTATCTCGCCGACACGTTGAGCCTGAATGTTTCACACGACCTGTTCGGTGGGCTCACAACCCTGAATCTGGGCTTCAGCCAGGGACAGGACACCGTGCAGCGCGTGGACACCTCGTTCGAAGAAGACATTAATCGATATAACTTCCGTATGGGCGCCACGCAGGTGCTGAGCAAGAGTCTGCTGCTGGGAGTAGCCTATGAAGGCATCTCTGAGGAAGGCTACTTGAGCAATCCGTACCGTTCAGCGCGCGTACTGGGTGCCACGCTGCCGGAGCAGTATCCCGGGACACGCGACAGCCAGGCCGTGGCCGTGCGCTTGGTGAAGGGATTTTCCTCGGACCAGCAACCGGTCATTTCTTCCGTGCGTGCCGATTACCGCTACTTCCGCGACAACTGGGGGATTCGCAGCAACACGCTCAAGGTCGCGCTGCAGCGCTATTTCGGCAGTCGTGTGCTGGGCGAGGCGCGCTATCGCTACTACCAGCAGTCTGCCGCGACGTTCTACAGCGACAACTTTGCCAGCGAGATGACGTACATGGCGCGCGACAAAGAGCTCAGCACCTTTCACAGCCACTCGCTGGGCGCAAAGGTCACTTGGTACTTCCTGGACCGCAAGTATCTGTTCCTTGATCGCATGAGCCTGAATTTCTCGCACGATTATGTCAATTTCGACTATCAGGATTTCACCGACGTGCGCACCGGCGAACTCTATTCGTTCGGTGCGAATATTCTGCAACTGTATATCTCGGCATGGTACTGAACGTATGCGAAACATTCACTTGAACAAAAAATCCCCATCGCGCTTCAGCGAAGTCTTCCGACATTTGTCCCTGCTAACGGCGACGCTACTCGTTCTGCTGATGACCCTGGCTGCACCCTCCATGGCGGCGGAAAAACAGGGCGGCGGTACGGCGCAATTCCAGGGTCTGGACAGGAAGATTCAGGGCCTGAAGCAAGAGGTGCTTGAACTCAACCGTGATCTGTTCGTGCTCGAAGAGGAGCTGCTATTTCCGGCCAGCACCCAGGTCGCGGTATTCCTGTCCGTGGATGTGGGCGAGTTTTTCCAGCTCGACTCGGTGCAGCTCAAGCTGGATAACAAGGTCGTGACGAACTATCTGTACACCGAACGCGAGAATGCCGCCCTGCTGCGCGGTGGCGTGCACCGGCTGTATCTCGGCAACCTGCGCACCGGCAAGCATGAGCTGGTCGCGGTGTTCACCGGCAAGGGCACGCATGAGCGTGATTACCGGCGGGGCACGACCCTCGTTTTCGACAAGCAAACGGAACCAAAATACATCGAGCTCAAGGTCCGCGATATCGAAAAGAAGCTGCAACCCGAGTTTGAGGTCAAGGAATCGAAGTAGCCGGTTATGTCCTGTATCGCCTCCATTTTTACGCATCGCGTACTGCGGCGTACTGTCTGTGTCGCCTTGTTGTTGATGCTGGGCGATGCTTCGGTCGCGCGCGCGAATGAATGGCGTGAGGTCAAGGAACCGCATTATGGCGAGGTGCTGTTCTACTTCTACCAGCAGAAGTATCTCTCGGCCCTCAGTCATCTCATGACCGCACAGCATTTTGAGCGACTCGGACCGCATGCCGGGGAAGCCGAGTTATTGCGCGGCGGCATGTTGCTTTCCTATGGTCAGCATGTCGAGGCCGGACGCATTTTCGAGCAGCTGATCGAAGCAGGCGCGCCACAAGCAATACGCGACCGTGTCTGGTTCTATCTTGCCAAGATTCGTTATCAGCGCGGCTATCTGGCTGAGGCGGAGCAGGCGCTGGCGCATATCGAAGGCAAGCTCCCAGGAGAACTCGAGGACGAGCGCCTGATCCTGCATGCCTTCCTGCTGATGGGCCGGAATGAGTATCGACAGGCCGCTGACTTGCTGGCCGGGATGCGCGGCAAATCAGATTGGGCACACTACGGTCGCTATAACCTGGGTGTCGCCCTGATCAAGGCCGGTGAAACGGAAAAGGGCGTTGTGCTGCTCGAACAGGTTGGACGCGCGCCAGTGCAAAGTGAGGAGTTGAAGTCGCTGCGCGACAAGGCGAATGTGGCGCTCGGTTTCACCTACCTGCAGGATGGCTGGCCGGAGTTGGCGCGCACCTACCTGGAGCGCGTGCGTCTTGATGGGCTGATGTCGAACAAGGCCTTGCTTGGCATGGGCTGGGCGTACTCGGCGCGCGAGCAACAGGAAAGTGCGCTGGTGCACTGGACCGAACTGCACGGACGTAATCTGCTGGATGCGGCAGTGCAGGAATCGCTCATGGCGGTGCCCTATGCGCTGGGAAAACTCGGTGCTTATCAGCGTTCCCTCGAACAGTATGAGGCCGCTATCGGCGTTTACACGCGCGAGATGACGCGCCTTGATAAAGCGATTGCTGCGATTCGGGCGGGCAAGCTCGGTACACTCCTACTGGCGGATGATCCCATCGAGGAGATGGGCTGGTTCTGGAAACTGGATCAGCTGCCGGATACGCCGGAGAGCCATTATCTAGCGCACCTCATGGCCGGGCACGACTTTCAGGAGGCGCTCAAGAATTATCGTGACCTGCGTTTCGTCTCGGCGCACCTTGACCAGTGGGCGTCCGATATCGGCGTTTACCATGACATGCTGGCAACACGCCGCAAAGCGTTTGCGACCCGTCTTCCTGCGGTACTCGAATCAAAGCGTGTTCAGGACCTGCCCAAACTGGCAGCGGCACGGGATCGCTATGCCGAAGAACTTGCGCGCATTGAACGCGATTCGGACACACCAGCCTTGGCTTCCGAGAAGGAGCAGGAGTTGCTTGCCCGTCTTGAACGGATCCGTCAGCGTCTGTCGCGTCAGGTCGACGCCAGCGGTGAAACGCAGGAACGTTATCGTCTGCTGCGCGGCCTGCTGAACTGGGACATTGCCACAGACTTCAGCTCACGCGTCTGGCAAGCACGCAAGGCACTCAACGAGCTTGATCGACTATTGCATGAATCCGAAGCGCGGCGTGCAGCGCTGGAGCAGGCGCAGCAGGAGATGCCGCGC
>Ga0209705_10001489_pt1 | contig 12366 bp, 17 predicted proteins | sample PPLLaktember2015_5_FD_187262 | JGI IMG/M metagenome (GOLD analysis project Ga0209705, IMG submission 187262) | Freshwater sediment microbial communities from Prairie Pothole Lake near Jamestown, North Dakota, USA - PPLs Lake P8 Core (1) Depth... | ecosystem: Environmental > Aquatic > Freshwater... | reverse complement strand
GCCACCCGGCTGCATGTCACCCAGTCCACGGTCAGCGCCCGCATCCACAACCTGGAAACCGACCTCGGGACCAAATTGTTTGTCCGCAACCGCTCCGGCGCCGCCCTGACGCCGGCCGGCCGGCGCTTTATGCGCCACGCCAAATCCCTGGTGCTGACACTGGAACAGGCGCGCCACGATGTTGGCCTGCCCAGCCGCTTTCGCGCCAGCATCACGGTGGGCGCGCGGATTGCGTTGTGGGAAGGATTTCTGCCGCAATGGGTGGGCACAATGCGCACGACCGCGCCGGACGTTTCCATCAGCAGCGAGATCGGCTTCGAGGAAGACCTGATGCGCCGCCTGATCGAGGGCACGCTGGATATCGGCTTGATGTACACGCCGCAACATAGCCCCGGGCTGCAGGTCGAGCATCTGTTCGATGAAACCCTGGTGTTGCTGACTACCGATCCAGCAAAATCCTGGCCGGATCAGGATTACATTTATGTCGACTGGGGTCCGGCATTCCATGCACAGCACACCAACAATTACCCAGATTTGGAACGGCCGGCGCAGGTCGTGAACATCGGCTGGCTGGGCGTGCAGCTGATTTTGAGTAACGGTGGCTCCTGCTTCCTGCCTATTCGCATGGCCAGGCCGCTGATCCAGGCGGGCAGGTTGTTCCAGGTGCCCGACAGTCCGCAGTTCCAGATTCCTGTTTACATGGTCTTCCCGCGCGACAGCGACTCCGCCGTACTGGAGCAGGCGTTGGTTGGCTTGCGCGCGCTGGCCGCGAGCGAGCGCGCCGTGAAGCTGGCTAAGCAATGACGGCATCAGGCGGCATAAAAAGAAACGTGAGACATGACACGCTCCCTGCGCAAAGGCAGTAACGGAAGTTCGCTGATGTGCCGGAGCGGTCCTGCCGACACGGTCATTGTTCTCGACTTCGAGACCAGCGGCCTGTCACCGGACATGGGCGATCGCGTCATCGAGGTCGGCGCGGTGCGGGTGGAAGCGGGCAGTATCACCGCTCGCTTTCAGTCGTTGATGAATCCCGGCATACGGGTCAGCGGCTTTATCGAGGACTACACCGGCATCACCAACCGCATGTTGCGCGCCGCGCCACCCTGCAAAACGGTCATGGCCCAGCTTGCCGATTTCATCGAAGGTCACGACCTGGTGGCGCACAATGCCGCCTTCGATCAACGCTTTCTGGATTCCGAGTGTCGGCGAATCCGTCGGCGCTATGCGGGCGCGTTCGCCTGTTCCATGTTGGCGGCCCGCCGCGTGTACCCGCATGCACCCAATCACAAGCTGGGCACCCTGGTCGCGCTCAATCAACTCCCTGCGAGCGGCACGTTCCACCGGGCACTGGCGGATGCGGAGATGACCGCGCATTTGTGGCTCGGTATGCTGAAAGATATCCGTGAACATTATTGCATCCGGCACATTTCCTTTTCGCTCATGCAAGCGCTGACCCGGGTGCCCAAGGCAGCGGCAGGCCATTTTCTGGAGCAATGTATTAGAGTGGGACCAGAGTGAAGGCATTTTAGGTGCGGACCTGGCTGGAACGGGGGGCTGCGTATGCACCTCGCGTGACTTCAAACGATTGCCCTCCATACGCTGTATAGGTAGGCTATCCTGGCAGGCGGGATGCATGCCCAGCTGATATCGTGCTGATTTACCCGCATCAAGTTTTTCCAGTCGAAGTGCAAGTATGCAACCCGGCACTTAGGCTCGAATTCTAGTCGAGCCATCCTAAAGAGGAGTTGCGCATGGCCGGATATTCGGGAACGCCACTCGTGCAGAAGCTCGGGATCAAGGAAGGAACGAAAATATTTCTGGCCAATGCGCCGAAGGAATATCTGAAGCTTGTATCACCGCTTCCAGAAAGCGTTAAGGTCGTGTCGCGTATGTCCAGTGACACCGACATGGTTCATATTTTCTCGACGAAAACTGTTCATTTGATAAAAACTCTTCGTGCTTCTCTTGCCAACCTCAAGCAAGATGGAATGATCTGGATATCCTGGCCAAAGAAATCGGCCAAGGTGCCTACCGACATCACAGAAGACACAATAAGGAAGGTTGCGCTTCCCTTGGGTCTTGTTGATATAAAGGTCTGTGCCGTCGATGATGTATGGTCCGGCCTGAAACTTGTTACCAGAAAAGAGCTGCGAAAAACACAGGCCCCAACCATGCCTTCCACCGGGCGCGCCAAGACAGCGCGCCGCTGAAGGTGGCGTCAGACCCGGGAGACGAACCTGAATGGAAACTGGAACGACGTATGAGCGACAGTTGGGTCGAAAGTCGTGCTGAAGAGCAGTTGATGCCCGCAATGCGCATCGTCGGACTCTTCTTCTTCCTCCTGACGGCGGGTTGCGTCTGGATGGAGCGCACGCCGCCTCAGACCGGTGCGCCCCAGGGTGAGGCGGTTGCGGTCGAGCCGTCCATGACCCGCTCCACAGGCCAGGGCGCCGCCAAGACTGATTCGCCGGATGCCAAGGCCCCGGCGAAGACACCTGCGGAACGGCCCGGGAAGAAGCCGAGCGCCACATCAAGTTCCGGAAAGCCAGGAGCACCGCCGCTGGATCTGACAGCGTTGGAAACCCGGCTCAAAGAGACCAAAGCCATCGGCGTATTCACCAAGATCGCGCTCAAGAATCAGGTCGATGACCTGCTGAATCAATTCCGTGCGCATTACCAGGGGCGGATCAATACCACCCTCCCCGAGCTGCGGCAATCGTACGACCGGCTGCTTCTCAAGACGCTCACGCTCCTGCAGGACGGCGACCCGGAGCTGGCGCGCGCGGTCGTGGCGTCGCGCGAGGCGATCTGGGGTATCCTGGCGGATCCGGCCAAGTTTGCCACTCTCTAATCTGACGGAAGGAGAAATACCATGAACAAACGTGCGCAGGCCTGGACGCTGATCGTTGCACTGACAGCATTTTTCACCGGACCTTTGCGAGCGGCGGAGGACGTGTCGTTGCTCAAGGACATGACATCCGTGATCGCGCTCCTGGGTCTGCCCTGCGGTCAGGTCGTCAATGTCAAACGGCTGGGGGACAACGATCATATCGCGTCATGCAAGGACGGGAACCGCTACCGGGTATTTCTGAGCCCAGAGGGCCGGGTCGTCGCGCAGAAACAATAAGATTCAGATCATTCTCAGCACCTGTTCTTTGGAAAAGGATTTGAGGAAAGAAGGATGGCTTTTTAATCCGCCGATATCGCCATGATCCGACTCGCTAAAACGCTCAATGCCTGGGGAACACCGGGTTTTGAAGACGCCCTCAAAAGTGAAGTCGGGGAACTTGCTACCGATCGGCTTCCCCTGCAGCAAGCCCTGTCAACCAGCAGCCATGTGACCGACAGCCAGCGCACGGTGACGATCATCCGGGTTTCGGATGACGAAGACTTGATACATATCAAAGCCGGGATTTTCTATTCAGGCATTATCGCCGGGTGCAGTTGCGCGGACGATCCCACGCCCATCGACGAACAAAACGAATACTGCGTAGTGCAGATTGAGATTAACAAGCAGACGGCCGAGACGACGGTAACGCTGCTGGACGAATAAACAGAAAAGTACCGGGAAGCGCGCCTGCCATCGTGCTGTTTCGCCCAGGTGAAGGCGGAGAGCACGAATTGTCACCCCGGTTGCGTAGCCGAATGTCGTCATCAAACCGACCAGACGGAAAGGAGAATGGAGATGAAGACCATGCTGTTCGCTGTACTGACTGTCACGCTGGCAGCGGCTCCGGCGATTGCCGGCACCGATCTTGCCAAGTCCAAGAAGTGTCTTACCTGTCATGCCATCGACAAAGAGATGACGGGGCCGTCTTTCCAGGCCATTGCGAAACTGCACAAGGGCACCGCCAAGGCTGAGGCGAAGCTGGCGGACAAGATTAAAAAGGGCGGCGCAGAACACTGGGGCCCCAACGTCATGCCGCCCGCCGATGTGCGCGGTGTAAAAATCAGCGATGCGGAGGCCAAAGAACTGGCACGATGGGTATTGACTCATTAACCCGGGTGTAACGAGCACCAGGCTCTCGTCCCTTCGCTCCCATTTTCCGGACCACGATCATTCGTCCGTTGTGGCCGCAATGACAATGGGCCGGCCTACAACCCGGCCATGCTCACCGTCAAACCGCGCTCGGTCAGGTGTCCGCGCAGCGTCCCCGAGGTGACGGTCTGCGGGTTGTATGCGACCTCGAGCATGTGCGGGTGGTCGGGGCTGAAGTGCGCCGAGAGCACCCCGTCGCAACCCTGCAGGTCGCGCTCGATGTTGGTGCGGTCGCCCGCGGGAAGATCGGCAGGAATATGGAACAGCACGTCAACGATATCGATCTCCATGACAACCTCCTTCGGCTGCATTCGGCAGCGATGGTGACCCCTGAGAATACTGTCGTCGCCTAGACGTGGTGCGTGAACTGAGCGTGCGGTACGCCGGCCATCATGGCACTGAAGGCCTGGCCGCTCACGTGCACCAGGGCTTCGTGATCGCCGGCTTCGAAGTACACATCCGGTTCATCCAGCAGCGCATCGTCGATGATGGTCGCGACGTGGTAGGCCGGGCCGATGGCGGGGATCGCACCGGGATCACAGTCGGGGAAGAGTTCGACGACTTCGCGCTCGATCGCCAGACCCACCCGGCGCCGGAGTCGGTTATGCAGCTTGCCCAGATCGACGCGGTGCGTGGACGGGATGACCGCCATCAAGTAGCCGGCCTCGTCTTCCAGAAGAACCGATTTCGCCAGTTGATCGCCGGGGACATGTGCGGCCTCGGCGGTATGCGTGGACGAAACCGAACGCGGATGATTGATCAGTTCGTAGTCGACAGCGTGCTGTTTGAGGAATGCTTCGATGGAGTGCGCAATGGCCATGGGACACCTCCTGGGTCGGCATCCGCCAATCCGTGCGGATCGGCGGATGAATACTCTGTATTCGAAGTTCGCAGAGAGGAGTGGAAGTCGTAATGATGATACGCTTGGTCGTCGTGGTGCAGCAATGCCAGGGTCGCCTCCGTAGGCCACGGATGAAACCGTTGCGCCGTATTCGGGGTGACACAGGCCACCAAGTCAGTGGTGCGAGGCAGGTGGACTTATCGAGTGAGCACCTACCCTCCGCACGATGGGTATATCTTCGTGCGTGGTCAAAACGACTGGTTCGAATTGATAAAAAAAGCTGATTTGCCCGAACGCGAGGTTCGCCCTAGGGTATGCGTTCAGGGCGGTGTGAATGCCCGGGTTCGAACCGAGGAGAAGGAGGGCCTAATTATGTGTTACAAGTATTGGTATTCGCAGGAGACGCATTCCGAGGCTACAAAGGATGAGCGCAGCAACCCGCGTCGCGAACAGACGGTCGAGGAAGAGGCGGCGATGAAGCGCGCGCAAGAAGCGATCGAGAAGGCCAAGTCCGCAAAACCGGCGCCGAGAACGACTGAGCCGGTCACGTCCGAAAAGGAGAAAGAGACTATTCCGGCCTGAAGTGCTTGCACTCTTTCTTGTTGACCAACCCCGCGCCTGCGGGGTTTTTTGTGCCATGTGTGCGGAGAACCGGGCCGGTTTGTCTGAACCCGGCTTTCACGTCAGCAAAAATTCTGGGTGATGTAGATCCTGTTACCGGGACTGATCTCGATTCCGATCCCTTCTTGCCGCCAGTAGGGCATGAGTATGTTTTTTCGGTGCCCTGGGCTGTTCATCCAGCCATCGACCGTTTGCTGCGCTATCTTTCGTACGGAGTTCCAGTGGTAGTAGGCGATGCCGTTCTCCGTGGTCATTGAATTATAGAGACGGCTGAGGGCGACATTCTCGGCGCCGGCGTAGGTCAGACTGCCGATCCGGATTTCACAGGAATATCCGTCTTGCCGGTAGCGATCGGGAAAGGTCTTGCGATCGGCGGAATCGTGACCGAGGTAATTCCTGTTTGCCATGTCGCGGCTGTGTTTCGCTGCGATGCGGGACAGGGCATTGCTCCAGGCGAGTGATTGAAGGCCATGCATTTTGCGTTTCTCGTTGATTTGCGCGTGAATCCGGTTGGCGAGATCGGTGGCCTCAACCGCGGGTTGTGGTTTCTGCTGTCGTGCTGTGGCCTGGGTATGCGCGCTGCCGAGGACCAGGACAGCCACGAGTAGCATGGAAACACGCGAGGAGGAGGCGTGGGCGACAGAATGGGTAGCTGAATGCATGCAGTGATGGCAACAGATTGAAGAACCCATTTTCACAGTACACGGTCAGACACATGGTGCCTGAGAAGGGGATTGATGGCAAAATCAGAATCAATCTCCACCTCGGCGTGCCAGCGGGATCAACCCATGAACCTTCAGGAACCAACGGAAATCGAGTGCCCGTACTGCGGAGAACGGGTCAGCTTGTTGATCGACTGCTCTGTGGCTTCACAAGAATACATTGAAGATTGCCAGGTTTGCTGCCAGCCGATAAACCTCCAGGTTACCATCAACGAACAAGGCATTCCGCAGGTCGAGGCACGGCGCGATGACGAGTAGCGCACAGCCGGCGGATGCCGAATAGACAAGACGACCAGCCTCGCTAACAATGCCCGTTCCGGGAAGGCCGGACCAACCGGACCAAGAGGAGTATGTATGTCCCAGAAACGCCCTGTCGTCGCCGTGACCGGTTCCACCGGGGCCGGACTTTCGACCGTCCGGCACGCGTTCAAGACCATTTTCCGGCGACTTGGAGTCAATGCCGCCATTGTTCACGGTGACGCGTTCCGTCGCTATACCGAGCCCGAGTTCGCCGCGCAGCTTGGGACGGCACGCGCGAGCGGCCGGAATCTCTCGTGGTTCGGTCCGGAGTGTAACCATTTCGCCGAGCTCGAGACCTTCTTCAAGACCTACTCCGAGACCGGCAGCGGCATGGTGCGCGAGTATGCTCACAACGCCGAGCATGCCGCCGTACTCGGCGTGCCGGCGGGGGAGTTCACGGCGTGGCACCCGCTGGCGGCCGGCAGCGATCTGTTATTTTACGAAGGCCAGCACGGCGGGGTCGTGGCGCAGACCTGGACCCGGCGCAAGGTGGATGCGCGCCACTTCCCGGCGGGCGTCGACCGGCGCATCAACGCCCGGGGTATCGATGTCGCCCAGTATGTCGATCTGCTGATTGGCGTGGTGCCGGCGATCAACCTTGAATGGATCCAGAAGATCCATCGCGATTGCGCGCACGGCCGGTGTTCGCCGGAAGAAACGGTGGACACCATCCTGCGCCGCATGGACGACTACATCCATTACATCGTGCCGCAGTTCAGCCTGACCGACATCAACATCCAGCGTATCCCGCTGGTGGACACCTCCAGCCCGTTTATTGCGCGCGATGTGCCGACGCAGGATGAATCCGCCCTGGTGGTGCATTTTCGCGACCGCGAGCGGCACGACTTTGTCGATCTGCTGCGCCGCATTCCCGGCTCGTGCATGACGCGCCCGACGACCATGCTGATTCCCGGCGGGGAACTCGGTCTTGCCCTGGAGATCATCTGCGCACCAATCCTGGCGGACCTTATCGAGAAGCGGCGCGCGGCCGTGGCGGGTGGGTGAGTTAAGGAAGCTCTGAACAAGTACATCTTTTCCGTGTTCGTCATTCCGGCGGGGGCCTGCCCCGGCAGATTGTAAGCCGGGGCCGGAATCCGGGGGTTTTAAAGAGATTCCTGGATGCCGGCTCCCCGCCAGATTCATGCGGGGACAAGCTTCGCCGGCATGACGGTCGAAGGACTGTTCAGAGCTTGCTTAAATTGCGGGATCTTTTGACCACTCGAGGCGCAGCCGGCTAGGGCACGACGCGGTACGGCCGCATCATTTCGTGGTCCTCGTGCTCGAGGATGTGGCAGTGCCACACGTACAGGCCGGGGAGATCGAAGGTCGCGACCACGCGCGTGACCTCGCCTGGGTTGGAAATCACCGTGTCCTTCCATCCGGACTCGTTTGCGGGCGCCCGCTGCGGTGCGCCGATCAGCTTCAAGGTAGTGGGCTTGCCGAGCACGAATGCGTCCTGGTCGAAACGCTGGCGGTCGAGCACGCGGAAGTGCACCAGGTGCAGGTGCACCGGGTGCGCGTCCGCGGTGGCGTTGACGATGCGCCATACCTCGGTCGCGCCGACGCGCGGGTTCTCTGAGGTCGGATCGTCCCAGCCGAGCGCGCCGGCGTCGAGCGTGCCGAGCATCGGCTTCACGCGTCCATAGTCGTCCTCGATTTCGGCCAGCAGCACCGTGCGCTCGCTGTCCACGCGCGGTGTTGCGATCGGCGCGCGCAGCGTCGCCGGTAGCCGGCTGTCGGCGATCGGCGAGCGTGGACGCGTGACCCGGAACGCCATGATCCGGCCGGTGGTGGCGGGATCGACGGCATCGCCTTTGGGATAGGGCGTCTTGGCGTCGTTGCGCAGAATGATGGTCTTGCCGGCGAGCGCCGGGGCGGAAAAATCCACGATCACGTCGGCGCGCTCGGCCGGCGCGAGCGTCAGCTCCTTGAGTGCCACCGGTGCGGGCAGCAGGCCGCCGTCGCCGCCGATCTGGTACAGGGTCTGGCCGGAGTCGAGCCACAGATGGTAGAAGCGCGCGTTCGAGCCGTTCAGCAACCGGAAGCGGTAGTGGCGCGGCTCGACCTCGAGGACCGGCCACAGCTTGCCGTTGACCAGGATCATGTCGCCGAAGAATTCCGGTTCGATCGATGGGCTCGGCGCGCCGGTGAGCGGGTCGCGCGGCATTTTCTTCGGCGCTGCACCCGGCGTTTCCTCGCGTTCGGGCCGGCGTTCCGTCTCACCGACATCGGCGGTGTAGGCGAGCGCCCCGTTGCGCCGGAACGCGCGGTCCTGGATGAGCAGTGGGTATTCATAGGTGCGATCCGGCAGCGCACCGTCGTGCTGCAGGCGCGCCTCGCGGTCGTCGCGCAGGATGTAAAAACCGGCGAGCCCGGCGTACACGTTCAGGCGCGTGATGCCCATCGCGTGGTCGTGGTACCAGAGTGTCGCCGCCTCCTGGTCATTCGGGTAGTCGTAGACCTCGCGGCTGAAGAACGGGCCGCGCTCCTTGAAGCCGGGTGAGAACCAGGCCTCGGGATAACCGTCGCTGTGATCCGGGACGTGGCCGCCGTGCAGGTGCACGACCGTGCGCACGAACGGCCGGCAGTGGGAGTGGCCGTGCGCCGCGTCCGGGCCGCAGTGCACGGTGGTATCCACCGGCAACAGATGTTTCTCGGGCAGTGCGTTCTCCCAGCGGATCTTGACGGGGCGCCCGGTGCGCGCCTCGATCGTGGGTCCCGGATAAGTCGCGCGCGCGTCGCCGGCGGTGTAGCCCCAGACCGTGGTGCGCAGTGGCTTGCCGCTCGCCGGATCGACGAGTCCCAGGTCCTGCTCGACCTGCTGCATGCGGATGCGATAGTAATCCACGCCCCGGTCGCGTGCGGTGTCTGGTATCGCCAGCGCGGCGAGCGGGTTGGGCAGGGCCGTGACGAACTTTGGCTGGCTGGCCGGATCAAGCCGGCCGGTGGTGTCCTGCGGTGCGTGCGCGCATGCACCGAGCAGTGCAAGTGCGAGCAGGGCGAGCGTCGTGGCAATGCGTCTGTTCATAGCGATCTGCGCTCCCTGCAACCCATGATCGAAACATGTCGATGGCCATCATACGCCGCTTCGGTTCGCGCGCGCACGTGCCGGCGCATGACAGGCATTCCGGGGGTATACCGCTTTCGAATGCAGGATACACGCCGACGCCAACTCCGCAAGATTTGTCAAATCGACCTATGCTAGGGTTTCATCGGGCAGGTGATGAGGCCGAACGACCGTGACAAAGACCGGTAACTGGACGAACTACGAAGAACGCCTGAGCCGCGTGACGGCCTATATCTATGATCATCTCGATGATGAAATAAATCTGTACCAGCTTGCCGATGTGGCCTGCCTGTCACCGTATCACTGGCACCGGATTTATCATGCCATACATGGTGAAACAATCGCCGCAACCGTCAAACGCTTGCGTTTGCATCGCGCCGCGGGATACCTGGCGCAGACCTCGATGGCCATCGGCGAGATTGCCGAGAAGTCAGGCTACAAAAATATTCAGTCATTCACCCGCATTTTCAATTCAGTCTATGGCATGCCGCCGGCGCAATACCGGAAAAAGGGCAGCCATACGCAATTTCAACCTCAAAACCGGGAAAGGAGTCTAGTCATGTATGACGTTGCCATCCGAACCATACCGAAAATGAAAGCGATCACCGTCGGTCATGTCGGTTCCTACATGCAGATTGGCAAAGCGTTCGACACGCTCTATGGCTGGTTGGGCGCCCGCAATCTTCTCAGGCCGGACATGCGGTCCATCGGCCTGTACTACGATGACCCCACCGCGGTTCCAGAGGAGAAGCTACGTTCGCGGGCAGGCGTCATTGCGGATCAGGGTTTTCCGATCGAATCGCCATTCGAACTCACGGAAATTTCTGCAGGTCCGTACGCCGTGCTAAGGCACAAGGGGCCGTATGCGGATATGAGGGCAGCCTATCAGTGGCTTTACGGGGAATGGTTACCGCAATCGGGCAAGGAAGCTGCCAATGCGCCCGTATTCGAGGAATACCTCAACAGCCCGCGCGACACGGCACCAGCAGAATTGCTGACAGAAATTTATCTGCCGTTGAACACGGTCGCCGTGACAGAGAAGTGATTTTCAAATCACCGTGGCGTGTTTTCAGGCCCATGCCCTGGTCTGGCACTTCTGCCGCTCAGCTATCGTGTTCCCGCTACACCACGCTGCCGAATCCCTTGTCGGTAGCACCGGCCGGCGCCTTGAGGCCCGCGATCCGGCAGCCCTGCGCCACCGGCCCGCCCGGGAAGAGCTGATAGAGATACTTCCTGCCGCCCTTGGCGTGAAACAGCTCATCAAGCGCATCGTGCAGCTCGCGCATGTTGATGACGGTCTCCTCGTGCCGGACGTAGTACTCCTGCAGGGCGCGCACCGCCTTCCAGTGATCGGCACCGAGCTTCAATCCTTCTTGTTGCGCAACCCGAAGAGCGGACTCGCGCGTCCAGCCGGCCGGTGAGTGGGGGAAATGCGTATCCACCCCCGATCTTTTTTTGGGGCCAACGATTGCTTCTAATAGACTGGCCATGGTTCCTTCCTCCATTCGTTTCCTTAAATGTTGTAATTCTCTACCGATGCGGGTTCCCCTGCTTTGATGGACATCAACTTTGCCAGTGTGCCTCAGCCAATAGCCACACACATCGGCTGGACTTTCGAAGAAACCTGCACACATTGTCGACTTGAAGTGCAGGCACGGCAGGGTGACACTTTTCCCTGCAATTTCCAGAGGCGAAGTGCGGCCCCGGCGGAGACCTGTCCATGGACCTTGAAGTCAGCAGCCGAATTGTCCGGACCGACGAGCAGGGCTACCTGCTCGACCTGGATGACTGGAGCGAGGAGTTCGCCGAGAAGATGGCGGAGCGCGACGGCGTGCGCCTGTTTGACGACCATTGGGGGCTTATCCTTTATTTTCGCGATTACTTCCAGGCCAGCGGCTCGGTGCCGACCATGCATATCCTGGTGCGCACGCTCGGGCAGCAGCACGGCACGCATTTTCAAAACGAGAAGGCCTACGAGAAATTTCTGTACCGGCTGTTTCCGAGTGATCCGGTACGCGAACTCTGCAAGCTGGCCGGTCTGCCCAAGCCTAGGCCCGATACGTGAGGCGCGTTTCGGCGGAGGGAGTGAAGTTGGCACGATGTGTTACTGTGGAAATCCACCCGCGCTTCGACAGAAAAAATCGGCATTGGATACTCTTGGGTTCCGTGACCGGAAGCGTTAGCCTAGTGGCAGGTCCGCCGCCGGGAGGGTCGCCATGCCGAATTACGCCAAGCTGATTCTGGCTTGCCTGGTTTGTCTTGGCGTCATAATAGGACTGGTGCTCCTCTACCAGCGGCTGTTCTGACCTGCGCCGTTCAATCCTGCACTAACGCATGGAGGGTACGTATCATGAAGCAGAACATGGGAACCGTCGACCGGATCATCCGGCTGGCCATCGTGGTGATTATTGCCGCGCTGTATTACACCGGCCAGCTGAGCGGCACCGTGGCTATCGTCCTGGGCATCGTCGCAATTGCATTTCTGCTCACCAGCCTGATCGGATGGTGCCCGTCCTACGTCCCCTTCGGCATTTCCACTCGGAAGGGGACGTAGCGCGGTTCATTCAAGCGGCAACGCCGTCGCCTGCAGCACCTCGCCGCTTCGCGCCGCCTGCACAAAGGCCGCCAGCCCCAGATCGGCGGACTTCCAATCCGCGGCGATCGGTAGCGCGCCGTTCCAGTGTGTCGCCCGGTCCGGCGTGACCGGCACGGGGCCGATGAAGGTGCGTACCACGTAATCGTGCCGCAGCCGGCGGCCGCGGTTCTCGCCGGCCTT
>Ga0209705_10001488_pt1 | contig 12369 bp, 10 predicted proteins | sample PPLLaktember2015_5_FD_187262 | JGI IMG/M metagenome (GOLD analysis project Ga0209705, IMG submission 187262) | Freshwater sediment microbial communities from Prairie Pothole Lake near Jamestown, North Dakota, USA - PPLs Lake P8 Core (1) Depth... | ecosystem: Environmental > Aquatic > Freshwater... | reverse complement strand
ATGTTCCGGGCCCAGAGCGAGTGGACCTCGAGGAAGTTCGCGTCGTCCACTACGAGCTTGATCAGCTCCTTGATGTCGTAGGGCTTGTTCGCGTTGTCCGGCACCAGGGTGCGCAGCGTCGGCTCGAGGCGGTGGGGGTCGTCCTCGGTCGGGACGACGGGAGGGTCTTCGAGGTTGTTCTGGGGCAGGAAGGAGAGCAGCCGGCGGATGTACTGGATCGCCTCCTGCTCCGAGCCTGCCGCGTGGCTCGCCACGCCGCTCTTGGTGGCGTGGGCCATGGCGCCGCCGAGCTGCTCGGTGGTGACCTCCTCGTGGGTAACGGTCTTCACCACGTCGGGCCCGGTGATGAACATGTTGCTGGTGTTCTTCACCATGACGATGAAGTCCGTCATCGCCGGCGAGTAGACCGCGCCGCCCGCACAGGGCCCCATGATCGCCGAGATCTGCGGGATCACCCCCGACACCAGCACGTTGCGCAGGAACACGTTGCCATAGCCGCCCAGCGAGACGACGCCTTCCTGGATGCGGGCTCCCGCACCGTCGTTCAGGCCGATGAAGGGCGCGCCGACCTTGGCGGCGAGGTCCATCACCTTGCAGACCTTCTCGGCGAAGGCGCCCGACAGGCTGCCACCGAAGACGGTGAAGTCCTGCGCGAACAGGAAAACCTGGCGGCCGTCGACTTTGCCGTGGCCGGTGATCACGCCGTCGCCGGGGATTTTCTGCTTGTCCGCCCCGAAGTCCGTGCAGCGGTGCAGCACGAACTTGTCCATCTCGACGAAGGTGCCCGGGTCGAGCAGCAGCTCGATGCGCTCGCGCGCGGTGAGCCGCCCGCTGGCGTGCTGGCGCTGGATGCGCTCCGGGCCCCCGCCGAGCTCGGCCTGGGCGTTCAACTCTTCGAGTCGCTTGATCTTCTCTTCGATCGACATGTCTTCTGTGAGGAAAAGAGGGTAGGAGCGGAGTCCCCTAGAGGCTCGAGATCTCGGTGGTGCGCTCCTGGAGCCGCGTCTCGTACACCGCCAGCTCGATGGGCTTGCGCGCGACGCCCGAGTCCATGGCCGCCTGGGCGACCGCCGGGCATACGAACTGGAGCACGCGCGGGTCGAAGGGCTTCGGGATGATGTACTCGGGGCCGAAGTCGAACTGCTCGTCCGGGTAGGCGCGCTTCACCACCGCCGGCACCGCCTCGCCGCGGCGGGCGAGCTCGGCGAGCGCGTGGACGGCCGCCTGCTTCATCGGCTCGTTGATCTTGCGCGCGCGCACGTCGAGCGCTCCGCGGAAGATGAAGGGGAAGCCGAGCACATTGTTCACCTGGTTCGGGTAGTCCGAGCGGCCGGTGGCGGTGATCGCATCGGGCCGCACGGCCTTCACGTCGACCGGCGAAATCTCCGGATCGGGGTTCGCCATCGCGAACACGATCGGGGACTTGGCCATCTCCTTCACCATCTCCTGGGTCACGACGCCCGCCTGGGAGAGGCCCACGAACACGTCTGCGCCGCGCAGCGCGTCGGCCAGGCTTCGGCACTTCGTCTCGCGGACGAACTCTTCCTTGTACTTGTTGCGCCCATCCTTGCGCTCGGCGTGCAGCACGCCCTTGCTGTCGCACATCAGGATGTTCTCGGCGAGCACGCCGAGGTCCTTGTAGAGCTTCGCGCAGGCGATCGCCGAGGCGCCCGCGCCGGAGAACACGACGCGCACCTCCGAGAGCTTCTTGCCGACGATGTGGGTCGCATTCAGCAGGGCGGCGCCGGAGATGATCGCAGTGCCGTGCTGGTCGTCGTGGAAGACGGGGATGTCGAGCGTCTCGATCAGCGTCTTCTCGATCTCGAAGCACTCGGGCGCGCGGATGTCCTCCAGATTGATGCCGCCGAAGGTGGGCGCGATCATCTGGCAGAAGCGGATGATCTCCGCCGGGTCCGTCGAGTCGACCTCGATGTCGAAGACGTCGATGTCGGCGAAGCGCTTGAAGAGAACGCCCTTGCCCTCCATCACCGGCTTGGAGGCGAGCGCCCCCATGTTGCCGAGGCCCAGCACCGCGGTGCCGTTCGAGATCACGGCGACCAGGTTGCCCTTCGCGGTGTAGCGGTACGCCTCCTCCGGGTCCTTGGCGATCGCGCGCACCGGCTCGGCGACCCCGGGGGTGTAGGCCAGCGCCAGGTCGTGTTGGGTGGTGGTCTCCTTGGTGGGGACCACCTTGATCTTTCCGGGGCGGCCCTTGGAGTGGTAGTCGAGCGCTTCCTTGCGCAGCGTCACGGGTGGAACCTCTTCCGCTGCCCGTGGGAGAGACAGCCGGAATGCGGGGTCGGGGAGCGAATTCTATCAGATCGACCGGCCCCCACGGGAGGGCCGAAAACGACGCAGATCCGCGGGGTTGGCGCGCCGGGGAGGAATCGGGGCGCTACTCCTTCAGCAGCTCCCGGGCGATCACCAGCCGCTGGATCTGGTTGGTCCCCTCGTAGATCTGCATCAGCTTGGCGTCCCGCATCAGCTTCTCCACCGGATACTCCTTGGTGTACCCGTTGCCTCCGAAGACCTGCACGGCGTCGGTCGTGACGCGCATCGCCGCGTCCGTCGAGAAGCACTTGGCGAAGGAGGAGTGCTTCGAGGCCCGCAGGCCCTGGTCGATCATCCAGGCGCTCTGCAGGGTCAGCAGGCGCGCCGCCTCCACGTCCTTGGCCATGTCGGCGAGCATGAACTGCACCGCCTGGAAGCCGGAGATCGGGAAGCCGAAGGCCTTGCGCTCGCGCGCGTAGGCAATGCTCTCCTCGAGGGCCCGGCGCGCGATGCCGACCGCGAGGGCGCCGATCGACGGGCGCGTGGTATCGAGGGTCTTCATCGCGATCTTGAAGCCCTCGCCCTCCTGGCCGAGGCGCTGGGAGGCGGGCACGCGCACGCCGTCGAAGTGGATGACGCGCGTGTCGCTCGCGCGCTGCCCCATCTTGTCTTCCTTCTTCCCCACCGTGATACCCGGCATCTTGGCGTCGAGGACGAAGGCGCAGATGCCCTTGTGGCGGCTCATGCGGTCGAGGGTGGCGAAGACCGTGTAGACATCCGCCACGCCGCCGTTGGTGATCCAGCACTTGGTGCCGTTGAGGACGTAGTGGTCGCCGTCCTTCTCGGCCAGCAGCTGCAGCCCGGCGACGTCGGAGCCGGCGGCGGGCTCGGAGAGGCAGAACGAGACCAGCGAGAAGTCCCGGGTGAGGCGCCCCAGCCACTCCTTCTTCTGCTCCGGCGTGCCGCCGACCAGGATCGGCGTCAGGCCGAGGTCGTTGCACATGATCGAGGTCGCCATGCCGGCGCAGCCCCAGGCCAGCTCCTCCACCACCAGACAGCTGTCGAAGAGGTTCAGCCCCACGCCGCCGTACTCCGAAGGGATGGAGACGCTCGAGAGGCCGAGCTCCCACGCCTTGCGGATGATCTCGGTGGGGAACTCGCCGCTCTGGTCGTAGCGGGCCGCCTGGGGGGCGATCTCCTGGTGCGCGAAGCGGCGGGCGGTCTCCTGGAGCGCGAGCTGCTCGTCGCTGAGCGAAAAATCCATCGAAGTGACTCCCGGTCATTTTAGTGTGCAATTCCGCGGACTTGCGGAGTGCAGACTAGCGACGCGGGAGGCCCGGGGAAAGGGCCGGTCAGGCGGCCTGGACGTACCCGAGCTGGCGCGAGAGGCGCTGGGCGACGTCGAGCAGGGCGGGGACGGCGCTGCGCTGGAGGGCGTCCTGGGGAAGCCGGAACGCGGGGCCCGAGATGGACAGCGCCCCGACCAGCCGGCCGCTCGCGTCGTAGACCGGGGCTGCGGCGCAGCAGAGGCCGCGCTCGCACTCCTCGAGGTCCATGGCGAAGCCCTGGGCCGCCACCCCGTGGAGGTGCTCCAGCAGCTTGTCGCGATCGACCAGCGTCCGGGGCGTACGGGCCCCCAGCCCGCGGCCGATCACCTCGCGGTCGAAGCGCTCCTGCTCGTCCGACCGGGAGCAGGCGAGCAGCACCTTGCCGAGGGCGGTGCAGTGGGCGGGCAGGGTGCGCCCGACCCGCAGGCCCGTCTGGACGATCTGGTTGGCCTGCTCGCCGTCGAGGTGCACCACCTCGAACTCCCGCAGCTCGCCGAGGTGGGCCGACTCCCCCGAGCGACGCACCAGCTCCTCGAGCAGCGGGCGAGCCAGCCGCAGCAGGCTGCGCGACGCGCCGTAGGCGCGGCCGAGCTCCAGGCAGCGCACCCCGAGCCGGTAGGCCTCGTTCTCGCCGACCTGCTCGACGTAGCCCTGCTGCTCCAGGGTCGCGAGGATCCGGAACACGTTGTTCTTGTGGAGATTCAGGCGCCGAGCCAGCTCGGTCACCCCTAGCTCCACCTCGTCGCGGAACGCCTCCAGCACGCGGAGCGCGTTCCGGACCGTGTGGATCACGTAGTCGCTCTTGGACCTTCTCATGGGCAGGGCTTCCGTGGCTCGGAGGGGAGGGGGGCCTGCGCCGGGGCGTCACGTCACGAGCGGTTCTTCACCTTTTCCCAGTCGGCCAGGAAGCGCTCCAGGCCGATGTCGGTGAGCGGATGCTTGGCGAGCTGGCGGAGCACGCTGGCCGGTACGGTGACGACGTCGGCTCCCAGCAGGGCGGCCTGCACCACGTGGATCGGGTGCCGCACGCTCGCCACCAGGACCTCGGTGTCGAAGCCGTAGTTCCGGTAGATGGTGCAGATCTGCTCGATCAGCTCCATGCCGTCGGTGGAGATGTCGTCGAGGCGGCCGACGAAGGGCGACGCGAAGTTCGCGCCCGCCTTGGCCGCCATCAGCGCCTGCACCGCGTTGAAGACGAGCGTGCAGTTCGTCGCCACGCCCTGCTCCGAGAAGCTGCGCAGCGCCTTCAGCCCCTCGAGCGTCATCGGCACCTTGACGACGATGTTCTCGGCGATCTTCTTGAGCTCGAGCCCTTCGGAGATCATGCCGGCGGCGTCGAGCGCGGTGACCTCGGCGCTCACCGGTCCGTCGACCAGCTTGGTGATCTCGCGCAGGATGGCGCGCGGATCGCCCGACTCCTTGGCGAGCAGCGACGGATTCGTGGTGACGCCGTCGAGGAGACCGTAGGAGGTCGCCTCGCGGATCTCGTCGAGGTTGGCCGTGTCGATGAAGAATTTCATGGGGGTGAGCACTCGAAAAGGAGAATCGAACGGACGGTCTCTACTATCCCAAGCGACGCACGAGTGTCAATACGAAGAAGCACTCACGCGCGAGAAAGTGCCGAGCGTCACGGGGCTGCGTCGCCCTCGGGGAGCGTTCAGCTCTCGCTGCCTGCGCGCGCTTCTTCGCGGCTCTCGCCTTCCGTCGCGAGCAGCTCGATCACGAGCAGGATCACGCCGACGACGATGAAGCTGTCGGCGAGATTGAAGTCGGGCCACGTGTAGCCGCCCCACAGACGGAAGTGCAGGAAGTCGACGACCTCGCCGTGGCGAAGACGATCGAGAAGATTGCCGACGGCGCCGCCGAGGATCAGCCCGAGCGAGAGCGCGGAGAAGCGGTCCCCGGGGGCGAGCTTGCGGTAGAAGGAGAAGATCAGCCCGATTGCGACGAGCGTCACGCCGACGAAGAAGAACAGTCGCACCGGCTCGGGGCTCGTCGCGAGCATGCCGAACGCGGCGCCCGGATTGCGCACGTGGGTGATGTGGAAGAAGCCCGGCACGACGGGGATCTCGTCCGAGTAGCTGAGCGACCGCAGGATCCACTCCTTGGTGAGCTGATCGAGCGGGATGCTGAGCGCGAGGGCGCCGAGGAAGAGCTTGAGCTTCGGCGTCATGCCGCGGCGAACCTAGCTTACTCCTCGCCGTCGAGCCGCCCGAAGAAACGCTCCAGCCAGCTCCGCCGCTGCTCGCGGCGGCTGGGCCGATCCTCCGGGGAAGCGCCTTCCTCCGGCTCGTCGCGGTCGCGGTCGCGGCCGAAATCGGGCCACGCGATCCGGAAGCCCGGACAGGTCTCCTCGGGCTCGGTGCCGCGCACGAACCAGGTCGGCTCGCGGCGCGGGCAGCCGAGCATCGCGCGCGCGCCGGACTCGGGATCGATGTCGACCTGCTCGACCTCGGCCGGGGCCGCGAAGCTCCCCGGCACGCTGCCGCCGGTCGCCTCCTTCAGGAAGCGAACCCAGAGGGGAAGCGCGACGCGCGAGGCGGCGAGGCCGATGCTGCGCGGCTGGTCGAAGCCCACCCAGACCACCACCGCCAGCTCCGGCGTGTAGCCTGCGAACCACGTGTCGTACTCGTCGTTGGTGGTGCCGGTTTTTCCCGCCACCGGGCCGCTGATGCCCGCGGCCCGCACGGCGCGGCCGGTGCCGTGGTCGACGACCCCCGCGAGGAGCTGCGTCACCAGGAACGCCGTGCCCGGGTCGAGCACCCGGCTCGAGCGCACCGCCTGGCGCTCGACCCGGCGCCCCTCGGCGTCGACCACGTCCTCGAAGGCGCGCACCCCCGGACGCACGCCACCGTTCGCCAGCGTGGCGTAGGCGACGGCGAGCTCGATCGGGGCCACGTCCGCCGCCCCGAGGGCGAGGCTCGGCACCTCGGGAAGCGGGCTCTCGACGCCGAGGCGCCGCGCGAGCTCGGCGATGCGCTTCGGCCCCACGCGCTGGCCGAGCCGCGCCGTCGCCACGTTCAGCGAGCGCGCCAACGCCTCTTGCGGCCGCACGCGCCCGTGGAACTCCTTGTCGAAGTTCACGGGCCGCCAGGGGCCGGACGGCGTCGGCACCGAGAGCGGGCTGTCGTCGAGCCAGCTCGCCAGGGTGATCGCGGGCCCGCCGACGATCGGCTCGAGCGCGGCGGCGTATACGAATGGTTTGAAAGCGCTCCCGACCGGACGCCGCGCCTGGCTGCAGCGGTCGAACTGGCTCGCTCCGAAGTCGCGCCCGCCGACGAGCGCGACGACCTCGCCGGTCTGGGGCCGGAGCGCCACGAGACACGCCTCGAGCCGGCCCTTCCCCTTCGCGAGGCTCGGGAAATCCTTCTCGAGCTGCGCGAGGCCCTCGCGCACCGCGCGCGCGGCGACGAGCTGGAGGTGCAGGTCCAGCGTCGAGTAGATCCGCATGCCCTCGCTGATGAGCTTGTCGGCCTCGTAGAACTCGGGGAGCTGGCGGCGCAGGAACTCGAGGAAGAAGCGCGCCTCGCGCGGCTCCGCCGAGAGCGGCGCGAGGCCGAGGGGCTCGGCCTTGGCGGCCGCCGCCACCGGCTCGCCCAGCCGCCCCTGCTCGCGCATCAGGTCGAGCACCAGGTTGCGACGCTCGAGGGCGAGCTTCGGATGGCGGAAGGGCGAGCGGCCGTTCGGGTTGTTGATCGTCCCCGCCAGCAGCGCCGCCTCGGCGGGCGTGAGCTCGTCCGCCTCCTTGCCGAAGTAGAGGTCCGCCGCCTCGCCGATGCCGTGCACCTGGGTGGCGCCGCGCTGCCCGAGGTAGATCTCGTTCAGGTAGGCCTCGAGGATCAGGGGCTTCGGGTAGCGCGCCTCGACGATCAGGGACATCCAGGCTTCCTGGATCTTGCGGGTGAGGCTCCGCTCCGGCGTGAGGAAGAAGTTCTTGACGAGCTGTTGGGTCAGCGTGCTGCCGCCCTGGATCACGCGGCCCGAGCGCAGGTTCGCGAAGAGCGCTCCCAGGATGCGGTGCACGTCGACGCCCTGGTGGTCGAAGAAGCGCTGGTCCTCCACCGCGAGCACCGCGCCCACCACGTGGTCCGGCAGGTCGGCGACGCGCACGAGCTCGCGCTGGGAGCGGTCGGGCCCGTAGTAGGCGCCGACGGGCTCGGGGTCGAGGGACAGCACGCCGAGGGCGCGGCCTTCGGCGTCGCGGATCTCCTGGATGCGCGAGCCCGCCAGGGCGATCTCCGCCGAGAGCGCCGGCTCGGGCCGCGACGGGTGAGGAAAGGCCCGGCGGTGCAGGCGGAGCTTCCCCGCCTCGAAGCGATAGCGGCCCGGCGGCACTGCCCCCGCGCGGGGCAGCTCCCGGTAGCCGAGGCGGTCGAGCGTCCCCTTGAGGTCCGCCACCTGCCAGTCGACCCCGGGGTAGAGAACGGCGGGCGCCGAGAGCACCCGCGAGGGCACACGGAACAGGCGCCCTTCGAAGCGCGCGCGGACGATCTGGTCGAGCCGCGCCGTCTCGAAGCCGACGCCCAGGCCCACCGCCAGGGCCGCCCCCCAGAGGACCCAGCGCACCGGCGCGGCGCCCACCATCCGGCCGAGGGCAGCCAGCGCCCCGCCGCGACGCCGGCGCCGCGAACGCCTCCCCCGGGAGCCTGTGGCCATACGTGGAGAATGCCCGAGACTTCGCCGCATGGCAGATCCCAAGAAGCCCTGGGGTGGGCGCTTCGAGGCTCCGACGGATCCGGCGGTCGAACGCTTCACCGCCTCGGTGCATTTCGACCGCGCGCTGGCGCGCTACGACATCCGTGGCTCGATCGCCCACGCCTCGATGCTCGGGGCCGCCGGGCTCCTCGACGCCGCGGACGCCGCGGCGCTCGTGGCGGGGCTCGAGCGGATCGGCGCGGAGATCGAGCGCGGCGCGTTCCCCTTCGACCCGCGCCTCGAGGACGTGCACATGAACGTCGAGGCGCGGCTGCGCGAGCAGATCGGCCCGGTGGCCGGGCGCCTCCACACCGGCCGGAGCCGCAACGACCAGGTCGCCACCGACCTCGCGCTGTTCCTGCGCGACGCCGCGCTGGCCGCGCAGCGCGGTCTCGTCGGCCTCCAGGAGGCGCTGACCCTCCGCGCCCGCGAGCACCTCGAAACGCTGCTCCCCGGCTACACCCATCTGCAGCGGGCCCAGCCGGTGCGCCTGGCGCACCACTGGCTCGCCTTCGTCGAGGCCTTCTCCCGCGACGCCGCCCGCTTCGCCGACCTGCGGGCGCGCCTGTCGCGGAGCCCCCTGGGGTCGGGCGCCCTCGCCGGCTCGACGCTCCCCCTCGACCGCGAGCGCACGGCGCGCGAGCTCGGCTTCGCGGGGCCCACCGCCAATAGCATGGACAGCGTCGGCGCGCGCGACGTCGCGCTCGAGTTCCTGGCGGCGGGCGCGATCGCGATGGTGAACCTCTCGCGGCTCGCCGAGGAGCTGGTGCTCTGGTCGACGAGCGAGTTCGGCTTCATCGAGCTGGCCGACGCCTACTCCACCGGCTCCAGCTTGATGCCGCAGAAGAAGAACCCCGACGTGCCGGAGCTGGTGCGCGGCAAGGCCGGGCGCGCGATCGGCAACCTCGTCACCCTGCTGACGGTGCTGAAGGGCCTGCCGCTCACCTACAACCGCGACCTCCAGGAGGACAAGGAGCCGATCTTCGACACCGCGCGCACCTTGCGGGACTCCCTCGAGGTGACGGCCGGCGCGATCGCCACCCTGCGGGTGAACGTCGAGGCCATGCGGCGCGCGGCCGAGGATCCGCTGCTCCTCGCCACGGACCTGGCCGAGGAGCTGGTGCGCCAGGACGTGCCGTTCCGCGAGGCCCACGAGGTGGTGGGGAAGCTGGTGCGCCACTGCGTGTCGAAGGGGCTGGATCCGCGTACCCTCTCGGCCGCGGACCTGCGGGCCTTCCACCCGGCGTTTCCGGCGGCCGCCGGCGAGCTCATCGGGCTGGAGCGCTCGGTCGAGGCCCGCGACGGCGTGGGCGGCCCGGCGCGGCGCCGGGTGCTGGCGGCCCTCGAGGCGACCGAGGCGCGGCTGCGGTCCGAGGAAACGGCCCTCGCGGCCCTCGAAGCGAAGACTGGAACCGAGACGGGAGGCGCGAAGCCGTGACGCGAGCTGCGAGGAGAGCGACGGGAATGCTGCTGGTGGCGCTGGCCTCGTCGGGGGCCGGCCTCTTCGCCTGCGGCCGCTACGGCACGCCCGTCCGCGACGAAAAGTACCTCCAGGAAGAAGAAGCGCAGGCGCGCGCCGCGGCGGAGAAGAAGAGGCAGACGACGCCCCAGGAGCGCAACGACCCGATGCCGGCCGCGCCGTGAGCCGCACGCTTCGCTTCGTCAAGATGCACGGCGCGGGGAACGACTTCGTCGTCCTCGACGGCATCCGCGACGAGCTGCCGCCCCTCGAGCCCCTGGCGCGCCGCCTGGCGGACCGCCACCGCGGCGTCGGCTTCGATCAGCTCCTGGTCGTGCGGCCGTCGCGCAGCGCCGACTTCCGCATGGAGATCTACAACGCCGACGGCTCCCAGGTGGAGATGTGCGCCAACGGCATCCGCGCCTTCTTCAAGTACCTGCGGGACCACGGGCACACCCGCGCCGACGAGCTCCGCGTCGAGACCCTGGCGGGCGTGGTGGTGCCGCGCTGGGCGGGGCAGGACCGGGTGCGCGTCCAGATGGGGCCGCCGATCCTCGCGCCCGCCAAGATTCCGACGCGCCTCGGCAGCGGCGACGGCCCCGTGCTCGACGTGCCCCTCGAGGTGAACGGCGCCAGCGTGCGCCTCTCCTCGGTGTCCATGGGGAACCCGCACGCCGTGCTCTTCGTCGACGACGTCGACGCCGCCCCGGTCGCAACCCTCGGCCCGCGCATCGAGACCCACCCCGCCTTCCCGAACCGCGTGAACGTCGAGTTCGTGCAGGTGCTGAGCCGGACGCGGCTGCGCCAGCGCACCTGGGAGCGCGGCACCGGCGAGACCCTCGCCTGCGGAAGCGGCGCATGCGCGGTGGGGGTGGTGGCGATCCTGCGGGGGCTGGCCGAGCGCTCTCTGGCCATCGAGCTGCGCGGGGGGGAACTCGCCATCGAGTGGGCCTCCTCGGAGGCTCCCGTCTTCATGACCGGGCCTGCGGCCGAGGTGTTTCGCGGTACCCTGACGCTCGACGACCCAGGGGGAGCCTGACTGTGTTCGAGGGCGTACTCACCGCGCTGGTGACGCCGTTCCGCGACGGCGGGGTCGACGAGCGCGCGCTCCAGGAGCTGGTCGAGCTCCAGATCGCGGCGGGGGTCGACGGCCTCGTCCCCTGCGGCTCCACCGGCGAGGCGGCGACCCTCTCCCACGCCGAGCATCGCCGCGTGGTCGAGGTGGTGGTGGCGGCGGCCCGCGGCCGCGTGCCGGTCCTCGCGGGGACGGGCTCGAACAGCACCTCCGAGGCGATCGAGCTCACCCGCTACGCCAAGGAAGCGGGCGCGGACGGCGCGCTGCTGATCTCGCCGTACTACAACAAGCCCACCCAGGAGGGCATCGTCGCCCACTACGCCGAGGTGGCGCGCCAGACGGCCTTCCCGCTCTTCGTCTACAACATCCCGGGGCGCACGATGTCGAACATCCTGCCGGCCACCATCGGGCGCCTGGCGGAGATCGACCAGATCGTCGGGGTGAAGGAGTCCTGCGGGAACCTCGACCAGATGGCCCACGTGATCGCGGCGGTGCCGGAGAGCTTCTCCGTGCTGTCGGGCGACGATTCGCTGACGCTCCCGCTCCTCGCCCTCGGCGGGAAGGGCGTGATCTCGACCACCTCGAACCTCGCCCCCGCGGAGATGGTGGAGCTGGTGCGCGCCTTCCGGGCCGGCGACGTCGAGCGCGCCCGGGCGATCCACTACCGGCTGCTGCCGCTCTTCGACGCGCTCTTCTGCGAGACGAACCCCATCCCGATGAAGGCGGCCCTCGCCCTGCGCGGCCTGATCCTCGAGGAGATCCGGCTCCCGCTGACCCGCCTTTCGAGTCCGAACCGCGAGCGGCTCCAGGTGGCGATGAAGGAGCTCGGGCTCCTTTGACGCGCGTCCTGGTCTTCGGGGCGCTCGGGCGGATGGGCGAGCGCGTGCGCGCCGCGGTGGCGGCGGAGCCGGAGGCGCGCCTCGGCGCCGCCGTCGAGGCGCCGGGACACCCGCGTCTCGGCGAGACGCTGGAGGACGGCGTGCGCGTGACGGACGACCTGGCGGCGGCCCTCGACGCCGCGGACGTCGCGATCGCCTTCGCCCTGCCGGACGCGACGCTCCGCCTGGCGCGCGCCGCGGCCGAGCGCGGCGTGCCGTGCGTCGTCGGCACCACGGGCTTCGAGGACGCGGCCCGCGCCGAGCTGGCGCGGCTGGCGGAGAAGGCGCCGATGGTGGTGACCGCCAACTTCTCGGTCGCCGTGAACGTGATGCGGTTCCTCACGCGCCGCGCCGCGGAGCTGCTCGGCCCCGCTTACGACGCGGAGATCCTCGAGCTCCACCACGGCGCAAAGCTCGACGCCCCGAGCGGCACGGCCCTCGAGCTGGCCGCCGAGATCGCCGGCGCGCGCGGCGAGCGCCTCGCCGACCACCTGGTGCTGGTCCGCGAAGGCCAGACCGGCGCGCGCCCCGCGGGCGCGATCGGCATCCAGTCTCTACGAGGCGGCGACAACCCCGGCGAGCACACGGTGCTCTTCCTCGGCCCCGGCGAGCGCCTCGAGCTCGCCCACCGCGCCGCCACCCGCGACCACTTCGCCCGCGGCG
>Ga0209705_10001487_pt1 | contig 12370 bp, 14 predicted proteins | sample PPLLaktember2015_5_FD_187262 | JGI IMG/M metagenome (GOLD analysis project Ga0209705, IMG submission 187262) | Freshwater sediment microbial communities from Prairie Pothole Lake near Jamestown, North Dakota, USA - PPLs Lake P8 Core (1) Depth... | ecosystem: Environmental > Aquatic > Freshwater... | reverse complement strand
CAGGTCCGCAAGGACAGCGAACTCAGCATCGCCGTCAATCTCTAGGAGAAGATATCGTGCCGGAACCGACCCTTGCACCGCAGCTCGACAAGATTCTTTCGCCGGTCGTCGAGGCGAGGACGAAGACGGATCAGCCGTCGGATGAAGTGGGACTTTGCCTGTCGGGCGGCGGCTATCGCGCGATGCTGTTCCATGTCGGAGTGCTGTGGCGGCTCAATGAGATGGGCTGGCTGCCGAAGCTCTCGCGCGTCGCCAGTGTTTCCGGTGGCTCGATCACTGCCGGCGTCCTCGGGCTCGCCTGGAACGAGCTCGCTTTCGTTCGGGGGGTCGCCGTCAACTTCAAGGAGAAGATCGTCGGGCCGCTGCGCCAGCTGGCCGAGACGTCGCTCGACGTGTCGTCGGTGCTGGTCGGCGCGCTGCTGCCCGGCGTGACGGCGTCCGACCGGGTTGCGAAGCAGTATTCGAAGATCCTGTTCGGCGACGCCACGTTGCAGGACCTGCCCGACTCGCCGCGCTTCATCTTCTGCGCGACCAACGTGCAGACAGGCAGCCTGGTGCGCTTCGCGAAGAAGCGCTTCGCCGACTGGCAGGTGGGGTGCGTCGATGCGCCGACGATCGCGCTGGCGAAAGCGGTCACCGCCTCCTCGGCGTTTCCGCCGGTGCTGTCGCCGTGCGAAATCAAGCTGCCGGCCGGCGCGATGCAGTCGCTGCCGGGCGCGGAGTTCTTCCGCCCGCCGTTCACGACCGATCTGATCCTCTCCGATGGCGGTGTTTACGACAACCTGGGCATCGAGCCGGTCTGGAAGAACTGCGCGACCGTGCTCGTCAGCGACGCGGGGCAGAAGATCTCCGCCGAGGAGGAGCCCGCCGAAGATTGGGGGCGGCACGTGATGCGCGTGCTCGATCTGATCGACAACCAGGTCAGGGCGCTGCGCAAGCGCCAGGTTGTCGGCTCGTTCACCGCGGGCCTGCGCAAGGGAGCCTACTGGGGAATACGCACCGACATCGCGGACTATCAGCTACCGACCGCGCTGCCTTGTCCGCACGCCGCCACGCTCGCGATCGCCACGACGCCCACGCGACTGACCGCGCTGGACGAGGAAGCCCAGCAGAAGCTGATCAACTGGGGCTACGCGGTGTGCGACGCCGCGATGCGCAAGCATGTCGACACGGCCGCGACCGCGCCGGCAGCGTTTCCGTATTCGGATGGTGTCGGCTGAGAGACGGCGAGGCCGAATCGCGCGGACCCCTGTGATAAAATCCGCGACCGTGCGCCCGTAGCTCAGTTGGATAGAGTACTTGGCTACGAACCAAGGGGTCGTGGGTTCGAATCCTGCCGGGCGCGCCATTCTCAAAGCGGGCTGATCCTTGTGATCAGCCCGTTTGCCTTTCTGGCTCAGGAGCAACGCCGGGGCAAGCCGCCCGCGGGAGTTTGCGGGATGCAGTAAGTTACTCGGGCGCTTCACCAAGAACCGCTTGGAGAATAGGTCAGCGTATTCGCGATGCGTTCTTCTATCGCTCGCCTATCGAGCCTTGCTTAGTGGAGATTCGTCGTGCGTCGCGCGCCCCCTTTAGTCAGCCGCGCCCTAGGCTGCATTCGGCACCCCTCGAGGCGCAATCGCAGAGACTTCCGACGTGGCCCGGGCAAAGCGCCGATCAGTTCGTCGGAAACTTGTAGTACGTCTCGTTGAGGTAGGCTGCGATGTGCTCTTCCTCATCGGGGAAGAGGCCGATGTTCAGCATGGAGTTGCATCCGGCAACCTGCGCTTTGAGCTTCGCCCAGTTCGTGACCTTGCGGTCCTTGCGCTGGTAGATCGTCCCCGTGCGGCCATAGACCTTGTCCTGGTGGCACGTTTCGCACTTGTGCGTCTGCACCAGCTTACGGCCTTCTGCCGAGTCGGCGGCAGCGAGGACCGCAGGCGAAAGGAAGAAAACAACGGCGCCCGTCATCACGTGAAGCTTCATCGGAGTCCTCCCGGCAATCACGTCCGGAGTCTAAACGCCGCAGCGCTGGCGAGCCTCACTCCGGCGCGCGGGCAACACAGTGTCAACGACACCGAGGAGACCTGCCCCATGATGAGCGCGCTGCGCGTCGCGGCCACCGTGATCTTGACCGCCTTCGTCGCCAGCATGCCGGCGCATGCGAGTGATGTGCCACCGACGGACAGCGCCGCGTTGCTGAAGTGGTTGCAGGCCGGCAGCTACAAGGCGTGGCCGAAGGAATCCGCGCCGCACCGGTCGATGGGTCCGCACCAGATCCTTGTGGTCACGTACCTGAATCCGCCGCTCGACCAGTCGATGGCCGCCAAGGCGGCGGCGCATCCCAAGGGGGCCGCTGCTGTCAAGGAACTGGATGCAGGAGGCAAGACCACCGGCTGGGCGGTGTCGGTGAAGACGGCGCCCGACAGCGACGGCGGCAAGGGCTGGTACTGGTACGAAGTCCTCGGCGCGCCGTCGGGCAACGTGGTCGCTCAGGCCAACGGCGTTGCACTGTGTTCCGGGGTGTCACACGCGCGGCCGGGATTTCGTGCTGATCCCGCATCCGCTCGATTGAGCCGCAGAGTAGCGACAGACTACAGCGACGGATTGATGCGCAGCGCAGGCGTCACTTCCTGAGCGTCCTCGAGTCGGCAGGGGTACACGGAGCAGCTGCCCGGTGGACGCCCGGGACCGACGGGCAACGTGCAGTGCAATCACTAGTCGTCGATTCCTACGCTCGATCAAGTGCGCGAGGCCAATGCACGCTTCGCCGACGACCCGTGCATCCGTTCCTCGCCCCCGCGGATCGGCTGCAGCGAGGAGTCGCGGACGATGACGGCGCACGAGCTAGGGAGCTCGTCAGTGCGCCAAAGAAGTCCCGCGGCGTCCGCCGCACACAGTGGCGGGCCGGCAACTCGCACTCGCCACTTGGTGTCGTGATGCAGTTCGAGCACCCGGACGACCGCGCCGATGTTTTCTTGGTAGCAACTCGCGATGACGATCGCAAGATCGCCCGGCTTGCAGCGTAAAGACATCAGCGCTCCCTTCGCGAGTTGACACGGATAAATTGTCGCGCGACCTAGCTGGCCTAGAAGGCCGATCGTCGGCTCAGGTCAGTCGTCCGCGCCTGTCGCCCGCAACCACTACGCGCGGCCCACTTCCGGGCGTCCAATCAACCTGCAGTCGGCTCGATGCTCGCAAACAACGTGCCCGGAGAAGAACTGCCCGTACAAGTGCGCGCAGGAGAAGCAGCCTCGCTGGCGCGCTCCAGCCCCGACGTTGTAATGGCTGGAAGTGGGATGCAGTCGGTATGCGGCCAATGATGCCGTCGCCGCCTGCCGCTGACGAACAACTTGTGAATCCCTTCCAGCGTCGACCTTCTTTACACCACGTTGCACTGTCGACTGCGGACAAGGAAGCAAAACAAAGACTTGCAGCACTGGTGCCGTTCTTGCTTCAAGTTGAAGGAAGCGGGGGTAACTCGTATCGGAGCGTCGATATGTCAAGGATGCTCGTTACAGGATTCCTACTGCTTGCCGCAGTCTCAGCGCGGGCAGGGGTCGCTACGCTCGAAGTCCTAAGCGCGACTCGGTTGAAATCCAAATCGAGCCCTAGGATGCCTCTGCAGCGCGTTGGACCGCGACGGTTCTCTGCGAATCGATCAAGCCACTGGCAGTAGCGCCTGGCAGCCCTGCGACAAATGCTCGCGGCTCGCGGTGCTCGTTGCTCTCGTTGTTGTGGCACTGCAGGACGCCGATGTACGCATCTTGATCGGACGCGAACTGTTGCCGATCCTGGCCCGTGCTTTGCCTCCGCCGCGACTGGTCGCTCCGCAGGCCGGCGCGACGCTCCGTGTGGATCGGTATGCGCTTGCGGGCGACGACTTGAAGCTCTGACAGGCTTTCGCGGTTCTGCGATTCGTTGCCCCTTCGCGACGCTTATAGCCGCTCAGTAATTAATTGGTGGTGGATCGGGGGACTCGAACCTCGGACCCTCCATTTCGACGCCGCGCGCGCGTGCACGCTTGCCCTGCTCAGGCGCTTCGAAGGATCTCCATTGCCTTGTTCGCATCTGCGAGCGAGTCAACTGCAACGTAGGCTGAGAACCGTGTGCCGATCACGGAGGCGGAGAAGCCGCGCAGGTTGATTCCCGCGTCCGCCAGCTTCTGAGTCAGTTCCGCGGCCACGCCCGGTTGGTCCTGGCCCAGGACCCGAACGGAGTGAAGGCTTTGCGCAACGTTGAAGCCCACTTGTGCGGCGACCCGGGTTTCCCTGTCGTTCTGCAGCGGAGTCACGAACACGACACCGGTGCCGGGCTTGTCCGGTGCGCGGCGCGCAATGATGAACTGCAGATCCGCGCCAGCAGATCGCAGCGCGTCCAGCAGCATCGCAAGACCGCCGGGTTTGTCATCAATCGTTGCGGCCCACACGTCCACACGTTCAACAAGGAGATCCATGGCTAACCCTCCTTTCGAGCCGCTTGCGCGATATCAGAAAGGCTAGACCCTGACCGAGAATAGGCAAATCCCGGATTTGACAAGTACGGGTGCGTCGCTGGCGGTGCGCACGCTGCGGTCCTAAGGGCGTCCCGTGGTCAGAGCAACCACTCGATCGGGAGAATCGACAGAAATTCGATATTCATGCGCCGCAGCCAGCTCGTGCCCGGCTCGGTGTCGTAGCGCTTTTCGCCCGACCCGGTGCGCTCGATCCATTCGAGACTGCCGTCGGGGGCGAGCGTGACTTCGTATGCCGCAAGTGTCACCGCTGTGTCGAAGAATTCGGCGATTCTGAGTGCCAGTTTCGGACTGTCGATGACGAGGCCCATTTCGGTGTTGAGTCTTGCGGAGCGCTGGTCGAAATTGAACGAGCCGACAAAGACGTGCCTCCGGTCAACCGCAAACGTCTTCGCATGCAACCCCGATGACGAACTTGACCCGTAAGTCGACTTTTCGTCGGGTGCTTCCCACTCCGCCGTCGGTTTGAGCTCATAGAGCCGGACTCCGGCCCGGAGCAGGTCCTGGCGGCGCTTTGCATAGCCGGAGTGCACCGCTCCAACGTCGGACGCCGCCAGCGAATTGGTGAGGATGCGCACCTTCACACCCTTGCCCGCCTGCTCGACCAACGCGGCCGTGCCGCCTTCACCGGGCACGAAATACGGCGAGATGAGGTCAAGCGTCTTCTCCGGCCGGCCGATCATCCGCACGAGTTCGGGGAAGAGAAGAATGTCGGTGCGGGCGGTGGTGTCGAGCGTCTTTGCCGGATCGTCGAAGGCCAGCCGCGTGTTTGCCCAGTCAAGCGCGAGTTGCCGATCGAGCAACGCGCGAACAACGGGTGTCGCGCGCACCGCCTCGATGTACGCGACGGCGTCCGGGTCCGAGCGCGCTGACTTGAACCTTTCCTCCAGCTCGGCGACGCCGTCCGGCCCCGGCGCGCCCACAAAGCTCGCGGCGGGATAAGCGGACGGACTGCTCCAGTAAGCATCAAACTGCTTCGACACGTCGCGCACCGCCGGACCCACGGCGATCACGTCGAGGTCGGCAAAGGCGACTCCTCCGCCTGCTGCGAAATACTCATTGCCGATGTTGCGTCCGCCAACGATGCTCACCTGGTTGTCGACGGTGAACGACTTGTTGTGCATGCGCCGATTCACGCGTTCGAAGTCGGTCAGGAAGTTGAGCATGCGGGCGCCGCGCTGCGTGAGCGGGTTATAGAGTCGAACCTCGATGTTCGGGTGGGCGTCGAGGGCGGCGATCGTGGGATCGAGTCCGCCCGTATTCAGGTCGTCGAGCAGCAGCCGCACGCGCGCTCCGCGCTCCGCCGCCCTGAACAGAGCCTCGAAGAGCAGGTAGCCGACCTGGTCTCCGTGCCAGATGTAGTACTGCGCATCGATCGACTTCTCCGCGCTCGCGGCAAGAAGGACGCGGGCCGCGAACGCGTCGCGGGGGTTGGGCAGGGGGTGGATTCCGGTCTTGCCCGGATGCGCCGCGACATCCGCCGCTACCGCTCGACCCAGCCGGGTTCCTGCGGTGTCGGTGAGAGCGGTGGTCGACGTGCGGCCCTCGAGCGGCGGCAAGGTTGCACAGCCCGTCATCAAAAATGCGAGTGCGATCACGACGAACAACGGAGTGCGGTTCATTCGAATCTGTTCTCCGGAATGATCGTGTCTGGCTTCGGATCGAAAGAGTTGGAACAAATTGAGACGCGATTTTGTCATCGCGCAGAATATGGCGCCGCACGGCGGGCAAACTCCAACATAAATGGTGTCATCACGCTCAGGAAAGGCCGAGGTGGACATGCAAAAGCCCTGGCTCGCTCAATACCCTGCCGGCATCCCGGCCGAAATCGACATCCACCGGTTTGCGTCGCTGAAGGATGTGCTCGCCGCGAGTTGTGCGCGCTTCGGCGACCTGCCGGCCTTCAACTCGATGGGCACGGTGATGAAATTCCGGCAGCTCGACGCGGCGAGCCGCGCCTTTGCGGCCTGGCTGCAGAAAGTCGCCAGGCTGAAGCGCGGCGATCGCGTCGCCTTGATGATGCCCAATCTGCTCCAGTACCCGGTTGCCCTGTTCGGAGTGGTGCGGGCCGGCATGGTCGTGGTCAACGTCAACCCGCTGTACACACCGCGCGAACTGGAGCATCAGCTGAACGACTCCGGCGCCGTGGCCATCGTCGTGCTGGAAAACTTCGCGCACACCGTCGCGCAGGTGATCAAGTCCACGCCGGTGCGCATCGTGATCACGACGCAGGTGGGCGATCTGCTGCCGCCGCTCAAGCGGATTCTGACCAATGTCGTGGTCAAGCACGTGAAGAAACTGGTGCCGCCGTGGCAGCTGGCAGGTGCGATGGAATTCAACCGCGTGCTGGCTGCGGGCCGCACGCAGTCGCTCGACGATGTGGCGCTGACCCACGACGACCTGGCCTTCCTGCAATACACGGGCGGCACGACCGGCGTGGCCAAGGGAGCGATGCTCACGCACGGCAACATGGTGGCCAACGTGCTTCAGGTGGGCGCGTGGATGTCACCCAACCTGCATGACGGCGCGGAGACCGTGGTCATTCCGCTGCCGCTTTATCACGTGTTTGCATTGACGGGGTGCCTTTCCTTCTTCAGCAAGGGTGCGCAGACCGTGCTGATCGCGAACCCGCGCGACCTGCCGGCGTTCATCAAGTCGCTCAGGCAGATCAGCTTCAGCGCAATCATCGGCGTCAACACACTCTTCCGTGCTCTGCTTGACGCGCCGGACTCCGCCAAGGTCGACTGGAGTCACCTAAAACTCGCTGTCGCCGGCGGCATGGCGGTGCAGCACGTGGTTGCGCATCGCTGGAAGCAGATGACCGGCGTGCCGCTGGTTGAAGGCTATGGGCTCACCGAGAGCGCGCCGGTCGCGATCGCGAACCCGGTCACGATCGACGAGTGGAGCGGTCAGATCGGCGTGCCCTTGCCGAGCACGGACGCAGCGATGCTGGACGACGATGGCAAGCCGGTTGCACTTGGTGAAGTGGGCGAGATCTGCCTGCGCGGACCGCAGGTGATGAAGGGCTACTGGGACAGGCCCGCGGAAACGGCCAACGTCTTCACCGCAGATGGCTGGCTGCGCACCGGCGATATGGGCCTGATGGACCAGCTCGGCAACATCCGCATCACCGACCGCAAGAAGGACATGATCGTCGTGTCCGGATTCAAGGTGTTTCCCAACGAGATCGAGGACGTGCTGACGATGCACCCCGGTGTTCTGGAGGCCGCCGCGATCGGTGTGCACGATGAGCGCTCGGGCGAGGCGGTCAAGGTGGTCGTCCTGCGCAAGGACCCGGCACTGACGGAAAGCGAGCTGCTCGCGCACTGCAAGCAGCATCTGACGGGGTACAAGATCCCGCGCATCGTCGAGTTCCGCAGCGAGCCGCTGCCGAAGACCAACATCGGCAAGATCCTGCGGCGCGAGTTGCGCGACGGCAGGGCGGCGGCGCCCACTGGGGCGCCCGCAGTGCCCGCGCCGGCGAATGAGGCCTAGCGTGCCTGGGGCGGCGAAGCCCGCGCGGTACCGCCCACGCCTGCTAAAGCTGCGAGGCGGCAGCGAGGTGATGTTGCGCGCAATCGACGAGGCCGATGCCCCGGAGATCGTGCAGGCCTTCGATCGGCTGACAGCCGATTCGCGTTACTACCGCTTCATGCAGCACAAGAGGCAGCTCGATCCCGCGGCGCTCGAACGCGGCGTACATCCGCGGCCCGGCCGCGACTTCGCATTCGTGGCCACGATACCGGCGGCCGACGGCATCGACATTGTGGGTGCCGCGCAGTACGTGCGCGCGAACGGCAGCAGGCGCAAGTCCTGCGAGTTCGCGATCACCGTGGCGGAAGACTGGCGCGGCACCGGGCTCGCCTCCCAGTTGCTGGCCAGCCTGGTGCGGCGGGCGCGGCGTGATGGCTACCGGACGATGGAAGGATCGGTGATCGCCGATAACGCGCCGATGCTCGCGCTGGCGCGAAAGCTCGGATTCAGCGTGCACCCGGTTCCGGAGGACGCAACAGTGGTCCGGGTGCAGCGCGCGCTGTAGTTCGCACTGTTCCGCGCGTGCGGTTTTCTTGCGCTGGATCAGAGCAGAGCGCGAGGCCCCGCGCCACGCTTCCCAGTTAGTCAACCTGGCAGGGCGACCGTGGTGGCAGTTGTGCAGCGCGGGCGAGCCTGCAGCCGCAGGAGGAGACGAAGATGATCACGCAACCGGTTGGAGATGTGGTTCGCAGCAAGGACATCCAGGAACTCGTCAGCGTTACCGCGTCGGCCTCGGTCGCCGATGCCGTTGAACTGATGACCCGCAAGGGCGTCGGCGCGGTCATCATCAGCAGCCGGCCGGACTCCGTCGAAGGAATCTTTACGGAGCGCGATGTGATGTCCCGCGTGGTCGGCGAGGCGCGCGACCCGAAGCGCACACCGATCTCCACCGTGATGAGTCCCGATGTGCGCCGGGTCGACGCGACCGTGAGTGTCGAGGAGACGCTGCGCCTGATGGTCGTGCACGGCCATCGCCACCTGCTGGTCGAGGAGGGTGGCTTGGTGCAGGGGCTGGTTTCGATCCGCGACCTGATGCACTGGATCATCCTGCCGGATACGAGCATCGCCCATGAAGGGCGGGTCGGAGTCATCCGCGCGCGAACCACAGAGGCGTTGCAGGAGCTCCAGGAACACGCGAGGCGCTGAGCCGCGCGCTCTGCGCGGCCGCTGCGCGGTCAGCGCTCCGAAATTGCTTCGTAATAGCGCGCGCGCAGGATCAGGCGCCGGTGCGCGCCCGAATCGGTGAACGCGGCGCGATCGTGCAGCACGTTGTTGCACACGAGTCCCATGCCGGGTTCCATCAGCAGCCGCAGCACGTGCGCGTCCGTTTCCAGGATCTGTTGCAGGGCGATGGTGGCCGCCTGCACGGCGCGATCGTCCTTCCAGGCGATGCTCCGGGTGCGAGCGGTGTAACGCATGTGCAGTCGGCCGTCCTCGGTGACCGAGAACACCGGACCGGTCTGATCGCCGCGGGCGACCTCGCCTTCTTCGGAGCGCGCGGGGATCGTCATCGCGTCAGGCGACATCAATGCGCGGATGTGTTCAGGGTCGGCGTCGCGCAGGGCGATGTAGGCCAGTTCGTGATCGAGCACACGATTCTCGCCGCCGGAGTCGGCGCGCTGCACGCAGTGCAGGATCATTGCGCGGATCCTGCGCTCCGGCGCGTTGTAGTAGCCGTCGGTATGCCAGCGGATCGCGCGGTTCGTATACGGGATGTAGGCGCTTCGCGTGCCGGTTTCGGTCACTGCCAGCGGCGTAATGCCGTCATCGTCGGCGAGGTAGTTGACGTCGAGCGTGTGCAGCCCGAGCTGCGCGCCGATGCGGCGCGGAGTATCGGGGTCGGCAGTCTCGCGCGGCGGGCTGGCGTAGACGGCCATGTTGGAGCGCGTGCAGCGCTCGAGCAGCGCCGCGCGTTCGCGTTCCGTGAGCCGGGCCGGGTCCGCAACCTCGACGATGAGTTCTGCCACGGTGGCCGGATACGCGGCCAGCTTGCGCTCGCGCCAGTCCCGGTAGGCGGCGCGGTCGGCAAGGTCGAAGGGGCGCGGCAGGCGCGCGGGGTTTCCGGTCACCGTCGAATCATTCCGGTGGAATCGGATCGTCGAGCGGAGCGTCGACCTGGGGCATCTCGGGCAGCGGGCCCGGCTCGGTCGGTTCTTCGTCGTTGGCAGCGCCGATCGATCCGGCGGTCGTGACGGCCGTGTCGAGCACGCGGCGCAGCGTTTCGATCGCTTCGGGTGCTTCGATCGTCATCAGCTGATCGGCGACCCAGGTGCGGTCCTCGGGCGCGACGACGTCCCGCAGCGCCGAGCTGCAGTAGCGCATGAACGCGAAGTCGGGGCCGTATTTGTCGTCGAAGCCAAGCGCCGCGTAATCATCGGCACGGCCGTTAAAGTGATCGATGAAGTGCTTGCGCACCGCCTCGTATTCGTCGCCGAGCAGGCGCGACTGGTTTTCGGCCAGCTGGTCGGCGAGGCCCTTGACCATCGAAACCGTGAACGCTCGACGCTGCGGCAGCGACAGGCGCGAGAACGCAAACCGGTCGGCGACCTGGATCAGGAACACCAGGTACTCGACCAGGAAGGCGAAGTACTGGGGGCTGGCTTCGATCTCGAAGTGCGCACTGCGCATGCGCTTGATCGTGTTCAGGCCGAGCCGCCAGGCCGTGAACGCGGCCACGCCGGCCAGCGTCTCCGGGTCGCGCGCCTTGGCCCGGTTGAACCAGCGACTCTTCGTGCGGATCGGTCGGACAGTCATCCTGCTTTCAGTATCCGCCCTTGCCGAAGGGCTTGGGCAATCCCGCGACGCGCGCGCCCTGCTTGGCGGGCCCGCCCGGAAACAGGTCGTACAACCATTTGTTGTCACAGGCGGGAATCTGCGCGCTCAGGTCCTTGAGCATGTTGCGGTAGTTCGGCGTGTGACCGTGCTCGCGATACTGGTCACGCAGGTAGCCGATCACGCTCCAGTGGTCGTCGGTCAGCGTGATGCCCTCGGCCTCCGCGATGGCCGGGCAGACCTCGTCCGAATAGTTCGGCTCGAGCAGATAGCCTTCTTCGTCAACTTCCAGCGTCTCGCCGTTGACCACATATGACATGGATAGTCCTTCTATTCTCGTCGGAGATAAAACTCGTATTCGCCGTGACTCGGTTCGAACCGGTCGATCAGCCGCACGGATCCGTTCGCGGTCCAGGCGTCGACATCGGCCGGCGTACTGGGGAAATTGCTGATCAGCACCAGCACTTCGCCCGGCTGCATGCCGTCAAGCAGCCGGCGGGCTTCGTCGATCGGGCCCGGCGGAGTCGCGCCGCGCATGTCGAGCATGACGTTGCCGCCTGAGCGTGGATTCACGGCGTTGCGGCGGATCGTATAGGCAGTGCGCTTGCCATTAAGTCGCTCGAACTTGATCACTTCGTGCCCCGTGATGCCAGCCCAAGCGCGCAGGTCGTCGCCGGTTCCGGGGCAATCGGAAATCAGCACCATCTGCTGTCCGTCCGGCAGGTCGTCGAGGATCTTCTTCGCGCCCAGCAACGGGAGCGGGCAGGACAGTCCGCTCATGTCCAGTTTGACGGCCGCTTCGGTGTTCATCGATCGACTCCCTGACTGCCCGGTCATGTTCCGACCGCGGCAATCGACTTGTGCGGCACGAAGAGGCCGCAGCCCAGCTTGCGATGCCGGCCCAGGCCCAACTCCTGCGCGCGCAAGGATTCGGCAGCCGATAGCCCGTGCAGCATCAGGCTGAAACCCACGAGCCTGCCAGCATCGGTTTGCAACTCGCCGCGCCGCCCGACGATCATCTCGCAGTCGAGGTCCAGTTCCGCCACGCCGCGCTCCACGTCCGCCACGAAATCCGCCTCGAGCTCGGCGCCGGTCACGACGAGGCGAGCATGAAGCACGGGATAGGCGAGTAGTTCTCGAATGCTGACACGCCCGATCAGCAGCGGGGCGGGCACCTCGAGGCGCGCGCCCTCGAGTCGAGCGCAGTCGTCCGCGCGATGAGTGGGCGCGCGCAACACGACTCGCGTGCGTCCGCCGACCATCAATTTCCCTGCGCAGGGCGTCAATCCGCGTATCGGGTGGATGCCCGCTTGCGCCTCGTCATCGAGCCAGGGCAGGGCGGCGGCCAGCGCGCGGTGCAGGCCGCTCGGATAATCGGGGTCGACGCGATCGCCGCTCACCGCGAAGGCGAAATCGACGGTGGCGGCCGCTGTTGCTACAGAGCTCACGGAGTGTCGTCCGACGCGGGAGAGTGTTTCCGGCTCCATTGCAGCATCGCCTCGGCCCACGCTCCGGCCGTTGCAGCATCGATGTCGAACACGGTGTGGCGGCGCCCTTCGCGGATGCGAATCC
>Ga0209705_10001486_pt1 | contig 12371 bp, 12 predicted proteins | sample PPLLaktember2015_5_FD_187262 | JGI IMG/M metagenome (GOLD analysis project Ga0209705, IMG submission 187262) | Freshwater sediment microbial communities from Prairie Pothole Lake near Jamestown, North Dakota, USA - PPLs Lake P8 Core (1) Depth... | ecosystem: Environmental > Aquatic > Freshwater... | reverse complement strand
TGTGTTTGACATATCAGCTTCCTGACGGGTCATGCCAAGGTACATTTCCAGAGTTTTCCATTCCCCGTCAGACGGGATATGCCAGCCAACAGGACATATACCCTGCGCCTTTTCCGCGATTGAACCGTTCATGGCCACGTTCCAGGTATAAAGCCTTCCGAATGTTTCTTTATTGCCCGTTTCGTCGTTGTAAATGTAACTTGAAATTGCTGTGCTATCCGGAGCAACCGATACCCTGAGGTTCTCCTGCATCCAGGTTTGTTCACCAATTTTAATGGTTGTGTAAATATTCCCTTCGATATCTATTACTGCATTTCCGGGTACAGGTTGATTGACTTTAATACTTCCTGTTGCTGTTGAGTCAACTGCATCTTTTACTGTAACTGAATAAACTCCGGCTGACAGACCCTCAATATTTTTTGCCGTTTCTCCATTTGACCAATTATAACTGTATGGAGATGCACCGCCTTTCACCTCAGTTTCAATTGAACCATCCGTACCCCGGAAAGTTGTCACATCATGCGGAATAAGCTCTATTGATAAAAGTTCAGGTATTTCTGGTTCCTTTTCTCTTGTACATTGTTGAAAGAACACTGCAAATAGAACAAGAAAAAAGGTTGTCCAACAGCCAGATATTACATAACATTCATTATGATTTCCATTCCTCTTCATTTTGCTTTGACCACGTTGCCTTTAATTTTCAATTCGACCGCCGCATTTTCCGCATTTGATTGCACGGTTATTATTTTATTAAATGTGCCTTTGACTTTAGTATTGTATTCAACCCTCAGGGAATCTCTCGTATTTGCGGCAACAGGGGCCTTGGGCCAGGCCGGGACCATACAACCGCAGGATGTCCGTACATTTAATATTACCAGGGGAACCCTTCCTGTATTTGTAAAAACAAAATAATGCACAGCATTCCCTCTGGAATCAATTGTTCCAAAGTCATATTCAGTTTCTGCAAAAGTAATTTTTGGTGCGTCGGTGTTTTCATTTTTATTCTGTCTGTCGGCAGCCTGAGGAAGACCCGGCACTATTCGAATCAGGAAAATGAATATAATAAGAATAGTGATCTTCATTATCTAATTGATTTAAATTGATTAACTCTGAAATATAACAGACGAAAACTTGAAGAGGTATTCACCGGAAATAAAATAACTGATATTCAAAGTAACAACTTTAGCAGGAGAAATCAAAGGAAAAAACTCTTGTTTTTTGAACGCAGGTTCATTATCTTTGTATAAACATATCTGCCATGAAAGCTTCACTCTTCATTAAATTGTTTTTTGTGCTGCCTCTGATACTGTTTGTTGATTACATTCTAATGGCCCTTTTAGGGTGTACCACCTGTCTTTTTGGTCTTGGCAACGAATATTATTGCGGTTCCTTTTGTCTGACAGGGAAAATACTTTTAGCTTTGTCTGCATTGTTTTTCGGATATCTGATTTATCCGGAAATAAAATTTATGATTAATTCAAAAAAGAATGTCGCGGCCGCAGAAAGCAAGAAAGATTAATAATCCTCCAAAAATGAAGGGTTTCAGACCTTTCGGCATGCAATCCTGTGTAAAAGCATCCGTAAGGCTGAAATATGAGGAATATGAAAGTATCAGGCTTGTAAATTACGAAATGCTCCCCCAGGAAGTTGCGGCAAATCAAATGAATATTTCGCGTCCTACATTCACCCGGATTTATAACAGGGCATTAAAGATTATAGCAAAATCATTTGTTGAAGGCAAAGCTATCGAAATAGAAGGCGGGAACTATAAGTTTGATAAGGAATGGTACAGGTGCAGGAAATGTTATAAGCTTATACAAGGGATTGAAAACCATTCCAAATGCAAAGATTGTACTGCTTATGGAGAGAGCGAGCTGGTAAAGCTCAATTGATTTTCCCTAGTCAATATTTTTATACTTTGCTCTCAGAAAATCAAAATCACAATATTATTAAGTTCCAGAGAATCAAAATCTTTCCGATACACCCAGTCCGAACAATGCAAAATCATATTTGACAGGATCTTCCGGGTCAAAACTCCTCAAAATTCCATCCAGTTCGGCAACTTCCTTCGCATCATTCTGTTTGCGCTTTAATATCCCCATCTTTCTGCCTATATTTCCGGAATGAACATCAAGTGGGCACGACAGGAAGGATAAGTATGTTTATCCCTTCAATCCGGTACCGGGTAAATATCGATTCAGTGCATCCTTTGTATTCATATCAATACAATAGGCATATCTGTTGATTTGTGAAGCCTGTGTTTTAACAATTTAGTCTAATGATCTTTCTAGTCCTGAGATACTTACACATTTTTCAATCCTGTAATTCATACGCCTGAAATGTTGTCATAAAGAGTAACAAACAAACGGTAATAATGTGCGAAAGCAGGGTTGTCAGGTCGGATAGGCAGAGCCCATTCACCACCTTTTAAGGGCATATGATTTTTTTAACTTCTTCAGCAGTTTTACTCGTTACTGCCACAAGTGGTAATCTTTTTTCGCGGATACAGGCCAGAACCTCTCCTGCCTTTTTAAATGAATAAGTGTCTGAATCAAGCAAAGTACCATTAAGATCTGTGAAAGTTATATACATTTCAATAAGTTTCGACTGCCAGGATGAGTTTTTCACTAATCCCGTCAATGGCGGCTCTGACGCGTTTCCATGCCGGGATCATTGGAGAACCATATATATGCTGATAAAAATCGATGGAAGCTGTCTCAATTATCCGTGCAAATGATTCAACAGTGTTAAGTTCCTCATGAAAATCATAAGAAATAGCATTGCTGTAAATCTTTGCATAAGATTCATATATCCCTACACTTTCCCTGGCATGTCTTAAATATGTAAGCCTGATTGTTGACAGCATATCATGTGTCAAAATGACTCCATTACTCGAAAGATGTGAAAAAAAAGTCCTGGCAATATCAGTAGCCATCTTATTAAGACCTTTATCTGTTTCTGTGCCAACCTCCTGATGTTTATGATCGTAGCGTTCTGCCAGTTCAACCTGGCAGACCTGCGAAACACGCACTATACGGTATATTTCGCTCAGTAATCCGACTTCAATACCCCAATCGGATGGATACCTTAGCAGCCTGGCCTGGGAAACGAAAGTGGCAAATTCACCGGAAAGAGGATACCTGAAATCGCCGAGATAATCGAGGAAATCGGTTGTACCCAATATATCCTTTAAAGTCCGGATTAAAGGGAAATAGAATAACCTGGTTACCCGTCCATAAAACTTTGTCTTATAGCGGATGTAATATCCTTTGGAAAATTGAAATCCCAGATTCATTATAGGAAAAATGAGCCGTGACAGAAAAGCTTTGTTATAGGTAATAATATCGGCATCGTGAAAAGCAATTGCAGCCACTTCGTTCTTACCTATGATATAGCCCAGAGCAGTCCAGACTGCACGTCCCTTTCCCCGTGGACCTAATGGCAATTGCTCCTCAATCATGGCAATAACCTGTTTTAATTCAGGGCTGTCGTTCCAGATCAGGCAGGCTTTATCCTTAAGAGGTGCAACGATTTCTTTTGCCTTTCGATATTCCTCTTGGTCAGCCTGATCGAGGGCTAAATAAACGCGTTTTACATATTCTGTCTCCGCAAGGACTTCAATGATGTTTTTCATGGCATCACCTGAAAGATCACGGAAAAGAGCAGGAATCAGGACACCTATCGGAATTTTTTTGCTTGAACGCAGGATTTTTTGTTCCATCCTGCTTACATCCACGCCGGTAAGAAGCGAAAATGTCGGTACAACATTAAAATGAAAATCAGCCACAATGAAACAATTTAGAATAATAATTACCCGAACCGCCTGGAGCGTTAAAAAATTTCAGCAAATTATCGTACCAGGTATCATTGTTTATTTCAGATACTCCTGGGAGAATTCTTCAAGCAAGGCATGTAGTTCTTCATGTACACCATCACCAATTACCTCTTTTTCAAGCCTCTCAAAATCAGACATTAATTCGTCCTGTTTTGATTCAGGGAGATTTGCGTCAGTAAATGGGAATGTCAGTGTGTTCTCCTTCTCAATATGCTCCCTGAGAAGTTTGACATAATCTGAGGCCGACTCAACAAAAGCATCCTTGCGGAAGGAATTGTCTCCCAGCGAAAGCTCTATCTGATTTACTAATTCGCGCCCTTTTTTGTGCTGGGCGAGCATAATCCCAATTGGTCCGCCCTCATTCTGAACGCCAATTTCTTCAAGGGCCGGGAATAAAAATAACTCTTCTTTCCCATGATGGCATTTGTCAGCAAAAACCCTGAGGAATGTGATCATTTCTTTAATATCTTTATGATCAATTCCATTGCCGAGACGGACTCTTTCAGACATTTTCTCAATCACATTCAAAGCAATCAGAATTGCTTCATGTTCCTGCATTAAATCCTGGCTTGGTCTTTTCATGATTTACCTCCTTATTTAATGTCAACATTACTTGTCCAAACTTTAAACAAATTGCTGCCGTAAAATGTTTAAAACAAAGTCTAATTTTTGTCCTCTGCCTTACAGCAATCCTGCTGATAAAAGGGAAAATGATATACCAGTTATTTTTAATGCATTAGTTTCAAATTTGCTCACTGGACTTTTAGGATCTTTTCTTATCCAAGGGCAACGTCAAGGAACATCATGATTGAAAATCCAAGCATTGCTCCGATTGTTGAGTAATCTGTATCGTTTCCTTTTTGTGATTCTGGTATAAGTTCCTCAATTACAACAAATATCATTGCTCCGGCAGCAAATGAGAGCGCATAAGGAAGCAATGGAGTAATTAAAAGAACAAGAGAGGCTCCTGTTACACCCGCAATGATTTCAACTATCCCTGATAATTGTCCTGCATTAAATGCTTTTATTCTTGAAAATCCTTCCCGTCTTAAAGGAATCGAGACTGCTGCTCCTTCCGGAAAGTTCTGCAATCCGATACCAAAAGCCAGTACAATTGCCCGGGCTAATGTAACGGTATCCGGATTTCCTGACAAAGCTCCGAAGGCAACACCCACGGCTAAACCTTCCGGAATATTGTGTAAGGTAATTGCAAGGACAAGCAGAACGCTCCTTTGCCATGAGGTTTTAACTCCCTCTGCCTTTTCTATCGTGAGTCCGATATGTAAATGTGGAAGTAATTTATCGATGAGAAATAAAAACGCTCCTCCAGAAAGAAAGCCCACCAGGGCGGGGAGCCATGAAATGTCACCGCTTGATTCTGATATTTCGATAGCCGGTTCCAGTAGCGACCAGAAACTGGCAGCGATCATCACTCCCGCTGCAAAACCAAGCATTGTGTTCAAAACCTTCTGATCCAGAGTCTTAAAGAAAAATACAAGTGAAGATCCTAATGCTGTTAAAGCCCATGTAAAAAGTGTTGCAAAAAGGGCCAATAAGACTGGATTATAATCAAGTAACCATTCAATCTCCATATCCAATCAGTATTATTTTTTCACCCTGCAAATGTTCGAAGTATGTTCGATTGAACCACTAAGAAAATTCATGATTTTTATTCTTGTCTTCATCAAGAATATATATTTCAAATTGATAATTCGTTCTGTTTCTTTGTCAAAGCAGGTTAACAAACTTGCAGTTATTTTGTTTTAAGCCAGATCCCTGCCAGATTCAAGATCATATTCCTGATATAAGTTAGAAGTTATTGGAATACCCATGATAACACAGGTATTTTATGTATTATTTAAAAAGGCAGTGTCAGAATTTTTCGCCAACACCCAGTCCGAACAATGCAAAATCATATTTGACAGGATCTTCCGGATCAAAACTCCTCAAAACCCCATCCAGTTCGGCAACTGCCTTCGCATCATTCTGTTTGCGCTTTAATATCCCCAGCTTCCTGGCTATATTTCCGGAATGAACATCAAGTGGGCACGACAGGATGGAGGGAGATATTGAATCCCATATTCCAAAATCCACACCTTTGTTGTCTTTCCGGATCATCCACCTCAGATACATATTTATCTTTTTTGCCGCCGAACCCTTGAACGGATCTGAAACATGCCTTTCGGTTCTTCTTTCGTGAGGCAGCTCAAAGAATATTTTATGCAGTTCATGTATTGCAGGCTGAAGCGAATCGGATGTTTTATAGGTTTTAAAAATTGTCTCAAGCCCTCCCCTGTTCCTGTAAATATGCCTGAGGGTCTGAAGAAAATAAGCAAGATCTACAGAATTGAATGTCCTGTGTACGAAACGTACGGCCTGATCGAGTTCGCAATCGCTCGAATTCACTATGAATTCATAAGGCGAATCCTCGAGGATCTCCATCATCCTTGCCGAACTTTTCAGAATCATCTTGCGGTTTCCCCATGCAATCGTAGCTGCAAGGAATCCGGCTATCTCTATGTCGCCTTTCCCGGTATAACGATGCGGAATGCTTATCGGATCGAGATCAATAAAGGCTGGACGGTTGTACAGTTCAACCTTTTCATCAAGAAATTCCTTCAGCTCTTCCGTTGTCAAAGGCATTGATGACATATCATTCATTCGTAATAAAAATGCATATCGTTTTGGGTAATCTATTTATCGTAAAACAATAAGCAGGATATCGTTTTACGATAAATATTCGTGAATTTTCTCTAGCTTTCAGCGGTCAGCGGTCAGCAGTCAGCCTGACTTCTATCTTACCTTAATGCCGTCACGCCTTTCTTCGGTTCTACAACGGACTGATCACAAACCCAAACCTGTAACTCTTCTCCTTAAGCTGGTACTCCTCATGAACCCTTGGCGACCAGCTGTCGTCACCTCCAAGTCCCATCTGCCTGAGATCAATATTCACATAGGTCTTGTCGCCGCGGAACAGCCTCTTTGAGGGTTTCGCCAGATTCAGCGCCTGCCGGGAATAATTCTGTACATTAACCTCCATCAGGGGAGTACCTGTGATCTTCAGTCCGGTTGCGGCATCATCCGTTATTTTTATCCAGCGGACATCGGTTTTATTACCATTCTCCTGATGCATCACGTACGGGAAGTACTGGTCCGACACAGCTCCCGACCAGAGCCCAACATGGGCGCTTTCCTTCCTGTCCTGGTAGCTCTCGAACGGGCCTCTTCCATACCATTTTATATAATCATAGGATACGGGCATCGCAAACTGCATTCCAACCCGTGCAAGCGGAGGGAATCCGTCTGGAAGGTTAAGATCCATCGTGAAAACAATACTGCCGTCGGTCCTGAAGGTGTAGCTGCCTCTGAAATCCATGGTTCTTTCCCCGACAAAGACGAGGTCAGAAGCCACATCCATCACCACATCACCATTATCCTGTGTCCTGAAGGCAAGGTTCCTGACCCTGACACTGTAGTGGTCGAGCCCTGCTTTCCTCCATCTTTCTGCATATCCGCCGTTCCCCCCTCCTTCATCATTGTCGGTCGGAACGCGCCAGAAACAGGGCTGCAGGGGATCGGAGACCACCTCCGAACCTCTGAAGACATAGGAAATGATCGACCCATTAGTCTTGTCGACACATATTGATATTTCCTTTCCCTTAATCGTAATTATATCCCCTTCCGTAACCTGAAACGGTTTACCTGAAACGCCTGCAGACGGAATCGAAGATGTCTGACCTTTAAGAAGTATCTGCTCGGATGCAATATCAAATCCTTTGGCAGCATAAGGCAGATCGGTCTTTGTCCGGAACACGATATTCAGAAAATACTCCCCGTCCTGTTGAAGCAGATCACCGCCGAGGGGTACGCTGACCTCAGCTGAATCCTGCGGATTGACATTCAGTTCTTCTACCGAACCTGAGCGGACAGGATAGCCGTTGCGGATGACTTCCCAGTCCATTTTCAAATTCTTCAGACCGGTGAAGAAGTTCAGGTTATTTATAAGCAGCTTCCCATCGGAAATATTCCTGACACGGATGTTCTGGATGATCTTTTTGAATTCATGCGTTTCAGGCTGGGGTATCCTGTCAGGATTGATAAGACCATCATTGGTATTTGCACCATCAATGTAATTTACAATATCCCAGTAACCGTCGCCGGTACCGTCCGATCTCAGACCCTGGTCGACCCAGTCCCAGTTGAAGCCGCCCTGAAGCCGCGGATATTTGTAGAAAAGATCCCAGTATTTCCTGAAGTTGCCAAGGCTGTTACCCATTGTATGGGCATATTCGCAGATGATGACGGGCCTCGACGGATCCTGGTTCATCAGAGAGACAATATCGTCGAGGGTTGGGTACATTGTTGATATGATATCATACCTCGAAAGCACATTGGCGTAGGCCGGTGTTTTACTTTCATAATGGATCGGGCGTGCCGGATCGAGCGCTTTCATCGCTTTGTACATCGCATCAAAATTGGCTCCCCATCCGGTTTCGTTGCCCATCGACCAGCTGAAAATGGAGGGGTGATTCCTGTCGCGCAGCACCATCGATACTCCACGGTCGATCCATGCAGCTTTCCATTCAGGCTTCTCAGCAATATAGTATCTTCGATTGGCCCAGAGATCATGGCTCTCGATGTTTGCTTCATCCATTACGTACAGCCCGTATTCATCACAAAGTGAATACCACTGCGGATCGTTCGGGTAATGGCTGGTCCGGACGGCATTGATATTTAGCCTTTTCATCAGGACAATGTCGCGTATCATCGATTCGCGCGTCAAAGCTCTTCCCCTGTCTGGATCGAACTCATGACGGTTGGTCCCCTTGATATCAATGGCTTTACCATTGAAAAGGAGCTGTCCGTTTCTGATCTCCACTTCACGGAATCCGATCCTTGACGAAATAACCTCAAGAACCTCGCCCGTCGAAGAGAGGAGCTCCATGGTCAGGGTATACAGATTTGGTGTTTCGGCTGTCCATTTCAACGGGTCTTTTACAAGCTCATCCATTTTCAGGAGAGTCTCTTTTTTCGCGCCAACTAACCCGACTTTCATAACTTTTTCGATGACCGGCTTTGATAATGCATCGCTGAGCGACATTTTCACCGAAAGGTTTTTTGCAGATGCGGCGGCATAGTTCCTGACTGTTACTTTAAGGTCAAATGTCGCATCCTTATATTGTTCGTCAAGGTCGGTGGTAACGAAGTAATCCCTTATATGCTGTGAAGGTGTTGCAAAAATGAATACATCCCTGTAGATACCACTTAGCCTCCAGAAATCCTGGTCCTCGATCCAGCTCCCGTCCGACCAGTTCAGAACCTGAACAGCCAGCAGGTTATCTCCGGCCCTGAGCATTCCGGTGATGTTGTATTCCGAGGGAGTCATACCATCCTCATTGTATCCGACCTTATTTCCGTTTAGATATACGGTGGCATTCGACTGTACGCCTGCAAAATGAAGAAATATCTGCTTGCCTTTCCAGTCGTCGGGGACCGTGAACGTTCTCCTGTAAAGCCCTGTGGGATTATTATCCTGCGGCACACGCGGCGGATCGGCTCTGAACGGGTGCCTTATGTTTGTAAATACGGGAGGGTCAAAATTCCCCTGAAGCTGCCAGTTGCCCGGTACTGCAATATTTGTCCACCTCGATTCATTTATCGAATCTGCTGCGAAGTCCTCAGGTGTCTGTGAAGGATTTGTAAGGTACCTGAATCTCCAGGTCCCGTTCAGCGATCGGTAGAATGAAGAATTCGTTTTGTCGAATGTAAGCGCCGATGACTTATCGGGGAAAGGCATCAGGGTTGCATGGGCAGGTTCGTTGTTGATGCGGAAAACACCGGGATTTTCCCATTCAGGAAGATTCTGGGAAGTAAGTATTACACCCGGAATAAACATAAACAGAAGAATAAAAGTCTTTTTCATATCAGGAGATTTTTTGTCCCCGGACTTCCTGAGGAAGGTCCGCAGGGAGGCCTGTTATTTAGTTTATTTATATCCCCGTTTAAGCTGCAGTTTTTCAGGACCCGTTGATTATAAGCCCGTCTTTAATATGAAGAATTCTGTCGGACATACCTGCCAGTTGAGTGTCGTGCGTCACAATCACAATTGTCTGGCCGAAGGAATCCCTCAACCTGAAAAAAAGCTTATGAAGCTCGTTCTTGTTCTCCGAGTCGAGGTTTCCTGACGGCTCATCGGCAAGGATCACCGAGGGGTTGTTTATAAGGGCCCTTGCCACTGCTACCCTCTGTTGTTCTCCGCCGCTAAGTTCCGAGGGTTTGTGCTCGAGCCTGTCGGAGAGGCTCAGGAATCCCAGCAGTTCAGCAGCCCTGTCCTCGGCTTCGGCTTTGCTTTTACCTGCTATATATGCCGGGATGCAGACATTCTCAAGTGCTGTGAATTCCGGAAGGAGCTGATGAAACTGAAATACAAACCCGATATGTGAGTTTCTAAAAGCCGCAAGCGCCTTGCCTCTGAGCCTTCCTGTATCTGTACCGTTGAATAAAATCGTTCCGCTGTCGGGTGTATCAAGCGTGCCGATTATCTGAAGAAGAGTTGTTTTTCCGGCTCCGCTGGCACCGACAATCGAAACCACCTCCTTTTCCCTGATCTCAATATCGATTCCCTTCAGGACTTTCAGCTCCCCGTAGGATTTTGTGATTCCGATGGTCTTGATCATGATTTGTTTTTCAAACACCCGGCAACCAGCAACACAGAATCAGTCTGTGTATTTGTAATAGTTGTCGTCAGGTTCGTTTATGCTCCGCTTGTAGGTGCTTTGATTTTCACCCGGATTTGACTCAAGGTTATCCTTAATTTCGTTTGCATCTTTTTCAACGCTATCCTTTATTTCGTTCGCCTCTGTCTCCAGGTTTGTTTTAACTTCGTTCACATCCCGGTCGATATCGCTTTTGAATTCGTCCACCTCCCTGTTAAGGTCATCTGTAACCTCATTCACATCTCTCTGAAGATTATCGGAAATATCGGTCACCTCATTCGTTATTGAACCGGTGACATCATTGAAATCCTTTCGTATCTCGCTGGTGCTCTCCTCGAATTCCCGCTTGATATCATCGGTGGCTTTGCGGAAATCGCGCATCCCCTTCCCTATCCCCTTTGCAATTTCAGGAAGCTTGTCGGCTCCGAAAAGCAGCAACGCAATAATGATAATGACAACTATCTCCTGACCGCTCATTTAATCCGTAATTCAATTAATGCCATGACAAATGTAGAAAAAAATAGACTTGATCAGATATAAGAAGCCGAAGATATTAAATGTCCTTAGCTTTATGCCCTGCTCCCTGCTCCCTGCTCCCTGCCCCCTGCCCCCTAAAGGGGGTTCCAAATTCAATGATCAGGAGCACCCCTTCAGGGGGGTTGGTGGGATTATTTGAGCGGGATATCCTTCAGATCTTCAATCCTTTTTTCTTCGTAGTGTCATAAACAAGTGAAGTGGCAACAAAGATCGAGGAGTAGGTCCCTACAACAACGCCGACAATCATTGCGAACAGGAATCCCCTTATTGTAGCGCCTCCGAAGAAGAACATTACTATAAGAACAAGGATTGATGCGATACCAGTATTCAATGTTCTGCTCAATGTGTCGTTAAGCGCCAGGTTGAGAACCTCTTTTACAGGTCGTTTCCTGTGAAGGGGCAGGAATTCCCTGAGCCGGTCAAAAACCACCACGGTATCGTTGATTGAATATCCGATTACCGTCAGGATTGCAGCTATAAACGCCTGGTCGATCTCCATTGAGAAAGGCATTATTCCCCATAGCAGTGAGTAAATCCCGAGAACGACGAGAGTATCATGAATTGTTGAGACTACTGCTCCGACACCATACTGCCAGTTCCTGAAACGGATGAAAATGTAGATGAACATCATTACTGTTGCCAGAATCACAGCCATCACGGCCTTCGATTTAATATCAGCTGCGATTGTAGGCCCAACCGTTTCTGAACTGACCCTGTTTACTGAAAGGAACTGCTCCCTGGTGACATCACCCCCTATCATGCCTTTCAATCCGTTGTACAGAAGGGTTTCAACTTCATCATCAACACCGGTCTCTCCAATCTTATACTTGGTTGTGATCCTTACCTGGTTGTCCGATCCGAATGTAACCACCTGCGGAGCCTCTCCAAAAGCTCCCGTAAGGTTTGAAGAGACTTCTGCAGTATTAACAGGTTCCTCAAATCTGATCACATAAGTACGGCCACCGGCAAAGTCAATCCCCGGATTGAGTCCCCTGACCAACAGGGATATCAATCCAATTACAGTTATTGTAATTGAAATTGCATAGAATATCTTTCTTTTGCCAATAAAATCAATATGAGTGTTTTTTAAAATATTGGCGGTCATCGGTATTGAAAACGTCAGCCTGGCGTTTCTCTTGAGCAACCATTCGTAAATCAGACGCGTGATATAAATTGCACAGAAAAGGGAGGTGAATATACCTATCACGAGTGTTGTGGCAAAACCTTTTATCGGACCTGTACCGAAAATGTATAATACAACACCTGTCAGAAGGTAGTGATGT
>Ga0209705_10001485_pt1 | contig 12374 bp, 11 predicted proteins | sample PPLLaktember2015_5_FD_187262 | JGI IMG/M metagenome (GOLD analysis project Ga0209705, IMG submission 187262) | Freshwater sediment microbial communities from Prairie Pothole Lake near Jamestown, North Dakota, USA - PPLs Lake P8 Core (1) Depth... | ecosystem: Environmental > Aquatic > Freshwater... | reverse complement strand
GCGCCGCTTTCTTGCTTTTTCACTGGCTGCAATCCCTTTTTCCGGGAAGGCGCAACCCAACGCGCACGTCAGCACCATCGACCCGCTGGTGCGCTCGTTCACCAACGGCCGGGACGTGCTGCCGGGAAAGGTGACGCTGGTGCTGCCGAAGATCGCCGACAACGGCAACTCGGTGCCGGTGACGGTGAAGGTCGACAGCCCCATGAGCGCCGCCGACCACGTGCGCTCGGTGCACCTCATCTCGGAGAAGAACCCGGTGCGCGACATGGCGTCGTTCTACTTCGGGCCGCACCTCGCCCGCGCCGAGTTCACCACGCGCCTGCGCCTGAACGGCTCCCAGCGCGTGGTCGCCATCGCCGGCCTCTCCGACGGCTCGTTCTGGTCCGACGTGGTCCAGATCGAGGTGCGCGAAGCCGCGTGCACGGAGGACTAGCGTGTCCCTCGCCCGCATCCAGCTCCCGGACCAGGCCGCGCGCGGCGAGGCGGTGGAGGTGCGCATCTCCATCCGCCACCCGATGGAGACCGGCTTCCGGCGCGACGAGGGCGGCGTGCGCCAGCGGCGCAACGCCATCGTCGCCCTGGTCTGCCGCTACCGCGGCACCGAGGTCTTCCGCGCCATCACCAGCCCCGGCATCGCCGCCAACCCCACGCTGCGCTTCCACCTGCGTGCCGACCGCACCGGGGATCTCGACTTCTGGTGGATCGACGACGATCAGGTGGAAGGAACGGCCACGGCGAGGCTGGTGGTGGCTTGAGCTCTAAAGGGTCAACTGTCCGCGGATGACGTCCACCACGTCGCCCCCCACCCAGACCTCTCCCCCGATCCTGCGCAAGTAAACGCGCCCCGCGCGCTGCAGCGCCGTCCCCTGCGCGGCGACATAGGAAGCTTCGGCGAGTCCCGCCCCGATCAGCCACTGCGCAAGGCTGGCATTGAGGCTGCCGGTCACCGGGTCCTCGTACCCGCCGCCGCCGATGAAGGCCCGGACCTCGAAGGCCGCGTCGTGGCCGGGGTCGTGCGGACCGACCACCCCGAGCTTGAGGGGAGCGAGCGAAGCCCAGTCGGGCTTGAGCGAAAGCACCTGGCGCGCGGAGCGCAGCATCACGGCGCACCAGCCCGGGCCGTTGTCCACCCACTGGTGGCGCACGATATCGGATGCCTGCAGGCCCAGCGCCCCGGCGATCTTCGCCAGCACGTCGGCCTCGAGCTCGCCGGTCCGGCGCAAACGCGGCGCGGCGAACTGCAGGCGCGGACCGTCGCAGCGCACGCGCACCAGGCCCACGCCGCATTGCTGCATGACCATGTCCGGCCGGCGCGGCTTTCCGCCCGCGGCTAGCCAGGCGTGGCACGAGCCGAGCGTCGGATGCCCGGCGAAGGGCAGCTCGCCGCCGGGCGTGAAGATGCGCACGCGATAGTCCGCGCCGGCATCCGTCGGCGGCAGGAGAAACGTCGTCTCCGAGAGATTGGTCCAGCGCGCAAGCGCTGCCATCTGCGCCTCGCTCAAGCCTTGGGCGGCATGCACCACCGCCAGCGGATTCCCGCCCAGCGGATCCGCCGAGAAGACATTGACCTGCGAGACGGGCAACGCCTGGAGCGTCGTACCCATTCTTGAAACCGTGGTCTGTCCCTAGGGGGCGATGCGCTCGCGCATCCAGGCGGCGGTGCGCACGGCGCCGCCGAAGCTGAAGATGTGGGTGCCGACGACGTTGCTCGGCTCGCGGCTCGCGCTGTAGCGCGCGATGGCGAGGAGCTGGTCGCCGGGATCGGTGTGCGTGACGAGCTTGGCGATGCCGGTGCCCAGGGTGCGCAGCGCGCGCAGCGAGACGCTCACGCCGCAGCGCTGCGCGTAGCGCGCGAGGGCGATCGGGTCGGTCGGGCCGGCGACGCCGACGTAGACCGGGACCGACGGCGCGGTGCGCGCGAGGGTCGCGCAGAACTCCACCACTCGCGCCGGCGCGAACGAGAACTGGGTGACGACATAGAGGCCGAGGCCCTGCCTGCCTGCCAGTTCGATCTTCCTCTCAAAAGATTTCTTCAGGACCCCGGCATCGATGCGCGGGTGGCCTTCGGGGTAGCCCGCGACGCCGATCTCGCGGATGCCGCAGTTCGCGAGCAGGCCCTCTTCGAGGATCTGCAGGCTGTCGGCGAAAGGCCCCTTGGGGGCCGGCTCGTCGCCGCCGATGAGCAGCACCCGGTGCAAGCCGTGCCGCAGGACGGCCTCCTTGATGAAGGTCTCGAATTCCTGGCGGTCGAGGATGCGGCGCGCCGAGACGTGCGGCACCGGGTCGAGGCCGGCGGCGCGGATGGCGGCGACGGCATCGAGCGTGCGCGAGAGCGGCAGGCCGGGGAGCGAGGGGATGTAGACGCAGGTGCCGGCCGGAAGGAGCGCGCCCACCTCGCCCGCCCTGGGCAGCTCGCGCGGCGAGATCTCGAGCGAGCCCGCGGCGAGCAGGTCCGCCACGCGGGCCTGCAGCCCGGCCTCAGTCGCGCTTACGGGAAACGACATAGGATTCGTCGAGGAACCACAGGCTGCCGTGCTTCTGCAGCACCTCGCGCGTCGCGTCGAGGTAGCGCGAGTCGCGCAGCACCTCCGCGAGGCGCGCATCGTCGATCTGCGCCACGTAGATGGCGGCGTTCCAGGCGGCAAACAGCGTGGAAGTGCCGATGCTCGCCGAGATCTCGGTCGGCAGCGTGTGCATGTCGTAGCGGAAGAGCGCGCGGGCGTCGGCGTAGGCGTTGAAGTTGTAGCGGCGCGATTCCTTGCCCAGCTCGGCCTTGGCGGCGCGCATCAGGTCGTGGCGGCTGTGCACGAACGGGCTCTCCTCCGGCCACACGTGCTGGATGATCTCCAGCCCGGGGTCGCGCCCGTACGAGTGGATGCCGAGCAGCCGCCCGCCCTTGCCGAGGGCGCGCACCAGCGGCGCGACCACCTTCTGCGCCTTGAATTCGAGCGGCGCGCGCAGGCGGTAGGGCTGCGAGGCGATCACCATGTCGTATTCAGCGCGGCCCTCGCCGCGCTTGGGGATGACGTTCTCGAGGAGGAAGCGGTAGTCGTCGCGGTACAGCACCAGCGCCACCGGGTTCTCGTAGACCGGGTTGCCGGTCTTCGGGCTGTGGCGCGCCTGCCAGTGCTTGGCGAGGAAAGGCTCGAGCGCGGCGATCTGCTCGCTGAAGTCGTGCGAGGTGGTACCGGTAAGCGCCGCCTCGTGCCAGACCATCGAGGTGGCGGCGGCGACCTGGCGCGGCGTGAGCCAGGGCGCTTCGCTGTAGTACATGTTGGTCACCACCAGCACCGTGGCCGGATGCTCGAAGAAGCGGTCCGCCATCTTGCGCAGGGAGAGGCGCACGTCCTCGAGGCTGATCTCCTTGCCGACGATGTAGAACGGCACGGTCGGGAACTTGCGGTGCATCTCGCGCATGACCCGCGCGAGCACCGTGCCGTCGCCCATGCCGGCGTCGAACAGGCGCACCGCCGGCGGCCGCGGGTGGATGTGGCCGAGCTCCAGGCCCACGCGCCGCGCGATCACGTCCTTCTCGCTGCAGGTGTTGACGAAGAGGAGGTATTTCTGCCGGTTGTCGAAGAAGCGGAAGTTCTTTTCCGGATCCGCCTTCTCGGCAGAAGAATCTCTTGCGAGCGGAACGGCACCTGCGCGGATGAGCGGGAGGAGCTCGGGCGGCGTGTCGCCGGCCGCGGCGCCGCCGTTCTTGGTGATGAACTGGTTGACCCTCTGCAGGGTCTCGGGGGTCACGCGGGCGCCGTCGCGCAGCCGCGCCACGAACTTGCCGTCGTTGACCGCGCGCCGCCCGAAGGTCGACTCGGCCATGCCGGTCTTGCGGCAGAAGTCCGAGATACTTCCGAGTAGAGTCGTTCCTCCGGCGACCTGCATGGCAACCATAGTGGGCAATAGAGAGTGGGACGGCAACCACGTCCAGTTGTGGGATGTATCCCCACACGTAAAATCAAATGCTTAGCGTGCTAGAGCTGATTGGAAACACCCCGCTCGTCGAGATCACCCGCCTCGACACCGGCCGCTCCCGGCTTTTCCTCAAGCTCGAGCACCAGAACCCCGGCGGCTCGATCAAGGACCGCATCGCGCTCGCGATGGTGGAGGCCGCAGAGAAAGAGGGAAAAATTTCTCCTGGAAACCTGCTCGTGGAAGCGACCGCTGGAAACACCGGCCTCGCGCTCGCCCTCGTCGCGGTGCGCAAGGGCTACCGGCTGACGATCGTGGTGCCCGACAAGATGAGCCAGGAGAAGGTGTTCCACCTGCGCGCGATGGGCGCCGAGGTGGTGATGACGCGATCCGACGTCACCAAGGGACATCCCGAGTACTACCAGGACCGCGCCGCGCGCATCGCCGCGGAGACGCCCGGCGCCTTCTACGTCAACCAGTTCGCCAACCCGGCCAACCCTGCCGCGCACGAGGCGAGCACCGCGCCGGAGATCTGGCGGCAGATGGAGCACAAGGTGGACGCGGTCGTCGCCGGCGTCGGCACCGGCGGGACGATCACGGGCTTGTCCAGGTACTTCGCCTCCGTCAATCCCGCCACGGAGATCGTCCTTGCCGATCCCGCCGGATCGATCCTCGCGAATTTCATCGAAACTCATACGGTTTCGAAAGACGTAGGTACCTGGCTCGTGGAGGGAATCGGCGAGGACTTCATCCCGCCGGTGTGCGACCTTTCGCGGGTGAAGAAGGCCTACAGCATTCCCGACCGCGAGGCGTTCGCGGTCTGCCGCGACCTCCTGAAGAAGGAAGGCATCCTCGCCGGCACTTCGTCGGGCACGCTGATCGCGGCGGCGCTGCGCTATTGCCGCGAGGCGCAGGAGCCGCGGCGCGTGGTGAGCTTCGTCTGCGACAGCGGCAACAAGTACCTCTCCAAGGTCTACAACGACTACTGGATGCTCGACCAGGGCTTCATCGAGCGCGCCCGCACCGGCGACCTGCGCGACCTGATCGCGCGAAGGCACGCCGACCGGGCCGTAACGACTGTGGGGTCGCAGGAAACCGTGCTCGCGGCCTACCAGCGCATGAAGCTCTACGACATCTCGCAGCTCCCGGTGCTCGAGGGCGGCCGCATCGTCGGCATCGTCGACGAGGAAGACATCCTGATGGAAGTGCTCGACAATCCCGGGCACTTCGACGAGCCGGTCACCGAGGCGATGGAAAGCCACCTCGTCACCGTCCCGCCCGACGCGCCGCTCGAGCGGCTGGTGGAGATCTTCCGGCGCGGCATGGTGGCGATCGTCGTCGACGGCGCGGAGTTCCTCGGCCTCATCACGCGCATGGATCTGCTCAACTGGCTGCGCCGGAGGAAAGACAGCAAATGAAGTTCGAGACCAAGGTGATCCACGCCGGGCAGGCGCCCGACCCGCAGACCGGCGCGGTGATGACGCCGATCTACGCCACCTCGACCTACGCGCAGTCGAGCCCGGGCGAGCACAAGGGCTACGACTACGCGCGCACGCGCAACCCCACGCGCGACGCGCTCGAGGCCTGCCTCGCCGCGCTCGAGGGCGGCCACGCCGGCTTCGCCTTCGCTTCCGGCATGGCGGCGATCGGCACCGTGCTCGAGCTCCTCGACGCCGGCTCGCACGTCGTCGCCATGCACGACCTCTACGGCGGCAGCTACAGGATCCTGGAACGTGTCAGGAAGCGCAGCGCGAATATCGAATCGACGTTCGTCGATCTCACTCAGCCGGAAAATCTGCAAAAGGCATTGAAGAGCAACACCCGCATGGTCTGGGTCGAGACACCGACCAACCCGCTGCTCAAGGTCGTCGACCTCGAAGCGGTCGCGGCGATCGCGCGCAAGCACAGGCTGATCAGCGTCTGCGACAACACCTTCGCGTCGCCCTGGATCCAGCGCCCGCTCGAGCTCGGCTTCGACATCGTCGTGCACTCGACGACCAAGTACATCAACGGCCATTCGGATGTCATCGGCGGTGCGGCAATTCTGAGGGAAGAAAGGTACAAGGAAAGTCTTGCCTTCCTGCAGAACGCGGTCGGCGGCGTGCCCAGCCCCTTCGATTGCTTCCTCACGCTGCGGGGAATCAAGACGCTCGCAGTGCGCATGGAGCGCCATTGCGGCAACGCCATGCACATCGCGGCATGGCTCGAGAAGCACCCCAAGGTGAAGAAGGTGATCTACCCGGGCCTCGCGAGCCATCCGCAGCACCTGCTCGCGGCGCGGCAGATGAACTACCGCTACGGCGGCATGGTGACGGTGGTGCTGAAAGGCGGCCTCGCTGCCTCGCGCCGCTTCCTCGAGCGCTGCGAGCTCTTCACGCTCGCCGAGAGCCTGGGCGGCGTGGAGAGCCTGATCGAGCATCCCGCCATCATGACCCACGCCTCGCTGCCGCCGGAGGTGCGCGCCGGCCTGGGCATCGACGAGGGCCTGGTGCGACTATCGGTCGGCATCGAGAGCGTCGACGACCTCATCGCCGAGCTGCAGCACGCGCTTGAATGAGACAATAAAATGATGTCGCACAAGGGGACCATCGTCCTCGGCGTGATCGGCGCCGATATCCACAATATCGGCATCACCATCCTCGCCGCGGCGCTGCGGGACGCAGGATTCAAGGTCGTGAACCTCGGCATCCTGGTGCCGCAGGACGAGTTCGTGAAGGCCGCCCTCGAGTCCGCGGCCGACGCGGTCCTCGTGTCTTCGCTCTACGGCCATGGCGAGCTCGATTGCCCGGGGATGCGCGAGAAGTGCACCGAAGCGGGACTGGGGAGCATCGTGCTCTACGTCGGAGGCAACCTCGTCGTCGGCAAGCAGGACTGGCAGGAGGTCGCTCGCAAGTTCGAGGCAATGGGCTACGACCGGGCGTATCCGCCGGGCACGACGCCCCGGCGCGTCATCGAGGACCTGGCGGCCGACCTCGCCGCGAGGGTGGAGGCCGGTACATGACGCAGGCGAGCGCGACGCCGACGATGGCGCGCTGGGAGGAAGATCGCTTCCAGCGCGTGCGCCGCGAAGTGCTCGCGCGCTGGCCCACCGGCGCAGGCGTCGATCTCGACGAGGCGGCCGCCTGGCACCGGGAGATGGCCCCCGGCAAGAACACCGCGCGGGTGCTGCGCGAGGCGCGCGAGCACGGCAGGACGCTGGTGCAGCCGCGCGGCGGCGTCGCCGACATCGAGCAGCACATCGAGCTGCTGCGGCGCCTGCGCCATGCAGGCGCGGACCTGCTGCCGACCACGGTCGACTCGTACACCCGCGAAGGCCGGTACGACGATGCCGAGCGCGGCCTCGCGCAAAGCCGCGAAGCGGGCCGCTCCCTTCTCAACGGCTTTCCGGCGGTGAACTACGGCGTGGCTGCGTGCCGGCGCATCGTGGAGGCGATCGACGCTCCGCTCTTCTGCCGCACCGCCTCCCCCGACTGCCGCCTCACGCACGAGATCATGTACGCCGGCGGCTCCACCTCCTGCACTGCGGGCCCGATCGTCTTCTCGCTCGGCTACGCCAAGGACTATCCGCTGGCAAAGGCGATCGAGGCGTGGCAATACTCCTACCGCATGATGGGAGCCTACCGCGAGCGCGGCGTCACCCTGAGCGTCGAGCACTACTTGCCCATATCGACGATGGTGCCGCATTCGACCTCGATGGCCTGCGTGATCCTCGATTCGCTGATCGCGGCGGCGCAGGGGGTGCGCGACATCTCGATCGGCATCGGCCAGCAATGCCACCTCGTGCAGGATGCGGCCGCGCTGCGCGCCTATCCGGCGCTCGGCCGGCACTACCTCGACGCCTTCGGCTTCACCGACGTCGAGCTGAGCACGGTCATGTCGCAGTGGATGGGCGGCTTCCCGGCCGACGAGGGGCAGGCTTTCGGCGTCATCTGCATGGCAGCGATGGCGGGTTATCTCGGCGGCGTGACGTACATGATCTCCAAGTCGCCGCACGAGGCGGCGGGCGTGCCGACCCCTGAGGCCAACATGCACGGCGTGAGCGCGTCGAAGATGGTGCTGCGCATGCTGGCCGATCAGAAATTCGCGCCGATGGCGGAGATCGCCGCGGAGCAGGCGATCCTCGAGGCCGAGACGCGCGCGATTGTCGAGCGCGCGCTCGAGCTCGGGGAAGGCGACGCGGCGCTCGCCGCGGTGCGCGCCATCGAGGCCGGCGTCATCGACGTGCCCTTCTCGCCGCACCGCTCCAACGCCAATCAGGCGCTGCCGGCGCGCGACTGGCGCGGCGCGGTGCGTCTCGCCCGGTTCGGCGGCGTGCCGATCCCGCCCGACATCCGCGAGCACCACCAGGCCGAGCTCGGCAAGCGCATGGCCGGGAAGCCGGCCCGCGCGCCCTGGGAACTGCTGCTCGCGGACGTCAACGCGATCAGCGAAGGCATGCTGCTGCCGGATTGACTGCGAGCCGCGATCTCGAGCCGGCGGGCGTGCAGCCGCTGAGCGGGGTGCGCGTGGTCGACCTGACCACCGTGCTGATGGGCCCCTTCGCCACGCAGATCCTCGGCGACTACGGCGCCGACGTCATCAAGGTCGAGCGCCCGGAAGGCGACCCGGTGCGCGGCATCGGCCCGGCCCGCCACCCGGGCATGGGCTCGATCTTCCTGCAGGCGAACCGCAACAAGCGCAGCCTCGTGCTCGACCTGAGCAAGCCGGAAGGCATCGTCCTGCTGCGCGAGCTCGCGGCCACGGCCGACGTGCTCGCGTACAACCTGCGCCCTCAGGCGATGGACAAGCTCGGCCTGGGCTACGAGGCACTGCGCGCGGTGAACCCGCGGCTCATCTACCTCGGCATGTTCGGCTTCGCCCGGCGCGGCCCCTACGCCTTCAAGGCGGCGTACGACGACCTGATCCAGGGGCTGACGGGAATACCCGCGCTCAGCATGATCGCCGGCTCCCCCGAGCCGCGCTACGCGCCGCTCGCGATCGCCGACCGCGTCACCGGGCTCGCCGGCGTGAATGCCGCGCTCCTCGCCCTCATCCGGCGGCAGCGAACCGGGCGCGGCGAAGCCGTCGACGTGACCATGTTCGAGACCATGGCGCGCATGGTGCTGGGCGACCACCTCGGCGGCGACACCTTCATTCCCCGGCACGGCGATCCGGTCTATCCGCGGCTGGTGGCGCGCGACCGCCGCCCCTACCGCACGCGCGACGGCTGGCTCTGCGTGGTCGCCTATACCGACCGTCACTGGCGCAGCTTCTTCCGCGCCATCGGCCGCGAAGCCGAGTTCGAGGCCGACCCGGCCCTCGCCGACATCAGCAACCGCACCCGGAACATCGGCGCGCTCTACGAGCGGGTGGCGCGCGCGCTCGAGGAGCGCACCACCGACGAATGGCTCGAGATCCTCGGCCGCGCCGACATCCCGGCGATGCCGATGCTCGCGGTGGACGAGCTGCTGGATGACCCGCACCTGCGCGCCGGCGGCTTCTTCCACGAGCTCGAGCATCCGAGCGAAGGCCGGATCCGCACCCTCGGCGACGGCGCCGAATGGTCGCAGGCCGCGCTCGAGCTGCGCCGGCCGGCGCCGCGGCTCGGCGAGCACAGCGCCGAAGTCCTGGCCTCGCTCGGCCGCACCGAGGCCGACATCGCGGCGCTCGCGCAAAGCGGCATCACCCGCCTCGATACTTCGCAGAGGTAACGCATGGACTTCCGCCTCACGCCCGAGCAGCAGCAACTACGCGACACGGCGCGCCGCTTCGCGCAGACCGAGCTGCCCGGCCTCGCCAACGAGATCGAGGCGCGGCACGAGCCGCTGCCGCGGGAGTGGATGACGCGCTTCGCGTCGCTCGGCTATCTCGGCATCAACCTGCCGGCCGAGTACGGCGGGCACGGCATGAGCCATCTCGACGCCGTGCTCGTCCTGGAAGAATTCGCCAAGGTCTCGCCCGCGGTCGCCTTCCCGATCTTCGAATCGTGCTTCGGGCCGATCCTCGCGATCGCGCATTTCGCGCCGGAGGCGCTCAGGAAGCAGCTCATCCCGCAGGTCGTGGCGGGCGAGAAGATCGTCGCCGTGAGCATGTCCGAGCCCGAGGCAGGCTCCGCGCTGACCGACCTGAAGACCCGGGCCGTGCCCGACGGGCAGCACTACGTCCTGAAGGGCCAGAAGCGCTGGTGCTCCGGCGCCGGACACGCCGACGGCTACCTCGTCTACTGCCGCATGTCGGACGACGCCGGCGCGAAAGGAATCGGCGCGCTGTACCTCGAGAAGGGCGCGAAGGGCTTCAGCTTCGGGAAGCAGGAGCAGCTGATGGGCTTTCGCGGCGTGCCCTCCGCTGACATGTACTTCGACGACGTGCGCGTTCCGAAGGAGAGCATCGTCGTCCCGGCGGGCGGCGGCTTCCGCAAGCTCATGGAGGCGTTCGACCTCGAGCGCTGCGGCAACGCGACGATGAGCCTCGCCATCGCGCAAGGGGCGTTCGACTATGCGCTCGGCTACGTCCAGGAGCGCCGGCAGTTCGGCAAGCCGATCGTCGACTTCCAGGCAGTGCAGCTGCGGCTCGCCGAAATGGCCATGAAGGTAGAGGCCGCGCGGCTGCTCATCTACCAGGCGGTCTCGAACGCCGCCGCCGGGCTGCCGTCGGTGCGCGAGAGCTCGATGGCGAAATGCTTCGCAAATGAGATGGTGCGCGAGGTCGCCGGCTCGGCGCTGCAGCTCATGGGCGCCTACGGCTACAGCAAGGAGTACCCGGTGGAGCGGCGCCTGCGCGACGCCTGGGGCTGGGGCATCGCGGGCGGCGCCATCGACATCCAGAAGACGAACATCGCCGGCGCCCTCGTCGGCCGGCGCTTCGACCAGCGGCGCTGAGGCCGCAATGCCGGCCGCCCTCACCCTGGCGGACCGCCTCCGGATCCATGTGGAGGCGCTCGCGCAGGACGAAAGAAACGTCGACCTGGAAAGGCCGGCGCGCTACATCGAAGAAGCCTTTGCAGGAAGCTCCTCCCATTACTTCCGCAGCGGCGGTCGGCAGGTCCGCAACCTCGAGACCGGTTCCGGCGACATCGTGGTCGGCGCGCACTACGACACCGTCCCCGGCTCTCCCGGCGCGGACGACAACGCCTCCGGCGTGGCCGTGCTCATCGAGCTCTCCGCAATGCTGCGCGACCTGCAAATTCGTTTCGTGGCGTTCGCCAACGAAGAGGCGCCCTACTACCTCAGTCCGGAGATGGGGAGCTTCGTCTACGCGCGCGACCGGGGCAAAGGCGTGCGCGCCATGTTCTCGCTGGAGATGCTCGGCTATTACCGGGACGAGCCGGGCAGCCAGCGCTATCCGCCGCCGCTCGGGCTCTTCTACCCGGACCGGGGCAACTTCATCGCCTTTGTCGCAGATCTCGGGTCTTTCTCGCTCGTCAGGAAGGCCAGGCGGCTTTTCAGCCGGAACTGCGAGTTCCCCTCCGAGTGGCTGGCGGCGCCGAGCATCATCCCCGGCCTGGCGTGGTCGGACCACTGGTCGTTCCGGCAGCACGGCTATCCCGCGGTCATGGTGACCGACACGGCGTTCTACCGCTATCCTCACTACCACCTGCCGAGCGACACGCCGGAGAAGCTCGATTACGAGCGAATGGCGCAGGTGACGCTGGGGCTGGCCGAAATGTTGAGGGAATTGTTATCCCAGGGTAATGACTGATGGACACCATCCTTCTCAAAGACCTCCGCGTCAACCGCCTTGGCTTCGGCGCCATGCGGGTGCTCGGCAACGCGGACATCTGGGGGCCGCCGAAGGACCCCGCCAACGCGAAGAAGGTGCTGCGCCGCGCCTACGAGCTCGGCGCGAACTTCTTCGACACCGCCGAGAGCTACGGCCCGCACACCGACGAGCTGGTGATCGCCGAGGCGATGCACCCGTACCCGAAGGACCTCGTCATCGGCACGAAGTGCGGGCTGGTGCGCCCGAAACCCAGCCGCTGGGATGAGGATGGAAGACCTGAAAAATTAAGATCTGATTTGGAAGGAAGCCTGAAGCGGCTCAAGCTCGACTGCCTGCACCTGTGGCAGCTGCACGCGCCCGACCCGAAGGTGCCCTTCGAGGACTCGGTCGGCGTGCTCGCCGAGGCGCAGCGCCAGGGCAAGGTGCGCCACGTCGGGCTCTCGAACGTCAGCGTGCGCCAGCTCGAGCAGGCGCGGAAGATCGTGCCGATCGTCTCGGTGCAGAACCGCTACAACATCGGCGACCGCCACTCCGAGGACGTGTTGAAGGCGTGCGAGAAGCTCGGCATCGCCTTTTTGCCGTGGTATCCGCTGGGGGATGGCACCGCACTGAACAACAGAAAAGTAAAAGAGGTCGCGAAAAAACTGAAAGCCACCCCCGCGCAGGTGGCGCTCGCCTGGCTGCTGGCGAAGTCGCCGGTCATGCTGCCGATCCCGGGCACGAGCTCGGTCGAGCACCTGGAGGAGAACATGGGAGCCGCTTCC
>Ga0209705_10001480_pt1 | contig 12386 bp, 10 predicted proteins | sample PPLLaktember2015_5_FD_187262 | JGI IMG/M metagenome (GOLD analysis project Ga0209705, IMG submission 187262) | Freshwater sediment microbial communities from Prairie Pothole Lake near Jamestown, North Dakota, USA - PPLs Lake P8 Core (1) Depth... | ecosystem: Environmental > Aquatic > Freshwater... | reverse complement strand
GACGGCCGGCAGGCCCTATCCGCCGCAAGCCCACGACCCCGCATATGCCTGGAACAACAAATACGGGACGAACGACGTTGTCTTTTTTCAGCACAATTGCGCACAGAGCGCCGCCCACATCCAGCCGGGGAGGGATTACTACGACAATGTGCAGAGACCCGGCTATGCGCCGTATCCCTATCCGCACCCGCTGGTCCAGGGATGGAGCCCGGCAGCCATCTCTCCGCCGGAGAATCTGCACGTCGTCGAGGTGACGCCATAGGACGGGTTCGGATCGAACCGGTCATGACGCGGCCGATTCTCTCCGTCCCGTTGCAGGGCCGATTCATGAGCATCGATTATCGTAGTTCCCGTTGCTGTCCATCGTCTTGTGAACACGGCCGGGTCGCGTCCCTGTGCATGACCGTGTCGCGCAGGGCGGCGATCTGCAGATCCATGATGTCGGGAATCGATCCATAATGCCGGCAGCGCTCGCGACTCTGGTTTGCCTGGTCTTCATCCTGTGCCTGTTCTGGACGGATATCAAGGAGGATCGCGAAACATCCCATGCGGTTTGGATTCCGCTGGCCTGGATGTTTATCGCCGGTTCGAGGAATGTCTCGTATTGGCTGAATCCCGGCGTATCCCTGAGTACAGTCAGTGTATACCAAGAGGGAAGCACCCTCGATGGCGCGATCTTTGCCGTGCTGATCGCTGCCGGCGCCACCGTCCTGGTCCTGCGGCGGCTTGACTGGGGGGCTCTCCTGATCCGGAACAAATGGATCTGGGGTTACCTTCTGTTTTGCGGAATCAGCATCGTCTGGTCCGATGAATCCATCATCGCGCTGAAACGTTGGATCAAGACGATGGGCGACGTCATCATGGCCCTGGTGATCCTGACGGAGAAACGTCCCTACCACGCCGTCGGCACTGTACTCAGGCGGCTTGCCTTTCTCATCTTGCCCCTGTCGGTTCTGTTCATCAAGTATTACCCCGATCTCGGAAGGGCCTATCACATGGGGGCCCCGATGTATATCGGCGTGACCACGCAGAAAAACAGCCTGGGTCAGATCTGCTTGATCTGCGGGCTCTACTTCAGCTGGAGCCTGATGTTCCAGTGGCGTGATGAGATCGACAAATATGGTTTTTCTCGTGCGGTTGTGAATCTGTTGTGTATCGCGCTGGCCGCATGGCTGCTCGTCTCGTCGGACAGTGCGACGTCCATGATGTGTTTTGCCGTCGTGATCAGCTTCTTCGCGGCAGGCCGGGTGCCGGCGCTGGCCTCGCGACCCCGCCGGCTGGTCGCATTCAGCGGAATTGTGCTGTTCCTGGCAGCCTTCCTGGAATTGACTTTCGGGGCCAGCGGGTTGATCATTGAAATCCTGGGCCGGGACCCCGACCTGACGACGAGAGTGCCCCTCTGGAAAACGCTGCTGGCCCTGGAGACGAATCCGCTGATCGGCGTCGGTTATGAAAGTTTCTGGTCGGGCGAGCGGCTGGTTCATATCTGGCGTCATTTCCCGGGAGTCATGCAGGCGCACAACGGCTACCTGGATCTGTACATGAATGTGGGGTTGATCGGCCTTCTGCTCCTGCTGGCCAGTATCATCAGCGGGCTCGTCACCACGGTCAGGCACCTGGACCACGATTATGCGACATCCCTGCTGAGGATTGCCTTTATTGTTGCCGTCGTCCTGTATAATTGGACGGAGGCGACGCTGAAACCCGTATCGAATGTAGTCATCATGCTGTTATGGGGCATCTTGGAGGTATCGGGGGTGACGGAACCGCGCGAAGACGACGAACCTCCGGACGATCTCGAAGAGGAACCGGGATAGGATCGATCCGGAAATAGGCCCGTTGCGCGGTTCTCGCCGGCCGAACTGCGTGGTGGAATCGTTACGCTCGAACCCGGACGATTCGGGCATGGCCTGTGAGCAGCACGGGCGTCAATCGCTGAGGGTAGCGACCCATTGCGAATCAACGGAAATCGGAGTGGAGGACAATGAACATACTGGTAACGGGAAACATGGGGTATATTGGGCCGCTGGTCATTCAACGGCTGCGCGCATCGTATGCCGGCGCTACGCTGGCTGGATTCGACATCGGCTACTTCGGCAACTGCATCACGGGTGCCGAAGTCCTTCCCGAATGCAGGGTCGACATCCAATTTTTCGGGGACATGAGGCAATTTCCTGCGGACATCCTGAACGGCGTAGACGCGATCGTGCATCTGGCCGGAATCTCCAATGACCCGATCGGCAACCGGTTCGAAGAGGTGACGCTGGACATCAATTATCGGGCCAGCATCGATCTGGCGAGGAAAGCGAAAGAGAAGGGAGTCAAGTCCTTTGTATTCGCCTCGAGTTGCAGCATGTACGGCTCGGCGGATGACCGTGCGAGAACGGAGCAATCTCCGCTGAATCCTCTTACCGCATATGCGCGATCCAAGGCCTTGACGGAGAAAGATCTGGCACCACTGGCCTCCGAGCAATTCAAGATAACGAGTCTCCGATTTTCAACCGCCTGCGGGTGGAGCGATCGATTGAGATTGGATCTGGTACTGAACGATTTTGTCGCGGCGGCCGTCTCCTCGAAGAGAATTACGATCCTGAGCGATGGAACACCCTGGAGACCCCTGATCAATGTAAAAGACATGGCGCGGGCCATTGACTGGGCGATTGTTCGCGATACCGGTCAGGGAGGGAACTATCTGGCGGTCAATGTCGGCAGCAATGAGTGGAATTATCAGGTCAGGGACCTCGCAGAAGCCGTTGCCAGCGCGATCCCGGGGGTTGATGTATCCATTAACAAAGATGCACAGCCGGACAAGCGCTCCTATAAGGTGGATTTCGATCTATTCAAGAAGCTGGCCCCGGCGCATCAGCCTGCTGTCAGCCTGAGAGATTCAATCCAGGAACTGAAAGAGGGTCTTGAATCCATGAGATTCAGAGACACAGAGTTTCGCGCATCCAGGCATATGAGACTCATTGTCCTGACGGAGTTGCAGGAGAAGGGGCTGCTGAATCAGAAACTCCAGTGGATCAAGGCATCTGAATCGGAATGAGCGCAACCCGTGCTCAGGGAAGCGGAATACACACAGCAAGGATTGATCGGAGGTCAACGTGGAGAAGGGTCCGAACTGCCGTTTTTGCAAGTCTTCTCTGAATCACACACTGGTGGATCTCGGCATGTCCCCGCTCTGTGAAAGTTTCCTGGCTGCAGAGCAACTGAACCGGATGGAGCCTTTCTATCCGCTTCATGTCTACGTTTGTGAACGTTGCCTGCTGGTTCAACTGGAAGAATACGTAAGTCCTGAAGCGATATTCAGCGAGTATGCCTATTTTTCGTCCTTCTCGGATTCTTGGCTTCAGCATGCGAAGCAGTACACGGAGTCGATGATCGAGCGTTTCGGGATCAACAAGAATTGTTTTGTTGTTGAACTGGCCAGCAATGACGGGTACCTGCTTCAATATTTTGTCAGAGAGGGAATTCCGGTCCTGGGAGTCGAGCCTGCGGCGAATGTGGCGCAAAGCGCTGTGGAGAAAGGTGTCCCGACGCTCGTCAGGTTTTTTGGAGAAAAACTGGCTTCTGAAATGAAGGGAGGGGGACAAAGCGCCGATCTGGTCATCGGCAATAACGTATTGGCCCAGGTGCCGGATCTGAACGATTTCGTGAAAGGAATGAAAATCCTCCTCAAGCCGGGGGGCATCATCACCATGGAGTTCCCACACGTGATGAAGCTGATCGAGGAGAACCAATTTGACACGATCTATCATGAACACTTTTCCTACTTCTCTCTGATTTCAGTGGAAAAGATATTCGCTTTTCATGGCCTGAGGATATTCGATGTGGAGGAGCTTCCCACTCATGGCGGTTCTCTCAGAATCTACGCCTGCCATCAGGATGACAGCACACGATCGATCGGGGAGCACGTCATCGGTCTGAAGGCAAGAGAAGTGGCCGGCGGGTTGACGCGCATGGATTATTATTCCTCATTTGGAGAGCGGGTAAAAGAAACAAAACGAAAGCTTCTGGAGTTCCTGATCAAAGCGAAGCGGGACGGGAAGTCGATTTCCGGGTACGGGGCACCCGGCAAGGGGAATACCCTTTTGAACTACTGTGGAATCCGTACGGATTTCTTGGACTATACCGTCGATCGGAACCCGTACAAGCATGGGAGGTTCACGCCCGGTACGCATATACCGATCCATCCGGTCGATGCAATCAAGGAAACGAGGCCCGATTACCTGCTGATCCTGCCCTGGAACTTGAAGGACGAGATCATGAAGCAGATGTCCTTCATACGAACGTGGGGGGGGCAATTTATCGTGCCGATTCCGGAAGTCAGGGTATATCGATGATCTTTCATGAGACTGACCTGAAGGGGGCGTATGTCATTGACCTTCAACGGCTTGTAGACGAGCGAGGGTTTTTCGCTCGTTCCTGGTGCCAGAGGGAACTTGCGGCGCACGGTCTGAACACGCGTGTGGTGCAGTGCAACATCTCCTTCAACGCAGCAAAGGGAACCTTGAGGGGGATGCATTACCAGGCAAAACCCTGTGAAGAGGCAAAACTCATTCGCTGCACGAAAGGCGCCATTCACGATGTCATCGTCGATATCCGTCCCGACTCCCCGACCTTCAGAAGATATTTCGCTGTGCAGCTGACGGCTGACAACCGGCGCCTGCTGTATGTCCCGGAGGGTTTTGCGCACGGGTTTCTGACCCTGGAGAACGACACGGAGGTGTTTTACCAGATGTCCGAATTTTATGCCCCCGAGCACGCCAGGGGCTTCCGGTGGAACGATCCGGCCTTCGGTATCGAGTGGCCGGAAGCCGTGAAGGTCCTGTCGGCCCGGGACGGCAGTTATCCCGATTTTGTTTTTCCGGAAGGATGATCGCCCGTGAAACGCACCGGTCTTGACACCCCTGCAAGTCCATCGGATATCGGACGGCAAATCCATGCGTTGATTGCGGAACTGTATCCGATTTGCCGGAGCATCACCGGGAACGGCTTCCGGCAGACCATGGAGATTCTTCAACGTTACATGCCTCTGGAGCTTCATGAGGTGTCCTCGGGCACGCAGGTGTTCGACTGGACCGTACCCAGGGAGTGGAACATCCGGGATGCCTATGTGAAGAACTCAAAAGGGGACAGGGTCATCGATTTCCGGCAGTCCAATCTGCATGTCCTGAATTACAGCATACCGGTCCATCACGTGATGGCGTTGAAGGATCTGAAAGAGCATCTCGCGACGTTGCCCGACCACCCGGATTGGATTCCCTACCGGACGTCCTATTACAAGGAGAATTGGGGCTTCTGCCTTCGCCACCGCGATTATCTCGGCCTGGAGGAGGGCGAGTACGAGGTCTTGATCGACTCCAGCCTGGAAGACGGCGCCTTGACCTACGGGGAGTGCTATGTGCCGGGCCGCGAAGAGTCCGAGATCCTGATCTCGACCCATGCCTGCCATCCGTCGCTTGCGAACGACAATCTGTCGGGCGTGGCGTTGACCACCCTGCTGGCAAGGCAGATCGCTGCGTCCCCGCGCCGGCATTCGTACCGGTTCCTCTTCATCCCGGGAACGATCGGGGCCATTACCTGGCTTGCCCGGAACGAACACAGGCTATCCAGGATCAAGCACGGCATGGTGCTGACGGGCCTGGGCGACGCGGGGAACCTGACATACAAGAAGAGCCGCCGGGGGGATGCCGAAATCGACCGGACGGCCATTCACGTTCTGAAGAACAGGGTGCAGGCCTGCAACATCCTCGAATTCGATCCGTACGGATACGACGAGCGCCAGTATTGCTCGCCGGGATTTGACCTGCCCGTCGGCAGGCTGTCCAGAACCCCCTACGGGACGTATCCGGAATATCATACCTCCGCGGACGACCTGGAGTTTGTTCTGCCGGAGAGCCTCGCGGACAGCTTCACCGCTCTCACGGAGATCCTGCACGTCCTGGAGTGCAATCGGGCCTATCGGAATGTCAATCCGAAATGCGAGCCGCAGCTCGGAAGGAGAGGGCTGTACAGGAGCACCGGCGGTCGCGGGGGCGGTCCAGGCAACGATCTTGCACTGCTTTGGGTGCTGAACCTGTCCGACGGCCGTCACACCCTGCTCGACATTGCGGAGAGATCCGGCATGGAGTTCAGAGTCATCGAGGAAGCTTCGGCTCTCCTCGCGGGAAAACAGCTGCTTGCAGAATAACCGTCATTCGTCACGGGGCGAAAGCCCGTGTGCGTCCAAGAATCCGTCAGGGGGCAGGAAAGCATGAAAGTCGTCTTGTTTTGCGGAGGCATGGGAACACGGCTGAGAGGGATTACCGAAGACGTGCCCAAACCCATGGTCAGAATCGGGTACAGGCCCATCCTGTGGCACGTGATGAAATACTATGCCCACTACGGTCACAAGGATTTCATCCTGTGTCTGGGCTACAAGGCGGATAAGATCAAGGACTATTTTCTGAACTACAACGAGTATATTTCCAACGACTTCACGATGTCCAACGGGGGGAAGCGGCTGCTCCTGGGCGAGAGCGACATCGCGGACTGGAACATCACCTTCGTCGACACGGGGTTGAAGTGCAACATCGGGCAGCGACTGAGGGCAGTTCAGAAATACCTGGAGGGAGAGGAACTGTTTCTGGCCAATTACTCGGACGGCCTGACGAACTATCCCCTCCCCGAGCAGATCCGGCACTTCCGGCAAAGCGGCAAGATCGCGGGATTCTTGTGCGCGATGCCTTCCCAGACCTTTCACGTGGTGTCGCTTCGCGAAGACGGATTGGTGGAAAATATCCGATATGTCCGGGACACCGACATCATCATCAACAGCGGCTATTTCCTGTTCAGGAAGGAAATCTTCCGCTACATCCGGGAAGGCGAGGAGCTGGTCGAAGCGCCGTTCAGACGCCTGATACAGGAAAAGCAGCTGATCGGCTACCGGCATGATCAGTTCTGGTGCATGGACACCTTCAAGGAGCAGCAGGAACTGACGGACATGGTCGAAAATGGAGAGGCGCCCTGGGAGGTATGGAAAACGCCGGGCCCGAATTCAAACGGAAAGATCAGATCGGAATCCACATGATGAACGTCAAGATCCAGAAGGGCAACGGGGGAGCCGCACGGGTCCTATGCGTGGGGGCTCACAGCGATGATATCGAAATCGGATGCGGCGGGACGATTTTACGGCTGCAGGCGGAACATCCGAAATGGGAATTCACATGGGTTGTATTCGGCGCCGACGGCCCGAGGGGGCGCGAGGCGGAGAAGAGCGCCGGGCGGTTCCTGAAGCATGCAAGAAGGAAAAACGTCGAGATTTTGAAGTTTCGGGACGGCTTCTTTCCCTACGAGGGTGCCCGGATCAAGGAATATTTCGAACGGATGAAAGAGCGCGTCAGTCCCGACCTCATCTTTACCCACTACCGCCATGACCTGCACCAGGATCATCGCCTGATTTCGGAGCTTACGTGGAACACGTACCGGGATCACATGATCCTGGAATATGAAATCGTCAAGTACGACGGCGATCTCGGTACGCCCAATTGCTATGTTCCGTTGGATCCCGGGATCTGCAAGCGAAAAATCAATTACATACGCACCTGCTTCCCTACGCAGAGTGGCAAGGTCTGGTTTTCCGATGACGCGTTTTATTCGATCCTCCGGTTGCGGGGGATCGAGTCCAATGCCCCGGGCGGATACGCGGAGGGGTTTTACGGTCGTAAAATCGTATTCTGAACGGATCCGCGGGGTCCTGCGCCGTCACAGGGGTAGGATATCGGGCATGTCCATCTGAAAGGAGGATCCTGACAACCGTGAAGATGCAACAGTCCAGAGCGCTTCAGCAGAAGAGCCACTCCCTGATTCCGGGTGGCTGCCATACGTACGCGAAAGGGGATGACCAATACCCGGTGAATGCCCCGGGATTCATTGCCCGGGGAGAGGGCTGTCATGTCTGGGATCTCGACGGCAACGAGTACATCGAATACGGAATGGGGCTGCGGTCGGTCACGCTGGGTCATGCATATCCGCCGGTGGTGGAAGCGGCCCGTCGCCAGATGCTCCTGGGGACCAATTTTACGAGGCCCGCGCCGATCGAGGTGGACTGTGCGGAGGCGATCCATGACCTGATCGGGAGCGCTGAGATGGTCAAGTTCGCGAAAAACGGATCGGATGCCACGACGGCGGCCGTAAAAATCGCCCGCGCTTATACCGGCAGAGACCTGGTGGCCGTCTGCGCGGATCAGCCGTTTTTCTCGACCGACGACTGGTTCATCGGGAGCACCGCGATGTCCGCAGGGATCCCGGAAGCGATTCGAAGCATGACGGTCAAATTCCCGTACAACAACCTCGACGGGGTGAACGCCCTGTTCCGTCAATATCCCGGGCAAATCGCCTGCATCATCATGGAAGCGGTGACGGTATGCGAGCCGCAGAAGGACTATCTGCAGCAGATGCAGCGAATCTGCAGGGAGAACGGGGCACTGTTCATTCTCGATGAGATGATCAACGGGTTTCGGTGGCACCTGGGCGGCGCCCAGGCGTATTACGGGATCCGTCCGGATCTGTCCACGTTCGGAAAGGGGATGGCCAATGGGTTTTCGGTTTCGGCCCTGGTTGGAAGGAAAGACATCATGGAGCTGGGCGGACTGCAGCACGACAGGGAGAGGGTGTTTCTCCTTTCGACCACTCACGGGGCGGAGACGCACGCCCTGGCGGCCTGCCTGAAGACCCTTGAACTCTACAGGGAAAACGACGTGGTGGCGCATCTGTGGCGGACGGGTCGGATGCTTGCCGACGGCGTCGCCCGTGCCGCGAAGGAACTGGGGATCGACGACTATTTTCAGCTCGCCGGCAGGCCGTGCAACTTGATTTACATCGCTCGAGATCCCGATAAACAGCCCTCCCAGGTTTTCCGGACGTTGTTCCTGCAGGAGACCATCAAACGCGGATTGATTGCACCCTCCCTGGTGGTGAGCTATTCCCACGGTGAAAACGACATCGAACGAACCGTGGAGGCGATCGGCGGGGCCTTGGGCGTATACGCCATGGCGCTGCAGGACGGGCCCGAGAAATACCTCGAGGGCAGACCCGTAAAACCCGTGTTTCGCAGTCGGAATTGAACGGACGGAGGCTCGGGGGCTCCCGTTCTGCCGGAGCGCACCCCGCAGCCCGATCACAGGAATTCGAAAGGAGTGCGGTATGATGCGCGTTGCCCTGGTTCAAACGGACCCCGTCTTTGCGTCAAAAGAGAACAATCTCCAGCAGGCCCTGTCCCTGATGAAATCCGCACAAGCCGATCTCTACGTGTTGCCGGAGTTGTTTGACTGCGGATACAATTTCACCGAGGTGCAGGAAGTGAAGTCGGTGGCGGAGCCATTTGGCTCCGGAGAGACCTTCGACAAAATCTCGCAATTCGCCAAAGAAGCAAAATGCTTCGTTGTATACGGATTTGCCGAAGCAGCCGGCGCTGCCTTTTACAACTCCGCCGCCATCGTAGGTTATGACGGAACGGCGGGTCTCTACAGGAAGGTCCATTTGTTTGACCGCGAAAAACTGTTTTTTCAGCCGGGAGACCTCGGCTTTCGCGTCTTCGAAACACCGATCGGCAGAATCGGGCTGATGATCTGTTTTGACTGGTATTTCCCTGAAAGTGCGCGCACCCTGGCGCTGCGGGGCGCGCAAGTGATTGCGCACCCGTCCAATCTTGTGCTGCCGAACTGCCCGGACGGCATGCGAACCCGATGCCTCGAGAATCGGGTGTTTGCCGTCACTGCAAACCGGGTCGGAACGGAAGATCGGGGGGGTCACTCCCTCACCTATATCGGGCTAAGCCAGATCACATCAGCGCGGGGGGAGATCCTTCACCGGTCCCCATCGGACAAGCCCGAGATCGCGGTCCGGCAAATCGATTTACATGCAGCCGACGATAAGAATCTCAACACACGAAATCACCTGCTGAACGACAGGAGACCGGATACATACGCGAATTCGATGTGAAGCATCAATGCGTCACAGGGCTCCTGCGTTCCGGATCGCACAACAAGAATGTCGATTTTCACCGGTCCGGGTGAATGATCACGCGCATGTTTCGATCGACAGGATCTTTGACCTCAGGCATGGCCGGCTCGCGGCGGGACAGTTCATTCCCCTGCAGCAATCTGACAGGAGATTCAAGGATTTCGATTCATGGCAGCTGTTCAAGTGTCGCCGAACATGATTTTTCAGACGCCGGGATTCAGGCGTTTTTTCACGCTTATTTTTCTGTTTGCATGCATTTTCTTTCTCTGCGGGGCGACGGCAAAACCCGGCAGCAGTAAATATCCGATCCGCATCAGCGAGGACGGCCGTCATTTTGAAGAACAAAATGGTCGGCCATTTTTCGTTCACGGCGATTCAGCCTGGTCCCTCATTGCGCAGTTGAACCTGCAGGAAACCCAATTCTATCTGGACTATCGCAGATCTCAAGGATTTAACGCAATCCTGGTTAACCTGATCGAGCGAAAGTTCGCCAAGAATCCGCCGCACAATGCCTCGGGCGAGCCGCCGTTCTTCATGCCAGGCAATTTTTCGACCCCGAATGAAGCCTATTTTGCACATGCCGATGCGGTCATCCGGATGGCTGCCTCAAAGGCCATGCTCGTATTCCTGGTCCCGGCCTATCTCGGATGGAAGGGCGGGGATGACGGCTGGTTTCAGGACATCCGGCGGGCCGGTGCCGAAACGTTACGGAATTATGGCCGTTTTATAGGCAACCGCTATAAGTCGTTTCCGAATATCGTCTGGGTCATGGGCGGGGACTTCACCCCGCCGCGGCTCTATCGCTGGAGCGTCGATGCGTTGGCGGAAGGCATTCGGGAGGGCGGAGCGGCTCAACTCATGACGGCCCACTGCGGCCAGGCGTCTCCCTCCGGTGCGCTCGACAACCCGCCGTGGCTGGATTTCAACAATGTATACAGCTATGCCGATAACCTTTACGATGTCACGATCATAGAATACAGACGCAGGCCCGTCAAACCGTACATTATGATCGAGAGCATCTACGAAGGCGAGCATAACAGCACACCGGACCGCATCCGGCGGCAGGCCTACTGGTCGATCCTGACCGGCGCCGCCGGCCACTTCTACGGCAACAACCCGGTGTGGAATTTCGATTCCCCGACGAAAGTCTATCCCTCGCGGCAGCCCTGGAGGGATGCGCTGGACAGCCGCGGCGCCGGGGATATGTCACACCTGTGGAACATCTTCCAGAGCATGAGATGGCATACCCTGCATCCGGACACGGAGCACCATGTTCTGGTTGCGGGATACGGGGAGGCAAGGAGTGAAGGGTATTCCATCGCGGCGGTAACCGGCGACAACAAAGAGGTGATCGTGTACGTGGCGGCAGCGGCGCCGAGAGAATTGCTCATCGATCTGAAAAAAAGTTCGCTGCCGTATCAGGGGTTCTGGATCGATCCGGCAAATGGGACGCAAATCAAGATCGATACGATCCATGCTTTCCAAGAGGGACAAGATAAAGTGACCACGCCCGGAAAGAACAGTTCCGGGGCTACAGACTGGATTTTATATTTGAGGGCGAAATAAAGGTGGGATTCATGAGATTCCCCGCGGTCATGCCGGTCTGTTGTATCCGGTTCTACGTCGCGCAGCATGACCCGATTTGATCGCAGCGTTCATGACGAGAGCGACTTCCGAAGATATCGTAGAAGGCATAAAAATGAGCAGCGCAGAAGCGAAAAGAAAGAAAATATTCATTTTCGGGAACTTCGGATCGGGGAACATCGGCAATGAATGTACCCTGCAGGCGATCCTTTGTGTCTGTCGGAAATATGCGCCTGAAGCGGAGTTGACGGGCATCTGCAGCGTTCCGGAAGACGTATCGATCCGGCACGGACTCCACGCCATCCCGATCAACGACAGCGACCGTGAAGAGAATGGGAAACGGAGGAGGAATGCCGACCGATGGGTTCGAATTCTCTTGTTGCGGCTCCCGACGGAGGCAAGACAATGGATGAGGGCCTATCGAAGCCTGAAGTCCGCGAATGGGCTCATCATGGCAGGAACGGGAATGATCACGGATGAGGAGACGGGCATCTGGGGGCTGCCGTACGAAATCTTGAAATGGACGCTCGTTGCAAAGCTCCGGCGTTCGAAAGTATTTTTCGTCAGTGTGGGGGTAGAGCGGATAAAACACAGGGTGACAAAATGGTTTTTCAGGTTGGCCCTTTCTCTCGCAGACTACAGAAGCTTCCGGGACATCGATTCAAAACGAGCCCTGCTCAAGCATGGCATTCGGGTTGAAAAGGATCCGGTTTATCCCGATCTGGCGTTTAATCTGCCACGGTCTGCCATGCCGGATACCGTGAGGGAGAAGAGACAAACGGCTGTCATTGGCGTCG
>Ga0209705_10001479_pt1 | contig 12392 bp, 12 predicted proteins | sample PPLLaktember2015_5_FD_187262 | JGI IMG/M metagenome (GOLD analysis project Ga0209705, IMG submission 187262) | Freshwater sediment microbial communities from Prairie Pothole Lake near Jamestown, North Dakota, USA - PPLs Lake P8 Core (1) Depth... | ecosystem: Environmental > Aquatic > Freshwater... | reverse complement strand
TGTCATCACCGATCATAATGTGAGAGAGACTCTCGGCATCTGCGACCGCGCTTACATCATCAACGACGGCTCGGTCCTCGCCTACGGCAAGCCCGAGGAAATCGTTTACAATGAGAGCGTAAGAAAGGTCTACCTGGGAGAGCACTTCCGTCTGTAGCGGGCCTCCCCCTGTCCGCGGCCGACACCGCGTCCCCGCGTGAATGGCAGCCGGCCCGCACACCCCCCAGAACGCATGAAGCACTCCCTCCAACTCCGGCTCTCGCAGCACCTCACCCTGACCCCGCAGTTGCAGCAGTCGATACGGCTGCTGCAGCTTTCGACGCTGGAGCTGAACCAGGAGCTCGAGCGGTTTCTGCAGGAGAACCCGCTGCTCGAACGCGACGAAGGCGCGCAGGATGCGCTGCCCGTTTCCCCGGGACTGAACGGCGGCGCGCCGGAAGAGACCGCGATCGAAGCGCCCGCGCCGCCCGCGGAAGACTCCGCGGCGCAAACCGACAGTGACGTATTCACCGCGGTGCGCGAGGAGCCTTACGGCTCCGGCGGCCGCGAGGAAGGCGAAGACGACGATTACCCTCAGCTCGCGGCCGAAAGCCCGACGCTGCGCGATCACCTCATATCGCAGCTCTCGCTCACCAACCTTCCGGCGCGCGACCGCACGCTCGTGACGCTGCTCATCGAATCGCTCGACGAGGACGGCTACCTCTCGCAGGACGTGACCGAGCTCGAGGCGATGCTGCCCGAGGAGCTCGGCGTCGAGCCCGAAGAGCTGCAGATCGCATTGAAGCACCTGCAGCACCTGGAGCCGACCGGCGTCGGCGCGCGCAATCTCGGCGAATGCCTCGCCCTCCAGCTCGCGACGCTGCCGGAATCCACGCCGTACCGCAGCGAGTCGATCGACGTCGTGAGAAATCACCTCGAAACGCTCGCGGCGCGCGATTTCGCAAAGCTTCGCAAAGTGCTCAAGTGCGACGACACGTGCCTGCGAGGCGTGCAGAAGCTCATCACCAGCCTGAACCCGCGGCCCGGCCGCGAGTACGCGTCGGACGACACGCGCTACGTCGTGCCCGACGTGATCGTGCGCAAGTCGAAAGGCGTCTGGATCGCCGCGCTCAATCCCGATGCGATGCCGAAGCTGCGCATCAACCGGCTCTACGCGGACATCCTCTCGCGCGCGCGAAGCTCGGGCTCCCAGCAGCTCTCGAGCCAGCTCCAGGAAGCGAAGTGGCTCATCAAGAACGTGCAGCAGCGCTTCGACACGATCCTGCGAGTCGCGCAGGCGATCGTCGATCGGCAGCGGCATTTCTTCGAGCACGGCGAAGTCGCGATGCGCCCGCTCGTGCTGCGCGAGATCGCCGAAACGCTGGACCTTCACGAATCCACGGTCTCGCGCGTGACGACGCAGAAGTTCATGCACACCCCGCGCGGCATATTCGAGCTCAAGTATTTCTTCGGCAGCCACGTCACCACCGAAAGCGGCGGGTCGGCCTCCAGCACGGCGATCCGCGCGCTCATCAAGCAGCTCGTGACGGCGGAGAATTCGCGGAAGCCCTTGAGCGACAGCCAGTTATCCGAAATCCTGGGCCAGCAGGGGATCGTCGTCGCAAGGCGTACCGTCGCCAAATACCGCGAATCGATGCAGATCCTGCCGGTAAACTTGAGAAAGACTCTTTAACCCCCCCAATTCAGGAAGGGCTCGCCGCATGAACCTGCATCTCACCGGGCACCAGCTTCCGATCACCCCCGCGATACGCGAATACATCTCGGGCAAGCTCGAGCGCCTCACCCATCACTTCGATAACGTGATCGATGTGAGCGTCGTCCTGTCGGTCGAAAAGCTGCAGCACCGGATCGAGGCCACGGTGCACCTGAGAGGCCGCGACATCTTCTGCGAGTGCTCGGCGCAGGACATGTACGCGGCGATCGACAGCCTCATCGACAAGCTCGACCGCACGATACTCAAGCACAAGGAAAAGACGCTATCGCACCGCCACGACGGGGATGCGATCAAGCATCAGGCCGAATGATCCACACCCGCTACGCGGCCGCCGCAGCGCACCCGACTCCAGGACCATGAACCTCATCTCCAAGCTGCTTCCGCAGGCGAACGTAATCGTCGATCTCGACGTCTCCAGCAAGAAACGCGTGTTCGAACAGGTAGGACTGCTCTTCGAGAACAACAACAGCGTCGCGAGGAGCGAGGTCTTCGACAGCCTTTTCGCGCGCGAAAAGCTCGGCTCGACGGGGCTGGGGCAGGGTATCGCGATCCCGCACGGCCGCATCAAGGGCCTGAAGGAAGCGGTGGGCGCGGTGGTGCGTACGCATCAGCCCATACCTTTCGATGCGCCCGACGGGCAGAACGTGAGCATCATTTTCGTGCTGCTCGTACCCGACCGCGCCACCGACGTCCACCTGCAGATCCTCTCCGAGCTCGCCCAGATGTTCAGCGAGAAGCCGTTTCGCGAGCGCCTCCTGGCTGCGCCCGACGCGACCGAGCTGCACCGGCTCATCACTCAATGGCAACCGCATGCCGCGACTCAGCATAGCCCGGCTGTTTGAGGACAACCGAGAAAAGCTGAAGCTCGCGTGGACCGCAGGCCGCGAGGGGGGCGACAGGCATCTCAACAGCGAAGTCATCAAGGGCTCGACCAAGGGCCTGATCGGCCACCTCAACTTCATCCATCCCAACTGGATACAGGTGCTCGGCGAGACCGAAGTCGAGTACCTCAAGAAAATCGACCCGGAAGTGTGCCGCCGCACGCTCGCCGAAGTCGCCACGCGCGACCTCGCGTGCTTCATGGTCGCAGGCACCGATCAGGTGCCCGCGATGCTTTCCAGCGTCGCCGACGCCACCCACACGCCGCTCTTCGTCTCGCCCGTGCCCAGCATCGAGCTGATGTGGATGCTGCGCCCGTATCTCGCGCGCGCGCTGTCGGACTCGACGACCGTCCACGGCGTGTTCCTCGACGTCCTCGGCATGGGGGTCCTCATCACCGGTGCGTCGGGCGTGGGCAAGAGCGAGCTCGCGCTCGAGCTCGTGAGCCGCGGCAGTGGCCTCATCGCCGACGACGTGGTCGAGCTCTATCGCATCGGGCCCGAGACGATAGAGGCCCGCTGCCCGGCGCTCCTGCGCGATTTCCTCGAGGTGCGCGGCCTGGGCGTGCTCAACATCCGCACGATATTCGGCGAAGCGGCGCTGCGCCCGCGCAAGAACCTGAAGCTGATCGTCCACCTCGAGCGGCCCGGCGCCGACCTCGCGCCGCTGGAGCGACTGCCGCTCAGGCCGGGCGCCGAGGACGTGATGGGAGTGGACATCGTCAAGGTGACGATACCCGTGGCCGCGGGACGCAATCTCGCGGTGCTCACCGAGGCGGCCGTACGTAACTACGTGCTCCACTTGCGCGGCATAAACAGCACCTCTGAATTCGTCGCGCGGCAGGCGGCGCAAATGCAGAAGCCCGAAGGCTGAGCGATGCAGCTCGTTCTGATCACCGGCCTCTCGGGGTCGGGAAAGAGCGTGGCGCTGAACGCGCTCGAGGACGCGGGCTACTACTGCGTGGACAACCTGCCGATGAAGCTGCTGCCTGAGCTCGTCTCTTTCCTCGCGCAGGCCGGTTACTCGCGCGTTGCCCTCAGCATGGACGTGAGAAGCGGCGAAGCGCTCGACACGCTGCCGCAGCACCTCGCATCGCTGCGCGGCGCCGGCACCGACGTGAAAGTGCTCTACGTCGAAGCGAAGGACGACACGCTCATCCAGCGCTTTTCCGAAACGCGCCGCCGCCATCCGCTGGGCGATGGCCGCCGCACCCTGCCCGAGGCCATTGCACGCGAGCGCGAGCTCCTCGAGGAGATAGCCGGGCTTTCGCACCACATCGACACCAGCGAGCTGAGCCCGCACGTTCTGCGTAACTGGGTACGCGATTTCGTGCAGGTTCCCGCCGCCGGCCTCACCCTGCTTTTCCAGTCGTTCGCCTACAAGCACGGCGTGCCGCTCGACACCGACATGGTTTTCGACGTGCGTTGCCTTCCCAACCCCCACTACGATCCGAAGCTGCGGCCGCTCACGGGGCGCGACAGGGCGGTGATCGAGTTCTGCGAAGCCGACCGCAGCGTGCAGAAAATGCTCGCGGACATCCGCCGCTTCGTCGAGGAGTGGCTGCCATCCTTCGATCGCGACAGCCGCAGCTATCTCACCGTTGCGATCGGCTGCACCGGGGGGCGCCACCGCTCGGTCTACCTGTCGGAGACGCTGGCCGAGTATTTCCGCGCGCACCACGGGCGCGTCCTCGTGCGCCATCGCGAGCTGTCCGTCTGAACGGCTGAGCGCGCGCGTGAGGCGCGTGCTCATCACGAATCTCCCCTCGCCCTTCGGGAGAGGGGTCGGGGTTGAGGGAAAGCGAGACATGTTGGAAGAGCACTTCATCTTTCCGCTGGGCACCGTCCTTTTCCCCGGCGGCTCGCTGCCGCTCAAGATCTTCGAGCAGCGCTACCTGGAGATGACCAAGGCGTGCCTGCGCGACGAGCGCCCTTTCGGCGTGTGCCTGATCCGCGAAGGGCGCGAAGTCGGTGATCCCGCGGTGCCGGAGACCGTCGGCTGCCTGGCGACGATAGAGCGCTGGGACATGCCGCAGCTCGGCGTTTTCCATCTCGTCGCGCGCGGCGGAGCGCGCTTCCGTCTCATCGAGACCCGCGTCGCCAGGAACGGCCTCATGACGGGGTCGCTCGAGCGCATCGCGGAAGACCCGCCTGCGGGGAGCGTCGATCCGGCCTGCCGCGAAGTGCTCAAGCTCATCATCGAGCGCGTCGGCAAGACCAACTTTCCCGAGCCGATCGCACTCGACGATCCGCAATGGGTGAGCTACAGGCTCGCCGAAATCCTGCCTTTCGACGCGCACGTGAAGCAGGAGCTCCTCGAGCTCGAAGGCGCCGGCGAGCGGCTCGCGCGCCTGCGCGAGCTGCTGGTGAAGGAAGGGCTGGTGGTGCGCGACGGGTGACGGGTCTGGAATGACGTCACCGGTTCATCAGTCCTTCTCGTCGCTCCTTCGCATCACTTCTACTGTCTCCCCAAAGTACCCCGGAAATTCCGCCGCGTAACACGTGGGTGAGCTGTATCCGCCGGCGCCGCACGTCGCTCGCGGCAGGCGCCGCGCAGCGAGGAGCGCCGCGAAACATTTCCGGCTCCCGTCCGCGTCGACGCCCTGCAGCGGAGCTCCGCCCGCGACGCTGATGCCGGCCTCGGTCACGACGAAATCCATGGGAACGTCGTGCTTCTGCGGATGGATGGTCGCCACGCGCAGCATTTCATAGCTCACGCCGATCGCAATCACGCGCCGCGCGAGCGCTTCCAGCGTGCTGTCGAAGTATCCGCCGCCGTAACCGAGGCGAAAGCCGCGTCCATCGTGAGCGTTCATGGGCACGATCAGGATATCGGGCACGACGATCTCAGTGCCGTCGGGAACCGGTATGCCGTACACGCCGCGGCGCAGGGGTGCGCGCGGCCACCACTTGCGGAACTGAAGAGGCGCGTCCCTGGCGGTAATTTCAGGCAGCGCGGCGACAGCGCCCTCGTCGCGCCACCGGCGCACGCAGAACCGCGCATCGTATTCGCCCTTGTAAGGCCAGCAGAAGCCGACGATCGCCTCGGCGGGAATCTCGAAACCACCGCCGAGATGCGCGCTGATGCGCTCGTTCCACGACTTGCGCTCCGCTTCCGGCGCATGCTCACGGCGCGAGACCAGCTCGGCGCGCTGCGCTTTGCGCCACGCTGCGATGTCGGCGGTATCGGGTTCGCGGCATTCGTCCTGCATGCTTCCTTATACTATGGTGCCCGGAGCGGGACAAAGGCGGCTCATGCGATCGACGATAAGGCTCATGTGGTGCGCTGCGCTGACGCTCGCCTTCGCCGCGCGCGTGGCCTGCGCAGCCGAGGCCTTCGACCCCAGCCCGCACGCGATCGACGTTCCGTCGTGGTTCAAGACGAGCTTTCTCGATTTCCGCGAAGACATCGCCGAGGCCGCGAAAAGCCGCAAGCGGCTCATGGTCTATTTCGGGCAGGACGGCTGTCCCTACTGCCGCGAGCTCATGCGCGTCAATTTCAGCCAGAAGGATATCGTGGAAAAAGCGCGCACGCATTTCGACGCGGTCGCGATCAACATCTGGGGCGATCGTGAAGTGACCTGGGTCGACGGCAGGCGCTACAGCGAGAAAGCGTTCGCCACGATGCTCAAGATCCAGTTCACCCCGACGCTCGTCTTCTTCGACGAGAAAGGCGCCGTCGCGCTGCGCGTGAACGGCTATTACCCGCCGCACAAGCTCGCGGCGGCGCTCGATTACGCCGCGGGGCGCAACGAGGCGCGGCAGCCTTACGCCGAGTACCTCGCACGCCACGCGCGCGAGCCCTCGAGCGGCAAGCTGCACGCCGAGCCGTTTTTCATGAAACCTCCTTACGATTTCGCCCGCACGCGCAAGGCGGGTGCGAAGCCGCTGGCGGTCTTTTTCGAGCAGAAGGATTGCGCGGCCTGCGACGAGCTCCATGCCGTCGGTTTCAGGGACGCGCGACTGCGCGCGATGCTCGCGAAATTCGACGTCGCGAGGCTGGAGCTTTTCGGCCGCGCGCCCGTCGTCACACCATCGGGCAGGCGCGCGAGCGAGGGCGAGTGGGCGCGCGAGCTCGGAGTCGCATACACGCCTTCGGTGGTGTTCTTCGATGACGCCGGCAAGGAGGTTTTCCGGCTCGATGCCTACCTGCGGCCGTTCCATCTCGCATCGAGCTTCGATTACGTCGCGAGCGGCGCGTATCGCACGCAGCCGTCGTTCCAGCGCTACCTGCAGGCGCGCGCGGCGAAAATCCGCGAAGCGGGAGGCAAGGTCGAGCTGTGGTGAGCGCTACGAGCGAGGTAGCGATTCGAGGATGCGCCTCACCGGTGCAGGTATCCCGGCTTTCGCCGCCTCTTCGATCGTGAGCCAGCGGTAGCCGGTCTCGGCCGCACGCGGCACGACGCTCGTCACCTCGAGCTTGCGCGGCGAGATCGTCAGGCTGAAGTGGGTGAAGCCATGCTCGACGTCGGGCAGCGGCTGCGCCGCGCCCACGCTCGCGCCGTAGCGCTGGAGCGAGACCGCGGCCGCGTCCTCGTCGTCGGCAAGCTCCGGAAAGCACCAGAGCCCGCCCCAGATGCCCGGCGCCGGCCGCCGCTCGAGGAGCAGCGCGCCGCTGCGGTCGAGGACCAGCATCACCGTGTTCCTGTGCGGCAGCTCTTTGCGCGGCCTGGGGGCCGGAATCTCGTCGATGCGGCCGACGCGCAGCGCGATGCAGCTTTCGTTCACCGGGCACGCGCCGCACTTCGGCTGCCGCCGCAGGCAGACGGTCGCGCCGAGGTCCATGAGGCCCTGCGTGTAAGACTCGATGCCGCGCACCGGGAGCAGGCCCTCGGCTGCGCTCCACAAGGCGTCCGCGGTCGCCTTGTCGCCGGCATGGCCCGCGATGCCGCAGGCGCGAGCGAGCACGCGCTTCACGTTGCCGTCGAGGATCGCGTGGCGTCTCCCGTAAGCGAATACGAGGATCGCCGCCGCGGTCGAGCGGCCGATTCCCGGTAGCGCCGCAACATCGTCGAACGTGGATGGAAAAACGCCGGCATGGCGATCGCGGACCACTGTCGCTGCCTGGTGCAGATTGCGCGCGCGTGAGTAGTAACCGAGCCCGCTCCAGTGCGCGAGCACGTCGTCGAGCGGCGCCGCGGCGAGGGCCGCCACGTCGGGAAAGCGCGCCATGAAACGCTCGTAATACGGGATCACGGTCGCCACCTGCGTCTGCTGCAGCATGATCTCGGAGACCCAGATGCGATACGGGTCGCGCGTGCCCTGCCAGGGCAGATCGTGGCGGCCGTGGCGGCGCTGCCACGCGACAACCCTGCTCCCGAACGCCTTCATTTGAGAACCAGCTTCACGTTGCTCGCGGTGCCGCTCGCCGCCTCGAGCACGCCGATGCGCAGCGTCCCGCTGGCGGGCAAGTCCGCGATCGGGTCGAGCAGGCCGGCTCCCGGCGCGGACGCAGCTTTTTGCGGGGACTTCGTCCTCGCGCCCGTGTCGGCGAGGTAGCGATCGAGATCGAGCCGGTCGAGCTCGACCGCGAACGTATACACCGGCGAGGCGAAGCCCGCCGCAGTCAGGCGGGCTTTGACGGTGCTGCCCGCGACCTTGCCTGCGAGCTCGGTCTGGATACCTTCCCGCTCAAGGTCGAGCCGGGCCTCGCCTTTCAACGCGCCGCTCAATCCCCTGCGCGGCAGCCGCGGCCCGCTCGCCTCGAAATCCGCAGCCATGTTCGAGAGGCTCAGCTTTCGCGCCGCGATCTCCGCGTCGAGCTTTGCTGCGAGGGCCGCGTGCACGCGATGCCCTCCGCGCTCCAGCGCGAGCTCAGCGGACACCGCGTCGGCGGCAACGCGATCCTGCGAGCGCGCGACGCTCGCGGAGGCGAGCTTCACCTCGGTCGTTCCTGCGGCGCCTTTCGCTCGCAGGGTCATCCGCAGCGAGCTGACCACAAGCTCTCCGGTAACGGCGCGCAGGCTCGCCGCGTCCAGCGCGAGCGCGATCGCGTCGTGGCCGTAGGTTCCGGCCAGGGTCGAGGTGAGCGCGCTCACTTCCAGCGCGTTCGTCTCGCGGGCGTACGCGACGCTGCCCGCGGCACGCGCGGTGAGATCCGCCATTCCGGGGACGCGGCCGGCGAGGCCGACACTCGCCGCCTCGAGCGCGTAGCGCTTTGCGGCGAGGTCGAGCTTCATCCGGCCCTCGAGGACGGTCTTGAGAGCGAACGTGTCCTTCGCGTCTCGTGCGCTGAAAGCGAGGCTGACCGGCGTCGTGACGCCGTTCGCGAGGCGGCCGGTTTTGACCTCGATATCGGCGAGCACGTAGTGCGTGCCCGATGCGAGGTCGTGATACGCGATCGAGGAGCGCTCGACCTTGACGCGTCCGATATCGAATTGCGGCGCACCGCCTTCGCCTTGGAGCAAGTCATCGATGTTGAGCCGGCCGTCCTCATAGCGCGTGATGCGCACGTTCGCGCCCGAGAGGACGATTTCAGAGGCGACGAGCTCTCGCGAAAGCAGCGGCACGAGATCGAGCCTCGCACGCGCGCTTTCGATGCTCGCGAAAGGCTCGTCGCTCCCCCGCTCGCTCAACTCGAGCGCGCCGAGCCGCACCGCCACGTCGGGCCAGAACGAAAGCTCGACGTCGCCCTTGATCTGCAGCGTGCGTCCGGTCTTTTCCTGGACGAAAGCGACGATGCGCTCGCGATGATCGAGAGGGTCGAAAGTCGCGAGGAGATAGGCGATCGCGCCGCCGATGGCGAGGATGACGGCCGCAGCCGCCAGCAGCGCGTACTTCAGCGGCCTGCGCGGAGGCCGCGCAGCGCGCCCGGTGCCCTCTTCCATGGAGCCGATTCTAGCCCGCCTTGCGGCGGGCAGGCCGTTAAACGAACGGGGGAAACCGCAGCGTTTCCCCCGTTACCCGTTCCTTCGGTTGACGCGCGTATCAGCGATACGGCATGTGCGCCGGCTGCGACACCGCGCACACCGTTTCGGTCAGCGCGCGCCGCTCCTCTGGAAACGGATGGTGCCCCGCGTGCCGCGCGAGATCGCCCTGCGCGAGGATGCCGACGAGCCGTCCCCTGTCGTCGACGATCGGCATGCGCCGCACCTGCTGATGCGCCATCTGGCGCATGCACTCGGTGACCGACTCGTTCGCGAAGCACGCGAACACGCGCTCCGTCATGCAGTCGGCCACGATCGCGTTGCGCGCGTCGCGTCCGCGCGCGACGATGCGTATCGCGATGTCGCGGTCGGTGATCATGCCCACGAGCACGCCGTTGTCGCCGATCACCGGCAGCGCGCCGCAGTCGCACTCCTCCATGAGGCGCGCAGCGCGCTCGATTGAAGTCGCGGGATGAACGTTCGTCACGCGGCGCGTCATGAGCTCGTGCACGCGGATCTCCTCGATGTTGCGCGCGCGCGGAGGCGTGGACGGTGCGCCATGGTCGTGGTTTCCGGCGTGCGGGTTCGGCAGCGCGCCACGCGACCATGCCGCAGGCTCGGCGCGAGGCGACGGACGACCCGGGTTCCTGTCCCAGCCCGGCTCGGCCCGCGCGCCGAAATTGCTCGGCGGACTGCCGTAGCGGGGCCGGTCGTACTCGTCGCGCGCGAGGCGCTGCGTCTCGCGCTCGGGGGTGCGCGGATCGTCCGGACGGTCGCGATCGTTTCTCCACATGGTGCGTCCTCCTGTAGCTTCGGCGCTTCGGGAAGCGTGTGCAATGCACATGCCCGGGAGTTCGTCGAAATGCTAATCTAGGCGCCCCCTTCGGTCAGAGAACTCGAATGCCGCTGGTTGCGATGACGCGTGAAATGGGCTCGCTCGGCAGGGACGTTGCGGCGCAACTCTCCGAGCGCCTCGGAAGAAAGCTCGTGCACCACGAGATCATCGGCACCCTCGCCGACAAAATGCGGCTCCGCAAAAGCCACGTCGTCCGGTTTCTCGAAGGCAAGGCGGGCGTGTGGGAGCGCATGACCACGGATCAGACGAGCCTTGCGATTTATACCGCCGATGAAACTCTGCGCCTGGTCGAGAGCGGCAGCGTGGCGGTGCTTCTCGGCTGGGGCGCGGCCCACCTCTTGCGCCCGGTGAAGCACGTCGTTTGCGTGCGCGTGTGCGCGCCTTTCGAAACGCGCGTCGAGCGCATGATGCAGCGCCTCAACACCGACGACCGCGCCTTCGTCGAATCCGAGATCCGGCTCTCGGAGGAAGCGCACGGCGCGATCACCCGACGCCATTTCGGCATCGACTGGCAGCACCCCGAGCACTACGACCTCGTGCTCAACACCGAGCGCCTGCCGATAGAGCAATGCGTCCACGAGATCGCGAGGCTCCTCGATACGCCGCTTTTCCAGGAAACGCCCGAATCGAAGCGCACTCTTTCCGATCTCGCGCTGCAGGCCCACGTGCGCGCGGCGCTGCGCGCGGATCCGCGTACCGCGAAGGCGAACGTCATCGTGGAAGCCGCCGACGGGCACGTCACTCTTTCGGGCGTGCTGGATACGGGGGTGGACGAGGCCGATACCGTCGACGTCGTCACTAACGTCAAAGGCGTCGTCGAGGTGGAAAGCCTGCTGAAGAGCGCGAAGCTGCCGCGCTACAAGCTGGATAGCTGACGTCCCGCGCCAGCGAAAAGGCCACCGTGATGGTGGCCTTTCATTTTCTGGAGCGGGTGATGGGAATCGAACCCACGTTCTTAGCTTGGGAAGCTACTTTCCTACCATTGGAAGACACCCGCGGCTGGATGTGATTTTAGGGGAGTACTCCGGCTCGTGCCAACGGCGCGACGGCGCCGGATGCGAGGCGGATCGCTGAGTTATATTCTCGCCGTGCCGATGAAATCCCCCGCCCGCGCGCTCATCGTATCAGCCGCTTTTGCGGCAACCAGCGCTAACGGGCAGGAGCCCGCCACTCCGGCACCGGCCGGCCCCGAAGTCACCGTCACCGCGACGCGCGTCGAGCGCGAGAGCATCGACCTTCCGCTTTCGATCGACACGGTCGACACGAAGACGATCCGTGAGGACCGGCCGCAGGTGAATCTCTCCGAATCGCTCAACGCGGTGCCCGGCATCGTGGTGCAGAACCGGCAGAACTACGCGCAGGACCTGCAGATCTCGTCACGCGGGTTCGGCGCCCGCACGCCTTTCGGCGTGCGCGGCTTGAGGCTGATCGCCGACGGCATCCCGGCGACGATGCCCGACGGACAGGGGCAGGCGGCGTCGTTCAACCTCGATACCGCCGAGCGCATCGAAGTGCTGCGCGGACCTTTCGCGTCGATGTACGGCAACGCATCCGGCGGGGTCATCCAGATCTTCACTGCCGACGGGCCGCCGCAGCCCACGCTCGGCGCGCGCCTCAATGCCGGGAGCTACGACACGCGCAAGTGGACCGCCCAGTACGGCGGCCAGCACGGACCTCTCAACGTGAATGCCGCCGCAAGCCGCTTCCGCACCGAAGGCTATCGCGAGCACAGCGCCGCGCGCCGCGATCATGCGCACGGCAAGTTCAAGCTGGACGGCGGCAGCGCGGGCACATTTACGCTCATCGCCGATGCGCTCGATCAGCCCGAGACGCAGGACCCGCTCGGGCTCACCGCGGCGCAGGTCGCGCAGAATCGCCGCCAGGCGACGGGCGTCGCGTTCCAGTTCAACACGCGCAAGAGCATCACCCAGAACCAGGTCGGCCTCGTCCACGATTTCAGGATTTCCGGCCGCGACACGCTGCAGACGCGAGCCTACGGCGGCGACAGGCAGGTAACGCAATATCTCGCCATACCGCTTTTCGTCCAGGCGGCAGCGACGCACTCGGGCGGGGTCGTC